>Ga0181525_10004155_pt1 | contig 11200 bp, 9 predicted proteins | sample PEATcosm2014_Bin_48_FD_121100 | JGI IMG/M metagenome (GOLD analysis project Ga0181525, IMG submission 121100) | Peatland microbial communities from MTU Mesocosm Facility, Houghton, MI, USA - PEATcosm2014_Bin06_10_metaG | ecosystem: Environmental > Terrestrial > Soil > Wetlands > Peat | place... | reverse complement strand
GTCCACGAACACATTGAAGTGGTTAAACCAGAAGTCGGTCATCACCTCTTGAAACTGGCGCTGGCTGTAGATAGCGCGCAGAAGTTTTCCCTCCGCCAGTTCCCCCGTGACCACGCCACCGGGATTATTCATCGCGAGCAGCACTTCCTTCTGCCTCGGTGCTAAACCAACAAGAGCTTCCTGCCCTTTGCCTCCGCGCAATGAGTTGGCAAACGCAATCTGGTCCTCGGGTGACATACCGAGAATCTTCTTGAACCGTTGATCGGGAGGCAGGCTCGGCAGTTGCTGAATTTCGAGGTCAGCATAGAGTTGCTCTTGGCGAAGGCGCGCTTGCTCCTGGTCCTCGGGCGACGGTTTCGGCGCTATTGCGGCTGCCATCGTGTTCTCGCCGCCCGCGGCATCAGAGCTCATCTCCCGGTTTTCGCTCGTCATGGTTCCGTTCATGGCGGAGCCTTCTGCGGTGGGGTTTACGCCGTCTGAGCCAGTCGCTGCCATCGTGGAACCTTCCCCTGTCGAGACGCTGGCTTTTTGCGGTGCAACCGCGGGAGCGCCCGCATTCTTGGCGTCTTCCTCCTTGCGCTCTTTTTTTTCCTCGAGGCGTGCGATCTGCACCTGAAACACCGCGCGTCGCGCCGGATCGGATGGCATGGGCCTTTTGCCGTTCATCACTTGGACGATCTCCTGCCCATCCGGAAAGTCTTCCGCAATCTCTTTGTTGCTCATGCGGAGCGTGCGCAGCGGCTCCAGGCGGGCGTCGAGTGCGCTGTCGTCGATTTTCTCAGGATGCAGTTGCAGGTCGATCCAGCGGTCTACTCCAATCGCGATAACCTGCTGCACGTCGCCGGGTCGCGGACCGAAGGTCAATCGATTCAATGCGTGCAAAGCCCGCCGCTGATCATCTGCGCTGGAAGATGCTTTGTCCTTCTTCTTCGCCAGTATTTGCGGGACGGCACACGCCAGGCTAAAGGAGAGAAAGAAAATGCCAAACTTCGTGCGGCCCAGACGCATGAGGACTCCCAGGGAAGACGGCGAACCCTTCCTATTATCAACCCAAAGGGAAGCAAAAAGTTGCCGGCTCGCGGTTACGAAAGAGAGGGTAGGACAGTCTGGAGCCGAGGCCATAACCAAGCGCCAGACGAACCTACGTCAGATACATTTTGCCGTGCGAGACTTTGTGTTGCAGGGTCGCGGCCAGCTGATCGACGTCTCCAGGCGCAATGTTTACCGCCATATGGTCGGCCAGGAGCGGAGCTCGATTGCTGCCCACGGCATCGCGCCGCACTTGGATGAGCAATGCCTGCACTACGTTGGGATCATATTTTTGCGGAGACATGCGCACCAGGTCGCTCAGCGCGCTGCCCAGAGAAAGCGACTCACGATAAGGCCGTGTGCTGGTCATGGCGTCGAAGGTATCGGCGAGCGCCATGATGCGCACCGGCATCGGCAGTTCTTCTCCGGCGAGCGCGTCGGGATAGCCCGAGCCGTCGCTGCGTTCGTGGTGCCAGCGCACCGATTCATGAATCTTCGGCCAGGGGAACTCGACGCTGCTGACAATCTGATGACCGACCACGGTGTGGTCCGCCATCTCGCGAAATTCCTCGGGATTCAGCGCCTCCGGCTTGCTGAACAGGCGCCGGTCGACAGCCACCTTGCCGATGTCGTGCAGATAGCCGGCGCTGCGCAGAGCTGCCACCTCGCTGGCATCGACTCCTATCGCTTCGCCGATAGCGGCGGCATAGCGCCCCACGCGCAGAGAATGGCCGTGAATGTTCACGTGCTTCACGTCAATGGCAGTCGCAAATGCCTCCAGGGCGGTGTCATAGAAACCGTGAAGGGAGGCCATCAGGCGCAGATTTTCCGTCACGCGCTGCGCCAGCGTTTGCGTCAGCGCGTGATTCTGCACCGCGAGCCCGATGTAGCTGCAGAGCAATTCCATGGCATTGAGTTCGGCGTCTTCGTAGGGTGTGTCGCCGGGACGCCGTCCAAGAGCCACAACACCGGCCAACCTGCCCGCTGCTTTAAGCGGGGCCAGGCACTTGAAGAGCTCTGGAGCTACGTTGCCATTGGAACTCAAAAAGATGGAGTAGGTGGAAGCATTCAGCACAATCGGTGCGCGCGCCGCGGTGAGCGCGTGGGCGTGCTTGGGCAAAAGAGGGATAAACGCGGGCTCGGGCAACATCGCGAAGCCCTGCGCCGCGACCGAGGTCAGCATGGTGGGCTTCTCGTGGAAGACGAAAAGAGCGCCCTCGGCCGCGCCCGCCGCCTCCCTCACGGCCGACAGCATGCGGCGCGACGTCTCCGTGAAGTCGCGCTCCGCCGTCAGCTCCGGCCCCAGTTCGGAGAGAGCTTCAACCGTGCGCAACAGCCGCCGGAAATTGTTGGTCTCCACGGCCAAGAAGTGTGGTGCGAGAACGCTGAGCAGAATGAGCGTAGCACGCTGGAACCAAGCGCGGCGAGGACGGATTGTTGGTTAGTTTGGTGCTGCCGGAGAAAGAAACCCGCCGGGTCAAAAACGTGACGTTGAAAATACCGTGGAAGAGCGGCGCTTCAGTGCCGCATAGAGCGTCTTTCCTCGATGGGGCTTCAAGCCCCTGAGGGAACGCTCAGAAATGCTCGCGCAATTCCGCGAAGCACCCTACGATCAGCAACCTCTGCCGCGGCGGCGCGGCATCCAGTTCTTCGTGTTCCAGAATCCAGGTATCGCCGTGAGGCACGAAAACCGCATGCAATCCCGCCGCCAGCGCCGGATTTATGTCAGACTTCGGACTGTTGCCGACCATCCAGGTCGAGTCACGCACGAGCAAATGTTTTTCCACGAGCGCCTGATAGACCGCGGAATCCTTCTCTGCAACGATCTCCGTCGCTGCGAAATATCCGTTCAGTCCTGAACGCTCGATTTTTCCCGATTGCTCCGCCAGCGCGCCCTTGGTCACTAGAATGAGCCGATGCCGGGCAGAAAGGTATTCCAGTGTCTCAGGAACTTCCGGCAAGAATTCAATCGGATGATTTTCGATCGTATGCGCAAAGCTCGTGATCTGGGCGTGCAATTCAGGCGTGACCGGCTGAACGCTGAGCCGCTCAAACGTGTTCACCAGCGCATGCGAAAAGCTGTGGAGCCCGTAACCGTGCGTCACAATGCATTCCCGCTCCACATCGTTCAGAACTCCGCGTACTTGCTCGGCGGAAAACTCGTGGTGATTCAGGAACGAAATGAAACGCGCAATGGCCCGCTCAAAATAAACGTTGTTCTCCCAGAGCGTATCGTCGGCGTCAATGAGAAGGGTTTGTACACGCAAGCTTCTAGCTCCTGGCTTCTAGCGAACCAAGGTGTTCTCGTACGTAGGTTGTGCGAAGGCTGGGCATGTTCAAGAAGGAAAAGATTTGCCTGGCTAGAAGCTAGGATCCGGAAGCTAGAAGCTGTCTCAGACCCAATCGACCCTAGCCGCAGGCCCAATGATCCCGGCGTTATGTCCCATATCGAGCAGGCGCGTCACAGCCTCGCGTCCCTCCGGACCGTAGTCCAGCGTGCGCTCGTTCACATACATGCCGACGAACCGGTCGGCGGTTTGGGTGTCGAGATCGCGGGCGAACTGCATGGCGTAGGACAAAGCCTCTTCGCGGTGATCGAGAGCGTACTGAATGCTGTGGCGCAACGCGCCGCTGACCGTTGCACTGAGCTCCGGCCCAAGCGCACGGCGGATTGCGTTTCCTCCGAGCGGCAGAGGCAGGCCTGTCATCTTCTGCCACCAGCGCCCGAGATCGACTATGCGGTGCAGTCCGGCCTTGTCGTACGTCAACTGGCCTTCGTGAATGATGAGTCCGGCTTCGTACTTGCCCTCAAGCACCTGCGGGATGATCTGGTCGAACGGCACAACTTCCGTTTCCACCCCGGGGGCAAAAAGCTGGAGCGCCAAATACGCGGTAGTGAGCCTGCCGGGAATGGCGATGCGTTTTTCCTTGACCTCGCTTTGCGTGAACGGGCGGGGAGAAACGACCATCGGACCATAACCTTCGCCCACGCTTCCCCCACAGGACATCAGCGCGTACAAGTCCTGAACGTACGGATAAGCATGAAACGAAATAGCGGTTACATCGTAAACGCCATCCCGCGCCTTCTGGTTCAAAGTCTCGATGTCGCAGAGAGTGTGAGTAAAATGCAATCCCGGCACGCGAACCTTATTGGTCGCCAGGCCGTAAAACATGAAGGCATCGTCGGAATCGGGGCTGTGAGCGATTGTGATCTCACGCACTTGTGAGGGAGGATTGCTGGCGGAATGCTTCGCTTCCTGTTCGGAAATTACTGACATTGTGTGAACTCCAAATCGCTCACCGCGATTCCTTAGTGCTCTCGTCCGAACGGCGTTGCCAGCGCGCCGCAATCGCGGCAGCCATCATCACCTTAATCACCTCGGCGAAAAGAAACCAGTAGAGGCCCCAGCGGAATGCCTGCGCTACCGAATGCGTCAGAACTGCGAGCCATGCGAGGCCACTGGTGAAAAGCGCAACTTCGGCCAGCAGTCCGGCCGTCGCTGCGCGGGCAAAGGTCCCGCGTCCCCGCTCCACGACGTATCCGGCCAGCCACGCGACTAGCGGGTAAGCCAGCAAGAATCCGCCAGTGGCGCCGAACAACTGCGCGACTCCTCCGGGACCAATCGGGCTAAACACCGGCATGCCCATCGCGCCCTCAGCTAAATAGAGCGTGAGCGCCGCGAAGCCGCGGCGGCTGCCCAGCAGCAGCCCGACCAACAGCACGCCAAAGTTCTGAACCGTCAGCGGAACGGGTGTGCCGGGCAATGGAATCGTGATGTGCGCGCACAATGCGACGAACAAGCTCGCGCCCACCACCAATGCGACCTGCCGAGCGGCTTCGAATCCGCGTTCCCGCCGACCGCCTAATGTTTCAATTGCCGGCCTTGCCATCGAGAAGTCTCCTAACCTTCAACGTGGAGCAATCAGTGCTCAATGGTTCCCGACTGATGCTCGCGTTCCACTTCGCTGGAACTTCCGTCCTGTGAGGCGTGCGCAGCCTGCAAGTGCCGCCGCAACCGCATGTACAAGGCAATCGCGACGCACACCACAACCAGCGTACTCACACCCAGGATCAGGAACCACCAGATCATCCGCACAGCCGTTTAGGATAACAGATGATCCGGCAGTGGAACCTCGTTATGTAGCGGATTCGATTGTTGGATGGACGGCGCTTTCGGCAAAGACGCAGACTACGTGTGCCCGAAGCTTCTAGCTAGCCTTCGCCATGGCCCGCTTCTCGCGCATCGTCTGCACTCGCTTCAGCGTGAGCTTCAGCCGATCGCGTCCGAACTTGGAACCCGTGATCACCTTCTCAATATTCCCGAACATGTGCGGATCGCCCATCTTTTCCCGCAGCTCTTTAAGGAAGGGATGGATCTTTGCGAATATAAGGAACATTTCCCCGCTTACCGCGGGCTGAATGAACAACTCCTCGTTGAGCGCACCCTGCAGCACGAAAGCCGCCGCCATGCTCCAGTATCCCCCGACCTGGCGCAGCCAGTTATTTTCCTGCGTTCCCATGGCCGAAGAAATTTTCATAACATCGTCGGCGCTCTCCGGCCAAAAGCCAGTCACCCACCAGTTGCGCGCCTTGCGCATTTCCGTTTCGCGGCGCAGATCGTAGAGTTGCATGATGAGTTGTGCATCGGCAGCGGTCGCCTTCTTAGACATGAGGACTCCTCAGTCAGGATTGAGTGATTGAGCCATTGAGTGATTTAGCGATTGTAAAGTGCGGACCTATCAGAGTCGAGTGCGCACGTCGAAATCAATGACTCATTGACTCAATCGCTAAATCACGCAATGTTAGGCGCTTGTCGTAGCCGCAGCCAACTGTGGCGCCGCACGCTCGTAGTCGCACTCTTTATTCGGGCAGGCGATGACTGGTCCAGCCTTCAAAAACTTCTCCACCAGATACTCGCTGCCGCAACTCGGACATTTCTCCGCAATTGGCTTGTGCGCCGAAGTGAACTTGCACTTCGGATAATTTCCGCAGCCATAAAAGGTGTTTCCCTTACGGGCGCGCTTTTCCACCAGTTCGCCGTCTTTGCACTCCGGACACTTCACGCCAATGAAGTTCTGCTTCACGTACTTGCATTCGGGGTATCCGCTGCAAGCCGTAAACTCGCCGAACCGGCCGTGCCGGATCATCATATTTCGTCCGCATTTGGGGCAGGGCTCATCGAGCGGAATGTCAGGAACTTTCTTGCCCTGGTCAAGCCGCCTCGTCGTCTTGCAATCCGGATAACCCGTGCAGGCCATGAACTGCCCGAAGCGTCCGCGCTTCAGCACCATCACCCGCCCGCAATTCTCGCAATACTCTTCCTGTGTAGTCTCCTGCACGTCGGCCGAATCGAGGTCAGGCAGGTTGATGGGATTTTCTTTGGTGAACGTGCAGGTGTTCGGGTCTTCTTTATCGTAGGTGCTGCACGCGTAGAACGATCCGTGCTTGCCCCACTTGATCACCAGCGGCGCGCCACAGCGCTCGCACTTCTCGTCCGTGGGCTTCTCCATCCGCTTGATGTTCTCCATATGCTTTTCGGCATATTTGAGATCCTTCGTAAACTTCTTGTAAAACTCGGCGAGCGTATCGGTCCACTTCTCCTTGCCCTCTTCGATCTCGTCGAGCTTTTCTTCCAGGCCGGCGGTGTAGGCCACGTCGAAAATGTCGCGGAAGTTTTCTACGAGCAGATCGGTGACCACCAGCCCGATCTCGGTCGGAGTGAATTTGCCTCCCAACTTCTGCACGTACTGCCGCTCCTGAATCGTCGACAGAATCGCCGAATAGGTCGACGGACGCCCAATGCCGCGCTCTTCCAGTTCCTTCACCAGCGACGCTTCGTTGTAGCGCGGCGGCGGCTCGGTGAAATGCTGTTCCGGTTTCAACTCCTTGAGCGTGAGTTTCTGTCCCGCTTCGAGTGCCGGCAGCTTATGCTTCAGTTCTTCGTCATCTACGTCCTCGCCTTCCGTGGACTCTTTGTAGACCTTCAGGAAGCCGTCGAACTTCATCACCGATCCCGTCACGCGGAACCAGAACGTCTCGCTCTTACTCTTGGCGTCGATGTCCACGGTCGTCTGGTCGAAGACCGCCGGCATAATCTGCGACGCGACGAAGCGCTGCCAGATCAGCTTGTAAACCTTGAATTCGTCTTCTTTCAAATACTGCTTGACCTGGTCGGGATGCCGCATGGCCGAGGTCGGACGGATGGCTTCGTGCGCGCCCTGCGAATCCTTCTTCTCCTTATATGTATTGGGAGTCTCTGGCAGGTAAGCCGCACCGTATTCCTTGCCGACATATTCGCGCACTTCCTGAATGGCCTCGGGCGCGACCCGAGTCGAATCCGTACGCATGTAGGTAATCAGGCCGACCTGGCCTTCTTCGCCCAGTTCCACGCCTTCGTACAACCGCTGCGCGATCATCATGGTGCGCTTCACGCTGAAGCGCAGTTTGCGCGAGGAATCCTGCTGCAGTTTGCTCGTGGTGAACGGCGGCGCAGCGTTGCGGCGGCGCTCTTTCTTATCGACCGAGCGCACCAGCCAATCAGCTTGCTCTAGCGCAGCGCGGATCTTTTCCGCGTCCTCGCCGTTCGTAACCTCGATCTTCTCTTCGCCTTTGCCCACAAACCGCGCGTCGAACGCCGGTGGCTTGCTGGCCGCCAAATGCGCGTCGATGGTCCAGTATTCTTTTTTCTCGAACGCTTTGATCTCGCGTTCGCGCTCCACAATCAAACGCAAGGCGACGGTCTGAACGCGTCCGGCAGAAAGCCCGCGGCGAACCTTATCCCAGAGCAGCGGAGAAACTTGATAACCAACCAGCCGATCGAGCACGCGCCGGGCCTGCTGTGCATCCACCAGATTCTGGTCGATGGCGCGCGGATGTTCGAACGCCGCCTGCACCGCGCGCTTGGTGATTTCGTTGAACGTCACACGCTGAATGCGCGGCGGAGCGTCGGCTTCTCCTTTTTTCTTCTTTTTCGCCTTCTTTCCGTGGCCGTTGCCATCGAGTTCGCCCGCAAGATGCGCGGCAATGGCTTCGCCTTCGCGATCCGGGTCAGGCGCAAGATAGATCGCATCCATCGGCCCCGCCAGCTTCTTAAGCCTGGCCAGAACCTTTTCCTTCCCGGGAATGACAACGTATTCCGTTTCGAACTTGTCGTCAGTATCCACACCCAAAGTGCTCTTGGGCAGATCTTTCACGTGGCCGAGCGAGGCCTCGACCGTAAATCCCTTTCCCAGATATTTCTGGATGGTCTTCGCCTTAGCCGGCGATTCGACGATGACTAAACTCTTTACCAATGGACCCTCAGTTCTTTAGAATTCGTTTCGAAGCTAGCACGAATGGGACGGCGGCAACAAGTTACTGTCCGGAAAGCTTCGAGCTTCGAGCCGCGAGCCGCGGGCTAGAAACGGCTGCATTGGCACGTTCCGCACAAGGTATGAGCTTAACCTTCGAAACGGGCCGAACGCTCTGAATCAGAGAAGTCAACATGCGTTGCACTTCATCCACTTGCCGCTCCATTAGTTGAAATTTCCCGTCCTCTAACATCTGCAAATCACGGGCGAGCAACAAATGGTATTCAAGTTCAGTTGCGGAGCCGTAAGCGATTTGCAGAAAACGGCACATTTCTCCATCTGAGCGCCGGCCGCAACCTTCGGCGATGTTTGCTCCGACAGAGGCCGCCGAACGCCGGACCTGACTAGTCAATCCGTATAGTTCTTCTTTTGGAAACTGACGTGTCAGTTGGTAAACGGCTAACGTCAACGCATGAGCTTTGCTCCATACCTTGAGATCTTTAAAATCTTTCATCCCTTACCTCTCTAATCGTCTCTCGGTTTGTCGTAGCTCGAAGCTCGTAGCACGCAGCTAGAAGCTCTTCACAAAATTCTTCCCCGCCATTTGCCTCACCTTGCCGGTCAGCTCCAGCTCAAACAGCGCCGCGAAAATCTCAGACGAAGATAATTCGTGCTCAAGCTTCTCCACCAATTCGTCGATGTGGGTAGCCTCGTCAGCCTTCAGCAAACTCAGAATTCGTTTTTCGTGCGGTGGAAGCCCGTCGTCCGGGAATAGAGATGCCGAAGACGCGCTCCCGGATTCAGGCGAGGCCGGCGGCATCAAGGCAAGCTTAACTTCCGGTGGCAGATCTTCCCACACGTCTTCCCATGTGGCGACCAACTTTGCTCCTTGTTTAATCAGCGTGTTCGGCCCCCACGAATTTTTGTTCGTGACATTGCCCGGCACTGCGAAAACATCGCGGTTTTGTTCCAGCGCACAGCGCGCCGTAATGCGCGTCCCTGAGTACTCCGCCGCTTCCACCACCAGCACGCCCGCAGACATACCGCTCAGAATTCGATTGCGAATGGGAAAATTTTGCGGCGCAGCAAACGTCCCCAGCCGAAACTCGGAAATGAGTGCGCCGCCGAGCGCAACAATCTGCTCCGAAAGCCGCGAATTTTCCTTCGGATAAATTACGTCAACACCCGTGCCCAACACCGCGATCGTCTTGCCTTTTGCGGAAATTGCACCGCGATGGCTGGCGGTATCGATGCCGCGGGCCATTCCGCTAATGATCACCAACCCTTGCGCTGCGAGATCGCAGGCCAGGCGCTCGGCCATCCCCGAGCCGTAAGGCGTGGGATGGCGTGTTCCCACCATGGCAATGCCCGGCTGCGTGAGTACATCGGGGTCCCCACGAACATAAAGCACCAGCGGGGGATCGTAAATTTCTTTTAACCTTGGCGGGTAACAAGGATCTTCCTCAGAAATCAAGTTCACTCCCGCCGCGGCGGCCTGAGCAATTTCTTCGCGCGCCAATTCCGCCGATTTCCCCGTGGCAATCGATTGCGCCGAGACCGCCTGAATCCCCGTGCCTTCCAGTTCGGTGAGCGAAGCGTGAAACACGGCTTCGGCGCTGCCGAAATGCTCTACGAGTTTTCTCGCCCTGGTCGGCCCCAGGCCGGGCGTGAGCGAAATGGCGAGCCATTCCAGAATATGAGTCGCGGGTGTGGCAACGGCGTTCGGCACGTAAACTCCAATCTTTATCCTGACTTGCGGGACTGTAGCCACTCGCGGAAAGCAGTGTCAAGGGAAGCCATCACAAAGGCTTGTCAAAATAAGTCTGCTAAAATCAAATCAGGAATGAGACGTCTGCGCATCTCTGCGATTTCCTACCTCAACACTGCTCCCCTCATGTGGGATTTCGAACACGGCGAGGCTGGGCGCGACTTCGATATCTCCTACACGCTGCCGTCGGTTTGCGCGCGGGCGCTCGAGACCGGAAGTGCCGACATCGGAATAATCCCGGCTGCCGCCTACGCACAGGTTCCCGGTCTGATGGTGTTGCCGGGGGTGGCGATTGCCTCGCGGCGGCCGGTGCGTTCGATTCTGCTGATCAGCCGCGTGCCAGTAGAAAAAATCCGCACCGTGGCCCTCGATACCTCGTCGATGACCTCAGTGGCTCTGGTCAAAGTCCTGTTCGAAAAATGGCTGGGCGGCGGCAGGACGTTCACCCCCATGTCGCCAGATGTCGAGAAAATGCTAGAGCAAAACGACGCTGGCTTAGTGATTGGAGATCCCGCACTACAGATCGACCGTTCGCGCTATCACACGCTCGACCTCGCCGAGGAGTGGATTCGCTACACTGGCAAGCCCTTCGTCTTCGCTTTCTGGGCCGTCCGTCAGGACGCGCTACAGGAAGAAGCCCTGCAGGAAAATGCCCTGTGTGGGGCCAGGTTGTGTGGGGACGGGCGCCCTCGCCCGTCCGCGTCGCGAAGCGACGCTTGCGTACCGCCGCCGGACCTAGCCAATATTTTTCAGCAATCTCGCGACCACGGACTCGAACCCGAGAGCCTCGACCAGATCAGCCGTGAATGGGCGCCTCGTCTGGGCCTTACCCAATCCGATGTGCGCTCCTACCTGAGCCAAAATATTTACTACCACCTGGACGCGCACTGTCAGGAAGGACTGCAGCTGTTCTATCGTTATGCAGCCGAAATCGGCGCGCTACCCGCCGCGCCGGAGATGTCCTTTCTAAATGCTGCAAATGCCGCGATCGTTTCCACCTAGCGTAATCTACCGCCTGCTCCTGTAAACTCTTCAAACACGAATGCTGCTCCATCTCCATCCCGTGCTGGCAGTTCCTCTCTGGCACCGGCTCCGGCACTTGGGCGGAATCGG
>Ga0181525_10004154_pt1 | contig 11200 bp, 11 predicted proteins | sample PEATcosm2014_Bin_48_FD_121100 | JGI IMG/M metagenome (GOLD analysis project Ga0181525, IMG submission 121100) | Peatland microbial communities from MTU Mesocosm Facility, Houghton, MI, USA - PEATcosm2014_Bin06_10_metaG | ecosystem: Environmental > Terrestrial > Soil > Wetlands > Peat | place... | reverse complement strand
TCTCGAAGAGGCCGCCGTTGGCGTCGAAGCAGGAGGAGTACAAGATCGTATCGTCGGTGCCGAGGAACGCGGAGATGCGCTCCTCAAGCTGCTTGTGCACGTCCTGGGTGCCGCAGATGAACCGCACGCTGGCCAGGCCGTAGCCCCAGCGGTCCAGCGCCTCCTTGGCCGCCTCGATGACGCGCGGATCGTCGGCCAGGCCCAGGTAGTTGTTCGCGCAGAAGTTGAGTACCTCGTTGTCCTGCACGGTGATGCTCGAGCCCTGCGGGCTCTCGATGACCCGCTCGGTCTTGTAGAGGCCGTCGGCCCGGATCTGGTCGAGTTCGGCCCTGATCTGCTGCTGAGATTCCACGAACACGTGAGCTGACTCCCCTACCTACTCATTCGGTCCAGGTGAGGACAACCTTGCCGCACTGAGCGCCGCGGACGGTGGCGAACGCCTGCTCGAAATCGGCGGCGTCGTATCTGTGCGTGATCACCGGCGAGATGTCCAGGCCGGACTGGATGAGCACCGACATCTCATACCAGGTCTCGAACATCTGGCGGCCGTAGATGCCCTTGATCGTGATCATGTTCGTGACCAGGTGAGCCCAGTCGATGCCGAACTCGTGGGTGGGCAGCCCGAGGATGGCGACCTTGCCGCCGTGGGTCATGCTGGCCAGCATGTCGCGCAGCGCGACGGGCACGCCGGACATCTCGAAGCCGACGTCGAAGCCCTCCTGCATGTTCAGCTGGGTCATCACGTCGGTGGGCGTGGTCGACCTGGCGTCGGCGGCCAGCGTGACGCCGATGCTGCGGGCCAGTTCCAGCCGGTACGGCGAGACGTCGCTGACCACGACGTGCCTGGCGCCCGCGTGCCTGGCCACGATCGCCGCCATCAGGCCGATCGGGCCAGCCCCGGTGATCAGCACGTCCTCGCCAAGGACGGGGAACGTCAGGGCGGTGTGCACGGCGTTGCCAAACGGGTCGAAGATGGCCGCCACGTCGAGGTCGATGTCCGGCGGGTGCCGCCACACGTTCGTCGCGGGCAGCGCGATGAACTCAGCGAACGCGCCCGGGTAGTTCACGCCGACGCCCTTGGTGTGCGCGCACTGGACCCTTCGGCCCGCCATGCAGTTCCTGCACCGGCCGCAGACCAGGTGACCCTCGCCGCTGACCAGGTCGCCGGTCTGCAGGTCGTGGACGTCGGTGCCGACCTCGACGATCTCGCCGACGAACTCGTGACCGATGACGAGCGGCGTGGGTACGTTCGCCTGCGCCCAGCCGTCCCACTCGTAGATGTGCAGGTCGGTGCCGCATACGCCGGTGCGAAGCACCTTGATGAGCACGTCGTCCCTGCCGATCGCGGGGACTGGCACGTCCTCGAGCACGAGGCCCGGCTCGGCCTGGGCCTTGACCAGTGCCTTCATCCCGCGGCTCTTGCTAGCATCGGCGTCTCCTTCGGGCATCCAGGTTACGCGCCGCCGGAGGCCTGAAGGTGCCAGCATTCCGTGGCTGGGTCACGGTAGCCTGCCCTAGGATAATTGTCGCGGAATGTCGATCCGGCAGTCACGGAGTTGAGGGTGGGGACTTCGCAGGTGCCCAGTGATCCGGAACGGATCGGGCCGTACCGCGTGGTCAGGCTGCTCGGCGCCGGCGGGATGGGCCGGGTGTATCTGGGCCGGTCGGCGGGAGGCCGCCTGGTCGCGATCAAGGTCATCAGGCCCGAACTGGCCGCCGACCCCGAGTTCCGTACCAGGTTCCGGCGCGAGGTCGCCGCGGCGCAGCAGGTGAACGGGCTGTACACGGCGCTCGTGGTGCAGGCGGACGTGGACGGCCCGGTGCCGTGGCTGGCCACCGCCTACGTGCCGGGGCCGACGCTGGCCGCCGCGGTGACCGAGCACGGCCCGCTGCCCGCGGCCTCGGTGCTGGGGCTCGCCGCCGGCCTTACCGAGAGCCTGGCCGCCATCCACGCGGTCGGCCTGGTGCACCGTGACCTGAAGCCGTCCAACGTGCTGCTCGCCAACGACGGGCCGCGGGTGATCGACTTCGGCATCGTCCGCGCCGCCGAGGGCACCAGCGTGTTGACGGGCATCGGGATGAAGATGGGCTCGCCCGGGTTCATGTCCCCGGAGGAGGCCGAAGCGCGTTACGTGGGGCCGCCGAGCGACATGTTCAGCCTGGGGGCGGTGCTCGTGTTCGCGGCCACCGGCCGCGGGCCGTTCGGCACCGGGTCGACGGCCGCGCTGGTGTACAGGGTGGTGTACGCGCCGCCGGACATGACCGGCGTGCCCGCCGAGGTCCAGTCGCTGGCCGGGCGCCTGCTTGCCAAGGACCCGGCCCAGCGGCCGACCGCGGCGGCGCTGCTGACGGAGTTGAGCAACACCGATGTGTCGGCGGGCTGGCTGCCCGCGAAGGTCATCGCCGCGACCAGTGCCCCGGCTCCGGCCCAGGAACCTGTCCAGCCGCCGACCTGGCAGGGAGGCGCGGGGGCCTCCGAGTCGACGCCTACCCGGACGAACGTACCGGCCGACACCAGGCCCCCGCGGCTGGAGGAACTCCCCTGGTGGAAGGACAGCCCGATCGTCCGGGAACAGCTGGGCCTGCGGGCGCGGCCGGTGGGCGGACCACTGCGGTGGCTGGGATCCCGGCTCGGACCCGGGCGTCCCCGGGCAATCGCGGCCGGCGCCGGCGCGGCCGTGGTCGCGCTGATCGTGGCGCTGATCGTGCTGGTCGTGCTGCCTGGCGGCAGCGGCAGCGGCGGCGCTGACACGATCAAGGCGGCGCTGGCGGACCCGGGCAGCAAGTACGTCTACGGCGTGACGTTCAGCCCGGACGGCAAGCTCATCGCGGCAGCGGACGGCAACGGCAGCAGCTACCTGTGGAACGTGGCCACCGGCACGATCACCGCCACGGTGAAGGACCCGGACAGCAGCGGCGTCAGCGTCGACGCCTTCAGCCCGGACGGCAGCGCGCTGTCCGCCGCCGACGGCAACGGCAGCGCTTACCAGTGGAGTACCTCGACCTGGAAGCTCGCCTCGACGTTCACCGACCCGAGCAGCAAGGGCCTGATCGCGTCCAACTTCAGCCCCGACGGCGGCCTGCTTGCCACCGCCGACCTCAACGGCACCTCCTACCTGTGGAACCTGTCCACCGGCAAGATGGCAGGCAGCTACGTGGACCAGAGCAGCATGGGCGTGAACTTCGTCGCGTTCAGCCCGGACGGCACGCTGCTCGCCGCCGCCGACCAGGATGGCAGCAGCTACCTGTGGAACGTGGCCACCGGCCAGGTATCGGAGATCGTCCCCGACCCGAACAGCAAGGGCGTCATCAGCGTCGAGTTCAGCCCGGACGGCAAGCTGCTGCTGGCCGGCGACGCCAACGGCAGCAGCTACCTGTGGAACGTGAGCAGCGGCCGGCTCGTCTACGCCTGGGCCGACCCGGATAGCAAGGGGGTGGACGACGCGGCGTTCAGCGCGAACGGCGATCTTGTCGCCACCGCGGACCGCAACGGGCACGCCTACCTGTGGGACGTCTCGAACGGCCAGTTCCTCGCCACCCTGACCGACCCGCACAGCAAAGGGCTGTACGACGCCTCGTTCAGCCCGGACGGCAGCGTGCTGGCTGTGGCCGACGGCAATGGGCACGTCTATCTGTGGAGCATCCACTCCTGAGGCGCGGCTTGCGGAGGAGGAGGTTAGCCACCGCTCGTTCGGCTAAAAAGCCTACGGCGGGGAGCGGAGCCGGCCTATTCCCTTTTGCAGGAGGGGCGCGCAGAGTAGGGGCCAGGAGGTAGGGCTGGCGTGGACGGGCTGAGGGGGTGCCGTAGTGCACGTGGTGGTGACGGGGGGCGGCGGGTTCCTTGGCGCGCGGCTGGCCCGTGAGCTGCTGGCGGCCGGGTCGCTGGAGGTGGCGGGCGGCGAGGCTCGGCCGCTGACCAGGCTGACGCTGATCGACCAGGCGCCGGTACCCGAGGATCTGGCCGCCGATGAACGGGTGGCGGTAATCAACGGGGATCTCGGCTCGCTGCTCGGCCCGGGCGGGGCCGGCCGGGAGGCGCTCGGCGGGGCGGAGGTGATCTTTCACCTGGCCGCGGCGGTCAGCGGGGAGTGCGAGGCGGATTTCGACCTGGGCCTGCGGGCGAACCTGCAGGCCGCCGAGGCGCTGCTGGCGTGCTGCCGGGCCGCGGGCAGTCGGCCCGTGGTGGTGTTCGCGAGTTCGGTGGCGGTGTTCGGCGGCTCGGCGGAGCATCCGCTTCCGGACCTGATCGAGGACCACACCCTGCCGGTGCCGCAGACCAGCTACGGGACGCAAAAGTTCATGATCGAGCAGCTGCTGGCCGACTACACCCGCAAGGGCTTCCTCGACGGGCGGGCGGTGCGGCTGATGACGGTCAGCGTGCGGCCGGGACGGCCCAACGGGGCGGCTTCAGGCTTCCTTTCCGGCATCATCAGGGAGCCGCTGGCCGGGCTACGCGCCACCTGCCCGGTCAACCCAGGCACCGAGGTCGCGCTCGCCTCCCCGGGCAAGGCCGTCGCCGCGCTGCTGTGCGCGGCCCGGTCCCCTGCGCAGGCGTGGGGTCGCTCCGCGGTCACCATGCCCGCGCTGACCCTGACCGTCGCGGAAATGGTCGCGGCGCTCGGCCGGGTCGCCGGACCGCAGGTCAGCGCGCTGATCGACTGGGTACCCGACCCGGCGGTCGCCGGAATGTTCGCCAATTGGCCGGCCCGCATCCGCGCGGACCGCGCGACGGCGCTCGGCATGGCGCCGGATCCGGACTTCGAGTCCGTGATCCGGATGCACCTGGCCGAGACCCGTTCCGGCAGCGCCGGGTTACCGGCCGGGGAGCTTGGCGGTCATCAGGCGGCGGAGGCGGAGGATCTCGGTGTCGCGCGCCTGCAGGACCGGCTCGACCACGTTCATCGCGGCGTGGACCGCGGCCTCCGGGTCACCGGGGATGCCGTGGCGCAGGAAGCTGCGGGCTAGCGCCCGCCGGAGCAGTTCTGCGGTGACGGTCAGCAGGTCGGCGGGTTCCTTGCCCGGCGCGGATGCCCCTGCGGCGCCGCGCGCAGCCCGGCCGGTGCGCCCGGCGGGACCACGCGGGTTCGGGCGGGGGCTCGCGAGCGGGTTCGTGCGGCGGCTGCGGCCGGATGAGCGCGTGGCCCGGCGGCCGGGCACCGGGGCAGCCCCGGGATCGGGATCGTCCGGCACGGCGAACAACGGGACCATGACCGCCGAGTCCGGCTGAGCCGGAACGGCGGCCGCCTGTTTTGGTAGGGTCGGCTCCGGGAGCATTGGCGTGACCTTCCTTCCGGGATAGTCTGCACAACGCTAATGCTCCCCCTCTGATACCTCCATGTCACATATGTCCAGGTCACACGGCGTGTCCTTGTTATTCCGCAGCGCTTTCCCGCGAGCCTGGGCGGCAATTCTTAACCTGGCCTTCGAGGCGCATTCATGAGCGTTATCGAAAACTTGTACGTAAGAAACCTTGATTCCGTGCTTTATCACGCAGAAACATTCGGCGAGACGCGCGGCCTTGTCGCCATGCAATCATCCGAGTAAGGCGCGCCGACGGCGGGTGGCGGCGGCCGAACTCTATGCGCAACATGTTGGTCGCGAACAGACAATTGGGGCGCATGCGGCGTTAGCATCCAGGAAAAACCGGAGAGGGGTGGCCATGCCAGAGACGCCATTCGAGATCGGGGCCGACGTCGATTGCATCGACGGGTCCTGCGGCCACATGATCCGGGTGATCATCGATCCAGTCGCGAAGGCGATCACCCATCTCGTGGTCGGGCCCCGGCTCGAGCACGGGGAGCACGTCGACCGCCTCGTGCCGGTGGGCCTGGCCTTGGCCACGCCGGACGGGATCAAGCTCAGCTGCAGGCTGGCGGACTTCGAGCGTCTCGATCCGGCGGAGGAGACCGAGTTCCTGCCCGCCGGCGGCCTGCCCGGGTACCTCGGTTACGGCTCGGAACAGACGCTGAGCTGGCGGTACTACGGGCTGACGTGGGGCAAGGGCACCGGGGACCCGGACGGATTGGACAGCAGCGCCGGTCCCGGCCGGGAGGACTTCAGGCGTGTCGTCAAGTACGACTCGGTGCCGCTCGGCGAGGTGCAGATCCGGCACGGCGATCATGTGCACGCCACCGACGGGGAGATCGGACTGGTCGAGGGCCTGGTCATCGACCCGGACAACCACCAGGTGACGCATGTCCTGCTGCAGGAGGGCCACCTGTGGGGCCGCAAGGAGGTGGCGATCCCGATCGGCGCGGTGACCAACGCCGAGATCGGGATCCAGCTCAACCTCTCCAAGGAGCAGGTAGAGAACTTGCCGCCAGTATCCATCGACCACCCAGGCAGCTAGGTCCCGGACGCGCGACTGGTCCGCGACCGCGGATCCGGTCGCGGGTTTGGGCGGCTGCCTGGGTCGGGCTTGCCCTTGCTGTGAGCGGAGAGGAAACTGAGGCGCAAGGCTCACCAACGGGAGGAACGGTCGATGAAGACCAGCACGGACCGGATCCTGACCACGCACACCGGCAGCCTGCCCCGGCCCGCGGACCTGACCGACCGGCATGACGAGCAGGCGGTGCGGGCGGCGGTGCAGGAGACCGTCCGGCGCCAGCTGGACGCGGGCGTGGACATCGTCAACGACGGCGAGGTCAGCAAGCCGAGCTACGCCGGCTACGTGACCGAACGGCTGACCGGCTTCGCCGGCGATCCCATCCCGTTCATGATGCGGGACTTCGAGGCCTTCCCCGAGTTCGCCCAGAAGATGTGGGGCGATCCGTCAGTGGCGTCGATCCTGGCCAACCCCAGCTGCAACGGGCCGGTGGCCTATGCCGACCTGTCCATGGTCCAGGCCGACATCGCCAACCTGCGCGCCGCCTCCGACGGCGCGGCCGACGTGTTCATGTCGGCCGCCTCCCCCGGCGTGATCGAGATGTTCATGGCGAACACCTATTACCCGACCACCGAGGAATACCTGTTCGCGCTGGCCGACGCGATGAAGACCGAGTACGACGCCATCGGTCAGGCCGGGTTCGTGCTGCAGCTTGACTGCCCCGACCTGGCCTGCGAATGGTCCATCGGGCCGGAGGTGACGAAGGAGGAGTTCCGCCGGGTGGTGGCCATGCGGCTGGCGGCGATCGACCACGCGACCAGGGACATCCCGCCGGACCGGCTGCGGATGCACCTGTGCTGGGGTAACTATGAGGGGCCGCACGCCACCGACGTTCCGCTCGGAGACATCATCGACTTGGTGCTCGCGGCCAGGCCCACCGCGGTGTCGTTCGAGGCCGCCAACCCGCGGCACGAGCACGAGTGGCAGCTGTTCGAGGAGGTCAAGCTGCCCGAGGGCAAGGTCCTGGTGCCCGGCGTGCTCGACTCCACCACCAACTACATCGAGCATCCCGAGCTGGTGGCGCAGCGGATCATGCGGTACGCGGACGTGGTCGGCCGGTCCAACGTGATCGCGGGCAGCGACTGCGGGTTCGCCACCTTCGCCGCCTTCGTCCCCGTCGACCCGGCGATCACCTGGGCGAAGCTGGGCGCTATGGCCGAGGGCGCGCGGCTGGCCAGCCAGCGGCTGTGGCCGGCCGCCGCTTAGCCCTTGGTCAGGCCGCGTCGTGGAAGACGAGGCCTAGGGTGAAGCGCTGGCCGGAGCGGATCACCGAGACGCCGTGCTTGACCGGGGCGGCGTACCAGCCGCGGCTGGATTGGACCGGGCGGTCGCGGGTGGTGAAGACCAGGCCGTGGCCGTGCGGGATGAGGGTGGCGGTGGCGCGGGACTGGGCCCGGGGGCGCTGCTCGTAGAGCAGGAACTCGCCCCCGGTGTGGTCCACGCCCGGATCGCTGAGGTTGATCACGACCTGCAGCGGGAACACCAGGTCGCCGTAGAGGTCGCGGTGCAGGGCGTTCCAGTCGCCGGCCTGGTAGCGGAGCAGGATCGCGGTTGACTTCTTCTGGCCCGCGGCGTGGCACTCCTCCAGCCAGTCTTCGAGGCTGTCCGGCCAGGGTGTATCCCGGCCGAGGCGGGTCCACCAGTCCCGGGCGATCGGCAGCAGCATCGGCCACAGCGCCTGTTTCAGCGCCGTGACTGCCGCGGGGAACGGCTCGGCGAAGTACCGGTACTCCCCCTCGCCGAACCGGTGCCGCGCCATGTTAACGGTGGACCGGAACCGGGAGCCGTCCGGGTACCGGGCCGCGATGCCGACCGCCTCGTCCGGGGTGAGCAGCGGGCCGGTCAGCCCGCAGCCGTAGACCTCGAGGTCGGCGCGGACCGCATCCCAGTCGGTCGCGGCCACGCGGCCGGCCGGGGTCACGCGGCCTCCTCGAGGGTGAGCAGGGTGCGCTTGGCCTCGGGGCCGCCGCGGTAGTTGCCGATACGGCCGTCGGAGAGCACGACCCGGTGGCAGGGCACCACGACGGGGAGCGGGTTGGTGGCGCAGGCGGAGGCGGCGGCGCGGATGGCCCTCGGGTTCCCGGCCAGCCTGGCAACGGCCGCGTAGCTCGCGGTGTGCCCGTAGCCGATCTCGGGCAGGTGGCTGAGCACCGTGCGCCGGAATCCGGCCGCGAGCCGCCAGTCAAGCGGCAGATCGAAGCCGCGCCGCTGGCCGGCGAAGTACTCCGCCAGTTCCCGCGCGGCCGCGTCCAGCCGAGCCGGGGCGTGCAGGACGCGCGAGCTGATCTTGTCGGATAGAGCCTGCAGGACCGCGTCGTGGCCCTCGCCGGCGAAGGCGATCCGGACCAGGCCCTGCTCGGTGGCGGCCAGCAGCAGCGGGCCGACCGGGCTGTCCACCGTCCGGTAGGCGACGTCGAGGAGGCCGCTGGAGTCGGCGGCGGCGGCGAGCCGCTCGCGCAGCACGGCGAGGTGCTCGGGGGTATCGGGGAAGGCTTGCGCCAGGTCGGCGTCGATGTTCATTGGTGTGTTCCTTGCCTTGCGTTTTTCCGGAGGCTGGCGATGCCGTCGGCGGCGGCCCGCCGGGCGGCGTCGGTGCTGCCGCCCAGGATCATGGCGACCTCCGCGTACGGCAGCCCGGCCAGGTAGTGGTAGGCGACGGCCAATTTCTGCTTGGTCGGCAGCCCGGCGAGCGCCTCGGCTATGTCGCCCGTGCCGTCGGTTTCATCCTCGGTGACCCGCTCCGGCGGGTCGGCGACCGGGACCGCGCGGCGGGCGGCCGCGCGGGTGACGTCGATGGCCTTGCGGTGCGCAATCGTCACCAGCCAGGCCTCGACGTTGGCGTCAGCCGGGAGGTCGGGGTAGGCCTTCATGGCGGACAGGAACGTCTCCGACCAGGCGTCGTCGGCGTCGGGACCGAGGACGGCGCGGCAGACCCGCAGCACGGTTCCGCCGTGCGCGGCGACGATCGCCTCGAATGGTTGCTTGCCTGTCATGCCTTGTAGACGCCGCTGGGCGGGATTTCGTGAGATGGCGCTCGGGGTCAGATGTCCTCGCGGACGAACTGGCGGCCGCGGGTGGCCGCGCGCAGGTCCTCGGCGAGGCGCTCGAAGGCGGGCAGCGCGGCGACGAGGGCGGCCTCCTGATCGGCGGGCATGCCCGCCAGGCACTCGGAGATGACCGCGGTGCGCTGAGCGGTGATCCTGTCGTACCGGCGCTGGCCCTCTGGGGTGACCTCGACCCGCGCCGCGCGGAAGTCCTCCGGATCGCGCAGCCGGCGGATCAGGTCCATGGAATCGAGCTTGCCGACCACCCGGGACAGCATGGTGGGGTTGAGACCCTCGATCTCGGTGAGTTCGGCGAGGCTCAGCGGGCCGCGCATGGCGGTCACGCCGAGCACGGACGCCTGAGTCGGGGTGAGCCCTTCGCCGGTGGAGGCGGCCTGCAGCTGGCGGGCGAGCCGCAGCACGACACGCCTGAGCCGGATTACCGTGTCCTGGTCCATGCCTGTCGACGACCTCCACGTCGGGGCAGATCCTGCAAGGTAATCTTTGCAGCCCCGGTTCGTCCAGAGGTAATCGGAGCCGACATGCCTGACGATGAGTTTTACGACGTCTACGCGGTTCGCCACGGTCGGCGGGAGAGTTCACCGGCACAGGAGGGTTAACAGATGCAGATAATCAGGTCGCGGGCCGGGCAGGTCCCTTCGGAACGGCGGACGGCGACGTTCAGCGGGGATGTGTGGATCGACGGCGTGCTGCAGGTCGCCGGCGGGGCGGCGGGGGCGGCCTCGGTGGCCGTCAACCACGTGTTCTTCGCTCCGGGATCCCGCACCCACTGGCATTCCCATGAGCACGGGCAGGTGATCCAGGTGGCGAGCGGCGCCGGGCTGATCTGCGCCCAGGGCGAGCATGCCCAGGCGATCAGCGCCGGCGACACGGTGTGGACCGAGCCCGGGGTGCCGCACTGGCACGGCGGCGGACCCCAGACCTTCATGCTGCACCTCGCCACGTCGCTGGGCACGACGACCTGGCTCGGGCCGGTTGATGACGCGCAGTACGCGGCGCACGGCGAGGGCCACGGTGAGGGCCGGGCGGACGGCGATGGCTGACGAGCCGGCCGCTGACGTTGCGGGGCACGGCGCCTCGCCGGGGTCGGTGGTGGGGTTCGTGGGGCTTGGGAACATGGGGCTGCCGATGGCTCGGCGGCTGGCCAGGGCCGGGCACCGGGTGCAGGGTTACGACCTGTCACCGGTGGCCGCCGACAGGCTGCGGGACGAGCCGGGCGCGGTGGTGGTCGGGTCTGCGGCAGAGGCGGCGCGCGGAGCGGACGTGGTCATCTTGATGTTTCCCGGCTCGCCGACGGTAGAGGCGGTGTTGCTCGAGCAGGGTCCGCTGGCCGCGATTTCGCCGCGGACGCTGCTCGTCGACATGAGCTCGTCGGAGCCGGCCAGGACCCGAGCGCTGTCCGAACGCGCCGCCGAGCGCGGCGTCACGCTGGTCGACGCTCCCGTGTCCGGCGGCGTCCGGGGAGCCGTCGAGGGCACCCTGACGATCATGGTGGGGGGACCGCCTGAGGCGTGCGAGGCGATCACGCCGCTGCTTCGCTGTCTCGGCTCCCGGGTGGTGCGGTGCGGCGAGGCCGGGTCAGGGCACGCGGTCAAGGCGCTGAACAACCTGATGTCGGCCGCGCACCTGCTGGCGAGTTCCGAGGCCATCCAGGTCGGTAAGGCGTTCGGCCTCGACCCGCGAGTGATCCTCGAGGTGGTCAACGGCTCGAGCGGGCGCAGCGGCTCCACGATGACCAAGTGGCCCGACT
>Ga0181525_10004149_pt1 | contig 11206 bp, 12 predicted proteins | sample PEATcosm2014_Bin_48_FD_121100 | JGI IMG/M metagenome (GOLD analysis project Ga0181525, IMG submission 121100) | Peatland microbial communities from MTU Mesocosm Facility, Houghton, MI, USA - PEATcosm2014_Bin06_10_metaG | ecosystem: Environmental > Terrestrial > Soil > Wetlands > Peat | place... | reverse complement strand
GCCCGTTCCGGTTCTTATGATCGCATCACCGATCGTGTCGGACAGATTTGCATCCGCCAGTGCCGCACCGACACCGCCGCCGATCGTGAAGGCGAGATGGCGCGACAGGGGATAATCGTAGAGCGCGTTGGCGAAAAAGGATGTGACGCCGAGATCGCCGGTTGCGGCCGACGTAACCGGAATTGTCGAAAATGCGAGACGCTTGGTGCCGAAATCGGTGTATTGCACCTCGGCTTCGAGCCGGATCGGCAGTTCATCGAATTTGTAGCCGGCCGCGAAGCTCACGGCTGCGTTGTCCGAGAAGGAGGATTTGCCGCTGATGGGGCCGACGGATGCTCCGATCCTGAGCTTGACCGGATCGAGCGAAGACCAGCCGCCGCCCAATCCGATATAGGGGCCTTCGCCTTGTGCTTCCGCCACCGCAGGGCCGGCCGCGCATAAGGCTGCGATGGCCGCCGACAAAACCCAATACCGCTTCACGCATCCCTCCGCTCGGCGCTGTGGTCGGCCAGTGGCTGCGAAACGGGCGAGAATGCGATCGGCGCGCAGCGTGGCAGAGCTTCGCCAGAGCTCGAATGCAATGTCCCAATCTTGTGCTGCGGCCTCAATTGGACCTAGGGCCAATCACCGAACGGGGATGTTTAAAGTTTGATATCGACGCGGTGCGAGATGTGGGCATCGTCAAACGAGCCCGCGCGATAGGCGCGAAGAACCGCGTCGCAAATCGGCGCGTCGCGGGCACACAATTTGCGCAGGTCCCGCAGCAGGCGTCGCAAATCTTCCTTCGGCGGTTCCGACGGGCGGCGCGCCCTGGGAGCCGGCATAAGAATGAGTGCGCGACCGGTAGTCATCGGCTGTCCTGAAGCATTTCGCTAAAATAATTGCGACGGCGCGCTTCTCAATTGGACGTTGGTCTAATGCGGTCACGCCCCGGCAAGGGCGATCGCCTCGGTGATGGCTCTCAACAGCTCGTCGCCGTCAAGCGGTTTGCACAGGTAGGCCGCGGCTCCCGCGCCAAGGCAGCAATCACGCGTTCTGGGACCGTCATGCGCCGTCATCACGATCGTCGGAATATGAATTCCGCTCTGCACGAGAAAGCGCATCACCTCGATGCCGTTCATGCCCGGCATCTGCAGGTCGAGCACGATGCAGCTGGGGCGCTGGTGTTCGATCGCATTGAACAGCTCGATGGAATTTCCGAACAGGTCGACGTCCATCTGCGACGTCCTCAGCAATCGCCCGATTGCGGTGCGGACCGAATAATCGTCGTCCAGAATTGCGACGCGAGGAGCGGGAGCGACCATGGTCGCACTACCGTAAAAATCTTTCGAGCCTTGCGCGATAGCACGTGCGGCAGGGGTTGCGCATTGGGCTTAAGGGTCATAGCGGCAGAAGGTGTATTCGTGGGCGGTATCGGTGGAGAATCAGCGAACATCCCACGGCGCTCTGCCAGCCTTAACGGTCTTTCCCGCGATCACCGCTGATTTGGCATGGTCTTGGACCAAGGTCCAATTGAGGGCGCTGCGCAGGCCTGTCCTACTGCAATTCTCCGAGGGCGCCTGGCGATTCACCGCGTCTCCCCTGTGGCCATAGAATCGCCGGGCGCCTGAAGAGGCCAAAGCTTCGACAGGAACGCCAGGTGTTCGACCAGCAGACCGGGCCCGCGTGGCGCACGATGAAAAGGTTGGGTCTGGTCGCCGCGGCGCTTTTCGGATCGCTTGCCTCCAATCCGGCGAGCGCAGTCGAGAGCGGCATGAGCATCTACCCCAAGGGCTTTGCCGGATTCATGTCGGGCGTTCTGCCGCCACAGCCTGGGTTCTATGCCAACGACATCTACTATTACTTCAGCGGCTCGGCTGGCCGCGAAGTCCGCGATGGCAATGTCGAGGCCAACGTGAATATCACGATCAACGGGGACTTTCTCCAAGGACTCGATGTAACGGATTTGCACGTCCTCGGCGCAACCTACGCGTTCGGCGGCGCGGTCGACTATGCCTGGGCCAATTTGGATGCGTCTGTCCAGACCCCATTCGGCTCCGCCAATCTGAAGGCGAGCAACGATACGATCGGCGACTCCATCCTCACACCCGCGATGTTCGGCTGGCATGACGGGAACCTGAACTGGGATCTGGGACTGAATGTCTACATACCGACCGGCGCGTATCGCATTCGCCAATTGAACATCGGCAGAAATGTCTGGAGTCTCTGGCCCCAATTCGGGTTCACCTATTTCGATCCGCAGACCGGCTGGGATCTCTCCGGCACGCTCGTCTACGTCACCATGACGGAGGACACGACGACGAATTACCAGTCGGGAGATCTCCTGCATCTCGACTGGGCCTTCGGCAAGCATTTTGGTGGGGGGCAGTGGGAGGCCGGCGTGGTCGGCAACGTGGTCCAGCAAGTCGGCTCCGATGGCGGCAGCGGCGCAAAGCTCGGGCCGTTCAAGGCCGAGAGTCTCGGTATCGGGCCGGGCATCAATTACAGCACAAAGCTCGGGAGCACGCCGGCTTCTTTTGCCGCGAGATGGGAGCGCGACTTTGACGCGCACAACACGTTCAGGGGCGATGTCGTTGTGGCGTCCGCCACGTTCGTATTCTGAGGGATTTTCGCAAGCGAAGTCCTGGCGCCGACGTGCCGGGTTGGACCTAAGTCTAATTGAGGCGCGGCCGGGGCGTCTCTTAATTGCGCGTTCGCGTGTTCACGAAGATCGGCGGCATGACCGCGTTGCCACAGGGTAGACCGATGAATTTCCGCGTGTCCTTGCCGTTTTTGATCGAGCGCGGCGAGAGGCGCCAATCCGCCATTTCACACCGAAACATCCCATTAGGAGAGACGCCATGACCTTGGCCGCACGCGCACGCGCGCAAATCCAAACCCTGTCCGAGGAAGACGCGCGCGAGATCGCGATGGAAGCCTATATTTATGCCTATCCGCTGGTGCTGATGGAACTCACCCGGCGGGTGATGACCAATGTCGCCCATCCTGATGCGCACGGCCACGCCCCCGTGAACCGCTTCGGCCACATGCAGGCATTTCCGGACGCAGACTTCACCGATATCGTCCGCCCCAATGCCGACACGCTCTATTCGACGCTGTGGTTCGATCTCTCGAAGGAGCCGCTTCTCGTCCACGTGCCGGATTCCGGGTCGCGCTACTACCTGCTCGAGATGATGGACATGTGGAGCGATGTATTCGCTTCGCCCGGCACGCGCACGACGGGCAATGGCGCGCAGACCTTCGCAATCCGGGGACCAAAGTGGATGGGACCCATCCCGCGCGGCGCGACGGAAATCCGCAGCCCGACCGAACAGGGATGGATTGTCGGACGCACGCAAACGAACGGAAAATCGGATTTCGAGGCGGTGCACAAATTCCAGAACCGACTGGTCGCGAAGTCCTATAGCGACTATGGCGACGGCGCGCCGCCGCGCAAAGGCGAAGTTCATGCGGACATCGATATGAGCGCGCCGGTCCAACAGCTGGAAAAACTCGAAACGGGCGCCTTCTATTCGCTGTTCGCGCGGCTGGCACGGGGAAACCCGCCCCATGCCAACGACTATCCCGTGCTTGCGCGCCTCGCGCGTCTGGGCCTCGAGCCGGGCCGGGCCTTCGACATCGGATCGATCGCCCATGTCGCGCGCAATGCGCTGAACGAAACCGCGCCGCTGGCACTCGAGAAGATCAAAGGCGCGTTGTTCAAATCGGCGCGGATCGTCAATGGATGGGAGATGTTCCTGTCGCCGATTGGCACTTACGGCACCGACTATTTGCGGCGAGCAGCCATCGCCTATGCGGGACTCGGCGCGAATCTTCCCGAGGACGCGATTTATCCGACAATGCGCTACGAACAAGACGGAAAGCCGCTCAGCAGCGCAAACAACTACGTGCTTCATTTCGACAAGGGAATGACGCCGCCGGCACGCGCCTTCTGGTCGCTCACCATGTATAACGAGCGGCAGTTTTTTGCCGCCAATCCGATCGGCCGTTACGCCATCGGCGATCGCGACACGCTTACGCTCAATGCCGACGGCTCGCTGGACATCTACATACAGCGCGAGAGCCCCGGTGCCGATAAAGAGGCCAATTGGCTCCCTTCGCCCGCCGACGGCGCGTTCAGCATCACCATGCGTCTCTATTGGCCGAAGCCTGAAGCGGTCGACGGCAGCTGGCAGCCGCCCGCGCTCAAGCGCGCCGGACATTAACGCGACATCCGGGCTATTGAGCAGCATTGGACCTATGTCCAATTGTGAGGCCTTCCATTTCCGAGCAAGTTTCGGCGTCAACCGAAGTCATTTTGGCTGTGCGCGAGGCGCAGGCCCGGCTTCGGTGGTCATGTTTCGAGGGAGCGGGAAATGCGGCACAGAACGCTTTTCGATGAAGGGCTTTTCCTTGTTTCATTCTCGGTCGCGCTCGGCGTCCTTGCGCTGATTATCCCGGCAAGAGGTGCGACGCTCGACGATTTTCAGGCCAGGACGACAAGTCAGTATGTCGATCTGTGCGAAGCCGGTTCCGACCAGCCGAACTACATCGCGGCGGTCCAATTCTGCCAGGGCTTCGCGAGTGGCGCGTACCAATATTATGTGGCCAACGCGGCGCGCGACCCGAACGCGCGGTTCGTCTGCTTCACGGATTACCTGCCCACGCGGGACGCCATAATCGCCGCGTTCATCGCCTGGGTAAAAGCCCATCCGGAATCCAAAGACGCGCCGCCGGTCGATTCCATCTTCCGCTACCTGATGGAAGCCTATCCCTGCGGATCCAAGCGTCAGGCGTCTCGCTGATAAAATCCGCTTGCGGCATCAATGCCGGATCGGGTCTCCGCGCCACTGGTCGAATGTCGCCGGCGGCCGGCTTTGTAGCGAGGCGCGCAGATCTTCCATGGGTTCCTGGCTCTCGCGAATGCCACCGGATATCGGCCGGTCCAGGTCGAGAATGAGCATCAGCGACAGGCTGAAGAGCGCCAGCAGAAAGACGGCGACGACGCGGTCGCGTCCACCGGCGATCACATAGCCCAATATGCCTGACGTGCCCACGACGTAAACCAGCAGAACCACAAACACTTCGATCGGTATCTGCGTCCCGCGCGCGGCTCTTCGCGAGGCGTCGAGGTCGATCATCCTGTTCATCGATTCCACGAGCGCGTTGGAGAAGGGCGTTTGCTTCACCGCGTCGAAGGCCGCCGCCGTGGCGGCCCAGATGTCGGTGAGAAGCATGTCGTCCTTTTTAAGCAGCGGGCTTCCGGCGGCATAGTTCGTGCCTGCAAGCGCAATCTGGGTATCGACATAGGTGGCGAGCAATCCGCTCAGACGGTCGCGGTGCGGTGCGCTCAGCAGCTGGACGCGCAGATACGCGGTCCCGATCGCGTTGGCCTCGGCAACGACGAGCTGGCGGCGTTCCTCATAGCGATTGATCGTCAGCGAAAATGTGAAACCCAGAAGAAGCGCGAGCAGCCCCAGGGCGGCCGACACGATATAGCCGTCATAGTCTCTGTTCCGCCTGGAACCGTCGGCCTCGATGGGAGGCGCGAAGTAAAGCCTGCTCCGAAAACACACGATGAACGCGATCAGCATGAAGCCCAGAAGCACCGCGCCGATAACATAGAGCGGCGCAGTTTCCAGCCATTTCAGAAGCGGTCCAGGCAAGGCGAAATCTTCCTCTACCGGCGGCGCGGGTCTTGCGGCCAACCGCGACGCGCATGCTCGGCTCCAATTCGGAGGCGGCCCATTGGACTTTGGTCCAATCGATGGTCCCCGTCGCGCGCATTAGCGTCCAGCACGCCCGATTTCAAAAAAACGCCGACAAATGCCGCGCGCTGCGGACCCCGGGCCAAAACGGAGGTGGGTCGTGAATGGGCTGCAGATAAAGACAATCCGTCGCCGCAACGGACATGACTGGATCGGCAGCGAGACGGTCGAATCCCGCCTCGGGCGTTTCAAATTCCGCAACGGATATCCAACCCCCGAAGCGATCAGCGATCTCCGGGATGCCCTGTTTCTCGGCCGCGCGATCGAAGCCTATCTTGCGCAAATGCCGGCGGTGTCCTGGTACCGCGTCTGGAAAGGTGTGGCGGAAGCAGACGTCAAGACGCCGAACCAGATGGTGATCTGGGAAAGCCTGATGGATGCGCAAACGCTCTTGCTGACCGGCAATTGCGAGACCGTCTACGGATTGGCCTCGCTCGATCTCAAGCGAGACGGCGCGGTTGTCGTCGAAGTGCCGCCGATGCTGCTCGGCGGCTTTATCGACATGTGGCAGCGCGAGATCGCGGGGATCGGCCCGACCGGCGTGGAGAAGGGCGAGGGCGGCAAAATCCTGCTGCTGCCGCCCAATCATTCGGGCGATGTGCCGGACGGCTATTTCACGGCGCGGTCGCGCACCTACAAGGTATCGATGGGCGTCCGCGGATTCCTCGTGAACGGCAAAACGGATCACGCCGTCGCGCTCATGAAATCGGCGAAGATCTATCCGTTGCGTGAGTCCGCGGACCCGCGTCCGATGCATTTCGTCAACGGGTCGCATCAGGAAATCGACACGATCTTTCCCGACAATTATCAGTTTTTCGAAGACCTGGCGCAGCTGATCGCCGAGGAACCGGAAACCGTGGTGTCCGAGCCGGAACGCTTTGCGCTGGCCGCCCTCGGCATCCAAAGGTTCCGGCCGTTCAAGCCGAACGCGGAGCGGCGGGCGCTGTTCGCGGATGCCGCCCATGTCGGTTCGGCGATGGCGCGCGTCAATTCCTTCGCCTCGAACGACGAGGAACGCCTTGTTTATACGGATCGCAACTGGGAATGGATTTTTGTCGGCGGAACCGCCGAGTTCGCCTCACAGGGCTATGTGAACACCGACCGCCGCGCGGCGTTTGCCTATGCGGCGATCGGTATGTCGCCGGCGATGGTGCAGAAGATCGTAGGGAGCGGTTCGCAATATCTCTGGACGCCGCGAGATGGCGACGGCGAGTTTCTGGATGGCGCGAACGCCTACCGTTTGCGCATTCCGGCCGAAATTCCGGTGAAGAATTTTTGGTCGGTTGTTGTCTATGATTCCGAAAGCCGTTCGATATTGCGCAACAACCAGGCTTTCCCAGGCGTCAGCCAATACACCGGTCCCGACGTCAATGACGACGGTTCGATTGACATCTATTTCGGCCCGGACGCACCCGCGGGAAACACAAAGAACTGGATCGAGACAATTGCCGGCAAGGGATGGTTCCCCCTGTTTCGTTTCTACGGACCATTGGAGCCGTTCTTCGACAAAAGCTGGAAGCCCGGCGACATTGAAAGACTTCTGCTCTAGGCAAGTCCGCGTCGGGCATTGTTAGACCTTGGTCCAATCGATGGCAGACGGCGCCTTTCTTACATTCGCGCCGAAATTCCGACGACCGGGAGCGGCCCATGCCAGCGAAGTCCAACAAGCCCAACATCCTCGTGATATGGGGCGACGATATCGGCATCACGAATCTCAGCTGCTACAGCCAGGGATTGATGGGCTACCGCACGCCCAATATCGATCGCATCGCCAAGGAAGGCATGATGTTCACGGATTCCTACGGCGAACAAAGCTGCACCGCTGGTCGCGCCGCCTTTATCACGGGACAAAGCGTCTATCGCACAGGCCTCTCCAAAGTCGGAATTCCCGGCGCGCCGATCGGCATGAACGAGAAGATCGTCACAATCGCCGCATGCCTGAAGAACCAGGGTTATGCTACCGGGCAGTTCGGCAAGAACCATCTGGGCGATCTCAACCACATGCTGCCGACCAATCATGGTTTCGACGAATTTTTCGGCAACCTCTATCACCTCAATGCCGAAGAAGAGCCGGAGATGTACGACTACTATCCGGAAAAGGACTTCCCGGATTTTCGCAAGAAAGTGGGTCCGCGCGGCGTCATCCATTCCTGGGCGACGGACAAGGACGATCCGACAGAAGAACCGCGCTGGGGACGTGTCGGCAAGCAGAAGATCGAGGATACGGGTCCGCTCAACAAGAAGCGCATGGAAACGTGTGACGACGAATTCGTTGCCGCGGCGAAGGATTTCATCAAACGGCAGCACGATGCCGGCAAGCCGTTCTTTGTGTGGCTCAACACCACGCATATGCACCTGTTCACGCACACGAAGAAGGAAAGCCTCGGCCAGGCGGGCCGCTGGCAATCGCCCTATCACGACACCATGATCGATCACGACAAGAACGTCGGCCAGATGCTCGACTATCTGGATGAGCTCGGGATCACCGACGACACATTCGTCATGTATTCGACCGACAACGGTCCGCATCGGAATTCCTGGCCGGATGGCGCGACGACGCCGTTCCGCAGCGAGAAGGACACCAATTGGGAAGGCGCGTTCCGCGTCCCGATGATGGTGCGCTGGCCGGGGAAAATCGAAGCCGGGCAGATTTCAAACGAGATCGTGCAGCATCACGACTGGTTTCTAACCTTTCTGGCGATGGCGGGCGATCCCGACGTCGGCGAGAAACTGAAAAAGGGATACCAGGCGATCGGCCGTACCTACAAAAACCATATCGACGGCTGGAATCTTCTTCCTTATCTGACGGGCAAAGAAAAGGAGAGCCCGCGCAAGATGTTCATGTACATCAGCGACGATGGCGACATCCTCGCGCTCCGCTACGACAATTGGAAGGTCGTGTTCATGGAGCAGCGCTGCAAGGGAACGTTGCAGGTGTGGGCGGAGCCCTTCACACGTTTGCGGCTGCCCAAGATCTACAATTTGCGGACGGATCCCTTTGAATTCGCCGACATCACGTCGAACAGCTATTACGAGTGGATGATTTATCACGCCTATATCCTTTATGGCGCCTGGGCCATCGCGGACAAGTTTGCCGACACTTTCAAGGATTTTCCGCCGGTGCAACGTCCGAACACCTTCACGATCGACGATGCGCTGAGCGCGATGCAGGAAGCGGCGAGCGGCGGGAAGCAATAGGACAGTTCACCGGGAGCAGGGCGGCCTGCCGGCGCAGGCCGTGCCCGTGCAAACCGACTTCGGCCTGCCTGCGCAGCGGATCGCCGCCATGGGCGACGGTCTCGCACCCTGCATCACCCCGAAGGCGAGCTTGTGCGTCGGCAGATGCGCCGGATCTCCGAGTATCGCTGCGCCGATCACCAGCGCGGCAACGCCGGAACCGAGCAGCGCATCGAGCGCGCGCGATCTCAAGATCGTATTTCGCGGTTTGGGCGCCATCGCCGCTCCTTGGTTGCCCACTGGGTAGCGCAAATGGCGGCGGGAAAAATTGGACCTTAGGCCAATAGCGGCATCAGCACGCAGGCCGGGCGGCGACGACCTCATCAATCGTTTTGAGGAGCTCGTCGGCATCGAGCGGTTTGCGAAGGTACGCGGTTGCCCCGGCGCCGAGGCAGTTCTCGCGCGAACCCGGCTCGTCATGCGCGGATATCACGATCGTAGGAACGTGAAGGCCGCGGCGATCGAGCAATTTCATGACATCGAGGCCGTTCAATCCCGGCATTTGCAGATCGAGCACGATGCAATCCGGACTTCTACCGGCGATAGCTTCAAAAAGTTCGATGCTGGTGCCGCAGGAATCGACCGTCATCTCCGAGGTCTTGAGCACGCGTCCGATCGCGGTGCGGACCGATTGATCGTCATCGAGAATTGCTACATGCATTGCGCGCTCGGCCATTTTCGAATCGCCGAAATCTTCGGCTCAAGTATCCTCCGATACCATGAGCGAGTACAGATGTAGATTGGGCTTTAGGGGCAGACGCTCCGCCCCGTCATGCAATGGAACTTTGGATCCGGCGCGCGCGCCGGGTTCCCGCTCTTTCACTGCCGGCTTTCCATTGCGACCGGCGTGTTGGCCTTCAGAACTGCCTGCACCAGCGTCGCCACCGATCGTACGCCGAGTTTTTCCATGACGCGCGCGCGATGAACCTTCACGGTCTTTTCCACGATGCCGAGATCGTTGGCGATCTGCTTGTTGAGGCGACCGCGCACGACATGCGCCATCACCTCGCGCTCGCGCGGCGTCAGCTGCTCGAGGCGATGTTCGAGTCTTTCGGACTCGTCGCGGCTCTGGCGCAGCTTGCGGTCGGCTTCCAGCGCCTTTTCGATCGCGGCAAGCAGGTCGGCCTCCTGCACGGGTTTGGTCAGGTAGTCGACCGCACCCGCCTTCATGGCCCGCACGCCGGTGAGAACATCGTCGCAACCGGTAAGGAAAATTATGGGACGCGCCGGCTTGTGCTCGACGAGCGCGTTCTGGAGGGAAAGGCCGTCGACCTCGCCCAATCCGATATCGAGCAGCGCACAGCCCGGAACCTGCGGATCGTGGTGCTCCAGGAAGTCGCCCGGCGAGTGGTAGGTCTCGACCTCGTAGCCTGCGAGGCCGAGGAGCCGCGACATGGCAGAGAGAATGGCGTGATCGTCGTCCACGACGAACACGCGCGGTTTGATTCCTTGTCGGATCGTCATGGGAGCTGCTCCTTCGCAAGCGGCAGTGAAACGTGGAATGTCGCCCCGTCGCCGGGGTTGTTGACTGCGTGGATCTGTCCGCCATGCCGTTCGGCGATGGCGCGGCAGATCGAAAGACCAAGACCAAGGCCGTTTTGCTTGGTCGAGAAAAACGGATCGAATAGCCTGTTTCTGATGGCCTCGGGCACACCAGGGCCCGTGTCGCAGACGCTGATCTGAAGGATCTCGTTGTTGACGGAGTTCGTCGTCACGATGAGCGCGCCGCTCTCGCGCGAGGCCGTGGCCATGGCTTCCGCGGCGTTCAGAACCAGGTTGAGAAGCAGTTGCTGCAGCTGGACGCTGTCTCCGTGCACCAGCAGTGGTCCCTTCGCGAACCGGGTAACGATAACGATGCGCTGGGCGGTCAACGCGCTGCGCGTCAGTTCGAGCGCACGGGTCACGACCGTGTTGATGTCCAGCATTTCGCTGCGTGCGTGATCCTTTTTCAGCAGCGCCCGCATATGGCGGATGACGTCCCCGGCGCGCGCGTCGTCGTCGATGATGTCGCTGATGACATTGCGAAGCTCGGCAATGTCGACGGGGCCGTGTTCGATCATCCGTTTGGCCGCCTGGGCGTTGCTGAGAATGGCTGTGAGCGGCTGGTTGAGCTCGTGTGCCAGGGCGCCGGAGAGTTCCCCAACCATGCCGACGCGCGCGAGATGGGCCAGCGATCGTTGCTGATCCTCGACCACCGCCTCCATCTACTTGGTCTCCGTGAT
>Ga0181525_10004148_pt1 | contig 11207 bp, 7 predicted proteins | sample PEATcosm2014_Bin_48_FD_121100 | JGI IMG/M metagenome (GOLD analysis project Ga0181525, IMG submission 121100) | Peatland microbial communities from MTU Mesocosm Facility, Houghton, MI, USA - PEATcosm2014_Bin06_10_metaG | ecosystem: Environmental > Terrestrial > Soil > Wetlands > Peat | place... | reverse complement strand
TGTCGTAGGAGGTGGTGTGCAGGTTGAACAGCTGCCACTGGCCGCCCGGCCCGGCCGGGTAGACGCCGCACTGGAACGCGCCGACTGTGGACCCGCTCCAGTCCTGCACCTGCCAGCCGTCGCTCGGGCCATCCGGGGAGACGGACAGGATCTGCGTGTAGGGCGAGAAGGAGCCGCCGCCGGCAGACCCGGAGACGACGATGACCGCGCTGTCGGTCACGGCCAGGTTCCAGCCGGGCCCGAACGCGGCCACGGCCTGGGGAAGCGGCGGACCCTGCTGCCACCCGGCAAGGCTCCCGTCGCTGTTGATCGCGCTGTACCACGTTGAGCTCACCGTGGCGTTGGACGTGTTAGTGCCGCCCGCGACGATCAGCCAGTTGCCGACCACGGCGGCGTAGGCCTGCATGAGCGGCTGCGGGAGGGGCGGCGCGGACGTCCAGCCGGTGACCTGCCCGGACTGGGACGAGGCGGTCCGCACGGCCGCGGTGGCGGCGGCGGCGGTCGCGTTGGCGCTGCCGCCGATGACGTAAACGGTCGTTCCCCATGAGGCCATCGCCCCGTAGACGTTCACCGCGGGCAGGGCCGCCTGCTGTGACCAGGCGCCGATCGTGCCGGTGCCGGGTGTCCACGGGGCGGTCCAGACGGTCGCGAGCTCGCCGCCGGCGCTCCGGCCGCCGGCCACGACCACGCTGTCTGAGGTGATCGCGGCGGCCGCGAACCACGCGGGCTGCGGCAGGGCCGGCTGGGTGGTGCCGCCGCTGACCGACGATCCCTGGTAGCTGATGACGGCGGTGTAGCCGGAGGCGGCGTTGGCGACCAGGTCCAGGCCGCCGATCAGGGCGGTGAAGTTGCCGCTCGTCGCCGGGGTCGCGTAGCTGCCCGCGCCGTTGGAGCTCACCGCGGGCTGCGTCCACGGGCCGGCTGAGTAAGCGCCGACGAGGGAGGTGTTGTTCCGGGCGGTCGCGAGCGGCCCTGCGCTGGCGAGGCTTCCGGTGGCTGACGCCTGGATGATGTGGCTGGCGGGGATGATGACGGAGGCGAGCGGGGTGGCGGTTACCGGCAGGCCCGAGCCGTTGTCCGCGCACAGCAGGACCTGGAGGTCCGCGCCGTTGCCGGAGGCCTGCACGGGCACCTGTACCCGGCCGGTGCCGGCCGCGCCGAGCGCGAGGGTGAACGGCTGGTCGACGTCGGCGGCGGGAAGCCAGCCGGGGGAGGACTGCCCGAGCCACGAGAACGCGCCCGAGACTCCCGTTGAGTTGGCCGCGACCTCCCAGATCCGGGTCCCGCCGTAGACGGGGGTGACCTGGTGGCTCGTCAGGAACTGGGCCGCCTGGGATGCCCAGCTGGTGGCCGTGCTGTCGCCGGGCAGGCCCGCCCGGGCGGCGGACCACGGGCCCACTGTGGCGGGGATGCTGCCGGTCTCGTCGAGGACGTAGCCGCCGGCCTCGTCGAGGACCGCGAGCCCGGCCTCGTCAAAAATCGCGTGAGCCGGGGGCGTGCTCCCCGGCTGCCACGGGGCGCCCGGCGAGCCCTGCGAGGACCCGTGCCTTGCCGCCGGGTGGCGGGCGGGGACGGAGCCCGGCTGAGTGAAGGGGGCGATGACGGGCGGCACGTAGACGTAGGGGGCGCCCCGGTGCACCGCGGCCGCGGTACCCCTGCGGGCGGACGGGCGCCCGGTGACCGGGTGGTTCGGCTGGGTGAAGACCGCGGGGACGACGGGGACGTAAACGTACGCGGCGCCCGGTGATCCTGCCGCGGTCCCCCGGCGGGCCGATGCCCTTCCCGCGGCCGCGCGGTCCGGCTGGGCGAACGGGGCGACGATGACGGGAACGTAGGTGTACTTCGTCCCGCTCGCGGCCGTCGCGGTGCCCTTGCGGGCGGCGCGCCTCCCCGCAATCGCCCGGTTCGGCTGGGCGAACGGGGCCGGGACGGCGAGGGTGGCCAGCCACACCCCGGAGTAGCTGGGGTAAGACTGCGCGGCCTGCTCGTACCAGGTCAGGCCCAGGGAGTCCGAGAGCGTGATGACCGCGTTGGCGGCCGGCCAGTTGCTGTTGGCGCTCACCAGTGCCACGAGCAGGGTGCCGGACGCCGGCTGGGAGGCGAAGTAGGCGTTCAGTGCCAGGCTGGTCGTGGGGTAGCTGCCGGGCAGGATGCCGGCGACGCTGACGGTCGCGGTCTCCGTCAGGGTGCCCGCGGCCAGGATCTCCGCGAGCGCCGCCGTGGTGTAGGCGTTGGCCGGCGCGGACCCGCCGAGGGTGGCAGGCGTCCCGCTGGTCGTGGTGCCCGCGCCCCGGAACGTGCCGTAGATGACGTTGCTGACCGCGTCGGGGATGTTCTGGATGAAGGTGGTGCCGGAGGCGGCGGTGAACGAGGGGCCGCCTGAGATGCCGATGTTCTGGGTGGCCGCGCCGTAGACGATGCTGCCGGTCGCGACCGGGGTGATCGAGGTCTCGGGTGCCTGCGAGACGCCGTTGGCGTACCAGATGACGTACGCGCCGTTGTTGAAGATGTCCAGTGCGGACGCCGCGCCGGACAGGGCCTTGACCGTCATCGCGACGCCGACGGCGGACGCGGGGCCCGTGGCCGTGGCGGTGACCGTGAACGGGGCGGCGGGGGCGCTGCCGGTGACGTTCAGGACCACGTAGGCGGCGCTGATGTTGCAGCCCTGCGGGCTGGTCAGCGCCTGCGCGGTGGTGCTGCCCGTGATGTCGGCCATGCCGATGGCGCACGGGTAGACGACCGTTCCCGACTGGCCGGGGAGCGCCGGGCCGAACACCGGGACTTCCGTGGTCCACCCGGAGCCGGAGGGGAGGCTGACGTTCTGGCCGCCCGCGTTGCCGTTGGCATCCCCGTCGGCGGCGACCGCCGCGGCTATCAGCAGGACCGTCTCGCCGCTGGTGACCCCGGAGGGGAATGCCGGGGTGTAGGAGGTGACGTCAGTGCCGCTGGCGTGGAAGGCGCTGGAGACGACGGTGGCGGCCGGGTAGGCGGCGACGAACACCGCGGCGCAGGAGGCCGCGCCGAGGGTGACCGTGTACGACGACGGCTCGCTCGAGGTGGCGGTCTTGCGGAAGACGCCCGGCGCGGTGCCGCTGCCGGACACCGCGGTCCAGCCGGACGGGGTGCCCGCCCCCACGACGGTGTTGCTGGTGCCGCCCGCGATGACGCCCATGACCAGCAGGTCCCCGGCCGCGTAAACCGGCGGCGGGGTGACCGTGACGGAGGTCCCGCTGTTCGCGTCGATCGCCGTGTAGCCGACGCTGTAAGAGATCATCGACGGCATCAGCTGTAGTTATTCCAGTACATCGAGAACGACCCGCTGGCCAGGTTGTACGCGCCCGGGTACTGGTCGATCGCCGTGCTGGCCGTGAAAATCGGGTACGGCGCCAGGGTGGCCGCCGGCGTCGTCGTAATCGAGGTGAAGGCGATCGAGCCGTAATTGGCTAGCTCCGTCGTCTCCTTCTCGATGATGACCTCGGCCGACTTGACCGGGTACGGCCAGACGGCGGGCCCGATCCCGTCGTCGTCGATCGACCCGATGTTGACGGCGAGGACGGACCTGACCTCCGTGTACGACCAGCCCTCGGTCTGGTTGTCGATCGTCATCAGCCAGTCCGTGCTGGTCAGCTGCATCGTCAGCTTGAGGGTGTCCCCGGCCGCGGTCGGGTAGGCGGCGGCGTTCCACTGCTCTCCGCTGCCGGGAAGCCACCAGCTCCACGGGCGCGACGCCGAGTTGCCGGAGTAGGAGGTGGAGTACGTCTGGTAGACGCCGGTCTGGTAGACGTTGCCCATCCCGATCCAGATGCTGTTGTAATCGCCTCCGGTCAGGGGCGGGATGGTGAACGTGGCGGTGATCCCGGTGTAGCCGACGGCGGCGTGCTCGCTGAAGACGTAGCCGCCCCAGCCGCCCTGGACCTCGCCTTGCGGCGGCACCACCAGGAACGAGGCGGTCACGGCGCCCCACGCGGAGCTGCTCCCGCTGGTGCCGGAGTAGGTGTAGGTGGTCGCGCCGGTACCCTGCCGCCACCCGGAGACCCCGCCGGCGTGCTGGCCGCCGGTCGCCACGCCCGTGTACGCGGCCTCGTTCACCCACCCGCTCGCCGGGCCCGTGATGCTCCCGGTGCTGACGGTGGTCCCGAGGCCGACGGTGAAGTGCGTCCAGTAGGGGATGACCGTGCCCGTGGCCCCCGACGACCAGCTCGCGCTGGCGCCGGTTGCGGCCGCCGACTCGTCCAGCGTGACGCTTCCCGCCACCTCGTACGCCCATCCGATGATCCCGCCGACGCTCGTGGTGACCGCCACCGTCGCGGACGCGGTGGCGACGGGGGCACCCCAGATCTGCGCGGAGTTGGAACTGGCGTACGCGTACTGGGTGAAGGTGGCCGCGACGCCGCCCACGGTGATCGCGCTGATACTGCCCTCGTAATAGCCGGCGAGGGCGATCAGCAGCGTGTTGCCGATCGTGAGCGTCTTCGGGAGCGTAAGGGTCAGCGTCGTGCCGGCGGTCTCCCCGGAGGTTTCCTGCACCAGGGGCCAGGTGCTGGCGGTGACCGGGGAGCCCGGGGCGGTTCCCTTGCGCGCCGAGCGGCGGCCCCGGATCGCGCGGAGCGGCTGGATGAACGGCGAGGGGGTGGGCGGGACGTAAACGTACGGGGCGCCGGGGTGCAGCGCGTGCGCCGCGCCCTTCCTCGCGGACGGGCGGCCCGCAGCGGCCTTGCGCGGCTGGGCGAACGGAGCCGGGACAACCGGGACGTAAACATACGGCGCACCGGGTGACCCTGCGGTGGCGCCCTTGCGGGCGGACTGCCTGCCCTTGAGTGCCTTACCCGGCTGGGCGAACGGGGCGGGGGTGACCGGTGCCTCGTAGAGCAGGACGGCGATGCCCGAGATCGTGTCGGACGCGCCCCAGGCGGGCTGCTGCGCCGCGCTCGTGCAAGCGGCGTCGAAGCACATGCCGTTGCCGTTGGCGTCGATGTCGTACGTGTAGCCGCTCGTTGACCCGGCGGTGGCCGTCGTGGCGTTGAAGCCGTAGTAGAAGTACAGCTCGCCGCTGCCGTGCGACGGTGTCAGCGACGGGGACAGGGTGGTCGCCGCGTTGACGGTGCCGGAGGTGTCCAGCGTGACCGCCGCGAACCCTGCGGTCGTGCTGAACTCCTGGCCTGAGATCCGCAGCGCCGGCGACCCGGCGGCCACGGTGACCGTCACCGTGGCCGCGCTCGCCGAGGTGACGTGGCCGAGGAAGACCGTGGCGACGACGGCGTTCGCGCTGAGGACGGTGTGCGCGACCAGGACCGACCAGGTGACGTTGCTGCTGCTCAGCGCAGTCGCGTAGTCAGCTTCCGTCTCGCTGACGACTTCGACCAGGATGAAGTCGCCGACGGCGGCGGGCGTCAGCGAGAACGTCGTTGCGGTGGCGGTGATCGCGGAGCCGACAGCGGCGAAGGTCACGTCCCGCCCCTCCGGTCAGGCGCGGGGCGGTGACCCGGTCCGCCTGCGGGGCGATTCGCGGGGGGCGGCACTGGCGGCTGCGCGGCTTACGGGCTCAGGCGACCCGCTCGAAGACAGAGGACCCGATCGTGATCGTGTTGCTCGCCGAGCTCGTGCCCCACGTCCAGTCCACGCTCAGCGACTCGGCTGAACTGGTGGTCACGGTGACCGCCGAGGAGATCACCGCCAGCGAGACCGTCGCCGCGGTCGCCGCCGTGGTGCTGTTCGTCCACGTCATCCGCAGCCACCCGGTAACGGTGGCCGACGTGCGGAACTCGACCTCGCCCTCGATCAGGACGGGAACGTTCGACAGCGCGGACGAGGCGGCGAGCAGCGGGGAGTTGGCCGTTGCCGTGGAGTGCAGTGACGTGAGCAGCGTCCCGCCGGTTCCGCCCCACCGGACGTCGCAGACGTAGGTGGTCGCGGGGCTCGCGCTCGCGATCGACAGGACGCCGTTCAGCTTGAACCGGTAGACCGCCCCGGCAACGGGGTCGTCCGCCGGGACGCTCAGCGACCCGAGCGACGCGATCGCCGCCGAGGACGCGACCGTGACCGCGCTGGTAGCCGCGTACTGGCTCATTTGCAGCATCGACGCCAGGCCCGCGCCGGTTGTCGTGCCGAGCTGCGCGTACCCTGACCCGCCCGACCCGTCCCACCCGTACAGCAGCCCGAAGTACCGGGCCGTCGACGGCGCGGACGTCAGGCCGAGGAAGCCCGCCGGCGTCTCGATGTACGGGTAGTTCAGCTGCACGGCGGCCGGGTCGATGAACGTGTTGTCGCTGCCCCCGGTGTCCGTGCGGTTCAGCGACCCGGAGTTCCCGTAGAGCGAGTTCCCGACCACGCTCGTGCCGTTCAGCGTCCCGGCGGTCTGGATGCCGTACGCCTGGCTGCCGGGCGGGTCATAGGTGTTGACGGTCCCCGTGTTCCCGATGACGGAGCACTGGGTGGTCCCGTTGACGTTGATGCCCACGCCCGTGGTCACCGAGGCGCCGGCCGAGTTGGTGTCAGCCTCGCAGCCGGTGATGGTGCAGTTCGAGGCCGCGTTCAGGTCGAAGCCGTGCAAGGCCGCCTGCTGGGCGCTGCAGCCGGTGAAGGTGCAGAACGCGCCGAGGACCTCAAACCCGCACTCGGTCGTTCCCCAGTCGCCCGTGCTCTCGGTGAATCCCGCGTAGAAAGCCTTGCAGCTCGTGAGCATGTTGTTGGCGGCGGTGTCTGCGATGTACCAGCCGTGGTTGCCGCTGGCCCCGGACGTGCAGTCCGTGAAGTGCGAGTCCGTGCAGCCCGCGCCGCCGGCTGCCGCGCCGGGGCCGAGGTAGAAGCCGTAGCCGCTGGCGAAGTACTGGGTGCAGTTGCGGAGCCGGATCTCACGGGCGTTGTTGTCGAGATGGTAGCCGTCGCCATTCGCCGCCAGGACGAAGACGTTCTCCAGGCTGTGCAGCGGGTCGTAGGGGACGAACGGGCTGACCGGAGTGAAGCCGGTGTTGTCGAGGAGGATCCCGCCGCACACCTGGTTGCAGTTGACCGTCAGGTTGCGGACGCTCACCTGGGCGGAGGTCGCCGGGTGGGTGAGGGCGATCACGTACCCCGTGGTCCCGCTGACCGCCTGCAGGATCGTCCCGTAGCCGGAGCCCGCCAGGATGTTCCCGGTGTCCAGGAGCAGGTTGGAGACGTAGAAGGTGCCGGGGGCGAGCTGCTGCCCGGCGATGACGGCCTGCTGGATGTTGGCCGTGTCCGTCGTGCCGCTCGTGTCGGCGCTCGGCTGCAGGAGCGACGCGGTCGCGACGGTCGCCTTCTTGACCGTGCCCTGGCTGCTGGCGCTCGTGTCGTGCACGTCGAGCGCGATCAGGACGTCATCGGCCCGCAGCACTGACAGCAGCGGGTAGGCCGGGATCTGCGGCACGGGCCGTCCCCTCCTTCGGAAGAGGGCGAGCCCGTGAGCCGGGCGGGAAAAACGGGGAGCGGACGGGGAGCGGCTAGCCCTGGGCGCCGGTCGTGGTCCAGTCGCTGCCGTACGTAGCGAGAGCCTGACCTGCCGTGCTCGCACCGAACAGGACGCCCAGCGCGATCGTGTCCCCTGCCGCTATAGGCAGGGTTTGGCTCAGCGGCGTCACGTCCACCTGGCCCGTGCTCGGCGTCACCGACGAAGCGGTTTCCGCGATCGAGCCGAAAAGCGCGAACCTCGCCGTCGCCGGGGACAGCACCCTGACCTTGAGGTTGAGCCACCCGGCGACGACAGCCCCCGCACTGAACGAAGGGGCGCCGACGGCAGGATTAAATTGCGTCCAGCTGCCGGCAATCCCGATGTTGAACGCGAGGGCGTTTGCCTCCCACGTGCCGGTGAATTCGCAGCTCAGACCGTAAACCGTGCCCGCCTGCGGGGTCCCCGGGAGCAAAGTCCAGAGCTTGGTGACCGCCGTCGCCGTCGTCGGGTTGGTGGCGGTGATCTCGGTCGGGTCAGTCTGGACGCCGGGCGGGGCGTTGCCTCCGGTGAGGAGCGCCATCAGGTACAGCTCAATCGGGGAGGCCACTACGTCACCCCGGTCAGCAGGCCGCCCGAGTAGCTCAGGGTCCTTGAAGATTCCGCGTACCCGGCGGGAAGCTGGCCCGCCGTGTACTCCTGCACCGTCGTGGGCCCGTAGGAGCCGGCCCAGGCGAGCAGCGTGAAGCGCGCGCCCGAGTCCTCGCATATGCCGATGAGCGGCGGGACGGTGCTCTGGTCGTAGACGCTGTAGCGCAGCCCGTAGGACTGGGCGGTCCACGTCACCCCGTCAGGCGCGGTCAGGGCCCCCGTGGTGGCCGAGGACTTGTCCCACGAGAAGTAGTCGCCGGCGTCCCCGGTCGCCGCCGCCACGATCCAGTACTGGGCGGAGGCCGTCACCGCCGAGGGAAGGAGCGCGGTCACCGTGCTCACCGCGAGCTGACTCGGGTACGTGACGGAAGCCAGGGCGGTACCCGACGGCTGGCCGCCCGCGTCCGCCTGAAGGCTGACCGTCCACGGGGCCGGGGAGCCGGTGACGCGGGAAGCGAAGGTGACGTAGCCGACCGCCGTCTGAGACGCGCCCGCCGTGAACCGCTGGGCTAGCCACAGGCCGTTGCTCGCCGCCGCGCCCGAGCCTCCGGTGGCGGCGGCCTGCTGGGTGCCGGCGTACAGGAAGGCGGCGGGGTGGGTGCCGAGGAGCTGGTTCACGCTGCTGGCGAGGGCAGGCTGCCCGCTGACGGGGGCCTGGTAGACGGGAACGGCCAAGGGCCACCTCCTAAGGTCCGAGCAGCAGGCTCACCTGGAGGATCACAGAGTCAGTGACCGGTATCGATACGGCGGGCGAGAATGCCCAGTGGTCGAGCATGGCGCCGCTCCCGCTCGCGGAGGTCCCTCCCGCGAACGCCCCCGCCTCGGTGACGTTCCACGCCACAGAGGGCTGCGGAAAGTAAAACTGCCAGGTCGCCTGCCCGGCCACGCCCGATGTCGCCGGGGCCGCCGCCCCCGCCCCGACCGTCTGCCGGGAGATCTCCGCGAACAGCGCGGTATCCGACTCCTCCGGGGTTCCCGACCCGTCCCCGACCGCCCCCCACAAGGGCGTCAGTGTGGTGGCGGTGGTGACGCCGAGGTTGGCCGCCTGGTCCTCGATCCCGGCCCACACGAGCGCCCCGGCGATGGCGCTGTACCCGGTGGTGCACACGACGTTGTCACCCTCGCGGCGCTCCCGCACCGACCCGTCCGGCCGCAGCACCGTCAGGGACAGCCGCCCGTGCAGGGCGGCGCGCCCCGCGGCCCTGGTCCTCAGCCCCACGAGAACGCTCCCCATTCGCCCAGGTCCCAGGCGGGGTTCGGCTGGCCGGCCGCCGCCGCCGAGTCGGAGACGGTCATCTGGTCGTCGGCCTCCGCGAAGTAGCCGACCCCGGACACGCTCGTGTCGGTGTTGCCGATCGCGGTCTGCTGGATGACATTCAGGACGTCGGCTAGCGTTTGCGGCCGGTAGACACCGGGCACGGGACCGCCTCCCCGTCACAGCCGGACGGCGGTGACCTGAAGCTGCCGGTAACCGCCGGTCCCGAAGGTGACCTGGCTGGAGGTCACGAGGAACGTGTCGTTCACGCCCCATGAGTGACTGGCGGTGTCGTAGATGAACTGGTTGTCGTACCGGCAGGTCTGGCCGGCCCGCACCCACCCCAGGAAGTCCTCACTGGTGTCGAAGGTTGCCCGCTCGACCGCGTAGGCGTACTCGGTGCGCTCCTGCTGCGCCCTCAGCGTCGCCATCGGGGTCGTGGTCAGCGTCGAGTCGGAGACGAACTCCGCGAACACGCCGCCGTTCGGCCCCGTGTAAGTAGCTACCGAGGAGTAGTCGGTGGCCTGCGCGACGACGGGCACCTGGTAGGAGTACCACGCCTGGATCTCCGCCCCGTACGCCGGCGGGGAGGAGGTGAACAGGAAGTACTGGCCGACCGCGTTCTGCTGGCAGGACCACCCCGGCGGGGAGGTGACGCCCGGCGTCACGCTGGTGACCGTGACCTCGGTCCCGGCGACCTTCACGGTCGGCGTGCCGGAGACGGTGTAGCGCAGCGGCCACGCCTGCTGCGCCCCGTCCGACAGCCACGTGTCCGTCGCCGGGCCGGTCACCGGCTGGGAAACAGTCTGCGTCGCGCCCTGCACCAGGATCTTGTTGTGCACGCTGGTGCCGTCCCACTCGTACTTGTCCTGGCCGTCGAGCAGGATGTGACCCTGGGTGGTGCTGCCGCCGACGGTGGGGTTCGTCGTGAACGTGACGCCGGAGTCGAGCGCGGTGCTCGCGTCGTAGAAGTGCAGCGCGCGGTTCTCGTCAACGTACCAGCCGTAGGGGGTGCTCGCCCCGGCGAGGACCGCCAGCTTGCGCCACGCGTCACTCAGGCTGCCGTAGTTGAGGATGAAGTTCGCCAGCTGCGGCCCCGGCGCGACGAACCCGCCGTCGGCCGTCGACGCCGCGGAGATCCCGCAGTCCGCCGCCCGGGTCAGGCTGATGACGACCTGGTCGGTGGTGTAGCCGTTGAACACCCCGTGCACGATCGCGTTGTCCGCGTAGAACGTGTAGTCGGTCGCGTTCAGCGTCCACTCGTTGCGGTTCGGGCCGGTCACGCTCAGCACCGGGTCACTGACCACCCCGGCGAACAGGACCTGATCGCAGTTCCCGTCGTACAGCTTGATCCGGGACATGGCCGGGATGAAGATGTTCGGGGTACCCGAGTGCTCGTCGACCAGCGGGAACGCCGCCGTGTCGCCCTGGCGCCCGAAGTTCTGGGTAATCGTGAACTGCTGCGAGTGACCCGAGTACGCGAGGTACTGCTGGTAGTTGGCATTGGAGCCGCCCGGCGGGGTGATGCCGAGGAAGAGGTCCGGGGGCGCGACCACCGTCTAGCCCATCCTGATCTTCACGCCCGCCTGCCCGAGCGCCCGGTTCAGGGCTGGCCCCATCCTGTTCATGAACGCGCCCATGTCGGCCTCGGTCATCATGTGCGGCTCGTTGATCGTCAGGTTGACGACGATGCCCGAGCTGACCGCCCCGCCCGCCGGGCCGATCGCCGACAGCGCCGAGGCGCTCCCCGTCGTCCCGACATGCCCGCTAGGCGACGCGGAGGCGGCGAGCTGCCCGGCCGCCGACGAGACGGCGCCCCGGGCGGCCAGCATCCCGGTAGCGAGCTTGGCGGCGATGCTCTTGCCGGAGTTGGACGGGTCACCCGACCCGGACAAG
>Ga0181525_10004147_pt1 | contig 11208 bp, 6 predicted proteins | sample PEATcosm2014_Bin_48_FD_121100 | JGI IMG/M metagenome (GOLD analysis project Ga0181525, IMG submission 121100) | Peatland microbial communities from MTU Mesocosm Facility, Houghton, MI, USA - PEATcosm2014_Bin06_10_metaG | ecosystem: Environmental > Terrestrial > Soil > Wetlands > Peat | place... | reverse complement strand
CGCAGGCGAAGAGGCGCGGCCCTTCACCCACTTTGTGCGAATGGAATCGCCTGTCTTCAAGCCTGCCCCTGCAGACACGGCGATCCAATTTCCCATTCAGCCGGCTGCGGATCGCAACGGTCACTGGAATTGGATTGGAGCCATCCAACTGGGCGGCGCGGGCGTGCCCGTCATTGCCGAGGCCAATGGCCGCGAAGTGCATTTGTCGACCGGGGCAACGCTTCCCTTTCCCGGTGGACCGTCGTCTGTTCCGCCGTCGCCCGAGGGAGTCTTGCAAGTCGACTTCAACTACGATTTCAAAACCGACCTCGTGCTCGCGGGCGCGGGAGGAGTACGCCTATTTCGCCAGGACAGTCCGAGCGCGTTCACCGATGTAACCGGGCAAACCAATTTGCCGAAGTCCGTGACCAACGCCCGCTATACGGGCGCGTGGGCGGTCGACATTGAAGCCGACGGTGATCTCGATATCGTTCTGGGGGCGAGCGAAGGATTGCCCGTCGTGCTGAGGAACAACGGCGACGACACGTTTCTGGCGATTCACCCTTTTCCCGGAATCACGGGCGTACGCGGATTCGCCTGGGCTGATCTTGACGGCGACGGTAATCCCGACGCCGCCCTCATCGACGGCGCAGGCCGGCTGCACGTCTTCATGAATGAGCGGCAAGGCCAGTTCCGTGAGCGTCTGCTGCCTGCGGGTTTGCCGCCCGTCACCGCGATTGCGGTCGCCGATGCGAACAACGATGGGGTTCTCGATCTCTTGGCGGTGCAGACCGACGGTGCCATCATTCGGATCTCCGACAAGAATGACAGACAAAGCTGGGAAACGGCGGAAATTGCCAGAGTCCCGGACGCTGCCGACAATCTCGCCGGAGAGGTGCGACTCCACGTCGCTGACCTCGATAACAACGGAGCGGTCGATCTTTTTCTGGCCCCGACAAAGCCTGCATCCGGTGCGGCCGGCGCTCTGATCTGGCTGGGCGATGACAAAGGCAACTTCGTGCCGCTGGACCATCCCGCAGGACCAGCCTTGGTGTTTGACGCCGCGGACTTGCAGGGGGATGGCAAGCTCGATCTGGTGGGCCTTTCCGCCGACGGGGCGCCCGTCCAGGCCATGAATCAGGGATCGAAGAAATATCACTGGCAGATCGTTCGGCCGCACGCGGTACAAGCCGTCGGCGACCAGCGCATCAACCCGTTCGGCGTCGGCGGCGAGATTGAAATACGTTCCGGCTTGCTGGTGCAGAAGCAACCCATCACCGGTCCGCAACTTCATTTCGGATTGGGAGAACAGACCGAGGCGGAGATCGTGCAAGTAGTCTGGCCGAACGGAACGGTGCGCGCCGAATTTGGCGTGAAAGCGGACATGGACATCGTGACCGAGCAACGCCTGAAGGCTTCGTGTCCGTTCCTCTTCGCTTATAACGGGAAGCAGATGGAGTTCGTGAAAGACGCGGTTCCCTGGGGCTCGGCGATCGGCCTGCGCATCAATACTCTTGGTTCGGCGCAAATCGCCGCGACCGGAGAATGGTACAAGATTGGCCGGGACCAACTCGTGCCGCACGACGGCTACTACGACCTGCGGATCACGGCGGAGTTGTGGGAGGTTTATTACTACGATTATCTGGCGCTCATGGCCGTCGACCATCCCGTGGGCACGGAGATTTTTGTCGATGAGCGTTTCGTAATTCCTCCGCTGAAGCTGGGCCTCACAACCGTTACTACGCCGCACGAAATTGCGCGGGCCATCGACGACACGGGCCAGGACGTTACCGATATCGTCCGTGCGCTCGACGGTAAAGCCCTTGCCAGCTTTGGACGCGGCCAGTATCAGGGCATAACGCGGGATCATTATCTTGAAGTGGACCTCGGCGACGATGCCCCGAAAAGCGGCCCCCTCTACCTGATCGCACAGGGATCGATCCATGACACCGAGTCGTCGGTGAATGTGGCCATCACCCAGGGCAGCCGCTGGCGCGCTCACGGGTTGAGCCTGGAAGTCCCGGATGGCCACGGTGCCTGGGTCACGGCGCAGGACAATCTGGGCTTTCCTGCTGGCCGGAAGAAGACAATTCTCTTTAATCTGACCAACATCTTTCGAGCCGGCACCCCGCGCCGAGTGCGAATACGAACCAATCTGGAGATCTACTGGGATGCCATCGCCTGGGCACAGGGTGCGCCAGAGACGCAGCCAAAGACTGTAACTCTAAGTCCCAGCGTCGCCGATCTGCACTATCGCGGATATTCCGTCATGCACATGCCGGGGGCAGCGCGAGCGCCCGAGGTGCCCGATTACAGCCAGATCGAGGGGACCAAGCAGCGTTGGCGCGATCTGATCGGCTACTACACCCGCTATGGCGACGTAGGCGAACTCGTAAACAAGATCGACGACCGTTACGTGATTGTGAATTCAGGAGATGAACTCTCTCTGCGTTTCCCCGAGCAACCGCCTCCGCCTGCGGGTTGGGTGCGTGACTTCGTGATCGTCGGCGACGGCTGGATCAAAGACGGCGATTACAATTCCACCTTCTCCAAAACCGTGCTGCCTCTTCCCTATCACGCCAAGAATGAGTACACCACGCGGCCGGGCCGCCTCGAAGAGGAATGGGTCTACCGGCAACATCCCGACGACTGGAAGAACTATCACACGCGTTATGTCACTCCTGACGTTTTCAAGAACGCATTGAGGGATAACACCGGCAAATGACTGGCAACCGGATCGCGAAGGTGTTTCTTGCTCTCTTCTTTATTGGGCTCCTGGCCACACCTTTTGTCATCAAGCGGATATCGGCTGGTCGGGAAGCCGACCGGTCGAAGGCCGACGCGAAGACAGCATTGGCACGTCACGGGTTCTATCTTGAAGAGGTCTCGCAAGCGGCCGGCATCACTTTTGTCCATCAATCTCCGAAGCTTGACCCTAAATTAGATCCCATTATGCCCGAGGTCGCTTCGATGGGAGCGTCGGTATCGATCGTCGATTTCGATCGTGACGGCTGGCCCGACCTCTACGTTACGAACAGCGCGATCGGGAGCAAGAACGCTCTCTATCGCAACATGCATGACGGAACGTTCAAAGATGTGGCGAGCGAATTGGGGATTGCCGACGTGAACCAGCCCGGCACCGGGGTTTCGACGGGCGCGGTTTGGGGAGACTACGACAATGATGGGTATGAAGATTTGTTCCTGATCAAATGGGGACGACCGGAGCTGTTTCACAATGATCAGGGTCACGGCTTCACGCGGGTCACCGAGCAGGCTGGACTGCCGGCCTGGATCAACGCGAATACGGCCGTCTGGCTTGACTACGACGGCGACGGACTCCTGGACCTTTTCGTTGGTGGCTACTATGCGGAAGACATCGATCTGTGGCATCTCACGACGACGCGGATCATGCCCGAGAGTTTTGAGTATGCCAAGAACGGCGGGCGAAAGTACTTGTTTCACAATCTCGGTCATGGGAGGTTTGAAGAAGTCAGCGCACAGCTTGGCATCAACAGCCGCCGCTGGGCCCTGGCCGCAGCCGCGGCAGATCTGCGTGGCACGGGCCACCCCGATCTGTTCGTCGCGAATGATTATGGAGTATCGGAGCTTTACTTCAACGACGGCAAGCGGTTTCACGAGGTCGGCGAACAAACGGGCGTCGGCTTCTCCCCCAAGAGCGGCATGAATGCAGCCTTCGGCGACATCCTCAATCAAGGCAGGTACACGGTTTACGTTTCCAATATTTCGGAGGACGGCATTCTCATCCAGGGAAACAACCTGTGGGTGCCGAAGGAAAACACTGCGGGCGACGCCTTGCAGTATCAAAATCTGGCGCGCGACTTCGGCGTCGAACTGGGAGGATGGAGTTTTGGCGCGCAGTTTGGCGATTTGAACAACGATGGAACGCTCGACCTGTATCTTACGAACGGTTACATCTCTCTCGATCGGAATCGGAGTTATTGGTATGACTTCTCAAAAGTCGCCGGCGGAAACAGTACCATCATCGGCGACGCCAAGAACTGGCCGCCATTTGAAGGGCGCAGTTTATCGGGCTATCAAAGCAAGCGAGTGTGGCTGAATGATGGCGCCGGTAAGTTTATCGACGTCGCGCAGGCTGTGGGGGCTACCGATACCTACGACGGACGATCGGTAGCGCTGGTCGACCTGTGGAATCGAGGTGTGCTCGACGTGGTCGTTGCCAATCAGAACGGGCCCTTGTTGCTTTACAAGAACACGGTCGCCCCGGAAAATGAATGGATCGAATTTGAGTTGGAGGGAACAACCAGCAACCGCAGCGCGATCGGCGCCCAAGTGACGATGTTTTGGAGTGGCCAGCAACAGGTGCAAGAGGTTTCTGGCGGCAGCGGTTTCGCCGCTGAGAACGACCGGCGGTTGCATTTTGGACTGGGCCGGAATCCGCATATTGAGAAGGCCGTCATTCGCTGGCCCTCGGGCAAAGTTCAAACCGTCGACCAACCTGCCGTCAATCGATTGCAGAAGATGAAGGAGCCTGCATGAGCCGGCAGACGAGCGCGACAGTTCTGCCCCCTCCGGCGCCAGCTCAGAAGACGCCTTCGTTCAGCCTCGACAACCGCTACCTCGCGCCGGCTTTTATTACGTGCATTCTGTTGGCTGGTCACTTGTCGTTCGGCATTCTCGAGAGCTATCAGAAGACGCTGCTGGCCATCATTACAAGCATCGGTCTCGAACTGGTGCTCGGGCGGATTTTCTTTCACAAATGGATCCATCCCGCCAGCGCTTATATCACGGGCATCAGCGTCGGCATTCTGGTGCGCTCTCCGGCCTTCTGGCCGTACGCACTGTGCAGCGCGATCTCCATCACGTCCAAATATGTGTTGCGGGTGAAGGGCCGTCACATCTGGAACCCGTCCAACTTCGGCATTTCCGTAATGCTGTTTCTGGCTGCGGAGACCGTGGCCACACTGAGCATCCAGTGGGGCAATTACCTCTTGCCCATGGTCGTGATCTGGGCGCTGGGCTCGGTGACTATTTGGCGGCTGCGGCGTTTTCACATCACGGGCATTTATGTCGCGTCGTTTGTCGCGTTCGCATTTTTGCGCAGCTGGATGACCGGAAGCCCTTGGCAATCGGAGATTGCGCCGATTACCGGTCCCATGTACCAACTGTTCATTTTTTTCATGATCACCGATCCGAAGACCACGGTTCGATCCAAGCGAGGCCAGTGTCTGGTCGTGTTTTTGGTGGCTGTGGTGGAAATGGTTCTCCGCTTGCACCAGATTGTTTACGCGCCTTTTTATGCGCTGTTCGTGGTGGGTCCAACGGCCATGCTGGTCGAGATTTGGCTGGAGTCCCGCCGCGCGAACCTAGCGAAACCAACGGTGGCCGAGTGACGGTCCGTAAAGGGGATCCTCGATCTCTGAGGTCACCACGCAGTGGGATTTGCTTCCTGCTGCTGGTCGCCCTGTTCATGGGGGCGAGTTGCAAGCCAAAGGCATCGAGCGAGCCGAAAGCCGGTCCGACCCTGGCGCAGATCCCCGTACCAGTAGCGTTTCAAACCCAATCTTCCGCAATCGACTCGACCAAGACGAGTTCTCGTCCCTCCGGTCCCATCGAGTTCAAGGATGTCACCGCCCAGGCGGGCATTCACTTCAAACACAACAGTGGTGCTTTCGGGAAAAAGTATCTTCCGGAGACCATGGGCAGCGGCGCTTGCTTTCTCGATTACGACAATGACGGATGGCAGGACATCCTGCTGGTCAATTCCATGGACTGGCCAGGACACAAGTCCGGCAAATCCTTCCCCGCGCTCTATCACAATAATAGAGACGGAACGTTTACCGATGTGACCCGGCAGGCCGGCCTCGCGGTGGAAATGTACGGACTCGGCTGCGCCGTCGGCGACTATGACAACGACGGCTATGTCGACATCTACATCACCACCGTCGGTTCCAATCATCTGTTCCGCAATCTTGGCGGTGGCAAGTTTGCTGACGTGACTGCCAAGGCGGGAGTGGGCGATCCGGGATTCTCCGCGAGCGCGGTGTGGTTTGATTATGACAATGACGGGAAGTTGGATCTGTTCGTCGCCCACTACGTCGACTGGTCCATTGAGACCGATCAATACTGCTCGCTGGACAATAAGAACAAGTCTTATTGCACTCCGCAGAGGTACAAAGGACAAAGCTCGACGCTGTTCCACAACCAGGGCGATGGAACGTTTGAGAACGTCACGCGACGCGCCGGCCTCTACGACCCCACGGGAAAATCGCTCGGGGTCGCGCTGTTAGATTACGACAACGATGGCTGGCTCGATCTTTTCGTTTCCAACGACACCGAACCGAACAAGCTCTACCGCAACAATCACAACGGAACCTTCACGGATGTGGCAGTCGCGGCGGGCGTGGCTTACAGCGAAGCGGGCACGGTGCGCGCCGGGATGGGTACGGATGCGGCCGACTACGACAACTCTGGATGGCAGAGCCTGGTCGTCGGCAACTTCACCAACGAGGGGATGGCGCTCTACCATAACGATGGCTCGGGCTTGTTTACGGATGAAGCGCCGGCGACAGGCATCAGCAGGATCTCGACAAAGTCGCTTACATTCGGCACGTTTTTCTTTGACTACGATCTCGATGGCTTGCTTGACATTCTGGCCGTCAACGGCCACGTCTCCGACGACATCAGCGTGGTGCAGCCACAAGTTAAGTATGCCCAACCGCCGCATCTTTTCCACAACCTCGGCAAGAACAAGTTCGACGAAGTAACCACGAAACTCGGCTCTGTGCTCGAACGTCCGATCGTGGGCCGTGGCGCGGCCTATGGAGATTTCGACAACGACGGTGACTTGGATCTATTGATCACCGCCAACAATGGGCCCGCGCGGTTGCTGCGCAACGACAACGGAAACCAGAACGACATGCTGCGCGTGAAAACCGTGGGCACACGATCGAACCGCGACGGCATCGGCGCAAAGGTCACGGTCAAGACAAACCAAGGAACGCGCCTGTTCGCCATGGTGAAGACAGGTTCAAGCTACTTGTCCCAAAGCGAGTTGCCGCTAACCTTCGGCCTGGGCAAACCGGAAGGCGGCAAGACCGTGAGCCTGGAGATTGTCTGGCCCAGCGGCCAAAAGGATACGATCCCAGACGTCAAGCCCAATCAGTGCATCACGGTGAAAGAAGGCAAAGGCATGATTTCGGCCCAGCCCATTGTTTTTTCCAAGACCGGCTCCCCACAGTCTTCTCCGCCCGCCTCTTCGCGAAGATGATGAGCCAACTCTGGTGGGCGAATCACTGGTTCCGTCGGGCGAGAATCTCCTTTTGATTCTCGATGATCGTATTGAGGTACCCTGGTTCTTGAGAATGCTAATCTGATTCTTCGGCAAGGTCGCGTGGGGGGGGGGCGCGATCGGATTCGCCCGGGGTGCAGCCTGATCGGCAATGACGGTCTTCTGATTCTGGATAATCGTCTTCTGACTGGCGATCACTTTGCTTTCTGCCATTGTGGAAGCGGTAACGACTAGGCATATTTCTTCTCGATCGCCGGTAATTGCGCAGTCGACTCGACGTAGCCCACTTCTGCCAGCCGCCTGCCATTTTCGCGATACATATTTGCGTCGCTCGGAGCCCAGGTTTCTAGACCATCCACATATCGGTTGTACATGCAGAATGCAGCGGCGATAAGCACCGTGTCGTGGATCTCTTTGTCGGTGGCACCGTGCTGGCGAGCACGGTCGACGTCAAACGGTGTGACCTGCTTGCCCCCTTTTTGCACTTTGCCGGCGATGGCGAGCAGCGCTTTCAATTTGTCGGAAATCGCGGCTGACTCGAAGTTGAGTTTCACATCGTTCACCAGCGTCTCATCGCCGCCGAGGCGGTAGGCCGCTACCGCTCCGTGAGCGTGCTGGCAGAAATAACAATCGTTCTGCGAAGAGACGTAGGTTGCGATCATTTCGCGGTCCGCGGGAGGCAGACTGTTCGGCGCGCGGAGAAGCACTTCCGCCAGAGCGTTGAGCGGTTTTGCCGTTTCAGGACTGAAAGCCATTGGACCAAGGATTCCGGGAATGCCTTCTGGGAGTCGAATGTGCGCCATGAGGGATCTCCTGTTCTTCTGAATCTGGTTTTTTTTGAATCAGGCTTCCACTTTGACTTGTGCATCCGCGATTGCCTGCAACGGCTTTTTGTAGTCGCGTCCCGCGTAACCCAGTTGAGAAGTTTGCTTTCCGATTTCGCGATAAATCTCGGGATCGCGCGGCTGCCACGTGGCCAGCCCGTCGACATAGCGGTTGAACATGCAAAATGCGGCCGCGATCAAGACCGTGTCGTGGATTTCCTTATCGGTCGCGCCGACTTGCCGCGCCCGATTGATATCTTCCGGGGTCACGTGTTTGCCGCCTTTTTGCACGTTGCCGGCGATCGCCAGCAGCGCTTTCATCTTGGCGGAAATCGGAGTTGCCTGATAGTTCTGCTTGATCTGCGCGATCAGCTCGTAGTCCGCGTCGCTTCCCCCGAGATGTTGCGCCGCAGTGGAACCATGGCAACTCTGGCAGTAAATGCAGTCGTTCTGCGACGAAACATAGGTGGCGATCATTTCTCGCTCTGCTGGGGTGAGAGTGTGCGGACCGGTGAGCAGAACTTGCACGAGATCACACAAGGGCCTCGTGGTCTCAGGGCTGAACACCATCGGGCCGCGAATGCCGGGTAATCCCTCGGGCAGTTGAATGTGAGCCATCGGCAATCCTCCGCTCTGATGCGTATTAGGCCGCTTCCACCGGTTGGTCGGAAGTTTTTTCCTCCCAGTTCGGTCTTACGTAGCCGACCTCGGCCATGGTCTTCCCCATTTCCCGGTAGGCTTTCGGGTCAGTCGGCTGCCAGGTCCCCAGACCATCCACGTAGCGGTTGAACATCGAGAATGCGGCCGCGATCAGAACCGTGTCGTGGATCTCCTTATCGGTTGCGCCCCGCTGTCGCGCTCGCTCGACATCTTCCCCAGTCACGTGTTTGCCGCCCTTTTGCACTTTGCCTGCAATCGCCAGCAGTGCCTTTAGCTTCTCCGAGATCTCTGCGGTGTCGAAATTCTGTTTGATTCGATCGATCAGCTCGTAGTTTCCACCCAGATGCTCGGCTGCCGCCGCACCGTGGGAAAGCTGGCAGAAACGGCAATCATTCTGCGACGAAACGTAGGTTGCCACCATTTCGCGTTCCGCCGGGGTGAGAGTGTTGGGACCGCGCAGCAGAACCTCCACCAATTCGCGCAATGCTTTGGTGCTTTCTGGACTGACTGCCATCGGGCCCAGAATGCCGCAAATTCTCGGGAACCTTGATGTGAGCCATGACGTTGGCCTCCCCAAAATCCTCAAAACAAAAACTTCATCGCCACCTGAATCACTCTCGGGCTTACGTCCGACTGGATTTCGCCGAAAGTCGGCGATTCGATGTCGCTGACCGGCAGGCGAAAATTGGTATGGTTCAGCAAATTGAACAATTCACCGCGGAATTGAAGCTCTTTTGATTCTGTCAGCCGAATGTTCTTGAAGGCCGAGGCGTCCCAGTTCACGTATCCCGGGCCCTGGACCACGTTCCGGCCTTCGTCGCCGAATACCTCGAACCGGCCTAGTGGATCTGGTTGGAGTTGCTGAAAAGCGCTTACGTTGAACCATTCCTGAGGCGTGCGCGGACCAGAGTTCGGGTTCCCAATCAAATTGGGACGGTTCGCGGAGAATCCTGAGATCTCCGGCGCCTGGCCTTGCAGCGAAACGTCGTTCGAGTCGAATACCGTGAACGGCCCGCCACTCATGGCAGTCACAATTCCGTTTAACTGCCAGTTGCCGAGCACATGCCCGTACCAACTGCTGGAGTGCTGCAGGAAGGGCAGGACCCACTGATAACTCAGCACAAAACGATGGTGGGAATCGAACATGGATCGGCCGCGCTCGGCCGCAAGATCAAACGGATCCTGCGCCAGGTCATTTTCTCCGGCCACGGGTTGCGACGCCGAGCCGGTAATGTTGAACGAGGAAACATCATCGATGGAATGCGACCAAGTATAGGACGCGAGGAAGGACAGGCCGTGGCTGAAGCGTTTGCGCAGGCTTGTTTCGAGGGCGTTATAACTGGAATTGGCTACGCTGGCGATTTCGCCGACCGAGCTGTAAATGCAATTGTTCGGATTCGCCAAGGTGCATCCGGAATAGAGGCGCCGCTGGTTCACGTTGTTTTCGTTGGAAATCGGACATGGGCTCGCCACCGAACAGCCAGAGCTGGTCGTGTCCACGCCGGGAACAAAGACTGGCGGATTGCCTTCAATGAATCGCGGCAGCCTCACCCCAGTCGTACCCACGTACCCGATCTGAAAGAGCCAGTCCTCGCCGAAAGACCGTTGAATATTCAGATTCCAATCCTGCGCGTAGGGCAGATGCAGATTGCGAGCGACTACGAGCAGCGTCATCGGCTCGGGGAAAGCCTGGCTGAAAGGATCGGGTGTATAGAACGGATTGGCGAACGAGTGGACGGGAAAACTGATTTGCTGCGTCTTCAGGTAAGGAGGAGCGCTGACCGGATCTTGCAGCGGCCCGCCTTCGCCCGTGTAGTACGGCTCGTAGAAAATTCCGTAGGCGGCACTGACCACCGTTTTGGAATCTCCGCGCGGGTCCCAGGCAACGCCGAAGCGCGGAGCAAAAGCGGTTTTCTGGGTCGGTATCAAGCCTGCGGGCACGCCCGGATCGCCGGGATAGAGAAGTCCTCGGGGAGCGTTCGGCATGACGGTCGATTGCGCCCCGGGAACGAAGAGATTGACCTCGTTGTGCCTTTCAGTTGAGGGCAGAGGCAGTTCGTAGCGAAGCCCCAAGTTCAAGGTGAGGCGAGAATTGACCTTGTAGGTATCTTGGCCGTAAGCGTCCAGGGCTCGGTCTCGGATTTCACGGGCAAAGTTACCACCGCCTTGCAGAAAAACCACGGGATTGCCGGACAGAAAGTTGGCAAACCCGTCGTTGTAGATGAAGTCCTCGAATGAGGGAATGCCGGCGAATACGAAAAAGCCGTTGGTGGCGATGCCCTGCAAGGCATTGATCTGGTCCCGCCGATAGCCTCCGCCAAATTTGAATTCGTGGCGGCCGTGGATCCAGCTCAAAGAGCCGGAGAGGTCAAAGGTATTCTGAAACGTGTTGCGCGGTCCCGTGATGGGATCGCCCACCGAGGCATATCCCCCGACCTGGACAAACGGAGGTCCGACCGCCGAGGCCAGCGTGGG
>Ga0181525_10004145_pt1 | contig 11211 bp, 21 predicted proteins | sample PEATcosm2014_Bin_48_FD_121100 | JGI IMG/M metagenome (GOLD analysis project Ga0181525, IMG submission 121100) | Peatland microbial communities from MTU Mesocosm Facility, Houghton, MI, USA - PEATcosm2014_Bin06_10_metaG | ecosystem: Environmental > Terrestrial > Soil > Wetlands > Peat | place... | reverse complement strand
CCGGAGCTTCTCGAGCTCGTCGAGTTGGAAGTCCGCGAACTTTTGTCGAAGTACAATTTCCCCGGCGACAAGATCCCCGTGATCAAGGGTTCGGCCCTGATGGCGCTGGAAGACAAGGACCCCAAGCTCGGCAAGGAAGCCATCTACGAGCTGATGAAGGCCGTCGATGAAAACATCCCGCAGCCGGAGCGTCCGAAGGATCAGCCGTTCCTGATGCCGGTCGAGGACGTGTTCTCGATCTCGGGCCGCGGCACGGTGTGTACCGGCCGGGTCGAGCGCGGCGTCATCAAGGTCGGCGAGGAAGTTGAGATCGTCGGCATCAAGCCGACCATTAAGACCGTCGTGACCGGCGTTGAAATGTTCCGCAAGCTGCTCGATCAAGGCGAAGCGGGCGACAATATCGGTGCGCTGTTGCGCGGCACCAAGCGTGAAGAGGTCGAGCGCGGCCAGGTTCTCTGCAAGCCGGGCTCCGTCAAGCCGCACACCAAGTTCAAGGCCGAGGCTTATATCCTCACCAAGGAAGAGGGCGGACGTCACACCCCGTTCTTCACCAATTATCGGCCGCAGTTCTATTTCCGCACCACCGACGTGACCGGCGTGGTGACGCTGCCGGAGGGCACCGAGATGGTGATGCCGGGAGACAATATCGCCATGGAAGTCACGCTGATCGTGCCGATCGCCATGGAAGAAAAACTGCGTTTCGCCATTCGCGAAGGCGGCAAAACTGTCGGCGCCGGCGTCGTGGCGAATATCATCGAGTAAGGAAGCACACTGTCGTCCCCCGCGAAGGCGGGGGACCCAGTATCCGCGGCACCGCGGGTGAACCAAAAGACTAGCGATTACTGGATCGTCCGCCTTCGCGGACGATGACAGGCAGAGAGACGAGATCATGAACGGTCAAAACATAAGAATCCGGCTCAAGGCGTTCGATCATCGTATCCTCGATGCGTCGACGCGCGAGATCGTCAATACGGCGAAGCGCACCGGAGCGCAGGTGCGGGGACCCATTCCGCTGCCGACCAAGATCGAAAAGTTCACGGTCAACCGTTCGCCGCATATCGACAAGAAGAGCCGTGAGCAGTTCGAAATGCGCACGCACAAGCGCCTGCTCGACATCGTCGATCCGACGCCGCAGACGGTGGACGCGCTGATGAAGCTCGATCTCGCCGCCGGCGTCGACGTCGAGATCAAGCTCTAAGGCGTGGAGAAGAACAATGCGTTCCGGAGTGCTCGCGCAAAAGATCGGGATGATGCGTCTCTTCACCGAGACCGGTGAGCACGTGCCGGTAACGGTGTTGCGGCTCGGGAATTGCCAGGTGATCGGCCATCGCACCAAAGAGAAGAACGGCTACGTCGCGCTGCAACTCGGCGCCGGCGGGCGCAAAGTGCAATCGACGACCAAGGCGGACCGCGGCCATTTCGCCGTCGCCAAAGTCGAACCCAAGCGCAAGCTCGCCGAATTCCGTGTCGACGATGACGCCGTGATCCCGGTCGGCGCTGAAATCACGGCGGATCATTTCGTTGTCGGCCAATATGTCGACGTCACCGGAACATCGACCGGCAAGGGTTTTGCCGGCGGCATGAAGCGCTGGAATTTCTCGGGCCTGCGCGCGTCGCACGGTGTGTCCATCTCGCACCGCTCCATCGGTTCCACCGGCGGTCGTCAGGACCCCGGAAAGACGTTCAAGAACAAGAAGATGCCGGGCCACCTCGGTGTCGATCGCGTCACCACGCTGAACCTCAAGGTCCGGCAGACCGACGTGGCGCGCGGCCTGATCATGGTCGAAGGCGCGGTGCCCGGCGGCAAAGGCGGCTGGATCATGGTGCGCGACGCCGTGAAGAAGAAGCTTCCGGCCGGCGTACCCAAGCCTGGCAAGTTCAAGCTCGCCGACAACGAATCCATTGCGCCTGTTGCGGTTGGGCAAGATACAGCCGGCCAAGATGCGGCTGGCCAAGGCACGGGGGATGCGTGACATGGAGCTGCAAGTCACCACGCTCGACGGCAAGAAAGCCGGCTCAGTCACTTTGTCCGACACCATTTTCGGCCTTGAGCCGCGTACCGACCTCATCCACCGCTGTGTGGTGTGGCAGCTGGCAAAGCGCCGGAGCGGAACCCATGAAGTCAAAAACCGGGCGGACATCGACCGCACCGGCAAGAAAATGTACCGCCAGAAAGGCACCGGCTCCGCGCGGCACGGCTCGGCGCGCGTCAATCTGTTCCGCGGCGGCGGCCGCTCGTTCGGCCCGCATAATCGCGATCACGCCGTCGGCCTGCCGAAGAAGGTGCGCGCGCTGGCGCTGCGGCACGCGCTGTCCGCCAAGGCCAAAGACGGCGGCATTCTGGTCATTGAGGCGCTCAGCGTGAAGGAAGCCAAGACCAAGGCGTTGCGCGGACATTGCGACAAGCTCGGCCTTTCGAATGCGCTGTTCATCGACGGCGCCGAAGTCGCCGCCGATGTGCGTAGCGCAGCCCGCAACATCCCGAATATCGACGTGCTGCCGGTCGCCGGCATCAATGTCTACGATATCATGCGGCGGCAAAAGCTCGTTCTTACCCGCGCCGCCCTTGATGCGTTGGAGGCGCGATTCAAATGACCACCAACGATCCGCGCCATTACTACATCATCGTCGCGCCACTCATCACCGAGAAGGCGACCAACGCGTCCGAATTCAACAAGGTCGTGTTCAAAGTCGCCATGACCGCGACCAAGCCGCAGATCAAGGACGCGGTGGAGAAGCTGTTCGACGTCAAGGTCAAGAGCGTGAATACGCTGCGCCGGCGCGGCAAGTGGAAAGTATTCAAAGGCCGTCGTGGCCAGACCTCCGACACCAAGCGCGCGATCGTGACCCTCGAAGAGGGCCAGAAGATCGACGTGACAACGGGGCTGTAAGGAACGCGTGATGGCACTCAAGACCTATAATCCGGTCACGCCGGGCCAGCGCCAGCTTGTTCTGGTCGACCGCGCTGGCTTGCATACCGGCAAGCCGGTGAAGGCGCTCACCGAGGGCAAGAACTCGAGCGGCGGCCGTAACAACGGCGGATCGATCACGATTCGCTACCGCGGCGGCGGCCATAAGCAGGCCTATCGCAAGATCGACTTCAAGCGCCGTAAGTTCGACGTGCCGGCCAAGGTCGAGCGGCTCGAATACGATCCGAACCGCACCGGCTTCATTGCGCTCGTCAAATATGAGGACGGCGAACTCGCCTACATCCTGGCGCCGCAGCGGCTTGCGGTCGGCGACACCATCGTCGCCGGCGAGCATGTCGACGTGAAGCCCGGTAATGCCATGCCGGTCGCCAATATCCCGGTCGGCACCATCGTCCATAATGTCGAGCTCAAGATCGGCAAAGGCGGTCAGGTCGCGCGCTCGGCCGGCACTTATGCCCAGATCGTGGGCCGCGACGGCGAGTATGTGATCTTAAGGCTCAATTCCGCCGAGCAGCGGCTCGTGCATGGCCGCTGCATCGCCACCGTGGGCGCGGTCTCGAACCCCGACAATATGAACATTTCGATCGGCAAAGCCGGGCGGACGCGATGGATGGGGCGGCGCGGCCATGTTCGCGGCGAGACCATGAATCCGGTCGATCACCCGCTCGGCGGGCGCACGCGCGGCGGCCGGCATCCGGTGACGCCGTGGGGCAAGCCGACCAGAGGCAAGAAGACACGCAAGAACAAGAGCACGGCGAAGTTCATCATGGTGAGCCGCCACGCGCGAAAGAAACAGAAGTAGGAGCGATCATGACGCGTTCGGTCTGGAAGGGTCCGTTTGTCGACGGCTATCTGCTGAAAAAGGCGGATGCCGCGCGCTCGTCCGGACGTCACGAAATGATCCGCATCTGGTCGCGGCGTTCGACCATTCTGCCGCAATTCGTCGGGTTGACCTTCGGCGTCTATAACGGCCAGAAGCACGTCCCGGTGATCGTCACCGAGGAAATGGTCGGCCACAAATTCGGCGAGTTCGCGCCGACGCGCTCGTTCTACGGCCATTCGTCTGATCGCAAGGCCAAGCGCACGGCGAGTGCTCCGGCCGAGGGTGGCGCTCCTGCGGCGGCGGCCGCGCCTGCGGCGGGCGCATCGTGAGCGCTGGAGAGTTTCGATGAGCAAGAAAAAGCGCGACCGCGCGCTGTCCGAGACTGAAGCCAAGGCCGTCACCCGCATGTTGCGGGTGAGCCCGCAGAAGCTGAACCTTTTGGCGCAGCTCATCCGCGGCAAGAAGGTTGCGGCGGCACTCGCCGATCTCGAATTCTCGCGCAAGCGCATCGCCGGCGACGTGCGCAAGTGTCTGGAATCCGCGATCGCCAATGCGGAAAACAATCACGACCTCGATGTCGACGATCTCGTCGTCGCCGAGGCGCATGTCGGCAAGGCTCTGGTGATCAAGCGGCACGTGCCGCGCGGCCGCGGCCGGGTCGGAGCGATTTTCAAGCCGTTCTCGCATCTCACAATCGTGGTGCGTGAGGTCGAGGCGCAGGCTTAGAGGAACGGTCAGGAGAGCACTATGGGTCAAAAGGTCAATCCGGTTGGGCTTCGTCTCGGCATCAACCGCACTTGGGATTCGCGCTGGTATGCCGGCAAGGCGAGCTATGGCACGCTGCTTCACGAAGATATGCAAATCCGCAAAGTCCTGATGGCCGAGCTCAAGCAAGCCGCGGTGTCCAAGATCGTGATCGAACGTCCGCACAAGAAGTGCCGCGTTACCATCCATTCGGCGCGGCCCGGCGTCGTCATCGGCAAAAAGGGCGCCGATATCGAGAAATTGCGCCGCAAGGTCGCCGAGCTCACCGATAGCGATGTCGTCATCAACATCATCGAGATTCGCAAGCCGGAGCTTGATGCGCAACTGGTCGCCGAATCGATCGCGCAGCAGCTCGAGCGCCGCGTCGCGTTCCGCCGCGCCATGAAGCGCGCGGTGCAATCGGCGATGCGGCTTGGCGCCGGTGGCATCCGCATCAATTGCTCGGGCCGGCTCGGCGGCGCCGAGATCGCACGCCTGGAGTGGTATCGCGAAGGTCGCGTGCCGCTGCACACGCTGCGCGCCGATGTCGATTACGGCGTTGCCACCGCGTTCACGACCTATGGCACCTGCGGCGTGAAAGTGTGGATCTTCAAAGGCGAGATCATGGAGCACGATCCCATGGCGCAGGACAAGAAAATGGCCGAAGGCGATGTCGGCCGGCCGCGCCGGGATGCGGCGTAATCGGGCGAATGGAATAGAGGCGTAAAGAAATGCTGCAACCGGCGCGAACGAAATTCCGGAAGGCGCACAAAGGCCGCATCCACGGCATCGCATCGAGTGCGATCGACCTTGCATTCGGCCAGTACGGCCTCAAGGCGATGGAGCCGGACCGGGTGACCGCGCGCCAGATCGAGGCGGCGCGGCGCGCTTTGACGCGGCACATGAAGCGTTCGGGCCGGGTTTGGATTCGCATGTTTCCCGACGTGCCGGTGTCGAAGAAGCCGCTCGAAGTGCGCATGGGTTCGGGTAAAGGCACGCCGGAATTGTGGGTCGCCCGCGTCAAGCCCGGCCGCATTCTGTTTGAGATCGACGGCGTAACCGTCGAGGTCGCCAAGGAGGCGCTGGCGCTGGCCGCCGCCAAATTGCCGATCAAGACCCGTTTTGTCGAGCGGATCAGCGAGTAGGGACGTCATGAAACCGGCTGATATCAGAGCAATGACGATCGATCAGATCGACGACGAAGTGCTCAAGCTCAAGAAGGAGCATTTCAACCTGCGTTTCCAGCGCGCTAGCGGGCAATTGGAAAATACCGCGCGCGTGCGCGAGGTGCGGCGCGACATCGCCCGCCTCAAGACGATCGCGCACAACAAGCGCCCCGGCGCGGCGAAATCAGCCGCGGCGAAGAGCTAAAGAGGAACAAGATGCCGAAGCGTACCCTTCAGGGAGTCGTTGTGAGCGACAAGCAGAGCAAGACGGTGGTGGTGCGGGTAGAAAGCCGCTTCACTCATCCCTTGTTCAAGAAGACGGTGCGCAGTTCGAAGAAGTACTACGCGCACGACGAAAAGAACGAATTTAAGGTCGGCGACATCGTGTGGATCGAAGAACATCGCCCGATTTCCAAGCTCAAGCGCTGGGCCGTGGTGCGCGGCGAAAAGAAGAAGGCGTCGTAGCCATCATGCGACCGGAAATGAACGAGTGGAGTAGCCCGTGATCCAGATGCAATCCAATCTCGACGTGGCGGACAATTCCGGCGCGCGCCGTGTCATGTGCATCAAGGTGCTGGGCGGCTCCAAGCGCAAATACGCCACCATCGGCGACGTCATCGTCGTCTCGGTGAAGGAGGCGATTCCGCGCGGCCGCGTCAAAAAGGGCGACGTGATGAAGGCCGTCATCGTGCGCATTTCCAAGGACATCAAGCGCGCCGATGGCTCGATCATCCGTTTCGACCGCAACGCCGCGGTGCTGATGACGCCGCAAAACGAGCCAGTCGGCACGCGCATTTTCGGCCCGGTGCCACGCGAATTGCGGGCCAAGAATCACATGAAAATCATCTCGCTTGCGCCCGAGGTGCTGTGATGGCGGCAAAGATCAAAAAGGGCGACAAAGTGATCATCATTGCCGGACGCGACAAGGGCCGCACCGGCGAAGTCATCGAAATGCGCCGCGATGCCGGCCGCGTGCTGGTGCGCGGGATCAATATGGTCAAGCGCCATCAGCGCCAAAGCGCCACGCAGGAAGGCGGCATTATCTCCAAAGAGGCGCCGATCCACCTGTCGAACGTGGCGCTTGCCGACCCCAAGGACGGCAAGCCGACGCGCGTCGGCTTCAAATTCGTCGGCAAGGGCGAGGATCGCACCAAAGTGCGCGTCGCCAAGCGCTCGGGAGTCGAGATCGATGGCTGATAAAGACGAGAAGCAAACGAAAAAGCCCGACAGGTCGCCGCGCCCGCTGACCGCCGAACAGGCCGTCAAGGACGAGAAAGACAACAAGAAGGCGGCTAAACAGGCGCGCGCGGACAAGGCCGCCACCGACGGCAAGGCCGGCAAGCCGGCGGCGCCGCGCGAGCCCGAAGAGCGCGTGCCGGCGCGCTTGAAGGTGGAATTCGAGCAGGCGATCCGCGGTAAGCTCGCCGAGCAGTTCGGTTACAAGAACCGCCTCGAGGTGCCGACGCTCGACAAGGTCGTCATCAATATGGGCATCGGCGAGGGCGTCGCCGACAAGAAAAAAGTCGACGGAGCCGCCGCCGATCTCGCGCTGATCGCGGGCCAGAAGGCGGTCGTCACCAAGGCGCGCAAATCGATCGCGACCTACAAGCTGCGCACCGGTCAGGCGATCGGCTGCAAGGTGACGTTGCGCAAGGCGCGCATGTACGAGTTTCTCGACCGGCTCATCAATATCGCGCTGCCGCGCGTGCGCGACTTCCGCGGGCTCAACCCGAAGAGTTTCGATGGCCGCGGCAACTACACGCTCGGCGTCAAGGAGCACATCGTGTTCCCGGAGATCGACTACGACAAGGCCACCGATATTTGGGGCATGGACATCACGGTTTGCACCACCGCGCGCAACGACGACGAGGCGCGCGCTTTATTGAAGGCGTTCAATTTTCCGTTCCGGCAGTGAGGCCGCAAGCCTCAGACGCGGGACCTTAGGAGAACTAGATGGCGAAGAAGAGTTCGATCGAGAAGAACAACCGGCGGCGCCGGATGTCGAAGCAGTTTTCCGGCCGGCGGGCGCGGCTCAAGGCCATTGCCCGCGACAAGTCGAAGCCGGTGGAGGAGCGCTTTGCCGCCACGCTCAAGCTTGCCGAGCTGCCGCGCAATTCGTCCGCCACCCGCATCCGCAATCGCTGCGAACTGACCGGCCGGCCGCGCGGCTATTACCGCAAGCACAAATTATCGCGCATCGCGCTTCGGGATCTCGGCTCCAAGGGTCTGATTCCGGGCCTCGTGAAGTCGAGCTGGTAAGGAGGAGCGCACGATGGCTATGAACGATCCGATCGGCGATCTCCTGTCCCGCATCCGCAACGCCCAGATGCGCAACAAGTCGAAGGTTGCTTCGCCCAATTCGCGACTGCGCGAAAGCGTGCTCGAAGTGCTCAAGAACGAAGGCTATATCCGCGGCTTTGCCGTGGTCGAAAAAGACGGCCGCTCGGAGATTGAAATCGAGCTGAAATATTTCGACGGCGAGCCGGTGATCCGCGAGATCGAACGGGTGTCGAAGCCCGGCCGCCGCGTCTACACCTCGGTCAAGAACATGCCGCGCATCAATAACGGGCTCGGCGTCACCATCGTATCGACGCCGAAAGGCGTGATGGCCGACCACGATGCCCGCGACGCCAATGTCGGCGGCGAAATCCTCTGTACGGTGTTTTGATGTCGCGCATCGGCAAAAAAGCAATCGTGGTGCCTTCGGGAATCACCGCCAATGTCGAGGGCCAGACCGTAAAGGTCAAAGGCCCCAAGGGCGCGCTTTCCGTCGTCCTGCACGACGACGTCCAGGTCAAGATCGAGGGCGGCCAGATCAAGGTCGGCCCCCGCGCCGAAACCAAGCGGGCGCGCTCGCAGTGGGGCACCTCGCGCACGCTGATCGCCAACCTGATTTCCGGCGTCACCAAGGGCTTCGAGCGGCGGCTTGAAATCAACGGCGTCGGCTATCGCGCGGCGGTACAGGGCAAGAATTTGCAGATCGCGCTCGGCTATAGCCACGACATCGTCTACCCAATCCCGGAAGGCATCACGATCGCAACACCGCGACCGGTCGAAATCGTGATCACCGGCAGCGACCGCCAGAAAGTGGGTCAGGTCGCCGCCGAGATCCGCGAATACCGGCCGCCGGAGCCTTATAAAGGCAAGGGCATCAAATATTCCGACGAGCGAATCTTCCGCAAGGAAGGCAAGAAGAAGTAACGGAGCGGCGAGATGAGCAAGCTTAGCGATAGGATCATGAGGCGGCAGGGTCGCGTGCGCGGCGCGTTGCGCCGCGCTGCCGGCGAGCGCAAGCGGCTATCCGTGTATCGCTCCTCGAAACACATCTATGCCCAAGTGATTGATGACGATCAGGGCGTCACTGTCGTTTCCGCGTCTTCGATCGAGAAGACGGCGCGCGAAGGGCTGAAAACCGGCGCCAGCGTCGACGCCGCGAAGGCCGTTGGCAAGCTCATCGCCGAGCGCGCCAAGGAAAAGGGCGTCAAGGACGTGGTGTTCGATCGTGGCGGTTATCTCTATCACGGCCGGATCAAAGCCCTGGCCGACGCCGCCCGCGAGGGCGGACTGAATTTCTGATTTACGGCACATGAGTTGGATCGGCAACAAGGCACACAAATATGGCACGTGAACCACGCGACCGGAGAGAAGAGCGCGACAGCGAGTTCGTCGACAAGCTCGTGCACATCAACCGCGTCGCCAAGGTGGTGAAGGGCGGCCGGCGCTTCGGCTTTGCCGCACTTGTCGTCGTCGGCGATCAAAAAGGCCGAGTCGGGTTCGGCCACGGCAAGGCGCGCGAAGTGCCGGAAGCGATCCGCAAAGCGACCGATGCCGCCAAGCGCGGCTTGACCCGCGTGCCGTTGCGCGAAGGTCGTACGCTGCATCATGACGTGGCCGGCCGGCACGGCGCCGGCAAAGTTTATCTGCGCGCCGCGCCGCCCGGCACCGGCATCATCGCCGGCGGCCCGATGCGCGCGGTGTTCGAAACGCTCGGTATGCAGGACGTCGTGGCAAAATCGATCGGTACGTCGAACCCCTACAACGTGGTGCGCGCGACATTCGATGCGCTCAAGCGCCAGGATTCGCCGCGCTCGGTCGCGGCGCGTCGCAATATCAAGGTCTCGGCTCTGCAGGCCCGCCGCCGCGAAGGCGATGCCGAACAGACGGCCGATTGAGAACGGAGGGCGCCATGAATCCCGGTAAAAACGCTGGTAAGACGGTCAAAGTCCGGCAAACCGGCAGCGCGTCGCGCCGCCACCATCGTCAGCGCGAGACGCTGGTCGGTCTTAGGCTGAACAAAATCGGTCGCGTCGCGGACCTCGTCGACACGCCGCAAACCCGCGGCATGATCGCGAAGGTCGCCCATCTCGTCGAAGTGGTGGAGAAATAAAGACCATGAAACTTCACGAACTCTCCGGCCGCCCGGGTCACCGCAAGACGCGAAAGCGCATCGGCCGCGGCATCGGCTCCGGCAAGGGCAAGACCGGCGGCCGCGGCGGCAAGGGCCAGACCGCGCGCTCCGGCGTGCGCATCAAAGGCTTCGAGGGCGGCCAGATGCCGCTGCATCGCCGGCTGCCCAAGCGCGGCTTCAAGAACACGATGTTTGCGCTGAAGCTCAACGAGGTGAATCTCGGCCGCGTCCAGTCGGCGATCGACGCTGGCCGCCTCGATGCCGCCGGCAAGGTCGACGCGGCGGCTTTGGTCAAAGCCGGGCTCATGCGCCGGGCCAAGGACGGCGTGCGGCTCCTTGGCGCGGGCGAAATCAAGGCAAAAGTGACATTTTCGGTCTACGGTGCCTCCAAGTCGGCGGTTGCGGCGGTCGAGAAGGCCGGCGGCAGCGTCGAGATACTCGTCCCGAAGGCGCAGACGAGCGAGCAGGCGGCCTGACGCCTATATAGGCTTTCTCTATATAGGCTAAGGCGCATACGGAGCGTTGGCGGATGGTCTCTGCAGCAGAACAACTGGCAGCCAATCTCAACTTCGGCGCGCTCGCCAAGGCCGACGAACTGAAGAAGCGCATCTGGTTCACGCTGGGCGCGCTGTTGGTCTACCGGCTCGGCACCTATATCCCGCTGCCCGGGATCGACCCGAACGCTTGGGACCAGATTTTCCAATCCCAGGCCGGCGGTATTTTGGGCATGTTCAATATGTTCGCCGGCGGCGGCATCCACCGCATGGCGATTTTCGCGCTCAACATCATGCCGTATATCTCAGCCTCGATCATCATCCAGTTGATGACGACGGTGTCGCCTACCCTCGAACAGCTCAAGAAGGAGGGTGAAGCCGGCCGCAAGACGATCAACCAGTACACGCGCTATTTGACCGTCGTGCTGGCGGCGTTCCAGGCTTACGGCATTGCGGTAGGTCTCGAGGGCGCCGGCCGGGTGGTGGCCGACCCCGGCTTCTTCTTTCGCATCTCGACGGTGATCACGCTCACCGGCGGTACCATCTTCCTGATGTGGGTCGGTGAGCAGATCACCCAGCGCGGCATCGGCAACGGCACCTCGCTCATCATCATGTCGGGCATCGTCGCGCAATTGCCGTCGGCCAT
>Ga0181525_10004144_pt1 | contig 11213 bp, 9 predicted proteins | sample PEATcosm2014_Bin_48_FD_121100 | JGI IMG/M metagenome (GOLD analysis project Ga0181525, IMG submission 121100) | Peatland microbial communities from MTU Mesocosm Facility, Houghton, MI, USA - PEATcosm2014_Bin06_10_metaG | ecosystem: Environmental > Terrestrial > Soil > Wetlands > Peat | place... | reverse complement strand
GCTTTGTGAGCGTCCGCTTCGCCCTCTTGAATGTGGCGCTCGATGTTTTCAATCACGACGATGGCGTCATCGACCACCAAGCCGGTCGCCAGCGTCAATCCGAACAGAGTCAGCGTATTGATGGAGAAACCAAGAATCTTGATGAACGCGAACGTTCCGATGAGCGATACCGGAATCGTGACCGCAGGGATGACGGTGGTGCGCCAGTCCTGGAGGAAGGCGAAGATTACGAGGATGACCAGAATGATGGCCAAGCCAAGCGTGCTGATGACGTCTTTAATGGACGCGGCGACGGCGTCGGTCGTGTCGAAGCCGCTACTGTAGGTCATTCCTGGCGGAAAGCGTTTCGACAAGCGGTCGAGCTCGGCAAATGCACTCCGGTCCACATCGAGCGCATTGGCGTTTGAAAGTTGGGTTACGCAGAGGCCGACTGCATCCTTACCGTTGAACATCAAGTCGGTGGCATAACTCTCGGCGCCGAGTTCGGCGTGGCCGACGTCTTTCAGACGCACCAGCGTTCCGTCTGCGTTCGCCTTCAGGATAATGTTGTCGAACTCGCTGGCCTCAGAGAGCCGACCCACGGCGCGCACGCTGATCTGATACGCCTGGCCGTTCTGAATCGGGGGCTGGCCGACCTGTCCCGCCGCGACTTCCACGTTCTGTTCCTGCAATGCATTGACCACGTCCGTGGCGGTCAATGCGCGGCTGGCCATGCGTTGCGGATCGAGCCACAACCGCATGGAATACTTGCGTTCACCGAAGATCAGCACATCGGCTACGCCCTTAACCCGCTTCAGCGAATCCCTTACCTAGACATCGACATAATTGCTGACGAAGAGCGGGCTATAGCGACCGTCGGGTGAATACACCGCCGCGCAAAAGACAAAATTGGTGGAAGCTTTGACGATCGTGATTCCGTTACTCTTGACCGCGTTCGGCAGCCGGCCTTGCGCCGTGTTCACACGGTTTTGAATATCGACCGACGCCAGGTCGGGATCGCGATTGAGGTCGAACGTGGCAGTGATCGTGCTGGTGCCGTCGTTGCCGCTGGTTGACGTAACGTACTTCATGCCCTCGGCGCCGTTGATCTGTTGCTCGAGCGGAACGGTCACCGCGGACTCTACCGTCTGCGCGCTGGCACCGATGTATACGCTTGTTACCGATACTTGCGGTGGCGCCAAATTAGGGAACTGCGCAATGGGCAGGGTCGGAATCACGACGCCGCCGGCCAGAATGATAAGCAGAGCGCACACCGTCGCAAAAATCGGCCGTCTTATAAAAAACTCAACCATGCTCTTAAGCTCAGAAGTTTTTATTTTGTTGAATGCGGTTAGTTCGTGATTCTAGAGCTTCGACTCTCGGAACTCGTCTTGGAGCTTTGAAAGGCGCGGCCTCAGCCGCTGTGGGACCTAACCATGCGGTGCCACAGGCATTCCATCCACTAGAAATTGCGTCCCTGATGTGATTACTTTGTCGCCAGCCTTCAGTCCGTCGAGCACAACATAATTGTTGCCCAGAGTATCTCCGATCTTTAGAGGTTTCTGGTGAGCGACCGTCTTTCCGCCGTGATCCTCGGCGACAAACGCAAAAAACTGGCCACCGATTCGGCTGACCGCCAGAATCGGAACCACCGGGCCGTTGTGCGTACCCCAAATTACTCGCGCCCGGATGAACTCCAATTGCCGTAGCTTGTCTTGATTGTTCGAGATTTTCGCTTTGGCCAAAACCGTTTGCGTGGCGCTGTCCACTTCTGGAGAGATGAAGCTGATGCGGCTGTCCGCGATCACATTTTGCGAGCTATCCAAAATTTGCACCGGCATTCCCATGCGCAGGCTGCCGGAGCGCTCGATCGGAACGTAAATATACACTTCAAGGTCACCCGGCTTGTCCACCGTAGTGAGTTGCGTGGTTGTAGTCACGCGATCGCCGACTCGCACGGGGATGTCGCCGACAATCCCGTTCCAGGGGGCGATCACAGTGTAGTAGTGCAACTGCACTTGCTGCTCTTGCACAACTGCGTCCAATGCCTGGAGCTGCGCTTTGGCGTTGTCGCGGGCTGAACGCGCCGAGTCGAGTTCCTGTTTGCTGACGACCTTCGCGTCGTAAAGACCCTGCTCGCGATCGTACTGCTGCTGCGCATAGGCCAGCGTGGCCTTCTGCGCCTCGACGTTCTGCTCCTGGCTGGTCAGAGTGGCGGCCTGCTTGCGCGGATCGATCTCCATCAGCGCGGCTCCGGCCGTCACGTGGTCGCCGGAGTGGGTGAAAATCTTGGTGATGCGGCCCTCGACCTCAGGCATCACAATTGCAGAATCGCGCGACTTCAAGGTAGCCACGTAGTCGCTGGAATCGTTCACTGCGACCTCTGGCGTGGATACAACCTGCACGGGAAACGCCTGCGGAGGGGCCGCCTGCGCATTGGTCGCAGGGGCACTGGAGCAGCCCACGCCCACCAACAGAGCAGCTAGGCCGAAAACGCTAAAGCTAAACGCCTTGAAATTCTTCATCATAGACAGGAGCGCCGGAAAAGCATGTAACTCAAACCACAGACTTTGTAGTAGTTTTCCGTTAGATTGCACGACCTTAGCGAAAGACTCCAAAAAGTTATGCAGCGCGAGCACCACCGGAACCGCCGGCGCCCTGCCCTTTGCGCGTTCTCTGCGAAAGGTCGGACCGGGCCGCCTCTGCTAAATTACTAAAAATGCCACCTAAGCCCATTCGCAGCTTCGCCAGCGACAATAACGCCGGCATCCATCCCAAGATTCTGGACGCCATCGCCGGGGCCAACCACGGCCACACGGTCGGCTACGGCGACGACGCCTACACCGAAGCCGCAGTCGCCAAGTTCAAAGAGCATTTCGGGGACGACATCGACGTCTACTTCGTCTTCAATGGCACCGCCGCCAATTGCTTGAGCCTTGCCGCTCTGGGCCGCTCCTACCACGCCGTGATCTGCGCCGAGGGCGCCCACATCAATACTGACGAATGTGGCGCACCCGAAAAATTCACCGGATCGAAGCTGCTGCCCATCCCCACGCCTGACGGCAAGCTCACTGTCGAATCCGTCAGCCATGCCTATCACGGAGTCGGCGTCGAGCATCACGTCCAGCCGCGCGTCATTTCGATCACGCAGTCCACCGAAGTGGGCACGGTTTATCGCCCCGAAGAAATCAAAGCGCTGGCGGACTACGCCCACGAACGCAACCTCTTCCTCCACGTGGACGGCGCTCGCATCGCCAATGCCGCCGCCAGCCTTGGCGTCAGCCTGCGCCACATCACCCGCGACGCTGGCGTGGACGTTCTCAGCTTCGGCGGCACTAAGAACGGCGCGATGGGAGCCGAAGCCATCGTCTTCTTTAATCCTAAGCTCAGCCCCGATCTCAAGTTCATGCGCAAGCAGGGAATGCAGCTGGCTTCGAAAATGCGCTTCGTTTCGGCTCAGTTCACCGCCCTGCTGACCCACGACCTTTGGCGCGACAACGCCACCCACGCCAATCGCATGGCGCAACTTCTGAAACAAGAGCTAAGCCGCATTCCGCAGGTCAAGCTGATTCACGACGTCCAGGCCAATGGCGTCTTCGCCGAAATTCCGACGGAAGCCATCGCCAGGATTCAAGAGCGCTATTTTTTTTATGTCTGGGAGGAATCGAAATCCGTCGTTCGCTGGATGTGCTCCTTCGATACCACCGAAGAGGATGTGAAAGAGTTTGTGAGATTGGTGGAGCAAGTAGTAACTGGAAAGTAGACGGTAAGCTAACAGTTTTGCTTGATTTCCCGCTCCCATTCCAATAGTCTTGGCTCGATTGTTATGCAGCAGTGGCTCATAAAAAACGCATTCTGGATGCCGCTTTCTATCACGCCGATCCTCGCAGCCACGCTCTTTGTCCCTGGGTGTGGACGCAGCCAGCAGTTGCAATCGATTACGGTTCAACCCGCGATGGGCGTATTTGGTGCGGCGGTTCCTACCGCCAAGATTCAATTGACGGCCACAGGAAGTTACATTCACCCTCCAGAGAACAAAGACATCACCAACCAGGTAATTTGGAGTTCGGATGTCACGTCGGTCGCCGTGGTGAACAATTCAGGCTCGGTCAGTCCGAACGTTGATTGCGGGGTCGCGAACATCACTGCAACAGTTTACGCAAATCAGCAAAATCAGACCGGGAATGTAGTGACCGGCACCGCGACGATTACGGTTGATGGCACAGGCCCGAACTGCCCCAACACGCTGCCCTAGTCCCCTACTTGTCCTCATCTTGAAGGTCGTTGAGTCTTGGACGATGTTTTTGTTGAAGCTGCGTTCTCTTCTTATCCGGCACCACTCTTGGCAACGGCGGCGCGCCGATGCGTTCGCGCGCCATTTCCTTCACCATCTGCACCGCGTCGAGACGCTTGATCTTCTTTTTCTTCGCCATGGTTTCCGCCTGCTTCCTATGTTGCCATAGCATCTGTTGGATAAAGCTGTAATAATGTGGGTCGGAAGCACGCTGACTACTGCACGGGCGGGGACGTCCGCGCCTACACATAATTATGGAAGAACGCGATTTTTTCGATGAGCGGCAGGAAAAGAAGGTTCAGCCGCTGAACTGTCCGCACTGCCAGCAGTCGGGCGACTACGAAATCACCTGGATCGTGCGGACCAAGAAGCGCCAGTTGCAAGGCCGCGCCGACGACCGCGACCGCGCTCGCTTTGCCAAAGCCCGCTCCTACATGCTGCGCAAGGACGACATGCTGGCCTGCAAAAACATGCGCTGCCGCAAACGCTTCGACATCAGCGGGGTCCAGTCGGTCGTCTTCACCGAGTAGGCCGAGTAAGCCAAGGAAAGGCTACGTCTTTTCTTCCGGATACTCGAACACCCCGCGCCCGGCCTTGCGTCCCAGACGCCCAGCCTTGACATACTGCACCAGCAGCGGCGCAGGGCGATATTTTTCTCCCAGCGACTTGTGCAGGTATTCGAGGATGCTCAGGCGAGTATCGAGGCCAACCAGATCGACCATCTCAAATGGGCCCATGGGATGATTGAGGCCCAGCTTCAAAGCCTTGTCGATCTCCGCCGCCGACGCGATGCCTTCCTGCAACATCAAAAAAGCTTCGTTGCCGATCATGGCGTTGATGCGGCTAGTGATGAATCCCGGAGACTCTTTAATCACGACGACTTCTTTGCCCATGCGCTTGCCGACTTCGACGACCGCAGCCAGCGTTTCGTGGTCAGTCTCAAGCGCGCGGACTACTTCCAGCAACTTCATCTTATGTACTGGATTGAAAAAGTGCATACCCACACACTTTTTCGCCCGATAGGTCACGCTGGCAATTTCGGTCACGCTCAACGATGAAGTGTTGGACGCGAGAATCGTTCCCGGGCGGCAGATTTTATCGAGCAGGGTGAAGATCTCGATCTTCGATTCCATCTCCTCTGGAACCGCTTCGATGACTAAATCAGCCTCGCGCGCCGCTTCTTCCACCGACCCGGCGTATTCGATTCGTGCTAGAGCAGCCGACGCATCATCGGGAGCAACTTTGCCCAGTTCGACCGCCTTGTCGAGATTCCCGCGAATCTCCGTTTCGGCTCGCCGCAAGGCATTGGGCAGAAGGTCTTCCAGGATCGTGCGATACCCGCCCAGCGCCGCCACATGCGCGATGCCGCGTCCCATAGTGCCCGCGCCGATCACGGCGATCGTCTGGACGCCAGCCTTCAAGGCACCGGCGCCGTTCTGCACCTCAATCTGAACCGCTGCCAAGTTACGCTCCTTTTTCCAGTTTGACCACAACTTCCTGCATGTTCGTGGATGCCGCGCGCAGGCTCTCCGCCAGCCGATGGCGCTCTTCGCCATCCATGTCTGAAGTCGAGGCGTTGATCCGCCGCAGCGTCGTGTTGATGTCGTCCACGTAATTGATTAAGCGAATAAGTTCTCCAGATACGGCCATGATGATTGCTCCTGTTCTCGAAATGTGATCTCGCAAACCGCGCCATCAGAGGTTTTCCGATTGCAGCAGTCAATCCTTCATTCTGAACGTTGTGCGGGGATTAGTAAAGCTGGCGAGGCAAATCGCTTTCCCATATCCCGCACTTCCGCGCATCTGGTCTGGCGATGTCGTCGAGGTTGAATATCTAAATTAACTATGGTTAACTATTTGAGGTGATCGTTAGTTAAGTGCAGATTGTCAATGAGAAGAGAATTCATACAACGAGCCGAGATCTGTCTTCTCATCTGGCTGATCCCGGCTTGTCTTTGTCCGAGCGATGCCGTGGGGCAGGGCGAGACCACTAGCGCCATCGTGGGCCAGGTTCGCGACGCCACAGATGCGGTTCTTGCCGGCGCGACCGTTACCATCGTGAACCCCGAGACAGGAGCGAGACGCAGTGTAAAGACCGATGACGCCGGACGGTTCAATTTTCCGCAATTAAAGCCTGGAATATATTCCGTCGAAGCGGAGGCCGCAGGCTTCGAATCGCAACAGACGAAGAACGTCAGTTCAAGTCTGGGCCAGAAGCAGACGGTTAACTTCGTTCTCCAGGTGGCGCGATCGAAGGATACAGTCGAAGTGAACGGCGAGGCGCCGCTGATCAATCCGGAAAATGCCAACACCACAACCACACTGGACGCGCACGCGCTGGAGAATCTGCCCAATCCGGGAGGCGACCTGACTTACCCACTGCAGTTCGCAGCAGGCGCCCTCATTAATACCGCAGGCAGTGGCAACGATTTCGTCGGTGGCAGCAACGGCTACGGCAACGTTGAGTTCAATGGCCTTCCCGCTCTCTCCAACGGCTACATCGTGGACGGGCTCGAAACCAACGATCCTCTGACCAACCTGAACAGCGGCTTGTCGACCAATCTCGTGCTGGGGTTGAATTCGATTGCGGAGGTGAGCGTCAACACTCTTTCCTATTCGGTGGATCAAGGCCGGTACGGCGCATCACAAGTCAATTACGTCACCAAGTCTGGCACGAATGAATTTCATGGAAATTTCTATGACCTGTGGAACGGCGCGCTGTTAAATGCAGCCGATTACTTCACGAACGCCACGCCCGGAAATAGGAAGCCCGGATCGACGGTCAATCATTTTGGGGGTAGCCTGGGTGGGCCGATTCTGCATAACAAGCTCTTCTTTTTCTTCGATAGCGAATGGGTCCGAATCGCGTTGCCCATCGTAACCCCGACGACGGTTCCGACCGAGGCGTTTCAGAAATATGTGTTGCAGCAACTTCCTCTGGGCGGAACCGACTGGATCACCGGCTCGCATTACGCACCCTCGCCGCAATCCGTCCCGTTTTATCAAAAAATGTTTTCACTTTACGGAAACACGAGTGGCACGGCTCTGGCAGTGCTGGGCTGCCCGTTTAATTCGGACGGTACTCCGGCCTCGGGCAGTCCGCCCAATGGGAATGGCTGTGCGAATCGGCAAAGCGTTTCGCACTCCAGCGACGATCATGAACAGGTGCAAACCGTCCGCCTGGACTACAACCTCAGCGAGAAGGACACGACATGGTTTCGCTTTCAGGCTGACACGGGCGTGCAGGCGGCTTACACAGATCCCATAAACTCACTATTCGATGCGGTTTCCCCTCAGCCGCTTTACTCATTCGCAGCCGGCTATACGCACGTCTTTTCTCAGAATTTGGTGAACTACTTGAATCCTGCATTTTCCTGGTACGAGAGTTTATTTGGGCCGGCCAATCTACAAAAGACCTTGGCGGCCTTTCCGATTGTTCTCCAGGGTAGCGGCGCGAACGCGCCATTTACCACGCTTGGTGGACTCGACAACACCTGGGTGCAAGGCAGGCGCGCCTCACGCTTTTTCATCAACGACAACCTTGCCTGGAGCCACGGCGCACACGAACTGAGATTCGGCACCAATACCCGAATCTTTCGCTTGAATGACTACGATTTCGGCGAAGGTACAGTCCCCACCGTCGACTACACAACGTTGCCGCAGTTGATTTATGGAGTGACCTCGACCGCTAGCAAGACGTTCCCGTTGAACGCCAATGAACCTTTCAACTTCCTCAATCTCGATCTCTATGCGCAAGATACCTGGAAAGTGACGCGGAAGCTTACCTGGACGTTCGGCCTGCGCGACACATTCAATTCCAATCCGCTGAATCCGCACGACCAGGTAGGGCGTCTGCGAGGGGCGTTCAGTTCCATCCCGCACGATGTTAACCAGCCCCTGAATGCAGTGATTCAGACTCATCTCGGCAATCTGTTCGCGTCGACACCCGTGGCTATTCTTCAGCCGAGAACCGCGATTGCCTGGGAGTTCGAGCCGAACTCGGTGCTTCGAACTGGCTTTGGCATCTTCAGCGATATTCTGCCGGGCACGGTTGCCGACTTGATCGGCACCAATCCGCCATACGATACGGCGTTTCAAGGCGGTTTGCTCGGCAGTGTCGGCGGCACGGCCAATGCGCCCGGCGTGCCAAACAGTGCCGTCGACGCAATTGTGGCCGCGAATCAGAGGTTCACAGTTGGATTCCCGCAGGGGCAACTTTCTTGCGCATCTCCAACTGCAAACCCCGCAACTTGTCTTCCGCCGGTAGCGATCACCGCGGTACCCAGCGGCGAACTGCATGCTCCGTATTTCATGGAATGGAGCCTTGGACTCGAACATCAGTTCGGGTCAACCGCCAGTTTGCATGCGCAATACGTTGGCACACGAGCCGTGAACCAGCCCTACCTTACGCAGGTCAATGGCTATCAAACGGTTTGCCAAGGCTGTTTCGCCTCATTTCCTTACCAGCAGCCGACCGATCCGCGCTTCGGCGCCGTGACTCAGTTCTCCACTGGCGCCAACAGCCACTACAACGGCCTTCAGCTGACGGCAATGAAACGGCTCAGCCGCGGTTTTCAAGGCCAATTGAACTATACCTTCAGCCGTTGCATGGACACGGTCTCGAACGGAGGATTTCTCCAGTTTTCGTCGGGCGGAATTCTTTCGCCACTGCCCGGCGATCTGGCCCGCGACTACGGACCTTGCGACTACGACGTCCGGCACAATTTCAACGGGCAATACGTATACCAGCTGCCGGCGATGTTTCGCAACAAAGATCGCAATCGTGAACTGGCGTATGCGCTGAATGGATGGCAGATTTCCGGCACTATGTTTTGGCATAGCGGCGTTCCATTCTCGGTTCTGAGCACCCCTTATTCCGCCAACGGAGATGGCATTGTGCAGGGCAGCGGACCGCAGTTCGCGAGCGTTGTTCCCGGGGTTCCGCTTTACGAGCATCATCCCATTCCCGGTGTGACTCAACCGGGAACGATTCAGTGGCTGAATCCGAACGCGTTTGTCTCAGCCGTGGACCCCAGCACGGGTCAGTGCGCGGGTGGCGACGATCCGCAAAATTGCCAATTCGGAGACCTCGGCCGCAATGCTCTCCGTGGTCCGGATTTTGTCTGGAATGATTTTTACCTTACCAAATGGCTGCCGGTGACCGAGCACGTGAGGCTGCGAATCGAAGCTCAGTTTTTCAATGTCTTCAACCATCCTAACTTCGCGCTTCCGAACATGGTTCTGGCCGGAATACCGGGAAAGCCTTCCACACAGACTGGCTTTGGGGCGCTCACCTACACCACTTCGCCGCCGACCGGTTTGTTGGGTGTCGGTCTTGGCGGCGACAGCAGCCCGCGCATGATCGCGTTTCAGGCGCGGCTCGAGTTCTAAGTGTGGAACGTGCGCGATTTGCCTCACGCTCTCCGCGCCCATAAAATAGAGGTTCACCCGTTATGATCCACTTTCCTGTCCCAGAAGCTCTAACTTTTGACGATGTACTTCTTCTGCCTGCTTATTCCGACGTGATCCCGGCGCAGGCCAACACGCAGACGCAATTCACGCGCAATATCCGCCTGAACATTCCCATCGTCAGTGCCGCCATGGACACCGTCACCGAGTCCCACATGGCCATCGCGCTCGCGCAGCAGGGCGGATTGGGCGTGCTGCACCGCAACCTTACCATCGAGCAGCAGGCGAATGAGGTCGACAAAGTTAAGCGCTCGGAGAGCGGAATGATCGTCGATCCCGTCACCATGTCGCCAGATGACAAGGTGTCCGATGCGCTCGAAGTCATGCGCAAATACAAAATTTCCGGCGTGCCCATCACCAAGCACGGCAAGCTGGTCGGCATTCTTACGAATCGTGATTTGCGATTCGAGAGCCGCTTCGATATTCCCATCCAGAAGGTAATGACGAAGGAAAATCTGATCACGGTTCCCGTCGGAACCACGCTCGAAGACGCCGAAAACATTCTGCATGAGCATCGCGTCGAGAAGCTTCTCGTGGTCGATGACCACTACATGCTCAAGGGATTGATCACGGTCAAAGACATTCAGAAGAAGCTGAAGTATCCCAATGCCGCTAAAGATTCGCACGGACGTCTGCGTGTCGCCGCTGCCATTGGCGCGTCTGGAGACTTTCTGGAACGCGCCGAAGAGATGGTCAAGAACAAGGTCGACCTGCTTGCTATCGATAGCGCTCATGGACACACCAGCCGCGTGCTCGAGGCGATTAAGCTGATTAAGTCGAAGCTGCCGGAGGTCGATCTGATCGCGGGCAATGTCGCGACCTTCGACGGCGCGTGTGCGTTGGCTAAAGCTGGTGCGGATGCTATAAAAGTGGGCATCGGCCCAGGGTCGATCTGCACTACGCGCGTCGTCACCGGAGCGGGCGTGCCGCAGATTACAGCGATCGCCGAAGCCTATCGCGCTACGAAAGACGCCGGTATTCCGATTGTTGCCGATGGCGGCATCAAGTTTTCCGGCGACATCACCAAGGCGCTCGCAGCTGGGGCAGCCGGCGTGATGATGGGTTCGATGTTCGCCGGGACCGACGAGAGCCCCGGCGAGTTGATTCTTTATCAAGGCCGCACGTTCAAATCTTACCGCGGCATGGGATCGCTGGGCGCAATGTCTGCGGGGACGGGATCGAGCGAGCGCTACTTTCAGAATGTCGAAGGCGAAGCCTCGGCGGCGGTGCCTGCCGGCAGGGGCGAAGATTCGAACCGGCTGGCGAAGATGGTGCCCGAAGGCATCGAGGGGCGCGTACCCTATCGCGGATCGGTGTCTATGATCGTTCATCAGATGGTGGGCGGGCTGAAGTCCGGCATGGGCTACTGCGGCTGCGCCACCATTCCGGAGTTGCTGCAAAAGACGCGTTTCGTGCGCATCAGCGGTGCGGGCCTGCGCGAAAGCCATGTGAACGACGTCATGATTACCCG
>Ga0181525_10004143_pt1 | contig 11217 bp, 8 predicted proteins | sample PEATcosm2014_Bin_48_FD_121100 | JGI IMG/M metagenome (GOLD analysis project Ga0181525, IMG submission 121100) | Peatland microbial communities from MTU Mesocosm Facility, Houghton, MI, USA - PEATcosm2014_Bin06_10_metaG | ecosystem: Environmental > Terrestrial > Soil > Wetlands > Peat | place... | reverse complement strand
AGTTCTACTCTATAACCCTGATTCCGGCGGCAGCCGCAGGCGGCGCCAGGCGAAGTTGGAATCCGTGCTGGTATTGTTGCGCGGCGCAAACATAGAGGCCAACCTTGTCTTTACTGAATCTCCCGCTCACGCAGAGGAGAAGGTGCGGGAAGCGGTGGCCGCCGGTTGTGATACGGTCTTTGCCTGCGGCGGCGATGGCACCATTCACAACATCATCCAAGTGCTGGCGAATACTCCGACTGCGCTGGCAATCCTGCCGATGGGGACGGCGAATGCGTTAGCGCACGACCTCGGCCTGCCCATGAATATCGCCGCAGCGGCGCGCGCAGCTCTTCATGCAGTGCCTCACCGCGTCGCGCTCGGCCGCATAGAGTATCACGATCTCGAGGGCAAACCGGGAGCGCGCTTCTTCATTGTTACGGCAGGGGCCGGAGTGGATGCTCACCTTTTCTACAAACTTCACACCGGAACCAAGCGGCGTATGGGCATGGCCGCCTACTACGCAAAGGCCTGGCAGTTGTGGTTCAGCTATCCGATGACGCGTTTTCAAGTTCAATTCGCGGAGACCGGCTCCAACGAATCTCGGCAGGCCGACGTCACTGAGTTGATGGCCGTGCGGATTCGAAACTTCGGTGGCGTGCTGCAGGAGTTGGCTCCCGGCGCTTCTCTGGAGCGCAACGATTTGAGGGTGGTCTTTTGCCGCACCTCTAGCCGGCTTGCCTATCTTCTTTACGTCGCACGCGGGTTGCTGCGCCGCAGTTGGAAGATTCCCGGCATTGATCTTGCGTACAGCACGCGAGTTTCGTGCCGCTATTTGCCGGCATCTGTTTCGTCGCACAGCTCGCCCGAAGTGCAGCCGAAGATCTATCTCGAGGCGGACGGCGAACTCGTGGGCACACTACCGGCCGAAATCACGATCGTGCCCGACGCGTTAACGTTGCTTGTGCCTTCCCGCTAAATCTCAAGAGTGTCAGGTTGCAGATTAAATATCTGTCTTTGTGAAGGGTTCATGCTTCCGGTCCGATGGACAACACGTTTTCGGCGAAAGCCTGCGGGCCGGTGCCACTATGTTTTACTTTCAACGTTTTGGTCAGAATTCCTTTGTCGCTTTGCAGCGCCTGCAGCGTAATCGCCTGAGCACTCGCCACTGCGCCCTCAACTGGAAGAATACCTATTCCTTGATTTCGCCCTCCCTCCTTTGCCCGGTAGAGCGCGGTATCCGCGAGCTCGATGGTCTCTTCCGCGCAAAGGGCCTCGTATGCGCCGCGACTCCACGGAAAGGGAGCCCAGCCTACGGAGCAGGTTTTCCGTACTCGAACGCCATGTCCCAGATCAAACGGTTCCGACGCCATCACATCCAAAATTCGTTCACAGAATGCGGGCGTACCAGTTGGGTCCGCGGAGCGAGACATGATCAGAAATTCTTCTCCACCCCAACGAACCAGCACATCGGACTTGCGAACGACTTTGCCGAGACGCTCAGCCACCCGTTGCAGAAAGCGGTCGCCTGCGGGATGGCCGTGAAGATCGTTCACCTGCTTGAAGAAGTCGACATCCACCATGATGAAGATCAGATCGCGATGATCGAGCTTTCGAGCGTCGCCACCGCGGACGCGCTCATAATTGCGCAACACCTGCCCAGCTTCCGCCGAAAGAATCTCTTCGAGATAGCGCCGGTTCCAGACCCCGGTCAACGCGTCGGTAAAAGAGATCTCCTGTAGTTCAATATTCTTGCGTTGTAGCTCCAGACTGTGCCACCGCAGAGACTGTTCTTTGTTCTCCAATTCGTCTTTCAGCTTGCACATCTCATCAAGATTTTGCCGCGATAGATGCAGCAGGTGGAGCAGTTCCCTATCCATCCAGTGCTGCTTGACGAATACCAACGCTCCCATGAAGACCATCGCAGCAACGGTCAAGAACAACCGGTAAGAGCGAACTAAAGGCGGGGCGCCTCCGCCGTACTCCGCCCACGCCACCATCAGGGGCGTGGAGAACACAGCCATCATCGCCAGGCGCGCGGTCCACATGCTGTGCTTGTGCCGAAGTTCTTTGTCTGCAGGCTGGTCAGACGATGCTTCACGCGCCCTGAAACCGACGACCGCGAACCAAGCCATGGCGGCCACCAGCGGAACATCGTAGAGACTGCCAGTGTAATAACGGTGATCGTCGATCGCGATGCCAGCCAGAGTTGATCCCGCGCTGTAAAACAGTGCCGCTTTCAAAAGCTGCCCGTAGATGACGCGCCAGTAACCCTGGCTGCGCCTCCAGGCCAGCGCCACTCCGAAGATTAAAACAATTTGTTCAGAGACATAGAGCAAGTCGAAGCTGCGCCCATACGCGGCTTCATTGGGCGAAACGTACTGCCATGGAATCACGATGAACAGATAAAGATAAAGCCACCAGGTGAGCAGCAGAAAGAAGTCCAGAGAAACGAGCCGCAAGGAGTGATCATTCCGCCGAATGTGCGGTTGCACCACTAGCGCAGCCATCATCGGAACGACATGGAGAAATAGAACGACATCTCCAACAAACGGATTCGGCGTATCCTGGCGTAGAAAAACTTCGAAGTATGTCCACAGGATCTGCGTGCAGAGCCACATGCCGCAACCGGCCGCCATCAGAGTCCAAAAGAGTTGAGCCTTCTTGTAGCTGGTTCTGACATTCGAAAGAATGGAGAGCGTTGCGCACAAGAGAACGGCAGACTGCGTGAGATCTCCAAAGGCGGTGAGCCCAATGCCGCGGGGAGCCAGGAGTGACACGCAGAGGTGGACGCCTACGACCGCGCACACGACTCCCGTCCACTTGTTCGGCTGCTTCACGGAAAATGAGATCACGCTAAGAGTGTATGTTTTGGCTCAATATTGCAGATATTACGGAGGTAATCGCAAAAACGGATTGCATGCAAGCGGTCTTATTCCACGGCGGCCGCGAAGCGCCGAGCAAACCGGAAAACATCTCGATAGGAGTTATACAGAGGCACGGGTGCAACGCGAAAAGTATCAGGCTCGCGCCAATCGCCGAACACGCCTTCGCGATTTAACCGTTCGCACAGTGCCCGCCCGTGCTCCGGGATTCGAATGGAAAGCTGCGCACCGCGACGCTCTCTTTCGCGAGGTGTGGCGATGGAGAATTTGGGCGATGCATTCTGATTCAGCAAGAACTCCAGGTAGCCGGTTAACGACACGCTCTTCGCACGTAACCGCTCCCTGCCTGCTTCGTGGAAAATATCCATGGATGCACGCAGCGCAGCCATACTGACGATCGACGGATTGCTCAGTTGCCAGCCGTCCGCGCCAGGCATCGGCTGAAAGTCCGGCCCCATGTCGAATCGAGACTGTTCGTCGTGCCCCCACCAGCCTGCGAAGCGAGGCAGATCCCACGCTCGCGCATGTCGTTCATGAACAAAACAACCGGCAATGCATCCTGGACCGCCGTTCAAATATTTGTAGCTGCACCACACGGCAAAATCCGGACCCCACTCATGAAGCTTCAAAAGCAAATTGCCGGCTGCATGGGCTAGATCGAATCCCACGACGCAGCCTCGCGCTTGGCCCGCGCATGTGATTCGTGCCATATCCAACGCCTGGCCGGTCGCATAATTTACTCCGCCCAGCATGATCAGCGCGATGTTGTTTCCCTCGCGCTCGATCACGGCATCTATATCTTCATCGCGAAGGCAGGATTCGCCCCGGCGCGGAGTCAACTCGATCAGCGAAGCCGCAGGGTCAAAGCCATGAAAATGAATCTGCGATCTCACTGCATACTGATCGGAAGGAAAAGCGCCGCGCTCCACAACAATTTTGTACCGCTCTTTTGTTGGACGGTAAAACGAAACCATCATCAGGTGAAGGTTCACGGTGAGCGAGTTCATTACGACTACTTCAAGAGGCTTCGCTCCAACTAATTCGGCTGTCTGCTCGGCAAGTAATCGATGATAGGGCATCCATGGATTTTTCGCATGGAAGTGGCCTTCGACGCCGAGTGCAGCCCAGTCTTTCAATTCCTGCTCAATATAGGCGGCAGCAGTCTTGGGTTGCAGGCCGAGCGAATGTCCGCATAAATAAATGCAACCTCTGCCTGATGTTTTCGGGATCAAGAAACGATCGCGATAGTTCTTCAACGGATCGCGTTCATCCATGGCAATGGCAAAATCTTCGTTCGCCTGGAACTGCGGCTGAGATTCTAAGTTGCTCATTGCCTGAACTCCAGGGGAACGAGGTCGCGCCTGATCAGCCGACCCGCTTCATTCCAATCGATATCCTCCACGCGACGGATCGATTCGCACAATTTGGCCAGTATGCGGTCCTGAACCACACCTCGCTCCAACGCGACAGAGTACGGTATGCGATGGAATGTGACCATGGCATACTTTGGCACGAAAAGTTCGGGATAGCGTGCTTCCAGGGCTAACTCCACTCTCTTTTTAAACAAAAAACGAGGATCCGCAACCCGATCTCTCATCTCGGTAAAATTCTCGATGGCCATATCTGCTATGGCATCCGTATTGACCTTGCGGTCTTTTTCGAACTGGGCGAATACGTGCTCCCATCCTCCACCCTGGTCAAGCATTCTAACCAGACGGCTGCAATCTTCGAAGCCGCAGTTTATTCCCTGGCCAAAGAACGGAACGATGGCATGAGCCGCATCTCCCAGTAGCAGCGCTCGCCCCTCCACATGCCAAGGTGAGCACTTGATAGTGACCATTGCCCCAGTAGGATTCGCAAAGTAATTTTCGACAAGTTGCGGCATCAGCGAAGCCGCGTCCGGAAAACGAGCTCGGAAAAACTGCTCCACTTTCGCGGGTGTGGTGAGCTCGGCAAAACTGTCCGTACCTTCGAACGGCAAAAAAAGAATGCAGGCGAATGTGCCATCGATATTGGGTAGAGCAATCAGCATGTGATTGCCGCGCGGCCAGATATGAAGGGCGTGAGTCTCGATCAAATGCTTCCCTTGCTGGCTGGCCGGAATCGTCAACTCCTTGTATCCATAGTCGAGATACTGTTGCGAAAAGTTGAAGCGGCTCAGCTTGAGCATCTCCGCTCGAACGGCGGAGGCCGAGCCGTCGCAGCCGATCACCACTCCAGTTTCCGGCGTCGTTTCTTCTTTGGTTTCTTCATCGCGGAACTTTACCGCACCTGTCTTCAGGTCGTACCCTATGCACCGTTGAGTAAAGTGAACCGTCGCACCTTGTTCCTCGGCTGCGTTTATAAGAGCGATGTTCAATTCGGCGCGAGAAATGGAATTGATTACCTCGGCTTCGTTTTTTCCATAAGGTTGGAAGGTCAGCTCTCCGGAAATCAAATGCATCATACGGCCCTTCATCGGGATGATGATGCTTCGCATTCGCTCCCAAATGCCCGCCTGTTGTAATGCATGAATGCCGCGAGTCGAGAGCGCGAGATTGATGGAGCGACCAGCACTTACGTGGACGCGCCGCATATCGGGGCGGCGTTCATAGATTTCCACTGCGAATCCCCGCTGCAGTAGAAGAATGGCCAAGAGAGGGCCGTTCAGCCCGGCGCCGATCAGTGTGATTTTGTCAGGTGTGGCCTTCATCTGAGGGATTCCACGATCAAACCCTTCGTGAAACAAGGAGCTTTCATTCGGTCAGCAACGTTCTTGCTTCCCACAGTTCAGGAAAGAATTTCTTGTCGAGAGTGAGCTTCAAATAGGACGCTCCCGCACTTCCGCCGGTGCCCATGCGGACACCGATGATCCGCTCAACCAGTTGAATGTGGCGCAACCGCCAACTCACCACCAGTTCATCGAATTCGGTCAACCGCTCGCATACATCGATCCAGTCGCGATGATGATGCTCATCCTTGTACAGCGCATGAACAGCGCGAGCCCGCGCTTCGAATCGATCTTTCTCTGTCGCACCGTCTGTCGCCGGCGCTAATTTGCCCATCGCCTGCAACGCTCCAAAGAACACGTCGCGCAAAGATGGTTCCTCTAGCCGCCGCTTCAGGCTGGCATAAGCCTCTGGCGTGGGCCGATGGTAGCGGAGCATTTTTTCATCTTTCAAGCCGCACAGAAACTCGATCTCTCGAAATTGTTCTGACTGAAATCCGCTAGCCGGTTCCAGCAAGCCACGAAATGCGAGGAAGTGAGTGGGTAACATCGTTTCGAGAATCGTGAACTGCTCCACCAACACTCGCGTGATTTCAGTGCAGCGGCGCAGCAGACGCGCCGCCTCATAAACTCCGTCGCGCGACTGCGGGACTTCGCCCGCTCTGCGCAAATTTGCGACCACGGCATCCAGGTCATGCAGCAATTCCTTAAACCACAACTCGTAAGTCTGATGCACAAGAATAAAAAGCATCTCGTCATGGTGCGGTGGCGAAGACTGTGGCTCCTGCAACTCCAACAATTCGGGAACCTTCAAGTACGAACTGTACGTGAGCTGCCCGGGCTGCGGCGTAACTGGTATTGAACCCGCTGAAGCTGCAGCGGCGCCCCACTGCGACTCGGCTTGAAGTCCAAGAAAGCGAATCGCATTCTCGCTCAAAAGCTGGGCCTTGGCATGTTGCGGTAAACGACTTTGGCGGATGAGTGATCCGACGCGCTCTTCGCCCAGCGGAAACGGATAATCCGAGCCGAGCATTACCTTATCCGGTCCCATCGTTCCCACCAGAAATTCAAGTGCGCGTTGATCGAAGACCGCAGAATCCGTGTAGAAGCGCTTGAGATAGAAGCTGGGAGGATGCTCGCACTCTCCGCGCGCAACCGGATGGTGGTGCCAGGCATTTTCCAAGCGCCCAAGTAGGTATGGAAAACTCCCGCCACCATGTGCGAAACAGATGCGAAGCGTGGTCGACAGCCGGTCGAGCGCTCCACTTAGAATTAACGCCACCACTGAGAGTTGTGTCTCCGCAGGCATGCCGACGGTCCACGGCATCATGTATTTCGGCATGCGCTCTTTCCCAAACATATCCCAGGGGTGGACGAGCACGGCCGCATTCACATCTGCGCAGTGCTGCAGGAACGTAACAATCCCAGCATCGTCGAGATTTTTATTCCCAACGTGGTTGCCGATTTGTACTCCGAGATGTCCTGACTGCATGCATCGGCTAAGTTCTCTGCAAGCCGCGTCCGTGTCCTGTAGCGGAACTTGGCAAAACGATTTCAGTCTATTTTTTCCCCTGCTGCAAATCTCGAGCGCCGCATCGTTGAACAACTGCGCGCAATCCAACGCATGTTCCACCGGACGCTCATAGGCGAAAAGCACTGGAGTGGCCGAGATGATCTGCAGGTCAATACCGTCGCGATCCATCTCCTGCAGACGAACTTCCGGGTCCCAACACGCCGAATAAATATGGCGAAAGAATCGGTCTCCCACCATAATCTCGGCTTTCCCCGGCTCGGTGTGTTTGATCCACGGCCAGTTCGGCGTGCCGTAGCGCTCCGCCAAATCAGGCCAGGAAGCGGGGAAGAAGTGGTTGTGGATGTCAATGACTTGCATTTATTTTCCGGGATGAATCGTGCCGCAATGCTTACACTTTCGCCGGCTCTCGTCCGAATAGAACTGTTCAAACAGCGGCGGCAAATCTTTCACAATGCTCTTCAGTTGCACTTCTGCGCGATGAATCAACTGATTACAATTCGGACAATACCATTCGAAGGCATCGACCGAGCCTCCCGGCCGCGGCACTTCGACGACCACTCCAATAGTTTCGGCTGGCCGCTGCGGCGAGTGGCGCATGTGCTTGGGCAAAAGAAAAATCTCGCCTTCTTTGATCGGTATTTCTAACGGCGGCTTGCCGGCAGTTTCCATAATGCGAAGAAAAATATTGCCCTTCAACTGATAGAAAAATTCCTCCGTCGGATCGTCGTGATAGTCGCGCCGCTGGTTCGGACCGCCCACGACAGTCACCATCATTTCGCCGTCTTCCCAAACCTGCGCATTTCCCACTGGCGGCTTAAGCTTGTCTTTATTTTCTTCGATCCAAGCCTGAAAGTTGAGAGCCTTCAGATTCTTAATAGACGCCATCATTTCTCCTATTTCAGCGGCTTATAAGCCGTGGCCCTGATTTCGATCAGCAACTGCGGATGTGGCAACTCACGCACAGCGACTGTCGTTCTCGCAGGTCCATCGTACCCAAAAAACTCACCGTATACTTCGTTGTATCCGGCGAAATCATTCATGTTCACAAGATACGTGGAAAGCTCGACGACATCCTGCAGCCCCGCGTCCACACTCTGCAGGATGTCTCGAATATTCTCGATCACGGCGCGCGCTTGCAACCGAATATCGAGCCGTGCCGTACCAAGTGCATCGATATCGGCGCCGGCAATTGTGTCGTCGGCGCGGCGCGCGCTGGTTCCGGATACGAACAGAAAGTCTCCGGCGCGCTTGACGTGCGGATATTTGCCGCGCGGCCTGGCCTTACCCTCGACGACTTTACTATCGGTCCCGTGCATATTCTCCGATCACAGCCGGATGCAAATATTGTTCAGCTCGGAATAGAAATTCAAGGAATGCATCCCACCTTCGCGGCCGACGCCGGAAAGTCCCGCGCCGCCAAACGGCGTTCGCAAATCGCGCAAGAACCAGCAGTTCACCCATGTTATTCCCACGTTCATTTGCTGAGCGACACGATGACCTCGCTTTAAGTTGCTGGTCCAGATCGACGCCGCGAGCCCATACTTTGTGTCATTGGCCATCGCGACGGCTTGCTCTTCCGAATCGAAAGGTGCGACGTGGCAGACGGGTCCAAAGATTTCCTCTTTCACGCAACGCGCGGCTTCTGAAAGCCCAGTATAGATGGTTGGTTGCACGTAGAAGCCGTTGTCGCGATCGTCGGCAAACTTCGGAATTCCTCCGCCAGTAACAAGAGACGCACCTTCTTCCCCGGCCAGTCGGTAATACGAAAGCACCTTCTCGCGATGTTGCTTTGAAATCAGCGGCCCCAAGTTGGTCTTCTCGTCAGTCGGCCAGCCCGGATGCAGGCACTCTGCCTTTCGTTTCAGACCATCCACAACTGCATCGAAGATCTTTCGTTCCACATAAATGCGCTCTGCGCAGAGGCAAACTTGCCCCGTGTTAAGAAACACAGCGTCGGATAATCCGTTCACGGCCTCTTGCAAGTTACAATCCGCGAAAACGATCGCCGCGTTTTTCCCGCCCAGCTCAAACGAAACCGGCTTCACCGAGGACGAAACCGACTTCATAATTGCCGCGCCAGTTCTCGTTTCTCCGGTAAATGTCACAGCGTTAACGTCGGGATGTTGCGTTAGGAATTCTCCCGCGGAACCAGGACCGAAACCATGTACAACGTTGTAAACGCCATTCGGAATCCCCGCATCCTGCATCATTTCAGCCAAGAGCGTAGCTGTCGCCGGAGTCTCCTCCGAAGGCTTCACGACCACTGCATTCCCACAAGCCAGCGCCGGCGCAACTTTCCACGTGAGCAGAAGCAGCGGCAAGTTCCACGGCGTGATCACGCCGACGACACCGAGGGGCTTACGTACCGCATAGTTCAGGGCGTTGGTTCCGTCTGGAGTTTCCGTCTGAAACGATTCCAGCGCTGAGAGCTTTACAAGATCGGCAAAGACGCGGAAATTCGCGCCTGCACGAGGCACATCAAGTTTTGAAGCGAGGGAAACCGGCTTGCCCGTATCAGCCACTTCGGCTTGAACGAAGTGATCGAACCGCTTCTCGATCGCATCGGCGACCTTGTGCAACCGCGCTGCGCGCTCGCCGATTCCGAGACGACTCCATTCTCCGCGCAAAGTACGGCGAGCCGACTGGACAGCCTCATCCACCTGTACTTCATCCGCTTCAGTGACCTGTGCAATCACCGTCCCGTCCGCGGGATTTATATCGGGGAACTCGCGCTTTCCGGGCACGAAACGGCCATCAATATAATTCTGAATTAATTTCACAGAGATCTCAAGCAAGCCCCGGCAATCGTAGCAGGGCTGACTGAGGCGAGGCAATGCGTGCGCTGCTTGGTCAGCGTTAGCGCTCTTTCAAATAGCGCAGCAATCCATCACACCAGGAGGGCATTTCAATTCCGAGGGCTTGCAGACGAGCGGGTGACAAAACGGAATACGCGGGTCGAGGCGCAGGTCGCGCCATCTGCTGGCTGCTGACCGGGCGTACCGTTGTAGTCAGCCCCGCGCTCCGAACGATTTCTTCCGCAAACTCGAACCATGTGCAATCGCCCGCATTGGTCACGTGCACAATTCCGCTCGCGTTCTTTCGGCACAATTGCGAGATCGCGCGCGCCAGGTCGATCGTATAAGTGGGACAACCGCGTTGGTCGTCTACCACATCGAGCGCGAGACGGCTCGCAGCCAGCTTCAAGATCGTATCTGGAAAACATTTTCCCCCAACGCCGAACAGCCATGACGTTCTGGCAATGCAACAATCCGGAATCAATTCAAGCAGCCTGATCTCCGCTTCAGCCTTGGTTCGCCCATACACGCTTTGCGGGTTTCGGGCGTCGTCCGTCTCGTACGGCGTCGTCTTCTTTCCGTCAAAGACGTAATCAGAGCTGAGAAAAACAAGGCGCGCTCCCACCTCTTTCGCCGCATTGGCGACGTTCACCGCTCCGTCGCGGTTCACTGCGAAGGCCAGGTCCGGATTACTTTCGCATCCGTCCACATCGGTGTAGGCTGCGGCCAGCACGACCCACTCCGGACTAGTTTCCCGTACGACCTGCAGCACGCGCGTCGCATCGCGGATGTCAGCGGCATGCGAAGTGAGACCGGTGACGATATCTCCGTTCCACTCGTGCAGTAGCGCTTTGCCCAACAGGCCCGAAGCACCAAAGATTGTGACTCGCATTGGTATTTAGTTGAAACTCTCAGCGTCGCGCAAAGCCGCGCCCCGCTGGTCTTTGGCCGATACGGTGGGTTCGCCGTCGAGTTCCCAGTTGATTTTCAGATCAGGATCGTTCCAGGCAAGAGTGCGCTCGTGTTCCGGTGCGTAGAAATCAGTGGCCTTGTATAGCACGTGAGCTTTCTCCGAGATCACACGGAAGCCGTGCGCAAAGCCAACTGGAATCCAAAGCATGCGCTTGTTCTCACCCGAGAGTCGAACTGCTTCCCAGCGGCCAAAGCTCGGAGAGCTGCGGCGCATGTCGACCGCGACATCCAGAATTTCTCCCTCGGCCGCGCGCACGAGTTTCCCTTGCGGATGTTTTACTTGATAATGCAACCCGCGCAGGACGTTTCGGGAGGAACAGGAATGATTATCCTGCACAAACTTTT
>Ga0181525_10004142_pt1 | contig 11218 bp, 10 predicted proteins | sample PEATcosm2014_Bin_48_FD_121100 | JGI IMG/M metagenome (GOLD analysis project Ga0181525, IMG submission 121100) | Peatland microbial communities from MTU Mesocosm Facility, Houghton, MI, USA - PEATcosm2014_Bin06_10_metaG | ecosystem: Environmental > Terrestrial > Soil > Wetlands > Peat | place... | reverse complement strand
GGGCAGATTCTTCTGGTGGACGTGCCCTTTGACGCGAAGGACCCGCTGCAGCCCGAGGTCACGTCCAAGGAGCGTCCCGCGCTGGTGCTCGCCGCGTCGGCGGAGGATCTGTTGGTGCGTCCGATCTACTCGAACCAGTCGCCTTCTCGAAGCGTCTTTCTGGCGTGGCGTCGCGTAGGCCTCGACCACGTCTCGTTCATCGACGACGCCCGCGTCGTGGTACCCATGGCGAACGCCGACCTGCACCACCCACTCGGGCAACTCACGACGTCGGAGTGGAACGCGCTGACCTAGGAGGTCGTGGTGGTCGAGTCGTGCAGGACGACGTTTCGATCCACGGCGCTCGAGCGACGCGGCCAGTGCATCAACAAGGTGATGAGCCCGGCGAGCGCGAGCGCCACTCCCGCGATCTGCACGCCGATTGAGCCACTGTGGGACTCCTGGCCGAGGAGCAAGCGCTCGTCGAGCGCGCGCACGAGACCCCATACGATCATGCCGGTCGCGCTGATGACGCCGACGACGTCCTTTATTCGCGTGCGCTCCAAGCCGACGAGCACTAGCCACAGCGTGCCGTCTTCGAGGCCCTGGATCAAGGGCACCGGCACGCGTCGGCCGACCTCACCGGCGTATCGAAGACCGAACCACTGGTGGGTCAGGTGACCCCCGCCGTCGACCATGAACTGCGGACCGAGGAAACGACCGATCGCCCAGCCCGCGACCAGCGCGGGAATTAGCGCGTCACTGAAGGCCGCGAGCTTGGTCTGGGGCCACCAACGCCGCTGCAAGATGACGCCGACCAGTAACGCGAGCGCGATACCCCCGAAGCTCGCGAGCCCTCCCTGCCACACGGCGATCCAGCGTCCGGGGTGGCCCTCGTAGTAGCCCCAGTTGGTCGCGATGTTCGCGGCGCGCGCCCCAACCAGCCCGCTCACGATCAGCCAGACGGCGAAGGCGGGGAATTGACCGACGTCGACGCCGCGTCGTTCGAGTCGCCGTCGGGCGTAGAGGTAGGTGACGTAGGCGGCAATCGCGAGCCCGAAGCCGTAGGTGTGAAAGACGAGTGGGCCGAGGTGAAACGAGGTGGGGACGCCCCGCACCCCTAGCCCCGCACGCGGCCGAGGCCGGCGAAACCGTACCCGAGACGCACCGGCGTGATGTGCACGACCTCGCCGGTCTCGGGCGCCTCGATCATCTCACCGTGGCCGATGTACATCGCCACGTGTTCGTCACCGTCCCAGCCGTAGAAGAGCAGGTCGCCCGGTTGGATGTCGTAGAGGGGCACGCGCTCGGTGTCGTCCCACTGGGCGCCGGAGTAGTGGGGAAGGTAGACCCCGGCGGCGTCGTAGGCCAACATGATCAAGCCGGAGCAGTCGACGCCGTGGCGACTCGCCCCGCCCCAGACGTAGGGCACGCCGAGGTAGCTCTCGGCCGCGCGGATGGCGATGTTGGCGACCGAGTCCGGCGGGGGCGCCGGGAAGCCGGCGATGGGCGACGCGCTGTCGAGGTCGCTCGATGACGCCGCCGCCGCCGCCGCCTCGTCCTGGGCGACGTAGTTGGCGATCTGGCCCTTGACCTGGGCGAGGGTGTGGTTGAGGGAGGCCTGGAGGATTCGCGAGGTGTGATACGACTTCGCGGCGTCGCGAGTCACGGCGCGCGCCTGGGCCGCCTCGGCGTTGAGCAGACCGCGTTCGTGGGTCAACTCGATGCGGTAGTTTTTCAGACTGGCGATGGTGGCCCCAATGTTGCCCTCGGCCAGTTGGGTGTAGACGTTCGTCGCGCGCAGCTGGGAGGCGTTCGATGAAAAGAGGGGGTTGTTGCCCTCGGTCGCGCCCGAGGTGACGTAGGCGAAGATGACGTCTTGACGCAGTTGCGTGTTACCGCTGTCGACCTTGCCCTTGATGGCGGCGACGGTCGCTTTGGTGTTGGTGATGATGTTGTCGATTCGTCGGAGTTTGATCTGGGCCTCGTCGTACTTCTGGCCGAGGCGGCCGACCTCGCCGTTGATCCGGTTGATCTGGTCCAGGAGGACCTTGGCCTTGCCGCGCGCGTTGGTCAAGTTCGACGCCCCCGAGGGTCGCGGGCCGAGCGAGACGGTCGCGAAGGACACCAGGGAGACCGTCAGACTCGCGAGAACCCACCGAAGGGCCCGACGGTCCCTTGCTGGCTGCGGTGTCGAGAGCACCACGTGCTCGACGTCAGTCACTCGAACAGGCTAGTTGTTGAGGTTCGAACGGCGCGAGGTCGAGGGTGGTGTCGCCTTCAACGTACCTGTTCACCTTGGGTTTTGGGTCGACAGGTTGGTGCGGGGCTCGTGAAGAACAAAGGGGTGCGACGCCTCCAATAGGCTCTCTTCATGTCGCAGCGATCCCGCAACCTTCCTCGTCGCTCGTGCCTCTCGACGCCCGGTTCGTCGGACCGATTCCTCGCCAAGGCCCCGACGTCGACCGCGGACTTCTCCTTCCTCGACCTGGAGGACTCCGTCGCCCCCAAGGAGAAGGAGTCGGCGAGGGCCAAGGTCGTCCACGCCGTTCGCACGCTGGCGTGGGACGAACGAGTGCTCTGCGTGCGGATAAACGCCTGGGACACTCGCTGGACCTACGGGGACGTCATCGAGGTCGTCGGGGGCGCCGGGGAGCGTCTCGACGAGGTGATGCTGCCCAAAGTCCGACGGGCGAGCGACGTGGTGGCCCTCGACATGCTCTTGAGCCAAGTCGAGGCGAACGCCGGGCTGCCGAGTGGGCACATCGGTATAGAGGCCCAGATCGAGACCGCAGAAGGCCTGATCAACGTGGAGGAAATCTGCGCCGCGTCCCCACGGCTCGAGTCCATCGTCTTCGGTCCGGCCGACTTCGCCGCCTCCATTGGTATGCCGGTGACGACCATTGACGAGACGATCCACCACGCCCCGTCGAACCCCTTCACCTACGTCTTCTCCAAGATCCTGATGGCCGGACGGGCGAACGGCCTGCACGTCATCGACGGGCCGTTCTTGAAGGTTCGCGACTTAGAAGCCCTCCGCTTCGCCGCCTCGATCACCGCGTCCTACGGCTTCGACGGCAAGTGGGCCCTCACCCCGGACCAGGCGCTCGTCTTGAACGAGGTCTACTCGCCGAGCCAAGAGCTCTTCGACAAGTCCTTCGACATCCTCGACGCCTACAAGTTCGCCACCGAGGAGAAGCTCACGGGCGCGGTGATGTTCGGAGACGAGATGATCGACGAGGCCTCGGCGAAGATCGCCAACTCTTTCGTCGCGCGCGGGGAACGCGCCGGGATGTCGCGCACCCCGAAGTAGCTTCCCTCGCAAGCAGTGAACGAGCAGTCGCTCTACTCGAGGCCGTCGAGCAGGCGACGCGCGATGACCTTGAGGCATAGCGTCTCGTCAGCGCCCTCGAAGATCGAGAGCACCCGGGCGTCGACGAAGTAGCGACTCACCGGGTACTCCTCGGCGTATCCCATGCCGCCGTGGAGTTGCATGGCCTCGCGCGTCACCCACTCCGCCGCTCGACAGACGTAGGCCTTGGCCATCGAGGCTTCGAGCGTCCCGCCGCCGCGGCCCATCTCTCGCGCGACCTCGAGGGAGAACTGTCGCGCGCACTGGATGATCACGGCCATCGTGGCGAGTTTGACGCGTGTGAGTTCGTACTCGATCAAGCGGTGTCCAAAGACCTGGCGCGACCGGGCGTACTCCAGCGCGGCGTCGTAGGCCGCCTGCATCACGCCCACCGCGCGCGCGGCGGTTTGGATCCGACCGTTCTCGAAGCCGGCCATCTGGAAGTAGAAACCTCGACCGAGACCGGACTCCTCACCGATGAGGTCCGCCCCGGGGACGAACCAGTTGTCGAGACTGAGCTCGTAGGAGTGCATGCCGCGGTACCCGATGGTGTCGATCGGCCGTCCCTCGAGGCGACCGTTGGCGTCACCGCGTCCCTCGGCCGCGGCGTCTTGGTGGAAGAGGAACCCGTGGCTGTCGCCGCGGGGCTTTTCGACGAGCAGGACCGACAGCCCGCGATGCCCCTTCGAGCGGTCGGGATCGGTGCGCGCGAGCAGCATCAGGACGTCGGCGCGCGCGGCGAACGTGCACCAGGTCTTGGCGCCGCTGAGCAGCCAGCCGCCGACGGTCTTGGTGGCGCTCGTCGTGATGCCGGCGACGTCCGAGCCGAAGTCTGGTTCGGTGACCGCGATCGCGCACAACGTCTCGCCGCTCGCCAGGCGCGGCAGCCAGCGCTCTTGTTGCTCGGTCGTACCACCGTTGAGCAGCGCGCGCGTGAGGATCTCTGGTCGGGTGATGAGCGACCCGCCGATCCCCAGTGAGCCCCACGAGAGTTCTTCGGTCGCCACCACCATCCCTACGTACTCCGACTCGCCGCCCGTCGAGAAGCCGCCGAACTTCTCGGGGATCGAAAGTCCGAAGCCGCCGAGTCCGCTGAGACCTTCGATGATCGACTCGGGGATGTCGCCGTTGGTGCGGTGCACGTGCTCGGCGTGGGGGCGCACCTGTTCTTCGGCGAAGCGGTGGAAGAGGTCGGCGACCATCTCGAAGTCCTCGCCCAGGTGACGGGGTCCCGGAGACTCGGCGAGGGTGGCCAGGAACGCCGGCTCGCGGTAGCGGGCGACGAAGGGGGAGAAGGGCGTAAACCACTGGGCGTCGACGCCCCACATCGCCTCTCGCCCCATGACTCGCGACGCCACGTCGCTCAGGGCGAGCGCGAGAAAGGCCGCCACCGTGTTCGACTCCAGCTCACCTTTGGCGCCGTATTCGAGCACCGAGCGGGCCGTGGCGAGCGCGCTGGCGGCGTGCGCGAGGTCGTAGGCGAGGGCCTCGTTGTCCTCGACGCCACCGCGGGCGAGGAGTTCTTTCAGCCCGCCCTCCACCACGGCGCCGGCGCGCTCGATGAGATCGGCGGCCACCGCGAGGTCGAGCGTGGGCGTGGGCATAGAGAGAAACTACAGGGTGGCCTCGCGGGCCTCGGCGTAGGCTGGCCGGGTGAATATAACGATGCTGCTCGCGGACTCCGCCCAGGTGGCCGACGGGAAACTCTTCATCCTGGGCGGCGGCTGGTCGGTGACGGGCCCGGACCCCACGCCCTCGGCGGTTGCGATAAAGGTGGGCGTGGACTCCCACGAGTTCAACGTGTCGCATCACTGGGAACTCTTCTTAGAGGACGCCGACGGTCAGCAGGTCCGCTTCGAGACCCCCGAGGGGTCCCAGATCATTGAAGTGCGCGGCGACTTCTCCGCCACCGCGCCCCCCGACGTGCCCGTCGGTACGCCGGTCGACGTGCCCATCGCGGTCAACTTCGGCCCGATTCCCTTAAGTGACGGGGAGCGCTACACCTGGCGCATGGTCGTCGACGGCGAGACGCTGCCGGGGGGCCTGGTCTCCTTCACGACGCGCCCGGCGCGCGAGGCCCTGGTCGATCAGTAAGTTCGAGTCTTCGAAAGGCCTAGATGACTACCTTTGACCGCCCCTTCGGCCGCTACTTCGAGGAGTTCGAGGTCGGTGACGTCTATAAACACTGGCCCGGCAAGACGATCACCGAAGCCGACGATCACCTCTTCTGCATGATCACCATGAATCACCATCCGCTCCACACCAACGCGTGGTTCGCCGAGCACGAGACCGTGCACCAGAAGAACGTCGTGGTGGGCAACCTCGTCTACTCCCTGGTCCTCGGCATGAGCGTGCCCGACGTCTCGGGCGCGGCGATCGCCAACTTAGAGGTCGAGACGCTCATCCACCGCTACCCCACGTTCCACGGTGACACGATCTACGCCGAGACCCGCGTGCTCGAGGTGACGCCCTCGACCTCGAAGAACGACCGGGGGATCGTCCTCGTCGAGACCAAGGGCTTCAACCAGGACGGCCTCGAGGTCTGCTACTTCCGGCGAAAGGTTATGGTCTGGAAACGTGAGTTCGCCCCGGTCCGCCGCCGTCCCTACGGCGAGGACGTCTGGGAGTAGCGAGCGCGTCGCGTTCCGAAGGGCGTTGCTTCGCGCCGCGCCCTCACTACGGCGCCCGTTGCCCTGGATCGGCGAGCGGCCCTGGGCGGTGTTGGTAAGTGAGGTCATGCTCCAGCAGACCCAGACCTCGCGCGTGCTCGACCCCTGGCGCCGCTTCCTCGGGCGGTTCCCTACGCCGACTGACTGCGCCGACGCGTCCCTCGCCGACGTCCTCACCCTGTGGCACGGCCTCGGTTACCCTCGACGGGCCAAGGCGCTGCACGACGCGGCGACGGTGCTGCGCGACGAGTTCGGCGGCGTCGTGCCCGCGGAGGTCGCCCAGCTGCGCACGCTCCCAGGAGTGGGCGAGTACACGGCCGCCGCGGTGGCGTCCTTCGCCTTCGGCGAACGCGTCGCCGTCCTCGACACCAACGTCGGACGCGTGCTCGCGAGGGCGGTGGCGAATCGTCGTCTCTCCGCGAGGGAGGCGAAGGAGCTCGCCCACGAACTACTTCCGAGAAACGACGCCGCGACGTTCAACCAAGCGATGCTCGACCTCGGCGCACAGTTCTGTCGATCCGCACCACGCTGTTCACACTGCCCACTGGCGACGCGGTGCTCGTGGCACCTAGCCGGTGGCGAGGACCCCGCACCCACGAGCGCGGCAGTCTCTCGTCCGCAGGCGCGCTACGAAGGTTCGAACCGTCAACTCCGCGGTCGCCTCCTCTCGGCGCTGCGCGACGGACCGCGCTCACTTGGCGAGCTCGAGGACGCCGTGGCGGGGGCGAGCGCGCGCGTCGAAGGAGCCCTGTCGAGTCTCGAGCGAGACGGGCTCGTCACCCGTCGTGGTCGACGACTTTCGTTGGCGGGCGCCGTCGTCGAGTTCGGCGCTATCGCGTCGAGATGACCCTGGAAACTTTTGAGTCGACCGGTATGGTGGCGCGATGACCGTATTTGACAACGAGCACTGCAAGGAGGTCTTGGGTCACTACGTCACGGGGGTCGTGGTGATCACGGCTCACTCCACCGAGGGTCCGGCGGGGTTTACGTGCCAGACCTTCGGCTCGTTGTCGGTCGATTCGGCACTCGTGTTCTTCGCCGCCACGACGGCCTCGCCCTCCTGGCGTCGAGTGCGCGACACCGGCGTGCTGGCGGTCAACATACTGAAGGACGATCAAGAGGCCCTCGCGCGCAAGTTCGCGGTGAGCGGGCCCGACAAGTTCCGTGACGTCGATTGGTTCAAAGCCCCCAACGGTTCGCCATTTCTGACCGGCGCCCACGCCTACGTGGAGGGAACCATTCGCGAAGTCACCAACCACGGCGACCACGACATCGTCGTGGCGGAGATGGACTACGCCGCAACCGAGCCGGGCGAGCCACTCGTCTACTACCGCGGCGGATATCGAGTTCTCGGGTAGTGGCCTTGGGTGACGGCCTCCGCTTGCCAACGCCCGCCGGGCTCTTCCGGCCCCGGTATCGGAGATAGGAAGATCCTGGACGTCGGCAATCTAGGTCACCGCCCGCCGGAGCGAGTGAGGTTCACTACGCTTCGGGTGGTGACCGGCGCAGGGGCTAACAGCCACGGTGGGCGATGTCGTTGACCTCGGCGCTCGAGATCGCCGGAGCCGTCGTCGTGGTCCTCGTGATGGTGGGGGTCGCGCTGCGCGTGCGAAAACTCCACCGCGACGAGATGCGTGATCTCTCTCGGCCCGTCGAACGTCGGCTCATGGCGCCGCCCCCGTCACCCTACGAACCCTCCAGAGGGTTTCGTCTCCTCGACCGCGAGGGCACGCCGCTGGCCCGACCCCCGGTGGAACGTCCCCGCCTCGATCCCACCCAGCACTACGTATTTAGCGAATTGAGCGGCGCTAACGAGGACGTCGGGCCTTCGCACCTGCGACACAACGACGACTGGTTCCTCTCTCGAACCTCGCACCGCTCGACCCTCTCGACCGTCCTGCGGGCGCTGACCGTGATCGCGCTCGTCGCGCTCGTGGTCGCGGTGCTGGCGACGTACTACGTCCAACGTCGCGATGGTCCTAAGCATCACGACACCACCACGACCACGCACGCCACCACGACGACGATCCCCGCGCTCAGCGCGACGTCGTCGAGCGGCGACGACGCGACCTATCTCGTGCCGCTGGCGAGGTATCGCGTCACGGTCACCGCCCAAACGGGCGCGACCACGGCGACCTTCACCGGGGGCGCGTCGAACACGATCGAGTGGCAAGGTAGTGTCGCCGTCGGCGCCCCCGAGTCGTTGGTGATGACCGGGGACTCGCGCGTCACGCTCGGTTCGCCGGCCAACGCGAGTGTCGTGGTCGCGGACCGCCCCGTCCTCTTCCCCTCGCCCCTGCCGCCGCGGTTGCTGTTGGTGTTTCGTTCGACGAGTTAAGGGACTATCTCACTGAGCAGCCACGCGAGGACTTGGGCCTCGTCGCGCCAGGCGTCGTAACGACCCGAGACCCCACTGTGACCGGTACCGAGTTCCATCTTTAAGAGCACCTGGTTCTCCGGGTTCGCGTCGCGCAGTCGCTGGACCCACTTGGCCGGTTCCCAAAAACCGACTCGAGTGTCGTTGAGCCCCCCGGTGGCGAAGACGTGAGGGTAGCGCAGCGTCTCGCCGTTCTCACCGCGGGACCGGACGTTGTCGTAGGGGGAGTAGCCCTTCATGGTGCGGTAGCTCGCGGCGCTGGCGTCGGGATTACCCCACTCCTCCCACTCGCCGACGGTCAGGGGCAGGGAGTCGTCGAGCATCGTGGTGACGACGTCCACGAAGGGCACCTCGGCGACGATGGCGTGAAAGAGATCCGGCGCCTCGTTCATCACCGCTCCCATCAAGAGACCACCGGCCGAGGCGCCGCGCGCCGCCAACTGCTCGGTCGTCGTCCACCCCGACTTCACGAGCCAGCGGGCGACGGCCACGAAGTCGCTGAAGGTGGTGGGCTTTTGGGCGAGGCGTCCCATCTCGTACCAGGACCGTCCCATCTCCCCACCGCCGCGGATGTGCGCGATGGCGAAGACGACGCCGCGATCGAGCAGGGAGAGTCGCAGGGACGAGAAGACGGGGTCGATCGAGGCTTCGTAGCTGCCGTACCCGTAGAGCAGGAACGGCGCCGGCCCCTTCGGGGTCAGGGCGCCGTCGGGCCCGAGCTCGACGAGGTCGCCGCGCGCGACGACCGAGACGGGAACGTGGACCTGGTCGCTGGCTTCGACCCAGAGGCGACCGGTGACGTACGCGCTCGCGTCGTAGCCGCCGAGGACGACCTGTTGCTTGCGCACGATCACCTCACCCGTCGCCACCACCACGTCGGCGACGAGTCGGGGCGTGACCAGTGAAGTGACCATGACCCGTAGTTGGGTGGTCTCGAAGTTCGGGTTCGAGGTCGCGACGACCGTGTTGGGGAACGTCCCCCCGTCGACCAGCGTCGAGCGCTCGACGAGCTCGTCGCCGAAGGGATCCTCCCCCTCGAGCAGGGGCACGAGGCGCAACGCCGCGCACCCGTTCTCGCGATCGGAGAGCGCGAGGAAGTTCGAGAACGCGTCGACCCCGTCGAGTCGACAGCCCGATCGTTCGGGCACTAACTCGCGCCACGCGCCACCCTCGGCGAGTCGGCCGAGGAGCCGGAAGTCCGTGGCGTCCTCGTTGGTCACCTTCAGCCACCACCGGCGCTGGGTCGTGTCGACGAAGTGCTCGACCCCGTACTCGACCCCGTGCCGGCGCGCGTCGAGGACCAACAGCTCACTCGTGGGTTCGTCCGCGAGCAGGTAGCGGACCTCACTGGTCATCGAGGAGTTGAGCATCACCACGATCACCCGGTCGTCGCGGCTTCGCCCGACCGACACGGTGTACTGCGCGTCGTCCTCTTGGTAGATCAACACGTCACTCTCGGCGGGGGTCTCGAGTCGGTGGCGCCACAGCTGCCAGGGCCGCATCGCCTCATCGACGCGCGTGTAGAAGAAGTGGCGACTGTCGTTCGCCCACGCGAAACCGTAGGAGACGTCCTCGAGCTCGTCGGTGATCGGCGCTTGGCCCGCGAGGGGACGGATCGTGACGTGGTGGCGCTCGCCGCCCTCGAAGTCGGTGCCGACGGCGACCCAGGTCTCGTCGGGACTGAGCGCCAAGACGCCCACCGAGAGGAACTCGTGGTCGCCGGCCTCTTCGTTCTCGTCGAGGATCACCTGCTCGCCGGGCAACGTCGTGGCGGGGTCGATCTCGGGCGGGGTCAGGTCGTCACCCACCGCCGGGACTCGGACGCTGATCGGGTAGCTGAGCCCTTCGCGGGTGCGTACGAAGTACCACCACGCGCCCTTGCGCACCGGCACCGAGATGTCGGTCTCCTCGACCCGGTCCTTGATCTCGGTAAAGAGTTCGTCTTCGAGCCCCTTCAGGGGCGCGAGCTGGGACTCCAGGTACGCGTTCTCGGCGCGCAGGTGTTCGATAACCTCTTCGTTCTCACGGTCCATCAGCCAGTAGTAGGGGTCCACTCGGGTGTCGCCGTGGCGGGTGATGGCGTGGGGACGTTGCGCGGCGGTGGGCGGGGTGGGCATCTATCTACTCTGCCAGTAATAAATAGGGTCAAAGCGGGGGGAGTATTTAGTACTATGGACGTAGGGATTATCCCGGAGGAGCGCGATGGCGATTGACAATCTGGACTTCAGCCGATATCAACTGGGCTGGTCCGACGAGCAGTTGCCGGTCTTCAAGCCGAAAAAGGGTCTGAACGAGGCGATCGTTCGCGAGATGTCGGCGATGAAGAACGAGGAGCCCTGGATGCTCAAGTTCCGCCTCGACGCCCTCAAGCGTTTCGAGAAGAAGCCCATGCTGCCCTGGTTCGCCGACCGCATGCCGGATCTCGACTTCAACGACATCTACTACTACATCAAGCCCACCGACCACCAGGTGAACAGTTGGGAAGACCTCCCCGACGCGATCAAGAACACCTACGAGAAGCTCGGCATCCCCGAGGCCGAGCGCAAGTACCTCGCCGGCGTGACCGCCCAGTACGAGTCCGAGGTGGTCTTCCACCGCAACCGCGAAGACTTAGAGCGCCTCGGGGTGCTCTTTTGCGACATGGACACCGCGGTGCGCGAGTACCCCGAATTGGTGCGCAAGTACTTCGGCACGATCATCCCGCCCAACGACAACAAGTTCGCCGCGCTCAACTCCGCGGTGTGGAGCGGTGGTTCCTTCATCTACGTCCCACCCGGGGTCAAGGTCGACCAGCCCCTCCAGGCCTACTTCCGCATCAACACCGAGAACATGGGCCAGTTC
>Ga0181525_10004141_pt1 | contig 11219 bp, 14 predicted proteins | sample PEATcosm2014_Bin_48_FD_121100 | JGI IMG/M metagenome (GOLD analysis project Ga0181525, IMG submission 121100) | Peatland microbial communities from MTU Mesocosm Facility, Houghton, MI, USA - PEATcosm2014_Bin06_10_metaG | ecosystem: Environmental > Terrestrial > Soil > Wetlands > Peat | place... | reverse complement strand
GCGACGACCAGCCATGGTTCCCAAAGCGGGTGCGCTCCCGGCGCAGGTGTCGCCTTCAGCCAAACAGCGGAAATGAACCCTCGCTAGTGAACGCCATAGTAGGTCTTCACCCGGGCTTTCGCGGTCCTCCCAGGCCTTGTCCCAGTCGCTCTCGGGAAGGAACTTCTGCTCGCTGCTTCCACCCATTGCCTCAATCATCCTCCCGAGGCCAAATGCCGTCGGCCATTGCCCGTCGTAGTTGCGCGTGTTCCTGAATTTCTCGGCAAACCCGATTCCCTGCTCGACCAGCGCCTTCACCCTTTCGGGATGCTCCCTCGCGAATCTCATGACACTTGCCTTGGCCGCCTCGCCTCCCAGGAAATACACCCTCCCATAGAGGCGCTCGTTATTCAGTATCTCGGCGCGGCCCGATTCGGATGCAAAACGCAAGGCGTCATACCAGCCCAGAACGCAGTTAAGGACCACGACCGGCAGGCATTTCTCGACACCATCCTTCGGCAGATAAAACCGCCCGATAAGATCGAGGTTCTCCAGCGGCGTTCTCGTCAAAACATGCGTTTCATAGTCGGAAAGCAGCGCATCCATGGCCCTATGAGCCGACGGATCTCCGGGATTCGCCAGGCCGGCCGTGATAATGCCCTGCGATTCCTGTCGACGCCTTTGCCATGCCTTCAACTCGGCGGGAGTCCCGACCTGGCTCCCCAGCGGCTCTTCGCCGCATAACGGCAGCATTAGGAGGATTGAAACTACAAGCAGTCGGATCTTAGCGGGGTTCATGGGGCGGCTTGAGAATAAATGCTGAAATAGACCACGCGGTGGCACGGCGCCCACCCCGCGGGAGGCATGCTTGGCGAAGGGGCCGGGCTTTGTTAGGCGCCAAAACGTTCATTTTGCTTACCTAAGTTTGAATAGCCCGGCCAAGATAATAATGGCGCCGGCGATCATGATGCCAACCGACCTAACAGCTCCGTTCAACCGTAAGCTTCTTTCGAGCCTTGGTTCATCCGGATTCCTGTCTTCGGAATCTCGGAGCCTTGCAGCGTGGGATCTCCTCTGGGATCTGCTGAGGAACCAACAGGCAGCGCCGAATATGCAAAGCCCAGAACCGAAAGAGATAAGATTACTCGCACCGATAAACCCGAAGGAACACGAATTCATGAATCTTTCTGGCGCCCTGATGATCTGCGGCGACGGATGGCGTTTCCTGCACAAGCAGGGAGCGTGACAGACGGAGCCGTCAAATCCAGCAGTTGTTGGTCAGACATTATTTTGTATCTTCCGCAACCTAAACATGCCTTGTCCTTCACGTCTACGGCTGGAAGCATGCCCCATATGGAAGAATATACACTTCGATAAGAGCGGAGCCGCCGCTCGCGCCAACCGTCGAGTCATTTGCGATTACGGTATAGGCCCCAGGACCGAGAACCCCGAAATAAACCTGATCGTTTGAGTTGGCGTTTAGTGGAAATGCTCCTGCAAGTTTGAAGATCCAGCTCATCGCCTGAGAATCATATTGGAAAACCGGCAAACCCGTTAGAGGACTATCGGGAAGATACGTTACGAGAGACCACGTTTGGCCTGCCCCTCCGATAATCATCCCTGAGTTCGGAACCACCTGAAATGTTGGGTTTGTGGAAACCGGGCTAACGTCGAAATTGGCCAGCGTAGGGCCCACTGCGCGAATCAAAACGAGCCGGAGTGAATTTCCGCCGATTACGAAACCCGTAATGGCCGACTCGGCAGGCCTCAGGACGACTCTATTGCTCACGTTTGATAAAAACGAATTTGAATCTGCCAGATAAAAACCAAAGCCCTCGACGCCCCCACCGCCAGTGTCTGTAACAAACTCCAATGGGTAGGTTATCACGGGTAAATTCGGAACGTTGAGCGTTATCGAGCCTGTATATGGATTTCCAGGGGTCACCGAGTACGTGTACGTTCCTGATCGCGCATCCCCTCCCCCCCACGTAGGCGCCGAAAGAAGCTCACATGTTCCATCTCGAGCTAGATAAATGACCTCCGCCGACTCCCCAAAATTCCCGGTCAGGAAAAGAAACGAGTCTCCAACCTGTGTAGGCGGAGTCGCCCCCGCTGAAGACGTCGCGACCCCAAAAATGATCGAGAAAAGTAACGTGTTAAGAAATTTCAAGGGGCTGCGTTGTCTAACGGAGAGACGAAACGCTCTAAGGAAGGCGCGGCTCCCGGCCCACAGGAGACGTGACTGACGCCAGAATCGGTTCCGACGATTGGTTAGGCGTCATTTCGTTTCTCAAGCTTGTTCAACATCGATTCGAGTCGAGTTACGACCTTCTCCCAACGCTCTTGGATCTCGGCCGATTTTCGATGTTGTTCCTCCCAGCGCCGATCCCTTTCATGTTGGATCAACTGTCGTTGTTCCGTTCGTTCATTGATCTTGTCGGTTCGTTCCTGGCTTTCTCGGATTCGCCTCCGCGCCTCCTCCTCGGACTTTTGTTTCTCGGCGCGAGCAATCTTGACATTCTCTGCGTTCTTCCGCTGCGCATTAACATTCAGGATTACCGAGGCGATAAAGGCTACGACGAAAACGATGAAAGCGGCTTCGAGAAAGGGATTCGATATTGTCATAGTGGTATTCGCCTAACATTGAGGTTATCCGCCTCAACAATGGCGCGTCTCGTGCCCCGCACGAGACGTTCCCGAGGAAGGGGTCGGATACGACATTTGGTTAGGCAGTATCATCGTCTTGCCCAAATTAGTTCGAACAACTGAAATAGATACGAACAGACGACTGCCGCGAATATGTAAGGCAATGCCTTTCGCAGGCGGATTGGCAGCCTGACATTTTCAGGTCCAACTCCGTCCGGGCTTCGTTTGCCACCCGTGATCCAGATCGTGCCGCCAACGGTGCCCAACATAATCACGCCAAGTGTCGCGGTGGCCAACACCACCTGTTGAATAGAGATGCCCACTACGACGAGGGCGACTGCGCCGAGAACCAAAACGAGCACAGCGACCAACCCATACGCAATTAGCCTCCCTCGCGTTAGCGGTGCGTATAGATCTTTTTGCATCGTGCTGCCTACGTTGAGGTGAACCGCTCTAAGGAAGGCGCGGATCGTGCTTCGCACGAGACGTGCCTGACGAAAGGGTCGGATCCGACGATTGGTTCGGCAATTCAGTCATATTTCGAAAGCAGTTCAACGATTCTATCGTGGGCCACCTTCACCTTCGCATCGCATTCTGGAGAGTCCTTACCCACTCTCAGTAGAGCTATGGCTTCGTCGAGACTCTTAATGTATGCATTGAATGCATCCCGGACGTCCTTTTTGGCGTACTTCGTGTCGATCGCCCGCAAATCGGCAACTAGCATCTCTGCCGATTCCATACTAGGTCCTTTCGCCTGCCATTTTGCTACCGCTTTCCCGCCCGCCGAAAAGACTTCGCGAGCACGCTGCGTTTGAATGAAGTCGACGAATCCAAAACCGAGCCAAGTAGCGCCTGCAATGCTAACTGCCAAGAGGGCGAATTGAGCACGCATCGAATTAAGATCGATCTTCATCCTTATGCCGAACGTTGAGGTGACTCGCGCTAACGAGGACGCAACTCCTGCACCGCAGGAGGCGTGACAGACGGAGACGTCGGATCCGGTAGTTGGTTCGGCACCTGTTTTATGCGCAATAACCGCAATATCTCTTCATGCTCCGCCGCTGAAATCGACGTTGAGCAATAAGTCGACGAAGCGATAGCAGATTTCTTTCTCACAGGGACTTCCGCTAAGAGCCAATTTGAACCGAGCCACACATATTCTGTAGCGTTGCCCTTTCTTTCGAGAAGAATCGTTACAACCTGAAGTGGGGGATCCACAATGTACGGTCGCCAAACCCTTGCGGGGTCAGAAAGAAGCCGAAACAAGCATCGACGATCTTGTGGGCTCAACAACACCGTTTCAATCTGTCCGTTGTAATCAACGATACGAAAGAAATCAGGAGCGACGGGTCCGAAAACGTCCAACGAGCTGTACTGAGAGCAACCGGCCGCCAACGTCACCCCAAGAACGAGCAAAAGCAGCGTCGGTTTCACTTTTGCCGAACGCTTCCTTTATCCGCACCAACGAAGGCGCGGATCGTGCCCCGCATGAGCCGTGCCTGAGGCAGGTGTCGGATACGTGGAATGGTTCGACGAGGGGTACGTCACGCTTCCCTGTTTGTGAAATGGCTGGTTAGGAGTCACGAACAACGAATACGTGGATTTGCGTGCCGGCCATGACGCCGCTTGGGTCCCGTTGCCCCACCCGGCTCATGATATCGCCCCTGACGATGGCCCATAGATTGACCGCCTGACCGCCGACAACCGTTAGCCCTGGGATCGATTGGAGCAACGCACGGTAGTCGTGCGGTACGGTCGGTTCCTTCACCATCAATGCCCCGCGGCCGCAAATATCATTTTAGGGCGCTCTTGGTTCACGGAGATACCAAGCAAGCCCACATTGTCCTTGAGACCTTCCCACTGTTCACCCTTTGCCGACCGCCTGGTAACCTCAGCACGGGACAACGAGTGAATGCCATCTAGCCGAGCGGCCAAATGCATCACATGGTTCTGTTGTCCCAGCCTTTTCATAAGGTTAATCTAGCGAACAAAAGATAAGGGGCAACCCTGCTCATGGATTGATGAAGCAGAAGCAAACCAGCCACAACTTACAAAAGTTATGCAGAACAAATCTCACCAGACATTGAACAGAAATACATGTTCAAAACAGCTAGCTGTTTTGAACTTTAATCGTTGACATAAGTCAATCCAATTAAAGCGATTCTGAAATATTTGTAGTTCTATCTTTTTTCTAAAGATCGCTTTCAGCAGCCGTTTGATAATCACGTAAGTCAAAAGCCAGATGGGGAATCCATCGATGTCGCTATGTTTCATCTGGAGCCAATCGTCGACCCAGCACTCCCATCTCGAGCTTGGCGCAACCTGTCTCGCAGCTCTGCCCTCCGCGGAAAGCTCACGTGCTTCAGCTAGTGCACGCCGATAACCTAGCGAATCATCACGTCTAAAACCGCTGCTTTTCCCCACCCAACGGATCTTTTCGGGAGACCAGTATTTGATCCACTAGAACGGCGAATCTTTGCGGGGATAAACACATGCTTCGGTCAGCGCCATGACCGTAACCAAACGTAGCTAGACCTGCCTGCCAACACTAAAAGTCACTCGTAACAATTTTAATATCAACAATATATACCAACACTCGGTCTCCACAGGGATTTGATTCCCCTTGAGGGCGCCACGTACGGAGGAGACTATAGTCCCGACCTTTTTGAAACTTGATCGATAGATCGGAGATTTACATCATTGAAGTGCTCCAGTAGCGAAGTCGGGATAATTTGAAGCTTGTATGAACCGTGGAGACGATTCGGCGGGCAATCGCGAGAGTGAGCGGGCGCTCGATAATTGAGGGGAAGCGCGGGATTTTTGGTCGCGGTATTTGAGGGAAAGGGGATCTAGCGCCTCAATTATCGTGATTGGCGGACGGGTTGGAGGGCCGAGGGCGGAGACGATGAAGCCCCCGCGGGGGTTGCCCCGCGAGGGCTCATTTCCTCGACTGAAGTTGATGAAAAATACAACCGAGGGAAACTGGTGCCAGTGTCACCTGGCGAATCGAAAGGGATGGGAACTGTTGCAGAAGATCGATTCGGATCTGGCTGAACAGGCCCGGGAAAAAGGCTGTCCGCGGTGCGAGGGAAAGTTGCATCGGGCGGACTACGAACGCAAGCCGCGAGGGGGGCCGAAGTGGGACCGGCGGGACAGTTTTTGCTGCGAGCGGGAAGGCTGCCGGCGGCGGCGGACGCCGCCGTCGGTGCGATTCCTGGGGAGGCGGGTGTACGCGGGGTTCGTCGTCGTGCTGATATCGGCGATGAGGCATGGGTTGAAACCGGGGCGGGTGGAGGCAATCCGAGAGCAGCTTGGGATCGATCGGCGGACGCTGGAGCGGTGGCGGCAGTGGTGGCTTGGGGGGTTCGTTTCCAGCGGATTTTGGAAGGCGGCGAAGGCGCGGTTCCTGCCGCCGGTTTTGGAGGGATCGCTGCCGTGGACGTTGTGCGAGCGCTTCGAGGTGGAGGGGCCGGAGGGGCTGGCGAATATCTTGAAATTTTTGGCACCGGTCACGGTGACGATGGATCGCGCTATGTGAGGGGCACTTGCAGTCGCGCAGAGGATGCCGGTTGAGGGCGGCGCAAGGCTTGTGGCAGAAGGTCTGCGATGCTCCCGAAAGAGCCGAACGAACCGTCATCCCCCCGCTCGCAGGAGCGCTGGGCGCAGTTGCGCTTCAGTGTCGTGGGGGTGTTGTTGGCGGCGCCGCCCGGGCGCGGCGAACTGAAAACGGAGTTGCAGAAGCTGGCGGGCCGGCGGTGGCGGCATCCGATTCGAGGGGAATGGGTCTGGTTCGGGCGCTCGACGATCGAGCGGTGGTACTACGCGGCGCGGCGGGAAAAGATGGACCCGGTGAAGGCGTTGCAACGGAAGATCCGGTCGGATCACGGCCAGCAGCCGAAGGTGCCTGGGGCCATGATGGAGTATCTGAGGCAGCAGTACCGGCTCCATCCGAGCTGGAGCTACCGATTGCACGTGGACAACCTGGTCTCCGCGGCGAAGCGAGAGCCGGGCTTGGGACGGTGTCCATCGTATGCCTGCCTGGTGCGTTTCATGAAAAAGCATGGGCTGATGAAGCGGCCGCGGCGGGGGCCGGCGCACAGTCCTGGGGCCCGGAGGGCGGAGGCGCGCTTCGAGGAGCGAGAGGTGCGCAGCTACGAGAGCGAGTACGTGAACGCGCTCTGGCACTCGGACTTCCATCACGGCTCGAGGCGGGTGCTTTTGGAGGACGGCCGCTGGGCGTATCCGATCTTGCTGGGCACGCTGGACGACTGCTCGCGGCTGTGCTGCCACGCCCAGTGGTATCTGAGCGAAGGGGCGGAGGAGTTTGACCACGGTTTGAGTCAGGCCTTTCAGAAAAGGTCGGTCCCGAGGGCCCTCATGACCGACAATGGATCGGCGATGGTGGCGGCGGAAACCCAGGAAGGGTTGGGCCGCCTCGGGATCTCGTGGGATAATACGCTGCCTTTTTCCCCGTTTCAAAATGGTAAAAAAGAGGTTTGGTGGGCCCAGGTGGAGGGGCGGCTGTTGCCGATGCTCGAGGGCGTTTCGGACCTGACGCTGAAGCAGCTCAACGAGGCGACGCAGGCGTGGGTGGAGATGGAATACAACCGCAAGGTCCACTCGGAACTGGGAGAGAGTCCCCTGGAGCGGTACCTGAGAGTCAAGGACGTGGGCCGGCCGTGCCCGTCCTCGGAGGAGCTGCTCCTCGCCTTCACTGCGGAGGTGTGCCGAACGCAGCGCCGTTCCGACGGGACGATCACGATCGAGGGGGTGCGTTTCGAAGTGCCGTCGCGGTACGGCCATTTTGCGCAGATCAGCGTGCGCTTCGCCTCCTGGGACCTGAGCCGGGTGCATCTGTGCGATCCGAAAACCGGCCAGGTCCACTGCCGGCTGTTTCCCTTGGACAAGCACAAGAACGCCTCGGGAGAACGGGCGGCGAGAACCGGGCCCTTGGGGTTGGCAGAGCCGCCGGCGGCCCCAGGCGGGATGGCGCCGCTTTTGCAAGAACTGATCGCCCGCTACGCGGCGACCGGCCTGCCGCCGGCGTACCTGCCCAAGGACGAAGTTTTTATGCCCAAACCAAACCTATGAACAAGAAACTGCTCTCGCTCTACAGCCTCAAATTTAATCCGTTCTCCCCGGAGGTGCCGGTGGAGGCCCTCTGGGTGGCCCCGCCGCTGGACAGCTTTTGCTGGCGGATCGAACAGCAAGTCGGCGAAGGCGGCTTCGCCCTGGTGACCGGCGATCCCGGCTCCGGGAAGTCCGCCTCGCTGCGGATCCTGCGGGAGCGGCTCGACAATCTTCGCGACGTCCAGGTCGGCATCCTGACCCGTCCCCAGGCGGGCTTGGCCGACTTCTACCGCGAACTCGGGGAACTCTTCGGGGTGGCGCTCCAGCCGCACAACCGCTGGGCCAGCGCGAAGGTTTTAAGGGAAAAGTGGCACAAGCACATCGAATCATGTTTATGCCGTCCGGTGCTCCTGATCGACGAGGGGCAGGAGTGCTGCGTGCCGGTCTTGAGCGAGCTGCGGCTTCTTTCCAGCGTCGACTTGGACTCGCGCTCCATCCTGACGATCGTCCTGGCCGGGGACGGCCGGCTCGTGGCCAAGCTCGCCGGCGCCGAACTGCTGCCCTTGGCCAGCCGCATCCGGAGCCGACTGCGGGCCGAGGCGCTTTCCGCCCACCAGCTTGCCGAGTGCTTGGGGCACCTCCTGAAGGCCGCCGGAAACCCCAAGTTGATGAGCCCGACGCTGGTCCAGACCCTGTGCGAGCACGCGGCCGGAAACTTGAGATTGCTCATGAACATGGGCTACGAACTGCTCGCGGCGGCCAGCCACCGGGAGTTGGACCGCCTCGACGAAAAACTCTACTTCGAGGTCTTCGCCCAGGATCCGAAGCCGGCGGCGAAACGGGCGAGCGCATGAGCCTGCTCCCGTTCCAGCGCGCAAGCCAGATCCCGGCAGAGGCCACCCCGACGCGATGGCTCGTCGAGGGCCTGTGGTCGGAGCAGGCCGTCGGCATCCTCGGAGGAGAGCCCAAGTGCTGCAAAAGCTTCCTCGCCCTGGACCTGGCCGTCAGCGTCGCCTCCGGCGCCGCCTGCCTGCGCCGATTCCCCGTGCGGCAGACCGGGCGCGTGCTGCTCTTCCCGGCCGAGGACTCCCTCGCGGTCGTCCGCCGCAGGTTGCAGGGCGTCTGCGCCGCCGCCGCGGTGGACTTTGCCTCGCTTGCCGTCGATGTCATCACCGCCCCCGTCCTTCGGCTCGACGCCGAGGCCGACCGCCATCGGCTCGCGGCCACTGTCGAATCGCTGCAGCCCGTGCTGCTCGTCCTCGATCCCATGATCCGCCTGCACCGCCTGGACGAGAACGACGCCTCGCAGATCGCGCTTCTGCTGTCGTTTTTGCGGGAGCTGCAGCGCCGATTCCACCTCTGCGTCGTTTTGGTCCATCACGCCCGCAAGGACTCCAATGGCTCCCGGCCGGGACAGGCCCTGCGCGGGTCCAGTGAGTTGCATGGGTGGGGCGATTCGAATCTGTACATGCGTCGCCGCGGCTCCCAGCTCACCCTGACAACAGAGCACCGCGCCGCTCCCTCGCAGGATGACATCCCTCTCGAACTCACCGAGTCCGGCTCCGCCCTCTCACTCACTGTTGCCTCCGGCGCCGCCCCGCAGCCCGCGGCCGAGCCCTCTCCGATGGACCGCGTTCGCCTCGCCTTGGAGGAACTCCACGAGCCCGCTTCCGCCCAGCGCATCCGCAAAATATGCGGCATGCGCACCGCCTCGGTTTGCGAAAGCCTCGCCGCCTTGACCGAGCAAGGTCTCGTCGTTCGGGACGCCCGCGGCTACCGCCTCCGCCGTCCCGCGGCCGCCTGATTCCCGTTTCCCTTCCCGCCGCCCCTATAGGCCCCCGCCGGAAGGGAAACGGGAAACGACGGGGCCTGGGGGCGATTCGCCCCCAGTGCGCGGAGCGCGGAGCTCCGGCGACTCCCCAAATGCCCAGACGATCACGACCCCTACGCCCCCTTCATTGCCGGTTTGGAAACACGCCCCTTTTACGCAGCGACTCCATCAATTACCGTGATTGCCGCTCCCTCAATTACCGTGCGCACGCTCAGAGCCGGGATTTGGCCCCGGTTCCCACCGACGGGGCCAAATTGCTCCACTGTCCCAATGGAAGAGACTGCCAGCTCAGAATACTGAACAAAGAGCAGATGCTCGTCCAATGCACACCCTTCGATCCGCACCATATTTGTATGAGTGCCCTATTGTTCGGGGGTGCGTATTACTGCCGCGAGCTCATGAATGATTGAGCGATCCGGCGCACAGAGCGCCCAGGCTCCATCAAGTTGGCGCAGGTGCGGTATCGCGGCGTCCGGCGGCGCCCGGCCGCCGGATCTGAACCCCTTTGAAGAAGCACCCGCTTCACGCGCAGGAATGGGGTAAGATGCCAGGCAAATCAGATGCAACGCAGGCACGAGAATCTCCGAAAGGCCTGGCCACCCGCAATTCGCGCCATCCGTTAAATTGTAGGCGCCATTAGGCACTTGAAAAGGGCCGTGAATGCGCTAGGTCTTAGCGCCCGCAACTTCAGCCCCAATGAAATATCATATCAAGGCAGTGGATTCGGAATGGGAGATCGAGCCGTCAAACGACAAGGCTTGGGTCTTAAAGAAGCGGGCCGGGAATGATTGCCTCGCGATCGGCACGTACAAATCGCCGAACGAAGCGGCCGTCGTGGCGGGTGCGAGAATGACCTCATCGTTGAGATTTGGCCGGCGCCACTTCGAGCGGCTCAAGTTTGTCCTGTCGAGCTGGGAAGTCGTCGAGCAGTGCTGATTAAGAACCGGCGGCGACCGGCAACCCGTCCGTCTCGGGCCCTCGGGCGGAAATCGGAGGATTGAAATAAGAACCCGCCGCCTTCCGGGCGGGCTCGCAAGGGAACCGAGCAGTTAAGAAATTCGCGCGCGCATCACAGTTTGACCTTCGATGCGTGCGTCGCAACGGCCACCCAGGTGCCGTCCCGCTTCACATATACGTCGGTGTATCGATATTGACCGCTCGAATCGGCGCCCCGGTAGCTGCTTGTTTCCGTTTCGATGCCAAATGCGATGGCCGTGTCGCCGTATACCCGGACTTTGAGGTCATCGATCTTGAAGGACACCACCTTGTACAGCCCCGAACCCAGCTCCGAATCGGCCTGGGTCCGGGTCCCGAGCGTTCCTTCGGAATCGGAAAACATCCACTCGGGTGCGGCGATTCTGTCTTCGGCCGCCACGTCGGCCTTCAACAGGGCCGTGCCCCAGTCGTTCTCAATCTGCGTGATCGTTTGGACGTCCGGTGAATCGCTGCCCTTGGCGGAAGCCTGCCCGAAAGCGGCGGGCGCGGCGGCGAGGACAAGGGCGGCAAGCGCGGGGGTGAGTTTCATTGGGATCATTTGATTTGGGATCGCTGAGGGATTAGGGTTATACAAGAGCTCCTGGTTGACGTAAGAAAATAATAAATAACAATTTATGAATCATTGAGGGGACTCGGATGGCTTATTTTTCCCCCGATGCGTGATGAGCGGTATTTATGCCGACTATAAGTGTCAATC
>Ga0181525_10004140_pt1 | contig 11219 bp, 9 predicted proteins | sample PEATcosm2014_Bin_48_FD_121100 | JGI IMG/M metagenome (GOLD analysis project Ga0181525, IMG submission 121100) | Peatland microbial communities from MTU Mesocosm Facility, Houghton, MI, USA - PEATcosm2014_Bin06_10_metaG | ecosystem: Environmental > Terrestrial > Soil > Wetlands > Peat | place... | reverse complement strand
TGGGTCTCACTGACTAGGTCCCATCTGTTTCTATAGCTATGCCTCTCGAAGATTTCATTCAAAAGAGACTTTTCGGAACGAGAGAGTTCATCATTTTTAGGCTCGGAGACCAGTTCCACGTCCCAATCGGCAACCGTTCTAATGTGTGCCTGCCAAATCGACTGTTCCGAAGGCATTGGCTCCGAAACGATCAGGTTGTATATGTTGCTCGTTACAGGACCCTCACGCATCGAAACGTACCGGTCGGTAGTGATCGGGCGTCCCCACCTAGCCAATGCTTCACGATCGGCGATGTAGAGAAGCTTTATCAGCTTCAGATACTTCATGCGCCCGCCACGCAGCTCCAGAAGACAAGCTGCCGCCTCGGTTGCTTTCGCTTCATTGAAGCGGAACCTCATGAGACTATTGTAGCGAAGATTAGTGAGCTATAATATGCACCAACTTTCGCCGTGACATAGATGGCATACAAGGAGGTCTAATACTTTCGTTCCCGGTAGAATCGTTCAATTTTGGGGGATGTGTTTGGCGACGCCAAGATGCCATCTTGAATCAACTTGAGAAGTTGTGGGTTAAACGGATGGTGTGGAAGCGCGAGACCAGCTATGATTTGCTGCTCAAGGTGATTCGAATCTGCGATCTTGGCATACTCGTAAAGCACCGTGGTGTCGTGCTCTATAAAAGCGTGCTCTCCCCGGCGGAGCAGCACTGTCTGATCCTTGTTTTAGCGCAAAGTAGACAAACACACAATTACGCATAACGGATCTGGTTCTGTGACGACTATCCACAGGTGAGGAGTCTTCTCGCCTGTGCCGGGCGCTGGAATCAAGAGCGTATCGCCGCAAATCATTCTAGGCCTCGGACGTAGGCATCCACGTCCGTCTTGCGGCGCATGCCGTCAAAAGACATGTAGCGGACCTGTCCGAAGATGGGCCGCTCCACCCAGGGGCGATCGTGCAGGCCGAAGCACCAAAGAATATTGGTAACGGAATTCGGATCGCGGCCGTCCAGCGCGTAACGGTCGTTCAGGTACAGCGCAATAGCCAGCGCCTCTTCAGGCGTGGGCGACCACTCGATGATCTTCTTGCCCCAATACATGCGATAGTATCCGTGGATTTTACCGGTAAGCAGCAGCTCTTTCTGCGCGGCGTTCCACAAAGGGTCATGCGTTCGGGCGCATTCCAATTGGCTGCGCGTGTAAGTGGGGTCGCGTTTATCGCGCGCATGCTTGGCGAGCGTCTTGAGCGCCCAGGCGGGAAGGCTGTCCAGCGATTCGGGACGCTCGGTGAAGCGCGCGAAATTGAAGCTCAGCTCCCGGCGAACGATCAGCTCTTCCAGGAACTCGCCGGGCAGTAGCCGGCGCCGGCTCGCGTAGTTTTGCACCGCCAGCGCCACCTGGAGCGATGAAATCTGTCCGAAGTGGAGATAGGGGCTGAGGCCGGAAGTCGCGTTTTCAGAGGGCTGGTTGCTCGAATTCGCATAGCGGTGCAGATTTCGTTTCAGAAAATGGCGCAGGCATTGCTGTGCGGCTGCGGAGCCGCCGTGGAAGAGGGTTGAGGGCCGAACCGAATGATCGATGTCGCAGGAAGCCACCAGCTTCGCTATATCCAATGACGTGACGCGGGTGTGAAAATCGGGGATCCGGCCGTTGAATTTGTACCGCGCGCGGATAGGCGGAATCGGCTTCAGAAACTGCGGAAGCAGCTTACGTATCTTCGGCCGGATGGTATATGCGGCGTATTCGCGCTTCTCGAAGCAGGACATCGGCGCGATGCAACTGGAGTCCACCGCGTAAAAGGGAATGCCCAGTTTAGCCGCCACGCTCGCGTTGTATCGTAGCCCTGGGAACAGTGGATAATCGTCCGTCACCAGGGCTGCCGCGTCCTTCGCCAGGCGATAAAGAATGTCGTTCGGATGGTCGTGCGTCCGCCGCAAATAGAACACGTAGCCAATCCCCAGGCGGTTCACGCGCCGCTCTGTGTCGGGAACGCCCTCCAGAATAAAAGTGTGCAGGCGATCGCTCGCGTAAGGATAATCGTAGGTCAGCCCTTCATAGAACAGCACCGGCAGTCCGGCCTGGTTCGCCAACGCAACCGCGTGGGCCAGTCCAAAATTCGAAGCGGCGCGGCGATTTACCTGCGCCCAATAAAGCACGTACTTCGCCCCGGCCCTGGGCGGCGCGTTATTCAGCGATTGGACGCGATGATCCACTTTCTCCATAATGAAGGTTGCCGTTATGCGTGCGCTGAATCGCGCGAAATTACTGTGGGGCTACCTCCGGCGCAAATCCGCGCTCAATGCGCTGCCGGTGGAGTATATCGTCGAGACCACAGCCAAGTGCAACCTGTATTGTCCCATGTGCCCGCGCGAGACTCACAAGCAGCCCAAGGCGGACATGACGGACGAGATTTTCGAGCGGCTGGTGCGCGAATCCGGCGCCAGCGCCGAACACATGATGCTGATCGGGTTGGGCGAGCCGTTCATGGATCGCAAGATTTTTGAGCGGATCGAATACTGCGAGCGGCACAATATTTCCACGCTGCTTTCCACCAACGGCACGTTCCTGAACGAAGAAACCTGCGCGCGCCTGCTCGCGACCCCGCTCGAACACATCACCTTAAGCTTCGACGGCGCCACTAAAGAAAGCTTCGAGTACTATCGCAAAGGCGCGAATTTCGAAAAAGTGCGCGACAATTTCCTGCGATTCGCGCGGATGAAGCATGAGCGCCGCGCCAAAGTGCAGGTGGTGGTCCAGATGGTGCGGATGGAACGTAACGCCGGGGAAGTAGACGATTTCGTGCGCTTCTGGAAAAACGTTCCCGGCGTGGATCAGGTGCGCATCAAAGAAGACGAAACCAACATGCTGCAGCCGGAGGCGCGGCACGCGGCCGAGGATTGGAAACATCCTTGCCATTATTTGTGGCGCGGTCCGATGTACGTGAAGCAGAATGGCGATGTTTATCCGTGCTGCCAGAGCTACACGCTGGATGGCGCGCCGGTTGGAAACATCGGCGCCGAAAGTTTGCCCGAGATCTGGAATTCAGATGCCATGCGGCGGATGCGCGAGCTGCACGTTTCCGGACGAGCAGGCGAGATTGACGTTTGCGCGCGCTGCGTTACGACGATCCCGAGCGGGGCGCTGGTGGCGGGCAGCCTTTTGCTGCACGGACGCACAGTACGAAAGCTGTTGCCGTGGGTAGAGCGGCTGGTGTATTTCTCGAAATTACCGCGCTCCCTGCTGACACCGCCGCGCAAGCAGGCGACCCCAAGTACTGGCGAAGCCGAGCTGGTGCAGATCGACACGGCACCGAAATAGCGGCGTTATTCGTAGCGCAACGCGATCCCGGGATCCACGCGCGTGGCGCGGCGCGCGGGAATCCAGCAGGCCAGCAGCGCGACGGCGGTAAGCAGCAGCGCCACGGTGAAGTAAGTCAGCGGATCGTTCGGGCTCACGCCGATCAGCAGGCGCGTCATCACCCGCGTAATTCCGAAGGCTGCCAGTAGCCCTGCGCCTAACCCCGCCATCACCAGGCGCGACCCTTGATAAAGAATCATGCGCAGCACATCGCGCTGGCTGCCGCCCAGCGCCATGCGAATGCCGATTTCGCGGGTGCGCTGCACCGCCGCGAAGGAAACTACGCCGAATACACCCACGCTGGCGAGCACTAACCCGAGGCCGCCCAGAATCGCAGCCACCAACGCACCGATCTGAAAAATCTGAAGGCCGTTGCTTCCCCCCACCACCTGATCCATGGTTTTGGCTTCGATGATGGGGAGATTAGGATCGAGTGAGCGAATGGTCTTCCGCACTTGCGGGATCAGCGTCTCGGGCGCAACCGAAGAGCGGATTTGCAAGGCCCGCGTCGACATGTAATTCTGCGCCAGGGGAACGTAGAAGAAGGCGTGGGCTCCTCGGCAATGAAGGCGTATTTGCCGTTTCCGGCCAACCCCACAATTTGGACCACTTGCGGCGGGTGCCCCACGCTGTTCACCGTGAATCGCTTGCCAATCGGGTCTTGCTTGGGCCAAAAGCGTTCGGCCATGGTTTGATTGACGATCGCAACCGGCGGCGCCGATTCGTTATCGAAATCCGTAAATGCGCGGCCACGCCGCAGCGGCACCCGCATGGTCTCAAAATAGGCGGGATCCACGTTGTTGTAGAAGATGGAAGGCGGCGGCTGGCCGTTGAGCTGGTTACCCTCCACGGCGATGGTACACAGGTTTACGACATTGAGGTTGGCCATCGGAACGCCGAATGCGAAGCTGGCGGATTGAACTCCAGGAATCGCGTGTACGCGGTCCTTCAGCCGGCGATAGAACTCATTGGCGCGTGCCTGGTTGTAACCCATTTGACCCGGGTCCACGGTGACGTTGAGGACGTTATGCGGGTCGAATCCCAAATTCACGTTTCCCGCATGCTGGACGCTGCGCACGAACAGGCCGGCGATGATCAAAAGCATCAGCGAGCCGGCCACCTGCGCCGCAACCAGAAAATTCCGTACGGCATGCCGCCCGGCGCCGGTCTCGCCGCGTCCGCCCTCCTGTAGCACGGTATTCAAATCCATGCGAGACGCACGGAGGGCTGGCCAAAGTCCGACGAAGAGCCCGGTGAAGAGCGTGGCGGCCAGGGAATAAACAAAAACGTGCCAATCGAAACTCAGATCGATGTTCAAAGGCAGGCTCACGCCGGGCATGGCCGTGATTTTTCCTGGATTGAACCATAATCCGAGTAGAACCCCACAAAAGCCGCCGAGCAGGCCCAGCAACAGCGTCTCGGTGAGCGTCTGGCGGATGAGACGGCTGCGCCCCGCGCCCAGAGCCGCGCGCAGTCCCATCTCGCGCTGCCGCGCCGTGGCGCGCGCCAGCACCATGTTGGCGACGTTCATGCACGCCAGCAGCAGGAGCAGCGCCGATAAGAACAGAAAAAATCCGGCGATTACCGGAACCAGGTTGGTCGGCATGGGCCGCGCCAACCGCTCGCGATACACCTCCACTGTCACGTTTTTATCGGTAGCAGGATATTGTTGCGCCAGGCGCGCCGCGATGACGTTGATGGCAGCTTGCGCCTGGGAGAAACTCACACCCGGTTTCAACCGGCCCACCACGCGATAGACTCGAGTATTCCGATCAGTCTGCGGATTCTTGGAAAACTCCGACGGAAGTGCCAGGCTGCCGATCGGCATATACGCGTCCATGTCGATAGGGAACAAAGTGCCGCGAAATCCTTTGGGCGCGACGCCGACTATAGTCGCCGGCTGCCCATTGATGATCACCTGCTTGCCCACCACGCCCGGATCGCCTCCGAAACGTTTTTGCCAATACGAGTAGCCGAGCACCAGGGAGGCCTGCTTGCCGCGCTGATTTTCTTCCTCAGGCAGGATCAAGCGCCCAAGAAGCGGCTTCAATCCCAAGCCTGAAAAATAGTTCCCGGTGACGTTGTTGAAAAAGATTTGATCGGCTTTGTTGTCGGCGCTGAGGCCGCCCAGGTCCGGGTCGAACAGAAACAGGTCGGCGACGGGGGCTGCTTGTTTCCGAAAGTCCAGGAAGTCCGGGTACGAAAAATCGTACAGGAATGGCGAATTGCCGGCTTGCCGGGCGGCTAAAATCACGATGCGCCCAGGATCTGGAACGTCCATCGGGCGCAGCAGATAGCCGTTGATGAAACTGAAGACGTAGGTGTTGGCGCCGATTCCGAGCGCCAGCGTCAGCGCCACTATAAAGGTGGCTCCGGGGGATTTGGCCAGCATCCTAAGGCCGTAGCGGATATCCTGCAGCATGATTCACTCAGGATGGCACGGCGGCTGCCATCGGCGATCGCAAGAATCTATCAGCCTGTGTCAAACCGGCTCCCGCGCGGTCGCGGCTCTGCAACGCAATGAATTAATGGAGCCGCGCGCGTGAGCAAGCGGTCTTTTCGTGCTTTCGACACAGCCCGCTAAAGGTAATATGCCCTAAATTCGCTGCGCTTTGTTGTCCAACCGCGAGAATATACGTCCCGGAAACGAACAGCTACCAGGTCTCAGCCAGACGCACGAAGGTCCGCAGTCCCACACCCGTCGGCCCTTTGGCCATGTAGGGCTTGGCATCGTCCAGCCAGGCAGTGCCCGCGATGTCGAGGTGAATCCAGGGCGTTTCGTCCACGAAATCCCGAATAAACCAGGCCGCGGTGATGGAACCGCCGGAGCGGCCGCCGATATTGTGCAGGTCGGCAAACGAGCTTTTGAGCAGCTCTTTGTATTCTTCATCCATCGGCATGGGCCAGGTCTTTTCGCCCTCTCGCTTGGCGGCTGCCAGAAGCTTGTTGAGAAAAGCTTCGTTATTGGTGAAAGCGCCAATGTTCACGCTGCCCAGAGCCACCACAATTGCGCCCGTCAATGTCGCCGCATCTACCAGATGCGTGCAGCCCAGGCGTTGGGCATACGTGAGCGCGTCGATCAGGATGAGCCGGCCCTCGGCGTCGGTGTTCAGTACTTCCACAGTTTTGCCCGAGAGCGATTTCACGATGTCGCCGGGCCTTTGCGCCTTGCTGCCGGGCATATTTTCGACGGCCGGCACCAGAGCGGTCACCGGGATGGCGGGTTTGATTTGCGCAATGGCGCGCATGGCGCCCAGCACCGCCGCGCCTCCGGACATGTCGTAGCGCATCTTCTCCATGCCTTCCGACGGCTTAATGGAGATTCCGCCGGTATCGAAGGTGACGCCTTTCCCAACCAGACCCAGGTGATCCTTCGATTCGGGGGCTTTGGCCGGTTTGTAACGGATGACGATCAGGGCCGGAGGCTCAGCGCTCCCCTGCGCAACGCCCAGCAAAGCGCCCATGCCGAGCTGGCGCATGCGATCCTGATCCAAAACCTCGCATTCCAAACCGAATTCGGACGCCATCTGCGCAGCGCGTTCGGCGAGAAGGGTGGGGGTAAGGACATTGGCCGGTTCATTGGCGAGATCGCGGCTGAAGTTTTGCGCTTCGGCCAGGATGCGCCCGCGCTCCACCGCCGCTTTCGATCCGCCCAGCACGGCGAACCAGGCGATCTGTTTTTCGTTCTTCTTTGGATCGGTCTTGTAGCGGTCGTTCTCCACATCGGCCAGAACGGCGCCTTCCACCGCGGACGCCACGAAATCATCGGAACGGAAAGCCTCATCCAGCGCCAGCGCGATGGTGTGGATGCCCTTGGATTTCAGGGTGCGAACTACGGCGCCGGTGAGCTTGCGCAGCTCCGCCGGATCGAACTTTTCCCGTTTGCCGCCTCCGGCCAGCACCAGCCGCTTGGCCTTCAGGCCGCCAGGGCGATGGAGGATGGCTACTTCAAACGGTTTCCCAGAGAACTCGCCGGAATCGTACAGTTCTTTTGTTTGCTCCGCCGTGGGGGTCGGTTCTTGGGCGAAAGAAGGGGGAGGGGCATCTTCAAACCCGACCGTCACTAACGCGTCTGCATCCACTTCGCCGGGTTTCCCCGGTTCCAGCCTGATGTCCATGATGTCTTTTACCTTCGTCTTCCGATGGCGGCGCGAGCTTCGGCTTCCATCTCGCGCGTGCGTTCGGCTTCGCGCTTGTCATGCAGTTTCTTGCCCTTGGCTACGGCCAGCTCCACCTTGATATGACCGCTCTTCAAGTACATTTTGGTGGGAATCAACGTCAGCCCTTTTTCACGCGTTTTTCCCAGCAACTTGTCGATCTCTTCTCTATGGAGCAGGAGCTTCCGGCGGCGGGTGGGTTCATGATTCTCACGATTGCCGTGCGAGTATTGGCCGATATGGGCATTGAGCAGCCAAGCCTCGTTCCCTTGCACCTCGGCAAAGCTATCTTTCAGTTGAATGCGTCCGTCCTTAGCCGCTTTCACTTCCGTTCCGGTCAAGGCCAGGCCGGCTTCCATCCGTTCCAGCAGGTGATAGTCGTGCCCGGCATGGCGGTTATCGCTCAGGATCTTGATAGGGTCCACGGGAGATCAGTTTTCTATTCAACGCCAGGAAAGCCAGCGGCGTCAAGCGTTTATGTGGAAGTTTCCCAAACGGCTCAGGCTCATTGTATCATAGGGCCGTCCTAGAGAATAAGATGATTTCTTTTAATAGCTTACGTGCTATGGTCGCGTTTTGTGCAGCTTTGTTGCTGCTGCCTGTGGATGGCTTGCAGGCTCGCACACGCAAAGGTGACAAGCTGTTCAAACTGGGAGCGGAAGCCGAAGCTCGCAAGGAGTACGACAAGGCCCTGGAATATTACCAGCAGGCGCTGGGTACAGACCCGCAGGAAACCATCTACGAACTGGCGACGCGCCGCGCCCGGTTCGAGGCGGGCGAGCAGCACGTGCAGGCGGGTAAGAAACTTCTGGAAGCCAACGATCTTGAAAATGCGCTGGCGGAGTTTCAAAAGGGGTTCAATGCCGATCCGGGTTCCATGATCGCGCTGCAGGACATCCAGCAGACCAAGGAACTGATTGAGCAGAAGCAAAAGGGATTGGCGCCGCCGGGTGAAAAGCCGCTCACTTCCGCCGAGCAGGCCCAGAAGGACAGCCTGGCGATGATCCAGTCGATGCTGCCGGTGCCCGAATTGAAGCCGGTAACCAACCAGATCAGCCAGCTCAAGATGAACAATCAGCCGCCCAAAGTGCTCTATGAAACGGTGGGTAAGCTGGCCGGGATCAATGTGCTGTTCGATCCGCAGATGCAGGCCGGCAAGAACGCGAATCTGGATCTGAACAATGTGACATTGCAGGAAGCGCTGGATTATATCGCGCTGCTCACCAAGACATATTGGAAGCCGGTGAGCGGCAATGCGATTTTTGTCACCGAGGACAACGTAACGAAACGCCGCGATTACGAAGACGAAGTGGTGAAGGTGTTCTATCTGAAGAACCCCACCTCCACGCAGGAATTTTCCGAGATGGTGACGGCGGTGCGCTCGGTGACGGACGTCCGCCGCATGTTCCAGTTCAATGCCGAGAACGCGATAGTGGTGCGCGACACGGTGGATAAAGTCGCGCTGGTGGAAAAGCTGCTGCACGACCTGGACAAGCCGAAAGCGGAAGTGGTGGTGGATGTAATCGTGATGGACGTGGCCAGCGACGTGAGTCACCAGATTGGCGCGGGTATTGTTTCTAACGGCACCAACGGCTTAGCCGTACCGTTCTCTTTTTCGCCCAGAAATCCCATTACCTCCAGCACTTCCAGCGGCGCCAGCGGAACGGGCGGCACGGGGGCCACCAGCACCACCACTACCACCACCACTACCAGCGGAACCACCAGCGGCTCTACCTACGTCGCTCTTTCGCAATTAGGGCACTTGAGCTCAGGCGATTTTTCCACCAGCCTCCCGGGCGCCATGTTGCAGGCCGTGATGTCGGATTCCAGGACCAAAATCGAGCAATCGCCTGAAGTGCGTGTCTCCGATGGTCAGAAAGTAACGTTGAAAATCGGCGAGAAGTATCCCTATGCCACGGGCAGTTTTCAGCCGGGCGTCGGAACCGTCGGTGTAAGCCCGTTGGTGAGCACACAGTTTCAATTTGTCGATATCGGGGTCAACGTGGAGTTAACACCCCACGTTCATGGCAGCGACGAAGTAACCATGCATGTGAGCGTGGACATCTCAAACATTGCGAACACGCTGAACCTGGGCGGCCTGAGCCAGCCGGTGATCGGACAAAAGAAGAGCGAAGCCGACATCCGGTTGAGAGACGGGGAAGTGAGCCTGTTGGGCGGGTTGATGTCGGATCAGGATAGCACCGTCATTGGCGGGATCCCCGGTCTGGTGAACATCCCGGTCCTGGGCAAATATCTGTTCGGCAACACCAGCAAAGACCGGTCCAAGGAACAGTTGATGATCGCACTGATCCCCCATATCGTGCGAAGGCCCGATATTACGGGAGTGGATTTAAGGGGTGTAGCTGCCGGAACGGATTCGAACGTGAAGTTGAGTTTTGCACCCAGAGTTGAGGAGTCCGGCGCACCCGCCACCCCGGCCGCTCCTGCGCCCGGAGCTCCCGGGGCCACTACGCCCGCCGTTACGCCGGCCATTCCAGGCGGTGCGGCGGCTCTGGCGTTTAATTCAGCCCGGGTTCAGGCGCAATTGAGGAGCCAGGTGGTTCTTACGCTGCAGGGCCAGAATATGACGGATCTGGCGAGCGTTCCGGTAAAAGTGCGTTGGGATCCGAAAGTGCTTCGGCTGGAAATGATCTCGGCGGGTGCGCTGCTTACCCAGGACGGCAAGATTATTGCTCCCAGTCTGGATATACGCAACGACACGGGCGATGCGAGCATTGATGTGAAGCGTGTGGCTGGGGCGCCGGGCGTCTCGGGCACTGGCCCCCTGTTACAGCTCACGTTTACGGCGGTGGGGAAAGGAAGCACGACGGTTAGCGTCACCGAAGCCCCGCTGAAGAACTCGGCGCAGCATCCCATTATGGTGCAGGCGCCGTCGGTCTCGGTGGTGGTGCAATAAAGGTATTGGGGACGGCGGTGCGGCGAAAAACACAAGGCGGTTTGACGTTAGTGGAGCTGATCGTGGCGTTCACTATCATGATGGTGTTGACATCCATGGCGGTTCCGTTAGCGCGCTACAAGGTCCAGCGCGACAAAGAGCGCGATCTGGAACGTGCGTTGACCCAGGTGCGCAATGCCATCGACAAGTTCAAGGACGATATGGACGCCCAGAAAATCGGACCGGCCAAGCTGGATTCGGATAACTATCCGGAGAGCCTGCAGCAATTGGTGGACGGCATTAAAGCCACCGGCTCGGTGGATAAGAAGATGAAATACCTGCGCCGCATTCCGAAGGATCCGATGACGAATTCCTACGAATGGGGGCTGCGGAGCGATCGGGACGATCCCACTGCGCAATCCTGGGGTGGCCAGAATGTGTTCGATGTGTACACCAAGAGCATGGACAAGGCCCGCGATGGAACGCCTTATTCGCAGTGGTGAGGGCGTGCTGGAGCCGGGCTTAACTTCCGATTCCCTGGCGCGCAATGGGAGGAATCGCGGCGTCAGGAATCGCCGCCGCTTCGGCTTTACCTTCATCGAGCTGATGATCGTGATGGCGATCATCGCCGTGTTGATGGCAGTGGCGCTGCCTATTTACACCCGCTCCATCGTCCGGTCCAAAGAGAGCGTGCTCAAGAACAATCTGTTCACGCTGCGCACGGTTATCGATGAATACACCTACGACAAGCAGAAGGCGCCGCAGACCCTGCAGGACCTGGTGAGCGACGGTTATCTGCGGCAGGTTCCGATCG
>Ga0181525_10004139_pt1 | contig 11220 bp, 10 predicted proteins | sample PEATcosm2014_Bin_48_FD_121100 | JGI IMG/M metagenome (GOLD analysis project Ga0181525, IMG submission 121100) | Peatland microbial communities from MTU Mesocosm Facility, Houghton, MI, USA - PEATcosm2014_Bin06_10_metaG | ecosystem: Environmental > Terrestrial > Soil > Wetlands > Peat | place... | reverse complement strand
CTCCACCGCCTTGCGCCACATTCATCGGCGTCTTGCCATACTTGCTGACATTGGCGAACACGACTTCATTTTCCGACACCACCGAGTCCACGTGGTAAACATTACCCGGAACAAACTTCTCCAGCAGAAACGAAGACTGCTTGTCCCCCAGTTGCCCCAGCAACGGCCACAACTCTTCGGCGGCATGAATCTTCTTGATCCCGATTGCCGAGGCCTCCTGCCGCGGCTTCAGCACCCACGGTCCCCGCACATGCGCAAGGTAGTAGCGGATGTCCTCATGGTTCACCACCGGCACAAAGTCCGGCACACGCACGCCGCGATCCAGGGCCTTCATGCGCATGGCCAGCTTGTCGCGGAAATAGCGCATTGTGGTCAGTCCCATCCCCGGCACGCGTAGATGTTCGCGAAGAGTCGCGGCAGTCTCCATGTCGTACTCGTCAAGCGCGACGATGCGGTCGATCTTCTGATTGCGCGCAAGATGCGTGACCGCCGACACAATGTCCGCCAGCGCAATATCTGCGGGCAGATAGAATGTGTCGTCGAGGCTTTCGCGCGGCCAGTCGGCATCGCGCAACTTCTCCGCCGTGAGCAGCAGCACGCGGCAGCCCTGCCGCTTGCACTCGCGCATGAACTCCTGTCCCTTTTCGTAGGTCGTGATGCAAAGAAAAGTCAGCGGGCGCGCTTCCGGCATTCGGCTCCTCTTTTACAACAGGGCACAGAGAATATCACGGCGGGTGGTGCCTCCGGTATTGGGTGTTTCGCTTGATCCCTTCGCTTCTTTCAATCCGCGACCGATTGGGTATATCCTCATGCGGGCCTAAAATGGCCGGTTCATACCCCTGTTCGGAGGCACTCATGGCTACGCAAACTCGTCCCGAAGGCAAAGCCCGCAGTTTCGGGGAAAACATTGAAAGCGATCTGGCGTCGCGTTTTCTGCGCGTGGTGGAAGTGGCGGCCATCGCTTCTGCCCGCACCATGGGCCAGGGCGAGCGCAAGCTCTCTGACCAGGTGGCCACCGAGGCCATGCGCCAGACCATGGACGCCATCCCCATGCGCGGCACCATCGTCATTGGCGAAGGCGAGCGCGACGAAGCGCCCATGCTCTACATCGGCGAAAAAGTCGGCGCGGAATTTCCCGACGGCCGTGTCGTTCCCGAGGTTGACATCGCGGTCGATCCGCTCGAAGGCACCAATCTCTGCGCTACCGGCGCGCCCGGCTCCATCACCGTGCTCGCCGCCTCGGAGCGTGGAGGCCTGCTCAATGCTCCCGACTGTTACATGGATAAAATCGTCGTCGGTCCTTCCTGCAAAAACGCCGTCGACCTGGACGCGCCAGTAGCCGACAACCTGAAAAACATCGCGAAGCGGATGGAGCGTGACGTCGAAGACCTGGTCGTGATCGTGCTCGACCGCCCGCGCCACGATAAGCTGATTGCCGATATCCGCGCCGCCGGAGCCCGCATCCGGCTGATCGGCGATGGCGACCTCTCCGCCGGCATCGCCGCCGCCGTAATCGGCACCGGAGTGCATGCCGTCATGGGCTCAGGTGGCGCGCCAGAAGGCGTGATCACAGCCGCCGCCATCCGCTGCCTGAACGGCTACATGCTCGGCCGCCTCGTGGTAAAGCCCGACCAGGAAGAGCGCCTCGCCAAAATGGGCATCAAAGACAAGAACAAGATCTACGAAGCCGAAGACCTCGCGCCCGGCAAACAGCTCATCTTCGCTGCCACGGGCGTGACTGAAGGCGCGCTGCTCAAAGGCGTCCGCTTCTTCGGCGAAGGCACGCGGACCTCTTCGGTAATCCTCACCCTCCTTACCGGCAAGGTGCGCTTCATCGAAAGCATTCATTTGGAGAAAGGCCCGGATGTGAAGGTAAGGTTCGCGTAGGAAACCTTGTTCCGCGAGATTCCTATTTGAAGTCCTTCATCACTTCCGCCGGCACTTTCGGTTCCGGCGGAAAGTCTTGCGAGTAGCCCTTGAATATCGCCACGGTCTTCTCCGCGCGCCGCGTGCCATCATGCACTGCGATCTTGTGCAACTTGGTGGGGTCGTAGCCTTCCCACAGCGAGACTCCGGCGTAAGCTCCGTCTTTCCGCAGTACGTAGTAGGTCATGTCGACGAAGCGCAGCTTGTTCATATCGCCGTTGTAGATGTGCGTGACGCGCTTCAGCGCATCCATCCCGGCTTCCTGCGGAGACATGCCATGCCGCATATTCTCGACAATCGTATGTGCGCCTGCGACCTTGATGTTCTCTTCGCCGCTGCCGGTCGCTCCGGCGGAACCCACGTCCTGATCGGTGTAGCAGCCCGCGCCGATGATCGGGGAATCGCCGCAGCGTCCAGGAAGCTTGAAGCCTAATCCGCTGGTCGTCGTGCAGCCGGAGATTTCGCCTTTCTCGTTCAGCGCCGAGCAGTGAATCGTCCCGGTCGGCGGAAACAACACTGTGCGGATCGCTTCGCGCCGCAACTCGGGGGCAATCCCCAACTCCGCCGCATGTTCTTCGAGTCGACGATAGCGTTCCTGCCACAACTCCGACTGCGGCTTGTCACTTGGCTTCGTGTCGCTCGGTTTTACATCGGGAGTTTCCCAGTGCGGGTCGGGCAATCCTGGTCCCCACCAATCTTCGTTCGAGTGATATTCCTTCCACAGCAGCCAGATCTTGCGCGAGTGGTCGGTGAGCAGGTTCTCGCGCGGAAAGCCGAGCGCGACCGCGAAGCGTTCCGCGCCTTCGCCGACCAGCATGACGTGTCCCGTGTGCTCGAACACGGCTTTTGATACCAGCGAAACGCTCTTGATGTTGCGCACGGCACCGACTGAGCCGGCGCGGCGGGTTGGCCCGTGCATGCAGCAGGCGTCAAGTTCGACCACACCTTCTTCGTTGGGAATTCCGCCGAGGCCAACGCTGGTGTCGTTGGGGTCGTCTTCCGGTCCTTTGACCACTTTGAGCGCGGCGTCGAGTGTGTCGCCGCCGCTTTTCAGGAAAGCGAATGCGTCGTCGAGATAGTTGAGGCCGTTGTGAGCGCAGATGATGATGGGACGCTTGTACGATCCGGATTGCAACTGATCGTTTGCCGCGGACGTTTCTTCGGCTTGAGCGCGATTTCCAACTCCGGCGGCAACTGCTCCTAGAACGGACGTCTTGACGAAATCACGGCGCGAGAATGGCATGAGTTCCTCTTTCCCGACGGAAGCGGGAAGCATATCACGCCGGGGGCGGAGTCTAGGGCTTGGTCGCGAGGTCAGATCGAGTATCGAAAAAATTGCAGATCCAATCTGATTAAATCCATGGAATCAATGACTTACAAGGAGCCACGGCTACTACCTTTCGCAAAGTGCGCGAAAGACGGCCACCTGGCGTTCTCTCTCGCGAACGGCCACCACTTTCCATGTCTCAGCTTTGAGTGAACCCCAAGAGAATGCCCCGAATTGCCCTCGGTTGTGGTTGTCTAGCGAGTGCGGGCCATCCCCCACCGTTACGCGCGAAGCGTGTTAAAATCCGCGGCGATGCTTTGCGTTCAACAGGCGACCACTCTTGAATGGATTACGTCGCTGTCCACTCTGGCCGCCGTCGTCCTCGCGCTCGCTGTTGCTCTATGGGGCGAGAGCATGAAGAGATGGTTCTACAAGCCCGACCTACGGCTGGAAGCGATGGTGCGGCGTCCCGATGTCGAGAGGGTGGAGCGCAGGTCCGTCAATCGGAGTCCCGCACTCACGATAGCGGAGTACTACGCGTGGTTCTTTCGCCTGGAGATCAGCAACCTCAGCGAGACTCCCGCTCGCGATGTGCAGGTCTACCTGAAGAGGATCGAGAAGGCAGACGGGACCGTGGTCACCAAGTTCACGCCAATGAACCTCAAGTGGACGAACACTGATCCGATGACGCCGGCTGCCACGACCCGCAAGGTGCTTTTGAAGGACCTGCCCATCTTCTGTGACTTTATCCACGTCAGCGATCCGAAGTACAGGCCTCAACACCATGAGGACCAGAGTGATGTAGTAGTGGATAAGGCAATCATGTGTCTCGACGTGGAAGCGACGAACTCTGCGAAGGGCCACCTGTTGGGTCCGGGAGCCTACCGCTTTTACCTTTACGTCGCCGGTGAGAACTCTCCAGCGCGTCACTTCACGGTCGAGGTCCGCTACAACGGTACCTGGTATCCGGATCAAGACCAGATGTTCGACCAGGAGATCGGCTTTAGGATAAAAAAGTTGTGAGACGAAGGTCCTGACTATGACACAGTATGCGATTCGGAACCAGCAACAGAGGGTAACTGACCAAACCGGCGGCGTCTGTTTGCAGTGCAAGAAGCCGGTAGGTCCACCACCGGACTTCTCAGTCGAGGCCACTGACGAACACGGGGCGCTCGGGCTTCTGCACCGGGTAGGTCCTTGCAAGGAGGAGTGGGAGAAGGCCCACCCAAAGAGTTAGATCAGACGTAATGAGCGAACGTTCCGTGGTCGGCCATCATCCGGGCTGCCACGCAGCCGGCGGGTGGGATTCTACAAGCGCCGACCCCTAGGGCTTGACCTCCGGAAATTCTCCACGCCTCCAGCCTCAGAAGACTTGCAGGGCGGGGGCGTTTTTTCTGTTGTGGTGGGGCTTTACGACGATGTGCACGTCGTGATCGAGGGCGACGAGGAAGCGCAGAAGGCGCTCCACGGAGAACTAAGGGAGGTTGCCGCACGGCATGGGAGATCAAAATCCTAGGGATCGGCGTTCGTGGAATCCCACCCTTGCGCAAAGAACGCGCAAGGATGGGGCAGCCATCTTTCAGTAATTCATACGCACTTATAATCAGCCGCTGGCCAGGCCGCGGTAGCGGCCTACTACGTTGGCGGGGCGGCTTACGGAGGGGTTCGGCGGAAGGTTGGCGATGGAGCGGACGTTCTTGCTCTGGACGTTCTTGCTCTGATCGTTCTTGCTGTAATCGGAGCGGTAGCGGAGCAGGGCGGCGATGTTGCCGATCTGGTCGAACTCGGGATCGTCTTTGACGTAGAAAAGCTCGATGTTGTGCTGGATGACGCGGGGCAAGATGGCTTCGCCTACGTCCACGATCTCGCGGGTCTCGCGGCCGCAGACGGGACAGAGGCTGACCAGGTGGGCATCGAGGTGGCCGCAGCCGGCGCACTCGACGGCCTGGGCGTGATAATTCTGGCCGACCAGCAGAGTCTGCACTTCGCCTAGCTCGAGCGAGTGCAGAACACGGCGCAATCCGGTGACGCCGCGGTTGTTGTGGCGGGCCTGATTGAGGGTTTCGTCGACGGCTTCGCGGCAATGCTTCTCCTGCGCCGCGGCAAAAATCTTTTCCGCCTGCGAGCGAATCTCTTCGTTCTTTGCGTGCGCTAACTCCGCAGTAAATCGTCCCAGCAATTTCTGCGCCACGTAGGGATGCAGTTGCGGCTCGAACTGCGACCAGTGAAGGTCCTGACAACCGACGATCCATTTTTCGAACATACCTTTTTCCAAAGCGTCTTTGAGAAATTCAGCGATGAACTTGAAATGGTGGAGAGCTTCGTCGGCAACGCGGCGCTGCGCGTGACCTCCATCGTAGCCGCCAAAGCCGTCGCTGCGTCCGCGGCGGGAAACGGGATGCAGAAAGTCCATGCGTTCGGTGAGTTCGCCGAGGCGCAGATCGAACAAGCGCGCGCGATGGCGATCGAGCAGCACGATGCCGAGGCTGGGGAACGCTCCCAGCAATTGGGCAAGAGGCTTCAGGTGGAAATGGCGGTTCACCGTGAGCTGGGTTGCGCTCAGCTGCGCGGGAAGATCGTACTCGCGCCAGAAGCCTTGCGCCGAGCAGGCAAAGACGGCCTTGGCGTGAGCGCCGCGAAGGCCGTTGCCGCGCAGATCCTGCGAGAGGCGCACGATGCGGTCGAGATCGGCGCGGGCAGATTCGGATTCGATTTTACTTTTGCCTTCCAGATGGCGCAGCGCTTCGCGGGCCAGGTCTTTGGTGAGGATCGCTTCTTCCTTGTGGGCTTTGTTGCGCGGCGGCGTGGGCTGAAAATAGAAGCTGAGGGCGCAGGCGGATTGATCTTCAAATTGCGCCAGTTCGTGGATTTGTTCCCGAGTGATCATTCGCGGTCCTTCTCCTTTAGGAATTGGATTTACGCGGTCTTCTACGCGGTCTTAGCTTGTGTTTGTGCGAATCGCCCTTTGAATTGACGGGAGAAACTGGGCGATTGGCGCAGGTGATCGCGCGCAGCAGAGATGGAAATGGCTACGGCTTCCGGCGCGACGCCAGTGATGGCAGAGATTTCGTCGAGGCCGAAGCCTTCGATGGCGTGCAGGATGAAGGCTTCGCGATGAGCGGGGATGACGTCGCGCAGGGCGGAGGCGATCAGGCGCATCATCTCATCCGAGCCCACGATCTGTTCGGGGGTCGCGATGCGGCGGTCGGCGATGACGGTTTCTTCGGTGATGGCCTCGTCGGGCTGATGGAACTGGAGTTCGGGTTCGTCGCTGGCCTTGACGTTTTGCTTGCGGGCGGACCCTTCGAGGTGTACGGCACTGCCGTTGCCGCCCTCGGGGCGCGAGAGTTCATCGAGTGCGCGCATGGCGAGGCGATAGAGCCAGGGCTCGAGGGCGAGGCGTTCGGGCTTTTGTTTGTCGGTGCCATCGTCGCCATCGCCGAGGGCGGCGGCGATGGTTTCGTCGATGACTTCTTCTTTCGTCATGGAATCGGGGGCGATCAGGTCGGAGGCTTCGCGGAAATAGATTTCACGCTCGACGAAGCGCTCGAGGCGGGAGAGATTCACGTTGACGTAGGAGCGAACATCGTCGGAGGAAATGGTTGCCGGGAAGACCGCGGCGAGAGTCTGCTCGAAGGGCACGGAAGCGTTGCGGCGGGTGGATTTATCTTTTTGCCGGCGCGTCCACTTGTGGGAGGAGCGCAACAGGTCTTTGTGTTTGTTGACCTGCTGCAGCAGATCTTCGAAGGCGCTCTTTACCGCGGCGGCGGCAGTCGAGGCTTTGGCCTGGACGGCCATCTGCCCGGAAGGCAGGCGCAGGTTGAGCGAGACGCTGGTGCCTTCGCGCGCGGAAATTTCCTCGACCATGCCTTTCAAGTGGATGAGTTCGGGGCGAAAGACTTGCAGGCGTTTGCGCAGTTTTTCGATTTGATGTTGCAGGTCTTTTTCTACGGCGGGAGTTTTATGAAGGCGGTAACTGATGTGAACGTTCATTAGCACCTCGGGTACTGGAACGTAGCGGCGTAACCCAGTGCTTGCTATGAAAATTGTACACCTGCGCGAGAAGTGGAAAAGTGGGATTCGTCGAAAAATTAAAGTCGTGGCTAATGATTTTGGGAATGCATCCGATTCAAAAAGGCCGGAGAACCCCAAAAACCACTAACCACTGAGGACACTAAGGCGCACTAAGGATTAGAACCGAACATTCCTGATCAACGGTTGGGTGGACTCATTTACAGGCAGCCGCGGAGACGGATATGATCCGGGGACTATGAAGTGGAAATCATTTTTGGTCATCGCATGGCTGATCAGTGCCGCTGCGGCTCAAACTCCTACCGCGAAAGAAATCGACGCGGTCTATCCCGATGCGCATGCGCTGTATTTGGATCTGCATGAGAATCCGGAGCTTTCTTCGCATGAAGTGCAGACCGCAGCAAAGCTAGCTGGCCGGCTGCGAGGGCTGGGCTACGAGGTCACCGAACATGTTGGCGGCACGGGGATTGTTGCCATCTTGAAAAATGGCGCGGGGCCGACCGTGATGTTGCGAACCGAGTTGGACGCGCTGCCGGTGGAAGAGAAGACCGGGCTCGCTTATGCGAGCAAAGTTCATACCAAGAATGATGCGGGGCAGGATGTTCCGGTAATGCACGCTTGCGGCCACGATCTGCATATGGCGTCGCTTCTAGGGACGGCCGAGGTCATGGTGCACAGCAAGAATACGTGGCACGGAACGCTGATGCTGATTGGGCAGCCGGCCGAGGAAACGATTGGCGGCGCCAAGGCAATGCTCGCCGATGGGCTGCTCACGCGCTTTCCCAGGCCCGATGTGGCCGTGGCGATGCATGTGGGGAACTTGTCGCCGGCGGGGACAGTGGGGATTGTGCCGGGAGTGTACAACACGAATGCGGATTCGCTGCGGATCACGATTTATGGCAAGGGTGGGCATGGCGCGGCGCCGCAGACGACGGTTGACCCCATCGTGATTGCGGCGCGGACGATTCTGACGTTGCAGACCATTGTTTCGCGCGAGGTGAAGCCGGGGGAACTGGCGATCGTCACCGTGGGCTACATTCACGCGGGGACGAAGAACAATATTATTCCGGATCAGGCAGAGTTGGGACTGACCGTTCGCACCAACAAGCCGGAAGTGCGCAAGCAGGTGCTGGAGGCGATTGCGCGGATCACCAAGGAAGAAGCCGAAGCCGCAGGCGCGCGGCCCAAGCCTTTGATTGAGCATGACGAGAGCACGGACCTGGTCTACAACGATCCCGCTTTGGCGCAGCGGATGAAAGCTGTGCTGGAGGCGGCGCTGGGCAAGGACAATGTAGTGATAGAAGAGCCGATTACGGCGTCGGAGGATTTTTCTTTTTACGTGGCGCAGGGGATTCCGGGGTTTTATTTCAGTCTTGGCGGAGCGGACCCGGAGAAGTTTGCCGAAGCCAAGGCTGCGGGGACGATGCTGCCTTCGAATCATTCGCCGCTGTTCGCGCCGGATGTGGATCCGGCGCTGCGGACGGGAATTGCGGCGGAGGTGGCGGTGTTAAGGGGGTTGCTGAAGTAGGTGAGCAGGCGACTAGCGGCGCTTCAGGGCTTCGAGTTCCTCCAATGTTCTGGGCCAGTCTGATCCCAGCAGGCGGGAGAGGCTGCGGTCGGCCAGGACTTTGCGGGCGGTTTGGCAGCGGGCGCAGTAGTTGGTTTCTTTGTCGGCGTAGCGAATGCGGAGGACTTTGTCGCCGCATCTGGGACACGGTTCGCCGTAACGGCCGTGGACTGCCATGCCTTCGCGAAAGGCGGTGACTTTTTCGGGGAAAGCGGCGGTTGCTTCGGTGTGCAGTTTGTCGATCCAGAACTGGAGCGTGTGCTGGGTCGCGGCGAACAGTTTTTCCCAATCTTGGGGCTTTAGTTTTTGGGTGAGCGTTAGCGGGGACAGTTGCGCGGCGTGCAGGATTTCGTCGGAATAGGCGTTGCCGATGCCGCTCAATAGGCGCGGATCGGTGAGGGCGCGCTTGAGGGTGTGGTTTTCGGCGGTGAGGGCGGCGCGGAAGGAATCGAGATCGCTGCAGAAGACGTCGATGCCTCCGGCGTCGAAGGAATGCAGTGCCTCCTCACCGCGCACAACGTGCAAGGACGCGCGGCGTTTGGAGCCGGCCTCAGTAAGAACCAGGGAGCCGTTGGGGAAGTCGAAGGCGGCCAGGGTTTGGCGCCCGGCCAGCCTGGCGTCTTTCGCACGCCAGTGCAGGCGGCCGGCGATCATCAGGTGAAGGACTAGCCAAAGATTGTTCTCTAAGCCGATTGCGATGCGCTTGCCGATTCTGCGCAGTTCGTGGACGACGCGGCCTTCTGCATCGGCGAGCGGGGGTTGCGCCGTGCGCAGGAGGAAGGCGCTCTGTAGCCTTACATGCTCGAGGGGCTGACCTACGATGCGGGGTTCGAGGGCAGTGATGTAGGCGGAGATGTCGGGCAGTTCTGGCATGATTGTTAGATTGCACAGAACGTGCAATTTAGCAAAGCGGCGGCGTGGCGACAACCCAGTATGCGGGCGGCCATGCAGGGGCACGAGGCAGAAACTCCTTTCGAGGACGGGTGCAGAGGAAGCTGGCAAGGGATCCTTCGACTCCGCGGGACGCCCACTTCGTGCGCGTCCTGCTCCGCTCAGGATGACAGGACATAAAAGGGTCAGGGGCGGCTGTGCCCACGTGTGTTTATTAGCTGATCTGTTCCAAAATTGCTCGGGCTGCGGCGGCGGGGTCGGCAGCTTCGGTGATGGGGCGGCCTACGACGATGTGGGTGGCTCCGGCGGCGATGGCTTCGGCGGGAGTGGCTACGCGGGCTTGGTCGGCGTGGCGGGAGCCGACGGGGCGGACGCCGGGAGTGACGATGGCGAAGTTGTGGCCGAGTTCGGCGCGCACAGCAGCGGTCTCGTAGGCGGAGGTGACGATGCCCTTGCAGCCGTTGTCGAGGGCTAGGGCGGCGAGGCGCAAGACTTCTTCGCGCACGGTGCCGCGGTAGCCGACTTTCTCCATTTCGTTTTCGTCGAGGCTGGTGAGCACGGTGACACCGAGGACAAGCAAGGATGGGTTGTTGGCGCGGGCAGCGTCGACGGCGGCGTGGAGCATTTTGCCGCCGCCTGCGGCGTGGACGGTCAACATACTTACGCCGAGTTGCGAAGCCTCATGCACGGCTGCGGCGACGGTGGTGGGAATGTCGTGATACTTCAGATCGAGAAAGACGCGGCGGCCGGAGGCGACGAGATCGCGCACTACCTGCGGTCCCTGGGCAGTGTAGAGCTGCATGCCGACTTTGTAGGTCAGCGCGGAATCGCCGACGGCCGCCACAATCTTCTGGGCGGCCGCCGCCGTGGAAACGTCCAGGGCAACGATCAGCTTACTGCGCGGGGAGTCTTTATCAGACTCGCCATCACGCAGATGCGAAGGGATGGGGTGGGGCAGAGCCGACATCCCTCGCAGTATAGGAGGTTTACTGAAATTCCGCCACGGGATAGTTGGAGGCTACAGTCTGGTAGACCGGGCGGCGTTCGGTGCGGGGCTTCACCAGATCCAGGCGAACCCGCTGCAATCCGTGATTTTCGAACTGGAGCACCTGAGCCGCGCCATAGGACAGGTCGATAATGCGGCCGGGAACGATGGGGCCGCGGTCGTTTACCTTGACCACGACGGCGCGTCCGTTGCGCAGGTTAGTGACCCGCACGTAGCTTCCCAAGGGAAGGGTGGGGTGGGCGGCGGTCATGTCATACATGTCAAAGTCTTCGCCGCTGGCGGTCGGTTTGCCGACGAAATACTCGCCATACCACGAAGCCGTCCCGACTTGATACGGTTGATGTTTGCCGGTCTGGTTGCGGATTTCGGGCTTGGATTGAGCTGTACTATTCGGGGCTGAACTGGCCTCCGAGTTGTTTGGGCCCTGAGCCGCTCCCAGGCCGACGACCAATAAAGCGATCATCAGTCCATGAGCAATACGTCCACGCATTCAGTTCTCCTCGCATCTCAAAAGTCGTCCTAGCTAGGCTG
>Ga0181525_10004138_pt1 | contig 11220 bp, 12 predicted proteins | sample PEATcosm2014_Bin_48_FD_121100 | JGI IMG/M metagenome (GOLD analysis project Ga0181525, IMG submission 121100) | Peatland microbial communities from MTU Mesocosm Facility, Houghton, MI, USA - PEATcosm2014_Bin06_10_metaG | ecosystem: Environmental > Terrestrial > Soil > Wetlands > Peat | place... | reverse complement strand
TGCTGCTGGAGCATCCGGCGGTGCGCGAGTGCGGAGTGGTGGGGCGTGCGGATGCGGCGGCGGGCGAGATTCCGGTGGCATTCGTCGCGCTGCGCGCCGGATATGTGACGAGCAAGAAGATGGAAGACGAGTTGTGCGACTTCGTCGCCGATCGCTTGACGCACTACAAACAGCCGCGCGAGGTGCATTTTGTCGAGGTCGTACCCAAGACGGCCTCGGGAAAAATTCTGCGGCGCGAGTTGCGGCAGTTGATTCGCTGAGTTACACGGAGTTCGCTGCCAAGCGTTGCTTCCGCCGGAAGTGACGTGGAATTGACAATTCTCTGACAATCCCCTGACAAAACTTTCCCCGGCTCAATCCACACTACAGTTCTCGCAGGTAGGGCGGTGCGGAATTTCGTCCGGCATCGAAGAGTTGCCATCAACAGGAGAATCATCTTATGAAACTATTTGACAAAGTAAAAACTTGCGCCGTTGTAGTCTCGCTGGTCGCTGTGTGCGGCCTCTCCGCTCACGCGAAAGACAAACATTCCCGCACTCCCCGGAGCGTCGCGGTAGTAGCTTCCACAGTTCCGGCTAACGGCGACGTAAATCCGTACGGTTTGGTCGTTGTGCCGAAGAGCACTGGGGCTTTGGTGGCGGGCAATCTGCTGGTGAGCAACTTCAATAACAGCGCAAATCTTCAAGGAACGGGCACGACCATCGTGCAGATTGCACCGGATGGCACGAGTAGCTTATTTTCCTGGATTGACGCCAGCACCTTGCCGGGTCCGTGCCCGGGCGGGATTGGTTTGACTACAGCATTGTCTGTGCTGAGCAGCGGCTGGGTGATCGTGGGCAGCTTGCCGACGACGGACGGAACCTCGGCGACGGCTCAAGCCGGTTGTTTGCTGGTGCTGAACAATTGGGGCACGGTGGTGGAGACGATCTACGGTTCGCTGGTTAATGGTCCGTGGGACATGACGGCTTACGATCTGGGAAGCACAGCAGATTTGTTCGTAACCAATGTGTTGAACGGGACGGTGGCAGGCGGCGGAAACATTGTGCAGGAAGGAACGGTGACGCGGCTGAATCTTACCGGTCTGTACGGGGCGATGCCGACGTTGGAGTCGATCACGGTGATCGGATCGGGATTTTCCGAGAGAACCGATCCGGCGGCGCTGGTGATTGGGCCGACCGGCGTGGGTCTCAGCCCGGACTGGCGGATGCTTTACGTGGCGGACAGTCTCAATAATGGCGTGCAGGCCATTGCGAATCCGGTAACGCGGACGGACTCGGCTGGAACGGGAACGACGGTCTCGACAAACGAATTTCTGAGCGATCCGCTGGGGTTGATCGTCGCGAATACCGGCGACATCTTCACCACCAATGGCAACAACGGTCAGCTCGTGGAAACTACGCCGTCCGGAAACCAGATCTTCTGGCCGTATCTGGATATCAGCGGCGACCCGCCCGGAGCAGGAGCGTTGTTCGGATTGGTTCGCGTGGGCCAGGGACTGTACTACGTGGACGATGCGACGAACACGTTGAACTTGCTCCAGTAAGTGGGGGACTCAGGGGCTAAAGCCCCGCGTCAATTGGCCGTTGACGGCACAGCTGAAGCCGTGCCCTGATTACGAATCTGTTTGCATAACCACCTTCCGCATGATGCTCGCGGAGGGTGGGTTTTTTATTTCGGCAGAATTCAAGAAAGTGATTGGGACTAACTAATCTTGAAATTCGACGGGCTGCAATCTCATTGCTCTGCGCGTAGACTTGCGTTAGTATCACTCCCCCATGTTCCGGATCTTGATGTTGTTCCTGCGGCGGCTGTGGCTGCCGCTGATCGTGTTTGCCGCCTTCAGCCTGATGTGTGTGCTGGTGTACCGGCGGTTGGAGGGACTGAGCTGGCAGGACGCGCTGTTCTGGATGGTCCAGCCGCACGCCATCGATCCCAAGCATGTGCGCAATGCCACCAAGCTGTTCTCGATTTTTGTGTATGCGGGCGTGTTTGGGTTTCAGATCTGGGTGGCGGAACGCGTAGCGGTCACGATTTTTAAGCGGCAAGGTGTGGAGGCCTGGAGAACCATGGTGAACGACGTCAGCATCGACAAACTCAAAGATCACTTCATCATCTGCGGCTATGGGCAGGTGGGGCGGACGGTGGTGGATCAGCTCAACCGGCTGACGATTCCGTTTGTGCTGATCGAGACCAACGAGGGGATGTGCCGTGAACTCTTGAAGGAGAAAGTGCTGGTCATTCAGGGCGACGCCAAGCGCCACGACGTGCTGCAGTCGGCTGGAATTGAGCGGGCGCGCGGGGTGTGCATTGTGATCGACAACGACGCCGACAATCTTTACATCACGGTGACGGCGAAGGCTCTGAACCCGAAGGCGCGCATCATCACTCGGGCGGGGCAGTCGCGCTATGCGCAGGCGATGCGTAATTCCGGCGCCGACGAGGTCATCATTCCGGAGTACGAAGGCGGACTGATGACAGGACGAATGATCGCCAAGTTCTACCCCGATTCGCATCCGAATCTGGTGTAAAGGCGAGCCCTACTTTGCTGCGCTGTTCTCATCCGCGATTTTCTTCGAAGACAGGAATTTCCAAATGGTTTCGTTGGCGTTGAGGGCGTTGCTGACCTTGCCAACTTCCTTTTCGCTCATGTACTGTTCGCCGCCAGGCCAGGTGTTGCCGGCGTCTTTTACAGCGTAAAGCGCGACCAGCGCGTTGTCGTGGCAGCCGCTGAAGGTGAAAGTTTTCGTTTCCTTACCGCCCTTGTCCGCGGCAGGCAGTTTGTCCTGGGCAGGCTTCTCTTCGCAGCGGTCGAATTTGGCCCAGGCTTTGGCGCTATCTTCGGCGGAGAGCAAATGAAAGCGGCCCGGCTTGTAGGTGCCGCCGCCGTAGGGGACGATGGGGTCGTCGGTGCCGTCAAGAAAAAGTGCAGGCACGGGACGCGAGGGCAGGCAGATCATCGCCTTGGGAAGGTCCGCGCCGACGGGGGCAATTGCGGCAACGCGATCCGCCATGGAGCAGCCTACGCGGAGCGCCATGAAACCGCCGTCGCCGAGACCGGTGGCATAGACGCGGTGAGTGTCGACGGAATATTTGAGGGCGAGTTGATCCAGCATCTGAGTGAGGAAGGCGACGTCGTCCGCGGGCTCGGGCCTTTTTCTGGTGTCGTCGTCGGGAGCCTGACCTCCGCCCTGAGATCCACCGCCGGGATAACCCCCACCACCGCCGGGGTAGCCGCCACCGCCGGGATAGCCACCCCCGCCAGGATATCCCCATCCTCCGCGACGGCCTCGCCGCGGCCCGATTAGTGGGGTCTCGTCCGGCCTCACGCCGATATTCCACTGGCCGCGCGTGCCATTGGGATAAATCGCAATGATTCCGTTCTGATCGGCGAGCTGGTTGAAGTGAGTCAGCCGCTCCATGTCTTCGGCATTCTGGTTGCGCCCGTGAAGAAGAATCACGACCGGATAGTGCTGCTGCAGGTCGTAACCTTTGGGCACATGCACCACGTAGCTGCGAGAAGCGTCATCAATCTCGATTTTTTCCTGGGCGTCTTTTCCCGGCGCATCCTGCGCGTATAGAGGAGCGGCCAAAAGCAACAAGGAAAAGCAAAAACAAAAAACGGCGAACTCCAGGCGCGCTCGGAAGCCCGGGCGTTGGCTGATTCCCGCTGCGTTCGACCTCATGTCTCGATGACCCTTTCTAACTACGGGCGGATGGCCACCAACCGGATAAGAATCCTTAGTGTAAGCCTTAGGTTGCTAAGGGGCGGCGAGATTTTGCAGATTTAGCAAGCCGATACAGAATTGGCAGACCGCGCCCGACGCAGGGGTGCGCCACGGCTTGACGTTGAGAGCCTAACCGCCGATGAGAAACTTGAGTTGATCGTCGGTTAAGGGAACCACGCTCAGCCGCCCCTGCCGCACCAGAGGTGAATCGGCGAAGAGCTTGTTCGATTTCACTTCGGCCAGCGTTACCGGCTTGGCGATCGGCTTGCCGGTTTTGATCTTCACCTGCGGGGTCTTCGCGTCCGACGCATCCACTGAAACTACGGTCGCCGTTCCCACCGCGCTTTTCTCATCGCCGGTGTGGTAGATGACTAACTGGTCACCAGCCTTCATGCCGCGGAGGTTCTTGACCGCGACGGGGTTGGTCACGCCATCCCAGATCGTCGTGTTGTCGCGCTGGAGATCGGCAAAAGAATAAACAGTCGGCTCGGTCTTGAGAAGATAGTTCATGGGCAAGATTCTACTTGGCGGTCCGATTCGACATCCAGCGGGAAAGCGAATTGCCGTCGCGAAAACGGTTGAGAGCTATTGCGGCTTCGCATTGGGATCGGGCGGTGGAGCTTTGTCTTTGCTGTCGTCCTTCTTTTCTTCGGGATGGTCCTGGTAGATCGAGTACTGGCCTTGCGGGCGCTTCAACCGGATGGTGAAGGTCATCTGCGCCCGATCAATCTCATAGTCCTCCCCAAAAGTCTGGAATCCGGAGGCCAATACCTGCACGCGCAGTTTGCCGTAAGGAACACCGTCGAAGCTGGTCTTGCCATCGGCGTCGGTCTTGAGTTCGAGTCCACCGCGGCTCTGCTTGCCGTGGGGATTCACCGGGTGCATGATCACGGCGGCGCTGCGCACCGGCTTGCCGTTATCGTCTTTCAGAACCACGAAATTCAGCACGGCGGTGTTTTCGTCGTCGCTATCCTTTTGGGCTGCGGCGACGCCGAGCAGTGAAAAGAGCAACAGCAGGAGCGCAAGCGGACGCAGATTTGCCTTAGCCGATTTCATATCTCGACATTCTAGCGCGAAGGCCGCGGCTCGCGCCTCTTTTGCAGAACCTGAGATTGGGACAAGGATAAGGCTCGCTCTACTGCGTGTCGCAGGGTGCGGCAACCGGAAGGTGAAAGACGGACGCAGTAGTGGAAATGCCTTGCGGGGCTCGTGGTCTTAGGTGCGGGTATGGGGCTCTTCGCTCCGCTCAGGATGACACAGGCTCCGCGAAGGATGGCACACGCTAATCGGAGGCGCCCTCTGCGCCGGACCGACTCTTTCGCGCCTCGCCACTCCTTGGAGTTGTCAGTTCCAGCAGGTCAGCCGACACGCGGGCGGTGTTGTGGCGGGCGACATCGCCTTCATCGAGATAATCGCCGAGGACCGGGATGACGCCGAGAGCTTCGATGGCATCGAGATCGGCGACGATCTGGCATGCGCCTTCGAGGGCGTACTTGGCTTTCAGTTCGTCGGAGACCTGCGTGCGATTGATCAGGGCGTAATCGAAGATCTGCCGGTGGGCGTGGCGATTCAGGGCGCGGATGTGATCGGCGGCGGTTAGGCCGAGGCTTTCGTTGGCCTGCGTCATCAGATTGCAGATGTAGACCTTGGTGGCGGGCGAATTGACAATGGCATCGGCGATGCCGTGCACCAGCAGGTTCGGGATGAGGCTGGTGAACAGAGAGCCGGGACCGATGCTGATGATATCGGCGCGGGCGATGGCGTCGAGGGTTTGCGGCAGCGGATCGACATTCGGCGGAACGAGGAAGAGTTCCTTGATGCGAACTTTGCTGGCGGTGATTTTGGTTTCGCCACGGACGCGGGTGCCGTCTTCCATCAGCGCTTCGAGTTCGATGTTGGAAGTGGTGGCGGGATGAATGTGGCCGCGGGTGACCAGAATCTCCGAAGAAAGCCGCACTGCTTCCGAGAAGTCGTGAGTAATTGCGGTCAGCGCTGCCAGGAATAGATTACCGAAGCTGTGACCCTCGAGGCCGGAACCTTTCTCAAAGCGGTGACGAAAAAGTTGGGAGAGCAGAGCTTCATCTTCGCTGAGGGCTACGATGCAATTCCGGATGTCCCCGGGCGGAAGCATGTTGAGTTCTTTGCGCAGGCGTCCGCTGGAGCCGCCGTCGTCACTCACGGTGACTACGGCGCAGAGGTCGCGAATGACGGGCGAGCCGGGTTGGGCCGCAGCCATTTCCCCGGGAGTGAGGGCGAAGCGCTTGAGTCCTTTGAGAAGAGTGGAAAGGCCGGTGCCGCCGCCGATGGCGACTACGCGCAGGCCACGCTCGCGCGGGGCTTTTTCCATCGGCAACAGATCGGCTATTTTGGTTTCCATCCGAGAATCTCGTATGACGAATCAATAAGACTCGTCATCCCGGAAGGAGCTCTCTGGCGCAGCCAGGTCGGCAGCGGGATCCGGGTACAAAAGCTCAGTAAAGCGGGGATCTTCGGCCAGATTGTGAAAATCGGAATCGTTGCGCGCCTGGAAGCGCAAGCTCGAATTGAGGTGTAGCGCCTCATCCAGATGCTTGAGAGAATCTTCGACGTGGCCGGTGAGGCAGTCGAGCGCGGCTAGGCCATAGATGACGAAGTCGGTTTTCGGAGACTGCTTCAGCAGCTTCTCGATATGCTCGCGCGCGGTGACGTAGTCGCCGACGTTCATCAGAGACACGGCGTAGTCGTAATGCTCCTCCACGCTCTTGAACTGCTGCGTGGTCGAGCGCTCAAGGTGCTGGTTGCAGATGCTGAGGTGGACGGCGGCGCGGTCGGTCAGGTCTCTGCTGGGGCCGGCAAGTACCTTCTCGAACAGCGGCTTCGCCTTCTCGAACTTGTGCTCCTGCAGGGCGCGGAGCCCGGCTTCGTAATTCTGCAGAGCCTGGGCAATGCGCGGGTCGTCCGCGACGGATGACTTTTTAGGGTTCGCCTTCTGAGCCATGTGAAGAATTTTTCCTGTACTCGTCGTAATGGGGACTCCTTGGCTCTTGCAATGAAAGAGCCGCTACACAAGTATCACTCAAAGTGAGGGTATTGGGCAATTGTGGGGGCAGTACCTAGTACCCGGTACCTAGTACCGGGCAAAAACGCATGCCAAAGGATGTTCCCCCGTTTTTCCGGGTACTGGATACTTGGTACTGGGTACTAGAAGTTAGTTGATAGCTGCGGCCGTATTCAGGTCGATCGATTTCCAATCGCCTTTGATGATGCCAGCGCGAATCTGGACCGCGGTTTTGCCCTTCTGGTGCTGCTGATAGGCGTAGTAAAGCTCCTTCAGGCAGGTTGAGCAGCGCGCGCCGTGCGTGTTCTCGTAGCAGCTATGCAGGCTGTTGTGCCCCATGCGATCACAATAGCAGTAGCAAGGCTGCTGGTGGAGCACGGTCGGAATCTTCGCCGCCAGCTCGTAGGCGTGGGTCTGATAGGGATACTGCGCGTCAGCGCCCCAGAGGTCAGCCTTGGTGAGAAGCGCAGGCAGCTTCGTCCCTTTCGGCGGCGGACCGGCGTTGTAGGCAGGAATGCCTCCTTCCTCCTCCTGTTCCTGCGCGGTCCATTGCGCCGACATGGTCAGGGTTACTGTTAGGAGAAAAATCAGAGTGAGGGCGCGGTAGGCGGTCTTATTTTGCAGCAGGTTTTGCAGCAGGCGGCTCGGCGTCATGAACTTCTCCTCAACGCACCTATTTTAACCCGATTTCGACTCGGGGGTAAGGAGCGGGGTGCGCGGGAAGGCAACTCGGAGGGCCTCAGTCCTGAACAACCCGCTGCTGGGAGGGTACGATCTGTATACAATAGAAAAGTCTAATGCCAGATACGCCAAGCTCGGAATTGGGGAATAAGCAGGTGCCGTTTTCTCAGCCGGGACCGGCAGATGCGACCTCTGGTGCCCGCCTGCGTCCGGCTCTGGGGGTGTGGCTGCGCGATCTGATTCTCTCGCTGGCGATTTCGGCCTTCATCATCGTGTTTATCTACCAGCCAGTGAAGGTGGAGGGCACGAGCATGATGCCGTCGCTCGAAGACCAAGAGCGAATCTTCGTCAACAAATTCGTGTACCGGCTGGAGCCGATTTCGCGCGGAGACATTGTGGTGTTTCGTTACCCGCGCGATCCTTCGAAGAGCTACATCAAACGCGTCATCGGCGCGGAGGGTGACCGCATTCGCATCGACGGCGGGCAGGTTTATGTGAACAACGACGCGCTGGATGAGGATTACGTTCCGCCCGCCTACGCCGACAACCGGTCGTATCAGGAAACGGTGGTGCCGCCGCACTGCTACTTCGTGCTGGGCGATCACCGTTCGATGTCGAACGACAGCCGGGATTTCGGGCCCGTGAATCAGAGCTACATCTACGGCAAGGCGGTGTTTGGCTATTGGCCCATGGATAAGCTCGGCAGGGTGCGGTAGAGATTTTGATCACGGTCAGATAAAGATTTCCACATCCAACCCATGATCTGCTCTTGGCCCCGGCGGCTTTCCCTGATAATATTCTGAAAATCCACACACTGGAGCGAGAATGCAGGCTACGCTTGCGCTCGAAGACGGTCGAGTCTTCCGAGGCAAAGGCTACGGCGCCAAAGGCGAATGCTACGGCGAAGTCGTTTTTAATACTTCCATCACCGGCTACCAGGAAATTTTCACCGACCCATCGTATTCAGGGCAGATCGTTGTCCTGACCAATCCTCAGATCGGCAACTACGGAACTAATCAGGAAGACAGCGAGGCCACGCGTCCGTGGATCGAAGGCCTGATCGTGCGCGAGTTCTCGAAAGTGAGTTCGAACTGGCGCTCGCAGCAGGTGACCGACGAATATCTGGAACAGTTCAAAGTGCCGGTGCTTTCGGATATCGACACTCGGGCGCTGGTGCGGCATCTGCGCGACCACGGCGTGATGCGCGGCGTGGTCTCGACCATGGAGAGCGACGCGGAGAAGCTGGTGGCCAAGGCGAATTCGATTCCGAAGATGGACGGGACCGACTTGGCGAAAGTGGTGAGCACCAAGAACCCTTACGTGTGGGAAGTAGGTGAGCGCTCGCACGAGCCGGTGGCGCAGGTGGGAGTTAAGGACGAGCCGGCGCGCTTTCATGTAGTGGCTTACGATTTCGGCATTAAACAAAACATTCTACGCAAGTTACGGGGTGAAGGCTGCAGGGTGACGGTAGTCCCGGCGCAGACCCTGGCAGAGGATGTGCTGGCGTTGAAACCCGATGGAGTGTTTCTGTCGAACGGTCCGGGCGATCCTGAGCCGTGTACTTATGCCGTAGATTCGATTCGAAGGCTCATGGGACGGCAGCCGATTTTTGGGATTTGTTTAGGGCATCAACTGGTCGGCATCGCGCTCGGCGGAAAAACCTTCAAGCTGAAGTTCGGACACCATGGCGGGAATCATCCTGTAAAACAGCTGGCTACGGGAAAAATTGAAATCACCGCGCACAACCACAACTTCGCAGTCGACCCGGATTCGCTGCCCGAGAGCGAAGTCGAGTTGACGCACATGGATCTGAACGACGACACGCTCGAAGGGCTGCGGCACCGCAACCTGCCGCTGTTCAGCGTGCAGTATCACCCCGAGGCTGCGCCGGGGCCGCATGATTCGCATTATCTGTTCAAAGAGTTTACGAAGATGATGGAGGAGTGGAAAGGGTGAGCGCGCGAGCCATTCCGAAGATTGATTTGCCCGGCCATGCCGATCTGGCTAAATTCGTTCCTGAGGAACTACGCCGCCTTGGCGATCTTCAAAACGCCATTCCGGAAGTTGCGAAGAACGAAGCTTTCTTAGCTCTCATTGAGCGAGCGGTGAAGGAGATTCCAACCAGGCACGTCCTCGTTCACGGCGACGCCAGGAGGATGTCGAAAGAAAAGGTCGGTAAGGCTCACCTGATCCTGACCTCCCCGCCCTATTGGACGCTGAAAAAGTACCGCGACGGCTCTGGTCAACTCGGTCACATTGTTGATTACGATGAGTTCATCGAAGAGTTGGATCACGTTTGGCAGAGGTGCTTCGACTCGCTGGTGGTGGGAGGCCGGCTTGTTTGCGTTGTCGGGGATGTATGCCTCTCGCGGCGCAAGAATGAGGGGCGTCATACGGTCGTGCCGCTCCACGCCACCATTCAAGAGCACTGCCGAAAGATCGGCTTCGATAACCTGTCCCCAATCATCTGGCACAAAATTGCGAATGCCGCGTACGAGGTAGAGAACGGAGGAGGCTTCCTGGGAAAACCCTACGAGCCTAACGCCGTGATCAAGAATGATGTCGAGTTTATTCTTATGCAGAGAAAACCAGGCGGCTACCGTACACCTCAAGACAGTGCGAGGATTCTGAGCGTTATATCGACGAAGGATTATCAGAAATGGTTTCAACAGATATGGAATGGGGTGACGGGTGCGTCAACCAAAGATCACCCAGCGCCATATCCGGTGGAATTGGCCGAACGTCTCATCCGAATGTTTAGTTTTGTCGGCGATACGGTGTTGGACCCATTCATGGGTACAGGCACGACCGCACTCGCCGCCTCGAAGTGGGGAAGGAATAGTGTCAATTTCGAGATCGACGCCGACTATTTGAGCTTTGCGGCCAAGAGGCTAGAGCAAGAACTCTCGTCGCTATTTGCGAATCCTGTCTTGGTGATGGAGCAAGAGTAAGGGTGAATTCCGAAATAGATCTCAAGCTGAGGGAGGCCGTCGCCCAGTTCTGGTCGAGCCGCGAGACCCAGGCGCAAAAGCAGGGAACCAAGTCGGGTGTTCGTGATGCCGGCGCCAGGACGGCGGTAACAGGTGGAAGTCAGATGGACGGTTTCGTGGCGTTGGTCAGAGACCTCTTGGAGGAGTCGGGTGTGGATAGGCCGGTTGTTTATTGCGAGAGGCATATCGAGCTCCCCGGATGGTTTCGGCCTGAGAAAAAATGGGATCTGCTGGTCGTAGTCGAAGGCTGCCTGATCGCCGCCATCGAATTCAAGTCGCAGGTCGGTTCCTTTGGAAACAACTTCAATAACAGAACCGAGGAGGCGCTCGGCAGCGCGACGGACTTGTGGGCGGCGTACCGCGAGGGTGCTTTCAAACCCTCGGCTCGACCTTGGTTGGGCTACCTGATGCTGCTGGAAGATGCTCCGGGCTCCACGCGCCCCGTAAAGGCGCAGGAGCCACATTTCAAAGTCTTCGAGGAATTTAACTCCGCGTCCTACGCCAGGCGTTACGAAATTCTTCTGACGAAGCTAGTTCGCGAAAGGCTGTACGACGCTACTTGCTTTCTAATGTCCAACAGTACGGATGGTCTTAGAGGACAATACTCGGAGCCAGTGCCAGAACTCAACTTCACGAACTTTATTTCGTCGCTGATCGCGAAGACAATCGCTTACAAGAAGACTCAATAAATGCCCAAACGCACTGACATCTCGAAAATCCTGATCCTCGGCTCCGGGCCCATTGTTATTGGGCAGTCGGCGGAGTTTGATTACTCTGGCACGCAGGC
>Ga0181525_10004137_pt1 | contig 11222 bp, 4 predicted proteins | sample PEATcosm2014_Bin_48_FD_121100 | JGI IMG/M metagenome (GOLD analysis project Ga0181525, IMG submission 121100) | Peatland microbial communities from MTU Mesocosm Facility, Houghton, MI, USA - PEATcosm2014_Bin06_10_metaG | ecosystem: Environmental > Terrestrial > Soil > Wetlands > Peat | place... | reverse complement strand
GTGGCCGACTCCACCAGAACGCTGATGGGCAGGTTGCGGTATTCGTTGACGGCTGTGTGATTTGCGGACATAGCGGTTTCTCCCTTCGGTTTGTGGTTGGGTTTTGGCATTACGACACACTTGGACTGCGAACTCATCACGGTTCTCCTTCTGTCTTTGGGTTAGGCTGCGGCACTGGCGGGAGTCTCCTCGGGGCTGAGTGCCCCGAGAATGACCGCTGCCGTCTTCTGCACGATTTCCAAGCTCTCGGCAAGCAACTTGGCATCGCCGTGGTAAAGCTGGATGTAGTCGGCAGAGGCGCTTCCGGTCTCAAGTCCGATGGCTTTGGAGACGACAAAGGCGACGGCCTCGGCTTCGGTTTCGCGCACTGTCTTGGTAATCAGGCTGCGGCGCTCACTCTTGTGCAGGAGTTCGTGGGCGACTTCATGCACCAGCGTTGCGAACTGTTCCGCCTCGGTCATGTCGGGAAGAAGCTCGATGCTGCCGCCCTTGGACACGCCGCGTGCAGGGGCGATCTGGTCCGAGTAGCCGAACTTGATGCCGTGTCCAATGACGAATTGAACCAACTGCGCCAGATGCGTTCCGGCCTCGCCGCTGAACTCGCGCAATGCGGGAAGCTCCTTGCCTTCGGTCTGCGAGATGTCCCACACATACACCGGACGGAATCCCACCAGCGCGGGTGCTGCCGTGGTCTTGCTGTCGGGTTCCTCGCGCTCTGGGCTCTCCTTCTGGCGGCGCTTCTTGGCGACCATGGGGGCAAAGATCATGATCCCTTTCTCACCTTTCTTGACCTTGCGGCCCAACTGGTTCCAGGTGAAGATTCCGGCAACGTTCGAGGCCTCCGGCTTCTGGCTGGCGATCAACAACACATTGCCGAGCGAGTATTTGTGGAAGCGTGCCATGGTGGTGAGGTATTGGGTGAGAACCTCGGAGTGTCCGGCCTCCAGTTGGGCAATCAAGTGTTGCACGTTGGCGGCGATGATGGCTTGCGTGTTGGGCTTGCCGTCGGCGCGAAGCGTAGCGACGGGGGAGGGAAGGCTGCTGGCGGGATTGCTGTGGCTGTTGCTGCTGAATTCCATGTTTTTGTTCCTTTTCTGCCGTTTCCGGCTGTTTTTGTTCTTCACAGCCGCGACAGCGGACAAAAACAGACGGAACGGTGGAAAGGACGGAACGGAGGACTCCGGAGGGTGGCAGGGTGTGAGTGGGGGCGCGGTGAGTGACAAACGCGGGTTTGGTTTGGCGCGAAACCGGCGCGAACCGAAGCGCCCGTCCGAGCCGCGCAGCGGCGTACTCCCGGAGGGGTCAGAAGTGGAATGAAGACACGGAGCTATTGGCCGGTTCCGAATACAGCATCCGATTCGCATCCAGGTCGCTTCCGGACCCAACGCGGTAACTGGCGCTCGCAGCTGAAATCTACTGGAGACAATGGAATTTGAGTACCACACGAGGAGCAGTTTCACCAAGACTTGTTGCCAGTGGTTGACGTTTGTCGTTGGACTGAGTGCTATCGGGACTTTGGACCTGGCGTGCAGCGCAAGTGAAATGAAGTGCAGACACCCCGAGGGATATCCAGATGTTGACTAATTATCTAATGGTTCAATACAAGGCACTGGTGTGGAGTCGACCGCGCGAGAGTCACTAGCCGATGAGTAAGTGTCAGATCAGCCCGCAGTAGTATAATCGCTGCGAAACCAGCTCTGTTTATATGACGTGCTGTACAAAGGCGGCCTACTGGCCATGGCTGATTCGGAGATTTTTCATCCCGGTGCGCTGCTGCGAGATCCGCGAAGCCGTGAGGCCCTAAATATTCGGGTTGTCTCGTCCGACGAAAAGTTCGTCGTGGTATCCGTTGGGAGCGATACCCGACGATATGTACGCAAGGATGCCCTCCTGCAGAGATGGAAGTTGCCCGCGCGCACTGCGGTTGTGATTGACCCACTTGCGGGGCAGACAGAGACCCGGACTGGAATCGTCATGGGCCTTCGAGGGGAATCTGACTATTCGAATACCTGGACGTACCTAGTCAGTACCGAGGAAGGGACTGAGGAAATCCCAGAGCAACGACTCCGGGTTCTCCAGATCGAGTTTCAGGATCCCATTGCCCGTATAGAGATGAACGGTTGGCGCGGACCCAAGAGGTTCTTCGCGCGGCTAGGACTTCTGGAACGGACGACCGTTTGGAAGCAGGACTCTGAGGGAATTCCTGCTTTTCTTGGAGCGCGAATCAATCCACTATTCCATCAGTTCTACGCGGCTCGACGATGCTTATTGGACCGAGAGACGCGTTTCCTGCTCGCCGACGAAGTCGGTCTCGGCAAGACCATTGAGGCCGGATTAGTGATTCAATCTCTCTTGGCGACTAAGCCTAGCATCAGGGTATTGGTGGTGGCACCTGGCACCACCAGTCGTCAATGGCTCGCCGAACTCTACTGCCGTTTCGGTGGCCGCACCTTTACGCACGTAAATGCGGTCCGTTATGGCACTGAGAATCGAAAGACATTGGACGTTCTGCTCACGAGTGACCGCCTGATCGTCACCACCTCGCTGCTGCGTACGCAGGCGAAGGTTTTGTCGATGGTGACCAGCCAGCACTGGGATCTCTTGGTGGTGGACGAGGGGCACCACCTCGCAAACTGGCCCGAGCTTATCAAACAACTTCGCCAAGTATCCGAGAAGGCTTCAAGTTGCCTTGTATTGACGGCTACACCGGGCCGAGGCGACGATAAGGGACTGCTCGAACTGCTCAAGTTAGTTGCACCAGCAACTTATGGACCTGTGACTATCGGCGATTTCACCAGTCGGCTCGAACCTCAAAGAAGGATTGCTGAGAAACTCCTCTATTCCGAGGAGTTGGTCGAAGCATTGTTAGCGCGCGGCGACATCGACAAAGATGATGCGCGGCACCTCGCGGCGCAGTGGATAGGACTATTCCCAAATGATCCAATCGTAGCTCAACGATTGGAGCGGATGCAGGAAGGCAACGGCGACGCAGTTCAGGAATTGGTGGCACATATACAAGAACACTATCGCGTCGACCGTCGCATCATCCGCATGCGGCGGCGAACGTTGGCCGAGTACGGAAGTTGTTATGCGGCCCGACGCATGGAGTCGCTTGAGTATGATGCCTGCGCCGCAGAAGTAGCGGTCGTAGAGCAAGTGGTGGACCTTACTAGTCGAACCGACGTCCCTGACACTTGGAAAGCGCTCTGGTCTCGACTAGCTTCCACGACCCCGGTATTGCTCCGCGAATTGCTTCAGACCCGACTAGCGACTCTGTCCGAACCCGCAGCACAAGGCGAATTTCCGACGATTGACCCACTCGCCGTTGATTTGGGACCTGCAGAGGAAGAGGCCGCGCTCAGAAGCTATCTGGAGATTGGCCGACGTTTTCCCGGCGAGGCTATCTGGCTGAGTGAAACCCTAGCACAAGTACAACGGTGGATGATGTCTGAGGGGCATTCGCCAGGTCGATTTGTCTCGCTCTTCAGATGGTTAGACGCAAGCCTTCGCGCAGGAAGCAAGAAAATACTCGTCTTTTCCCAGTCGCGACAGGTTGTCACAGAGTTTGCAGCCTATCTCCGAAGTAAACTCGGTGAGGATGCAGTAGCTGTAATGACGCATGATCTTGGGGACGATGCGATTGCTGAAGTCGCGCGACGATTTGAGTTTTATCCTCGATGCGTGGTGCTTGTGTCAGACGAGGTGGGAGCTGAAGGGCGCAACTTTCAGTTTGCGGACGCTGTAGCGCACCTTGACCAGCCATCGATCGTAGCACGCGTTGAGCAGCGAATTGGACGACTCGACCGCATCGGCCGTGCTGTCCATCGACCGGTTCTCTCCGTTTCGATCATTGGGCCGTCCGAATCCGAACGCGCGCTCCTGGCACTTAATCGTGATCTGTTTCGCGTATACGAGCGCTCAATCGGTGGACTCGAGTACCTTTTGCCACGATTTCAGCAACTCATTACAACCGCCCTAGCTGGGGGCGCCAAAAGGCTGTATCAACTGGCCCATGACATTCAACCTGCACTCGATGACGAGGAGCAGCGCGTCGATGAGGCTTTTTCCTTTTTCCTAGATGCGACGCGTCCGGAACTTGAGAGAGCTAAGCAATTAGCGGATCTAGTCGCCGATCGATCCGGCGACGAGGACGAAAGCTATGTACGTGACTGGTGCAAGGAACTTGGCATCTCAGTTATCAGTCAAACAGGAAACTGCGTGAAGATTGAGGCTCGAGTTGAGCGACTCGATGCACCGTTGGCCGCAATCGGCGCTAGGGACTGGATCAGGATTGGTACGTTTCTTCGTCGCATCGCACTGGATGTTCCGGCAGTTCAGTATCTCGCTCCTGGGCACCTTTTCGTTGACGCGCTTTTGGAGAGCGCACAGAATACACATGACGCACGGGCAACAGTTTTTTTCCGCGATCTGGGCATAAAGGGCCAAGGTCGCGTCTTCTGCGTGGTTGTCGGACGCTTGGGCCCAGCCGAAACAATTTTCACCGCTAGCGTCTCCGCCGGGCTCTTGAGACGTGCAGAACATTACCTCCCAATTGAATGGGTGCGTTCAGCGTTCGAAATTCTCCCTGACGGAGATATCGTCTCGGTACCGCCCGGGGCGTTGCGTGAGGGATTGACGAAAGACCTTCAGCCCACGGACCGCAAGTGCTATCCGGATGAACTGTCGTGCTTGGCCGAAAACTTCTCTGGCCTCTGGATCGGCTTGCGGGCCGCGGTGGAGGCTGCGAAGGGGGTCGCACTCGCTCACAAGAAAGATGAGATTGAGGCTGCCGGCATCGAACTCGAAGACGCACTGCGATCCGAACTGGCATACCTCCGAGCACAGAACGTTAACCCCGCCACGAAGGATTTGCTGCACGAACGGGAAACTCTCTTGGCGAGCGTTCGATGCCCGACAGTTGCCACCGATGGTGTAGCGATTGTGATTGGGAGCGAGGGGCGCTGATGCTGAATAGGGTCATGGTCGAAGCAGCGTTCGGTGGCGCAGACTGGGTTGATGTTGCGCGGGTTCTCGAGGAAGCATCTCTCACTGCTCACTCCGAGACCGAACAATGGCGAGTTCGCGCAATGGCCGCATGCGCGCACGTCGTAGCGCAGGGAAGTACCGGACGGGATGCTGCGGCTCAGATCCGCGAATTGGTGAGGCTTGCAGATGGCCACATTCAACTTTCAGCGTACCTCCTCAAAGACATCGACCAAGGTTTATTCGCGGAGTTTGCACTAGTTGAACGAGCGGACCCCTCGGGGCGCAGCTTGCTGGAGTTGTCGCCCCTTCATCCTGTCTTTGATGCTGTCCAGGATCTGAGATGGGCTCTTCGCATCGACACTAGGCTTCGGCGTAATACTAACTCCGAGCCGGCCAGTTCGTTCCTCCATCGACTGAGCCCACACGCCAGATTTGCGTCGGACGGACAGAAGGCGGCTCTTCATGGCCTCATGACGATGCCAACTGGTGCGACGCTCATCGCGTCACTACCTACCGGTTGGGGGAAGAGCGCACTTTTTCAACTCGGCGTGCGCCGCTGGCGAGAGGCGGACCCTTTGGCGTGTGTGGTCGTTATCGTCCCCACCGTGGCACTTGCGCAGGATCACGCACGGACTCTGGCATCGATGCCAAGCCTAACAGGATCCAGGTCCCTCGTTGGCGGCATGAAACTTTCCGAGCGGGACGAAGTGCTCGAGGCATTTAGCATGGGTGACGTCCCGATTCTGCTAATGTCGCCCGAGATGGCGCTTGGTGGTGCGTTCAACGCGCTCCGCGACGCCGCGATGCGCGCGAGTCACGGTTATGACGGGGGGCACCTCGCGGCGGTTGTTATAGATGAGGCCCACATTATCGCTTCATGGGGTAGACATTTTCGTCCGGACTTCCAACGACTGCCTGGTTTAGTGCAAGACTTGCGAACCTGCCAACCCGATCTCCGAATATTGCTGCTCTCGGCGACGATCGATGCCGAACTTCGCGAGCGACTTAGGCACGATTTTTCAGGCAACGGACCTACGGATGAAGTCGTTGTCGCCGAACCCCGCGAAGAATTCGATCTCGTGTGGAACCGCGTTTTGCCCGAAGACGATCGCACTGCCCTCGTGGTTCAAGCCGCAGATGTAGTTCCTCGGCCCGCGATCATATATACGACGACGGTCGAGGATGCAGAAAAGCTCTACGAGCGACTCTGGAAACGAGGGTATCGACGGATTGAACTGTTCACGGGCGATGTCGATGACCCCTCCGAACGTCAGAGAGTCCTAGATTCCTGGGCTTCCGGTGCGACGGACATGGTTGTGGCGACCTCCGCGTTCGGTATGGGGGTCGACAAGGCGAACGTGCGAGCCATCGTTCATGCATGCCTTCCCGAGAGTGCCGAACGCCTCTACCAGGAAATTGGCCGTGGTGGCCGCGATGGTCACCAAGCGCTGTCTTTGTGCCTGTGGACCGATGGCGACGCCTCGACCGCCGCGAGTCTCGCCATACATGGCTGGATGCACCCGGAAACATCCATTCGGCGGTGGAAGGCGATACTCGAAGAGGCAAGCTACAGAGGTTATCTGAGTCACGGCCCTTCGGGCATTCAACTCAAGGCGCCGCTGGACGCCCGGCATGAGGGACTGGAGGAGCGAATCACAGGCAAACTAAATCGACAGTGGAATGCAGCCCTGTTGACGCTTCTTCAACGATCGGGAGCGCTGCGCATAGTCCGCGAGGAAAAAGCGGAAAACGGTGCTGAGTTGTGGGTTGGCGAGATCCTCCGACCTGAAATTGTGAGCGACGTCCCAGCGCTTGGCCAGATTCTGACCCCCTTTCTCACTGTCGGCGAGTGCGAAGCGAAGGCTGCTCGCACAAGGGCCACCGAACTCGAACAGGCTTTGCTCAACGAGGAGGAAGGCTGCTCTCGCACCCTGCTGTTCGATTTGGTGGAACCATCTGGATCACCTTGGCCTTGCGGCCGTTGCCCCGTTTGCGTGGCTGTCGGCGAACATCCGCGCACACGACCTAATCGACACGAATTCCACACCGCGTGGCCGGATTACGAGTGGCCTCAGCGGTGCCTTCGAGCTGGCGTGTTGGTTGTCATTTCCGAGGATTCGAAGTTCAATCATCTGGGCCGCTTGGTGGCACGTCTTGCGGGTGTCGGAGTAGAGCAATTCATCACAACGGCGGACACATTGGACGCTCTCGAACGGACCGTGTGCGATTCCAACCTCGATTTAGGGTTTACCCTTCGCCTGGGAGGGACCGTGCCGATCGCTCGAGCGCCGACGGCCGTACTCATCGATAGCCGGGCAGCCGAACTCGAGACAGTGAGAACAAACTGTGTTGCCCTGCGTAATCACTTTGAGGCGAATTGGCGGGAACTCCCCTTGTATTTTGTCCTTTCACCAGACCTCGTGCCAGCGGGCTCGGCCCTGGCTCAATATCTTTCGTCGCAAGCTCCGATGGCCGAACTCGAGCTTGCTCGTAGAGGGTTAGACTTATGAGCCTGTTGTCAACTCCTACTGCCCGCCCGGACCGTGTATTTTCATTGGTTTCACTGGTGCGCGCGCTGGGTGGTCGAGTAACGGCTAGCGATGCAAAGGAGTGGTTGGCTCCGGCTTATCGCACCGCTGAGAGCACCCCGCCGAAGGACGCCGAGCGTGTGCGCGAAATTTTTCGGGTTGCGCGGGATTTGAAGTTATTGGACGCTGACCAAAATGACTGGGTAAGTCAGTGCGAACTCCCGGCGACTCGAAGAGCGTTTGCGCATCATGTTCACGCGCACTTGTGCAGCCTTGAATCGGACGACCCCGATGCGGTCCTGCTTCGGGCGTACGCATGGTGCGTAGCCTATGCCGAGGCTAACGGAACTTCCACGGTGCTTAGCAGAACAGCAAAGGAGTTGGTTCGCGAAATCGCTGCAGCGCTCGGTAGAAGCAACGAACAAGACGAGGATCCCCTGTTCAACTCCACCAAATGGCCTGCGTGGAAGGATTGGATGGTATTCTTGGGGCTCGGCTGGAACGACCTCCCAGGTACCAGTGGCTTTCTGCTTGACCCGTGCAGGCGGATAGAGGAGGAAATCCTGGCCTTGACTTTGTCGAATTCGAGACTAGATGCGAAGTCATTCTTAGTGAGCATCGCGAAGACACTTCCATACCTCGATAGCGGCACGATGTTTGAGGCTGCTTGCAACACCGGCCTGGCGAGACCACCGAAAGGCCAACTCTCCCGCGTTCTGAGCCAAGCGATCCGAGCACTTCAGGACAATGGGATTCTGCGCTGCGAGATGGTAGGCGATGCCAGGGATGGCGTCACTCTCTTTCCTGACCCCTTGAGCTCGACGAACGCTTTCAGCCATATCCAACAATTCCCTGGGGTCAGCCATGTTTGAGCGCTACACATGCTGGGACGCCGCGAGCGTGCCGGATGTTCTGGTACCGCTTGCACTTGAGGGAAACGAAGCTCTCTTCCGGGCAACTCATTCGCCCATCACCGGCCTAGTTATAACGGGGACCGATGCGCACGAGGTCATTCATGCCTCTGAAGAAGGCCTGCTCGATGCGCTCTCATTTCCAGATCGACGTCATGCCATGTGCGTGGTCGAGGGAGAAGCCGGCTCTGGCAAGTCGCATCTCATACGGTGGCTAAAGGTGAACTGGCCGACCGGAAGCGACCTTCCGGTTCTGATCGAGCGTGCCGACGGTACACTCGATGGAACGCTTCGCCAACTGAACGAAAAACTCGCGATAGACGGTACGGCGAGATTTGAATCCATTATTCCAAGGTACAAACTTACCGAGCAAGGCCAACGCGCCTCGCTGCTTCTTCAACTCGGCAATCTCTGCCGATCGGGAACACTCTCTGAACCGCTCGGCGACGAAGATTGGTGCGAGAAACATGGGTTGTCCGACATGTTGCAATCGGAAACCGTCAGAACGCAATGGAAGGCACCTGAGCGGATACTAGAAGTATTGACCCTTGGTGCAGATCGTGACTCAAAGGTCGCTTGCTTCACTGCCCGAGATGCCCTTGAACTCAAACAACCGCTGGCGGGACTTCGCGGAAAAAACGTCGGTCCCGGAGCGATCAAGTTGGCACACATGCTTCGTGGAGAGAGCGAGGCAATTGCTTCGGCACTCGAAAATTCACAATCTGGCAGTGACGACGTTGATATCTCTGGCGTTGCACCGAACACAACCAGGTTCCTCGCCGCACTCAATTCCCGACTTAACCTTGCCATCCAGTCGGCAATGGGCATCAGTGGTGCTGTCCTGCAGAATATGTTTCGGGATTTGCGGCGCACACTTAAGGAAAAGGGCCAACGACTTGTTCTGCTGCTTGAGGACCTCACGGGCGCCCAAGGGATCGATCAAGAACTCCTTTACGTGTTACAGGAAAAGTCGACGACCCAGGACGAATTCTGTGACATCGTGAGCGTCGTCGGAATAACTCCTGGCTACTATCGGCAATTCATCGCAGCACAGGCAAACGTTGTACAGCGGATTACGCACCATGTTCGCTTTGGAAAGGCTGAAGGCTCCTTTCAGGCAGTTTCCGCACTGGAAGGACCATCCGAACAGGTCGCGTTTGCATCGAGGTACCTTCGCGCCGTTCGTGCAGGTATTACGGAAATCGATGAGGCTGCCGCGGAGAATAGGGACATCACCAATCGGTGCGAGGAGTGTCCTCATTGCGATGAATGTCACTTGATTTTCGGCCATGTTGACCATGTGGGTCTCTATCCGCTTACGGAAAAGTCAATCGTGCGGATGTTCTCATCGCTCAAGGACCCTCGTGGTGCAATGTTTCTCCAAACTCCTAGAGCTCTCATTCAAGGGATTCTCGCACCTACGCTTTCTGGTGCATTAGACATCCGGGCGGGTACGTTTCCGGTGCCATCGGTTGAGACTGAATGGCATCCCGTATCCAAGCGAGAAGTCCATGGACTTGCCCACGAGTTGATCGAGAGAGCTGAAGAGGGGATGCGAGAGCGACTTAGAATAACAGTGTCGTGGTGGGGAGATGGTGGGTTCCCGATAGCGGGAGACGCACCTAACGAATGGGCCGGTGTGCCTGAAGGCGTATTCCGGAGTTGGGGCATGACACCCCCAAAAGCATCTGTGTCATCTGTAACCAGATCGGCGCCCTCAGAGCCAGAGCCCGCCGAGGTTTCGACACATCAGATTTCAAGTGTCAAGTCTGCACCGATCAAAGGTAAGGTTGAACCCATTGAAGCGGCAGCGCCAAAGGAGCCCCTACCTCCCGTAAGACGTTCGGCTCCAAAGACAAAGATCGACGAGCAATTCGAACGTCTGCGCGCATGGACGAAAACAGGAAAGGTCGAAGACGACGGATTCTGGCGAGCGCGCGCCGAGGCCTTCATCAACAAAATCAATTGGAAGGCTGAGGACGTTCCTCACTGGTTCGCTGGTGAGGCATTGGGCGAAGTGCGACTTCAGGGTTCGGGGAAAACGGACCAGCGTAACGTGGTGATTCCCTGCGCCCCGTGGGCTGCCCGAGGGTTGGAGTGGTCGGCTCGTCTCGAACATGGGAAACTGTCCGAAGCGGAATACGAGGTCGCTGTCCAAGCGATCGGGGTATTCGCACAGAATGTTCGTAGAGTTGTCTTGAAATGGATCTTATCGCGCGTACCCGAGGTTGAGCCAGGAAAGCTGTGGCAATTCGAGGCAACGGTGGTGCAGGTGCTACTTACTCGCGCATGGTTGCGCGGTGAGACCCACCCGGGAGCGCCGCAAGTCGAACAATGGAAGACCATTCTATCTGACGATTCTCCCGGAGGAGCCGTTCGACGGCCTGGAGCCAATTCGTGGAACTCGACTGTCGATGAACTTGCGGCAGACTCCTCGCTCCACAAACGCCTGAGAGGCCTGTCCGAATGCGGTGATACCGTCGTTGATGTCTCGTTCGCAGCCGCCGCAATTCGGATTCTCATTGAGGAATCCAGGGGGCCGTCGCTCCCTGAGAATCTTCCTGAGCAGACAGCCAAATCCAAATGGCTGGGCGCGTTGGTCTCCTCCGCTAAAATCGCACGGAATGCATTGTCAGACTTGCCAGGAAAAGAGGTTCAGCGCCTTCGCGAGCGCTTGAATTTCGTTCGCGACAACGCAGGGACCGACTTCAAAATCTACATTGAGCGAGCGGCTTTGGCGTTCGAGCGAGTGCGTCAAGATTTGCCGACCTACGCACCTGCCGAACTATCAGATTGG
>Ga0181525_10004136_pt1 | contig 11223 bp, 11 predicted proteins | sample PEATcosm2014_Bin_48_FD_121100 | JGI IMG/M metagenome (GOLD analysis project Ga0181525, IMG submission 121100) | Peatland microbial communities from MTU Mesocosm Facility, Houghton, MI, USA - PEATcosm2014_Bin06_10_metaG | ecosystem: Environmental > Terrestrial > Soil > Wetlands > Peat | place... | reverse complement strand
TGCTTCTGACTTTAATTTTAATTTTGTTTCTGGTTTTGATTTTTTCTGTTTTGAGACCTTTACTTTATTATTAATTTCTTCATCTGCTTCAATATTCATTTCCATGACCGAAGCCTCCCCGTTCTCAAGCGTGGTAGTGGAGTCCTGCCTTTCACTTTTTCCTTTTCCTTTTTTATTTAAAGGCATAGACAACCTCAGGCGATAGATCAAACCATAAAGGCCATTATATCGTGAATCAGCAGGTGAAAGATTAATGGAGAGGTAACTGGTTGTTTTAACTGATTAATTTTTAAGAAAATAACATCATCGGATCCACAGGCTTACCCGCCTTCCTCACCTCAAAATGCAGCATAGTCGTATCCGTCCCTGTACTACCCATTTCCGCAATCTTCTGCCCCTTTCTCACCCACTCGCCATCCCTGACCAAAGACACGCGGCAATGTGCATACGCTGATAAATAAACATTATTATGCTTAATAATGATGAGATTCCCGTAACCTCTTAATCCATTCCCACTATATACAACCTTCCCTGCTGCTGCGGCGTAAACCGCCTCACCCTCAGCCCCTGCAATATTCACACCTTTATTATTGGCAGAAAAACCTTTAATCACTTTCCCGCGCGTTGGCCACTTCCATGCAGAGACTGCATACTCAGGTTCTCTCTCCACATTTTTAACAGCAACACGTGCCGCATGATGCACGCGAGATTTTCGAAGTGAGATCAATTGATTTTTTTGAATGGTATAAGGCGGCTGAATATTATTTCGTTCAGCAAGCGTTCGATAATCAAGACCGTAACGAAAAGCAATGGAATATAAAGTTTCGCCGCTTGCAACACGATGCACACCCGAACGAGGAACGGCTTCCATGCCGCTAATATCCGTGACAGGAGCAAAGGTATCACTCCCCGAACACGAGACCAGGAAAAAGAAAATAAAATAATAAATCCATTTCATGATTATCCTATTTGCAGCGGCTGCACCCAGGTGGACAACTCATCGAGCACTTTATAATGCGTTAAATCAAGATGCAGCGGTGTCACAGACACATAGCCAGAATTCACTGCATAAAAATCTGTTCCAGGCCCTGCATCTTGCTCAGGTCCTGGCTGCCCCACCCAATATATTTTTCTGCCTCTGGGATCAACTGCCTTGATCGTCGGCTCTGCAATATGCCGCGTGCCCAGACGCGTGACTTGTATGCCCTTCAATTCAGAAAAAGGTAAATCAGGCACATTCACATTTAAAATCGTATCTGAAGTGAGCGGTGTTTCGCGCAGACGCTCCACCAGAATTTTTGCAATTTGCGCTGCCGTATCATAATGCTCGCAGCGCGGACCTGCGAGTGAAACTGCAATTGACGGCAGACCGAGAAAACGTCCTTCTGTTGCTGCAGCCACTGTGCCGGAATACAACACATCGTCGCTGAGATTGGAGCCTTCATTAATGCCGGAAACGACCATATCAGGCATTTCTTTTAATAAGCCTGTCACAGCAAGATGCACGCAATCTGTGGGCGTGCCATTCACGCTAAAAAATCCATTCGCAGCTGTCACCACACGCAGCGGATTTTCAAGCGTCAGCGAGTTACTCACACCGCTGCGATTACGATCTGGCGCAACCACTATGATGTCAGCAAGCTTGCTAAGCGCATTGGCAAGATGAGAAAGACCTGGAGCGTGAACACCATCATCATTACTAATTAATATTTTCATTTTTTTCCTTATCTACTTCACCACATGATAAAAGGTCTCACCCTTTTTAATCATGCCTAATTCATTACGTGCGCGCGACTCAGCGCCATCCTTGCTATTTTGCAAACGTTTAATCTGAAACAATAAATCATCATTACTCAATTTTAATTTATCCGTCTCTTTGGTTTGCTCTGCAAGCGATGCCTTCATCGCCGCCATATCCCTGACACCGCCTTGCTGAAACCAGAGCCTATATTGCAGAAAAACGAGAACAGCAAATAAAATGACGCTCAAGATAGTCAAGCGCATTAGCCTGTTACCCTCGCCTTGACATTAAACTGCGAGAAAACACTAGCGCCTGCGTATTTTCCCTGACTGCCCAGCTGTTCTTCAATACGCAACAACTGATTGTATTTTGCAACACGATCTGTGCGGCACAAGGATCCTGTCTTGATTTGCCCTGCATTCGTGCCAACGGCAATATCTGCAATTGTTGTATCTTCTGTTTCACCTGAACGATGCGAAATGACCGTATTGTATCTGGCATCTTTCGCCATCTGAATAGCGGCAAGTGTTTCAGTCAGCGTACCAATCTGGTTAGGCTTAATTAAAATGGCATTCGCCACATGCTCGGAAATACCTTTTTGCAAGAGCGCCGTATTCGTCACAAACAAATCATCACCGACCAATTGTATGCGCTGCCCCAGACGTTTGGTTAATTTGCTCCAGCCTTCCCAATCATCTTCTGCCATGCCGTCTTCAATGCTGATAATCGGATAGCGATCAACAAAGCGCGCAAGATAATCAATAAATTCATCTACTGTTAATATGCGATTTTCACCTGCGAGATGATACTTACCATCGCGATAAAGTTCATTGCTTGCAACATCCAGTCCAAGGCAAATATCTTTTTCCGGTTGATAACCTGCACCCGTGATTGCTTCCAGAATTAATTCAATCGCAGCTTCCTGATTTGGCAAATCCGGTGCAAACCCGCCTTCATCCCCCACATTCGTATTATATTTTTTAGTTTTTAAACGCTGTTTCAAATGATGAAAAATTTCCACACCCGCACGTAATGCTTCTGAAAAAGTTGGCGCGCCAACAGGCAAAATCATGAATTCCTGAAAATCGAGATTATTATCTGCGTGTGCACCCCCGTTGATAATATTCATCATCGGAACAGGCAAAAGATATTGTGATGATTGAGAAAGATATTGATACAAAGGCTCGCGCTTAGACAAAGCAGCGGCTTTTGCAGCAGCAAGCGATACCGCAAGCAGTGCATTTGCCCCGTATTTTTCCTTATTTTCTGTGCCATCGAGGGCGAGCATGGCATCATCAAGCTCAGCCTGTTTGGTAATTTCAAATCCTTTCAGTGCTTTTGCAAGATCATTACGAATAAAGGAAACGGCTTGCATCACCCCCTTGCCCAGATAACGCTTCTTATCACCGTCACGTTTTTCAAGTGCTTCGCGTGATCCAGTCGATGCACCCGATGGCACTGCCGCACGTCCTGTTTCACCTGAGGTTAATATCACTTCTGCTTCAACCGTTGGATTGCCGCGTGAATCAATAATTTCACGCGCTAAGATTTCTTTAATTTGCGACATGCTTACTCCTAAAATACTAAACTCAAATTTCCAGCACTTCCTTGACAAAGGGAATAGTCAATCGTCTTTGCGCAGCGAGTGATGCCTTATCCAGTGCATCAAGTGCTGCGAATAAAGTTCCCATGTGTCTTGGACAATGCGTCAAAATATATTTCCCCACTTCATCAGACAAGGTAATACCGCGGCGATTTGCACGCAGGGTCAGGATAGAAAGTTTTTCCGCATCAGCAAGCGGATGCAATTGAAAGATTACTCCCCACGACAAACGCGATACGAGATCAGGTAATTGCAGATGAATGGCCTTAGGTAAATCATTCGCAGCGATTATCATATTTTTACCTGCATCATGCAGACGGTTATAAAGATGAAAAATCGCTTCCTCCCATTCAGCACGACCAGCAATCACATGCAAATCATCTATGCAAACGAGATCCAGCAATTCAAGCCCATTCAGCATTTCAGGTGTGAGTGAAACAAGCTGTGCGAGCGGCAGATACACTGACGTCTTTTGCTGCTGATGCGCATGATGACAAGCTGCCTGCAGCAGATGACTCAAGCCTTGCCCGCGCGTTCCGCAGAGATAAATCTGTTTTTCACCCTGGCCGCTAACCGTTTTTTTAAGCTCGACAATGACTTCCGCATTTGTCGCCGAATAAAAATTATCAAAGGTTGCCTCATCCCTTAAGCTCAGGCCTAGCGTCAGTTGATTTGATATGGTCTGCATAACGAACTCTGTTTTTAATTCCCGGCTATTATACTCATTACACCTTCTATGGCGACAATTAATGATGTGTGATAAATTTTGCCGTTCTGACCAATCCGGCAACACATACATGCAGCAGACTTCCTGGATAAAAGATATCCTCTTCCTGACCATCCTTTTAAGCGCATTATTTTTTATTTCGCTTGGCTCACGCCCTCTCTTTGTGCCCGATGAAGGACGCTACGCAGAAATCGCTCGTGAGATGGTGGCATCAAGGGATTACGTCACACCCTATCTCAACAGCATTAAATATTTTGAGAAACCCGTTCTCTTTTACTGGATGGAAGCCGCCGCCATTCATCTCGGCGGTTTAAACCTCTGGGCCATACGCAGCGTCAATGCCGTGCTGGGTCTTTTGGGCTGCCTGCTGACTTACGGCGCAGTACGTGCACTCTATAATCGCCGCACAGCTTTATTATCAGCGTGTATTCTCGGCACCAGCACGCTGTATTTTGTCATGACGCATATGATTAGCCTCGATCTGCCTGTCACTGTTTTTCTTTCCCTCACCTTATACGCCTTTCTGCTCGCCATACAGCATCCCGCAGGAAATACACGCCGGTTTTATCTGTTTGGTGCAGCGCTTGCTGCCGCCTGTGCTGTGTTGACCAAAGGTTTAATCGGCATTGTCTTTCCTATTCTGATTATTGGTACGTTTCTTGCGGCTACCCGCGAATGGCGCATGCTGCTAAAACTGTATATTCCCTCGTGCCTGCTTGTTTTTTTTCTGGCGGCTGCCCCTTGGCATATTCTTGTCGGACTGCGTCATCCGGAATTTTTTTATTTCTATTTTATTAACCAGCATTTTCTGCGTTACACCATGCTGAAAATCGGGCATTACCAGCCAGTCTGGTTTTTCATTCCTGTTTTAATTGCAGGATTTTTTCCGTGGATAGTATTTTTGCCGCAGACGCTGGGCAATATTATGACTGGATTGCTTCGGCCAAAAAATCGAACAACTTTATTTCTACTCATCTGGGCTGTTTTAATTTTTATTTTCTTTTCCATTTCAAAATCAAAATTAATTCCCTACATCCTGCCGGTTTTCCCGCCGCTAGCCATTTTGACCGCACGCTATCTGGATGAACACCTGAATAAACCTTCTGCAGGAATAAAAGCCGGTTTCATCTGTCTGCTGCCAGCCGCTCTTCTCATCACTTGCGTCTTCTTTCTTTTTCTACAAAAAGCCGAGATCCCCGATCCCGGCATGGCAACACGCTATCTTTATGCAGCAGCCGCCATCCTCATGGCTGGAACGCTGGCTGCTTGCTTATGGCTTTCTCATCATCCAAAGCGCAGCCTTGTCATGCTCATCGCAAGCTCAGGCTTGTTTTTATTATTAGCCTTCTCTTCCCTGCCTTTCATTGATACGCGCAGCATTCTGCCTCTCGCCAATATTCTGAACCCCATTCTCAAGCTGCAGGATGAAGTAGTTACCTACGATCAGTATTTTCAAGACCTACCCTTTTACCTTGAGCGCCGCGTCACCATTTTGAACTGGAAAAATGAAATGACTCAGGGCATGAAGCATCAGGACACACGAGAATGGATGATTAACGATCAGACTTTCTGGCAGCGATGGCATAGCGAAAAACGCATTTTTGCCATCATGGGCAAAAAAGATTACCAGGAATTTGCCTTGAGGTTTCCGCATGAAAACCACTATCTTGTGGGTGAAACCATCAATTATGTTTTGATTTGCAATCAAAAGCTTCCGTAATGTGCGTTTTTTGATCGTTTTTAGCCTTGGGTTGGCTGTATAAATACTTGACTTGCTAAGCCCTTGAGTTATATATTGAAACTATATTCCCCGAAACGGAGGCAGCAACTGCTGAATAACTATGCTGATTAAATCACAACTCATCGGCGAACTCAGCAAGCACTTTCCTCACCTTCCCGAAAAAGATATTGCTCTCAGTGTGAATCATATTATTGACCACATGAGTGATACTTTGAGTCAAGGTGGCAGAATTGAAATACGTGGATTTGGCAGTTTCAACCTGCACTTCCGGCCTCCAAGACGAGCTCACAATCCCAAAACCGGCGAAAAGTTAATCACCAATCCCAAATATGCTGCTCATTTCAAACCGGGCAAGGAAATGCGGGAAAAAGTGAACGCTAATCGTCAGGTGCCTATCGAAGCTGTTTCCCAAGCTGATCTGGATGATGAAAGCGAATAAGCCTTGCGTCATTGCGAGGAGCCGTCAGCGCTCCTCGCAACGACAAACCCCCATCAAGTAATCGGCAGCGTCACGCCCTTCTGCCCCTGATACTTCCCGCCTCTATCCTTGTAAGACGTCTCGCAGACTTCATCTGATTCCAGAAACAATAATTGCGCCACACCTTCATTCGCATAAATTTTTGCAGGCAAGGGAGTCGTGTTTGAGAATTCAAGCGTAATATGTCCTTCCCATTCCGGCTCCAGCGGCGTGACATTCACAATAATGCCGCAGCGTGCGTAAGTGGATTTACCAAGACAAATGACTAGCACATTGCGCGGAATGCGAAAATATTCGACGCTGCGCGCGAGGGCAAATGAATTGGGGGGAATGATGCAAACGTCTGAGGCTATATCGACAAAACTCTCAGGCGCGAAATTTTTGGGATCAACAACAGCAGAATTGATATTGGTGAAAATCTTGAATTCGTTTGCACAGCGAATGTCGTAACCATAACTGGATGTACCGTGCGACACAATTTTGCCGCTAGCTCCCACACGCACTTGCCCTGGCTCAAACGGTGCAATCATATTTTGCTCGCTTACCATGCGGCGTATCCATTTGTCTGATTTAATCGGCATTACTTACTCTCCTTTCACAACAATCTTTGGAAATTTCGCTGAATAGTCTTTGGGCTGCAGGGAAAGCATCGCTCCCACCTTGCGCGCCATGTCAGAAAATACGGGTTGATCGCTTATCTCGCGCATGCGTAAATCCAGCGGAATACTGCCTAGCGATTCAAGATGATATTCCGCTGCCAGTTTTGCACCGCCGCCTTCGCCAAAAATATGTTCGTCATGACCGCAGTGTCCACAATGATACACACTCATATTTTCCACAACGCCAAGAATGGGAACATTTAATTTGATAAACATTTCACACGCGCGCCGCACATCGGATAAGGCAAGGTCTTGCGGTGTGGTGACTATCACTGCCCCGCTAACAGGCATTTTCTGACACAGGGTTAATTGCACATCACCCGTGCCTGGCGGTAAATCCACCACGAGATAATCGAGATTGTCCCACTGCGTATCATGCATTAATTGCTCAAGCGCCTTGCCCAGCATAGGACCGCGCCACACGAGAGCGGCTTTTGCATCAACAAGATTACCAATGGAGATGGTTTGAATGCCGTGACGAATGATGGGTTGTATCGTTCTATCTTTAATCACAGGTTTTTCGTCTGTCGTGCCTAGCATCATGGGTTGGCTGGGACCGTAAATATCTGCATCCAGCAAGCCTGTTCTTGCCCCTTCTTTTGCAAACGCAAGCGCAAGATTCAATGCAATGGTGGATTTGCCAACGCCGCCTTTTCCTGAAGCCACTGCAATAATATTTTTAACATTTTTCAGGCAGGACATGCCTGGTCTTCCGGAATGGGCATCAATCTGATTCACACAAAAACTCTCCACGGGATGTTGATTTTGGTATACTTTAGCACTTTTTAATAAAAGCTAAAGAAGAAAGGTCATTCCATGCCAGCAAAACGCAAGATTCTAGCAACAAATGCACTTCCCTATGCCAACGGCCCGCTGCATCTCGGCCATTTGGTCGGCACCATACAAGGCGATATCTGGGTGCGCGCACAAAAAATGCAAGAACATGACTGCCTGTATATTTGCGGCAGCGATGCTCACGGCACACCCATCATGATCCAGGCTGAAAAAATGGGCGTGACGCCAGAAAAAATGATTACGGAAATTCATCAGGCCCAGCTAAATGATTTCACCGATTTTCTGGTTGAGTTTGATAATTATCACACCACACATTCTCGCGAAAATCAGGAATGCGTAGAGACTATTTACAAACGCCAGCTTGACGCAGGCAACATCACCAAACGCACCATCAAACAATTATTTGACCCTGAAAAAAACATGTTTCTGCCAGATCGTTACATCAAGGGTGAATGCCCCAATTGTCATGCCAAAGATCAATACGGTGATAATTGCGAAGTCTGCGGCACAACGTATTTACCCACCGATTTAATCAATCCGTATTCCACTTTGTCTGGCGCAAAACCGGTGGAAAAAGAATCGGAACATTTCTTTTTTAAATTGCAAAACTTCGAAGACTTTTTAAAAGAATGGACGCGTCACGGACACTTGCAAGAACAAGTGACGAATAAACTGGATGAATGGTTTAAGGCTGGATTAAAAGAATGGGATATCTCGCGTGATGCGCCGTATTTTGGTTTTTCCATTCCCGGTGAAAAAGACAAGTATTTTTACGTGTGGCTGGATGCACCCGTCGGCTACATGGCAAGTTTTTTAAATCTCTGCCAGAAAAAACAATTAGATTTTGCAGAATACTGGGAAAAAGAAAATGCCGCTGAGCTTTATCATTTTATCGGCAAGGATATTATTTATTTTCACGCTTTATTTTGGCCGGCAGTTTTATCCGGCGCAAAATTTCGTACGCCCAGCAAAATTTACGTGAATGGTTTTCTCACGGTAGACGGACAAAAGATGTCAAAATCCCGCGGCACGTTTATCAAGGCGCGTACTTATTTGAATAGTCTGCAACCTGAATATTTACGTTATTATTTTGCCGCAAAATTAAGCGACCGCATTGAAGATATTGATATCAACTTTGATGATTTCACCCAGCGCATTAATTCTGATCTTGTCGGCAAATTCATTAATATTGCCAGCCGCTGCGCCAGCTTTATCAATAAAAACTTTTCAGGAAAATTATCAGCCGCTTGTGTCGAACCTGTTTTATACCAGGAATTTGCGAATGCCGGTGATACGATTGCTGCGCATTACAATAATATTGAATACAGCCAGGCGATCCGGCAAATCATGCTGCTTGCTGATCGCGCTAATCAATATATTGATGAAATGAAGCCTTGGGCATTAATGAAAGACACGGCACAGCATAAAAAAGTTCAGGATGTTTGCTCACTAGGCATCAATCTATTTCGTGTGTTGATGATCTACTTAAAACCTGTGCTGCCTAAAACCGCGCAGCAGGTGGAAGCATTTTTAAATATTCCACCCTTGCAATGGAGTGACAAAGACACACCTTTGCTGGATCACAGCATTCGTGAATTCCAACCCTTGATTACCCGTATTGATGTCAAACAAATAGAGGCAATGAAAATGGCAGCACAACAAGATATTGAACAATCGACACAAACAACAGCACAGCCTGTCGTTCCAGAAAAAAATGAATATATAAGTATTGATGATTTCAGCAAAATTGATTTGCGCATTGCAAACGTGCTGGAAGCAGAAGCCGTTGAAGGTGCAGATAAATTACTGCGTCTCAAAGTGGATATCGGCAAGGAAACACGGCAGATATTTGCAGGCATTAAATCTTCGTATCAGCCTGAACAATTAATTGGAAAACAAGTCGTGATTGTTGCCAATCTTGCGCCGCGCAAGATGCGTTTTGGCATGTCAGAAGGCATGGTGATTGTCGCTTCCGGTGAAGATGGCGGCCAGCTTTTTATTGTCAGCCCAGAAGAAGGCGCCATGCCAGGCATGAAAGTCAAATAATGAAATCGGTTACGCCTGAAGACATTGATGCGCTATTGCCGCAAACCCAGTGCGGTTTATGCGGTCACGGCGGCTGCATGCCTTATGCAGAAGCTATTGTCTTTGATAATGCGGCTATTAATTTATGTCCGCCTGGCGGTGTGCAAACCTTGCGTGAGCTGGGTGCATTATTGCAGCAAGATCCATCGCCTTATCTCGCTGAAATGCAGCAAAAAGCGAAACCGCCATTGCTGGCCGTTGTGCGTGAAGCTGAATGCATAGGCTGCATGAAATGTATTGCGGTTTGTCCCGTTGACGCCATTTTAGGCAGCGCAAAGCAAATGCATACGGTTATCGCAGATGAATGCACGGGATGTGAGTTGTGCATTCCAGCTTGCCCGGTTGATTGCATTGATTTACTCGAGATGCCTGCTGCATTGGACGATGCGAAAAAAGAAAAAGCTCAGCATGCACGCACGCGGTTTTATGCGCGCGAAAAGCGTTTGGCGTGTGAGAAGAGTGAGAAAGCGGTGCTACGGCAAAGTGTGACCAAGGCTGCGAAGCAGGATTATATTCAGGCGGCGGTGGCAAGGGCGAAGGCGAGGAAGATGCTACAGAGGTAGAAGGAACTGAAGCTTAGCAAGAAGGCCTTCCCCCACCGGGGGAAGGTGCCCAACGGGCGGATGGGGGAGTATAAAATGCAAAGTTTATCTTCCCCCTTCCGTCCTTCGGACACCTTCCCCCGGTGGGGGAAGGCCTTCTTGCTAAGCTTCAGTTCGTTGGCTTAACACACCTATTGCATTTACATATGCAGCTTCCACACCTTCTGCGCAATCTGATTCGCAACATCTACTGAAAGTTCAGAAACGATAGGTGCATTCCTGGAAAATAACAAAAACCCAAATTTTCTAAAGCAAAATTCTTTCTTAACAAACTGAATGGCTAATTCAGCTTCCTTTTTTTTCGCTTTCACCTGCTCGAGATAAAAATATATATCCTTACCCTCTCTATCCAGCTCTCTAAGTAATTCTATATCATATGCGGCCAGTTTCTTAATAACCTCCACCAACGAACACAAGGACTGCACTGAATCGCAAATGAGCGCTTGCAATACTGTCATAGGTTCATTTTTCTTTTCTATTTGCGCTGCTTTGACTTCTAATACATAAGCAATGACTTCATTAGCATCAGAATAATAAATCGTGTCGAAAAATTTTGGCGAGAAACAGCGAATAAATTGATTGTTAACACACTTCCAATCACTAATATGACGTCTTATCTTTATTAAACCAATATAACAACGCTCATCTACCCACTGAGTACGATATAAATAATCAATAAATTTCACCACGTATACAGCATGAATAGGCTGATTAATGCGATTACATAGCTCCGTAAAAGGATGAATGCCGCGTAGGGCTCTATGCTCTATATCGCACGATGCTGGAAATTGA
>Ga0181525_10004135_pt1 | contig 11228 bp, 11 predicted proteins | sample PEATcosm2014_Bin_48_FD_121100 | JGI IMG/M metagenome (GOLD analysis project Ga0181525, IMG submission 121100) | Peatland microbial communities from MTU Mesocosm Facility, Houghton, MI, USA - PEATcosm2014_Bin06_10_metaG | ecosystem: Environmental > Terrestrial > Soil > Wetlands > Peat | place... | reverse complement strand
TGCGGATGCCGGTCCACCAGCTTGCGCGACAGCCGGTGGAGAACGTCATCGATCGAAAACGTCCCCTGCTCTTTGGCCATTTCCGAATAAAAGAGCACCTGCAGCAGTAGATCGCCGAGTTCGCCGGGCAGTTCCGCCCAGTCGCGATTGTCGATCGCCTCGAGGACCTCATACGTTTCCTCGAGCGTGTAAGGCTTGATGGAATCAAAGGTCTGCTCGCGGTCCCAGGGGCAGCCCCCCGGAGCCCGCAGGCGCTTCATGATGGCGACTGCACGTTCGAAACGTTCTCCCGTAGTGGACATCGGCAACCACTCTAAATGAGCCGCTGCCGTGCGGGCAATCTGACATCGCGAGTCTTTGATTTCAAGAACGATTCGCGATCAACCGCCCACGTGAACGAGGCATCCAACCTCGTAGAAGTACATCCTAATTTTCTCAATTCGAAGGAGGAATACCATGGCAAGTACTCTTAAGGGAAAAACCGTAGCGATTCTGGCAACCGATGGCTTTGAGCAGTCGGAACTGATGAAGCCGAAACAGGCGCTGGAAGAGGCTGGCGCGAAGACTCAAGTCATTTCGCCAGCCGCCGGCAAAATTAAAGGCTGGGAAAAGAAAGACTGGGGCAAGGAAGTTCAAGTTGACGTTGAACTGCAATCCGCAGACGCCTCCAAGTATGACGCGCTTCTCCTGCCCGGCGGAGTGATGAACCCCGACCAGTTGCGCATGAATCCCGACGCGGTGCGCTTTGTGAAGAGTTTCTTCGACCAACGAAAACCGGTTGCGGCGATCTGCCACGGCCCCTGGATGCTGGTGGAAACGGGCGCGGTCAAGGGACGCACCGTCACCTCATGGCCTTCGCTGAAAACCGACATTCAGAATGCGGGCGGCAACTGGGTAGATCAAGAAGTAGCCGTGAGTGACGGCGTGGTCACCAGCCGCAAACCCGATGACCTTCGCGCTTTCAACCGGGAGATGGTCGAACTTTTCTCCAAGGGCAAAGTCGAAGACAAGAAGTCCGAGCGAAAAGCTGCATAAACTGACGCAGAAGTCTGGAGATATTTCACATCGGCCCGGCGACCGTTTCGCCGGGCCGGAACGTTTCAGAATCTCGCAGTCACGTCAGGCACGATTTTGGCCAGCCATCCTGCGGTACTAGAGTTACCTTCTCACTGCCGCGAACCCGGTGCACACTGTAGGCTAGGGGCGTGAGCCGCAGCGAATAGCTTCTGAGCTACACCTGCTCCGCCGCATCCAATTGGTAAAACATGGTCTTAACCGCAAATCCACGGGCGTCACTCGAAGACCGGCACTTTCAAGTAGTGGTCATTGGCGGGGGCATCAATGGCGTGGCCGTGGCGCGGCAGTGCGCGCGCGCCGGCAAGCACACGTTGCTCGTGGAGCAGAACGACTTCGCATCCGGAGTAACCAGCCGCTCCACACGCATTATCCACGGAGGTCTGCGCTACCTCGAGCATGGTGAACTGGGGTTGGTTCGCGAATCGCTGCGCGAGCGCGAGAAACTGCTGCGCGAGCGCTCTCATCTGGTGCATCCCATGCACTTTCTCCTGCTCTTGAACGAGACCAGCCAGCGTAGCGCCATGAAAGTCCGCGCCGGGTTGTGGCTCTACCAGCGCATGGCCGGAAAGCCGCCCAGCAAAGAATCCACTGCATTAGAAGTGAAGCAGCTGGAGCGCGCGCTCGATGCCGGGCATCGCTGGTCGTTCTTCAACTACGAAGATGCGCAGTGTGAATTTCCCGAACGGCTGGTGGCCGAGTGGTTGATGGAAGCCGTTGATGCCGGGGCCATCGTCCGTAATCACATGGAAGCGCTCGCAGTAGATGTAGCCCACGGGCGCACGCGCGGCGTGCTGCTGCGCGACCAGATCACAGGACGCGACCAGCGCGTCGACGCGGGCTGGGTAATCAACTGCAGTGGTCCCTGGGCCGACCGCGTCTGCCAGCGCTCTTCCGTCCGCATGGCCAAGCCCATGCTGGGCGGCCTGCGCGGTTCGCACATCGTTCTGGCGCGCTTTTCGGGTTCGCCCAATGCAGCGGTTTATACCGAGGCAGTCGATGGCCGTCCCATCTTCGTTCTGCCGTGGAACGATCAAGTTCTGGTAGGAACCACAGAAGTTGCCGACAGCGGCGACCCGGCGAAAACCGTTCCCTCCGCGGACGAGATCAATTATCTGGTGCGCTCGGTGGCGCAACTGTTTCCCAAGGCGAAGATTTCGGCGCAGAACGTGAAGCATGCTTTTGCGGGAATCCGTCCATTGCCTTATTCGCCGAACAATCGTCCTTCGGCCGTGACGCGGCAGCACATCCTTCACGACCATACGGATGACGGCGCTGCCCGCATGATTTCGGTGATCGGCGGTAAGCTGACGACCGCCGCATCCCTGGCCCGCGATTGCGCCCGAAAAATCGGATTGCCGGCAACAGAGCCGAATACGATGGCGATGGCGCAGGGAAACGCGCTTGATCCCATGCTGGACGACGCAGTGATCGAAATTGCGCGCATTGGAGCCGTGAGCGAGGAGACGGCGCGCGGCATGGTGGAATGGCACGGCAAACGCGCCGCCGATATTGCCCGCATGGCCTTGGTGAGCGCCGAACTGCGGGCGCCGATCTGTCCGCATACCTCGCACGTCATCGCCGAAGTCGTGGAGGCCTATCGACGCGAATGTGCCATGACTTTGGGCGACGCGCTCTTGCGGCGCGTGCCGGTGGCGCTGGGTGCCTGTTGGTCGGAATCATGCAGTCGCGAAGCGGCCCTGCGTATCGGCGCGGTTCTTGGCTGGAATGATCACACTATGGGAGCCAACCTGGAAGCTTTCGAAATGGAACGCACCGCGTTCCTGCGGCCCGTGGGACGCGCCACCGCGGCAATGGAAGCTGCCGCGGATTAAATCACTGCCACGGATTTACACGGCTTCGCTCGGATAAACCGCAAAATCAATTAGGACCTGTGATCGTAAGAGAAGCATCCGTGAAATCCGTGCGAATGCTTGGCTCGCTTTCTAGTTACTAAAGATTAGCTCCATCCCCCTGTCATCTGGGAATACACCCAAAACAAACCTAAACTAACGCAAGCTTTTTCTATGGTGCCGCTTTCGCGACTGAGGCGATCATAAATGCTTCTTCCTATCGGCCACGAAAACATGACCGCCCGGCGCTGGCCGGTGATCACGCTGGCCTTGATCGCCATCAACATTGGAGTCTTCCTCTTCACCAATTCCGCAGTGCAAGAGGAGGCGCCAGCGCTGCGTGAAACCCGTTCGCACATCCTCATCCTCGCGGCTGAACATCCGGAAGTTACGCTGCAGCCGGAAGCGCAAACTGTAGTCGATAACTTTAAGAAAAACGATCCCAGCGCGTGGGCCCAGTTGCAGAGTCCTTACCGCGACGTAATCAGTACCTACGATGCCCGGGTGAAGTTGATGGACAACCCGGTGCTGATTCAGAAGGAAATGGATACGCTGACCGCGGAGTACCTAAAAGTAAACTCCGCCTCGACCACCGAGCAATACGCGTTCGTACCCGCGAAGCCCATCGCGATCAGTTATCTCACAGCCAATTTTATGCACGGCGGCTGGCTGCACCTCATCGGCAATATGTGGTTTTTGTGGCTGGCGGGGTTTGTGCTGGAAGACGTTTGGGGCCGCTGGCTGTACACCATTTTCTATCTCGTTGCCGGCGCGGCCGCGCTGCAAATCCACGCCTGGGCGAATCCCGGCAGCATGGTACCGACGCTGGGTGCATCGGGCGCTGTAGCGGCGCTGATGGGGGCATTTCTGGTTCGCTTCCCGAAAATGAAGATCGAAATGGCGTGGCTGTTCTTGATGCGCCCTTACGTTTTCCGCTTTAACGCCGCGGCTTACTGGCTCTTGCCGCTGTGGCTGCTGATGGAAGTGTTGAACGGGACGCTTTTCGGTTCCTCGAGTTCAGTGGCACACTGGGCCCACGTTGGCGGGTTTGTGTTCGGCGCGCTGGCCGCGCTCGCGGTGCATTATTCCGGCCTGGAGCATAAGGCGAACAAAGCGATTGAAGAAAAAATGACTTGGACTCCAGACGCTGCAATCGACGAAGCGAGCGGCCTGATGGATCGCGGTCAACTCGACGAGGCCAGCGCCATCCTGAACGATCATCTGGCGGCGAAGCCGGACTCGCTCGACGGCTGGAACCTGGTGCGGCAGATCCATTGGCGCAGGCAGGAAACAGAAGCGTTTCAGCAGGCGACGATCAAAACCTGCGCCCTGCATCTGAAAGCGCGCAATCCGGAAGCGGCGTGGAAAGACTATGAAGAATTTCTGAATTGCGGAGGCGAGTCGCTGCCTCCCGATACCTGGCTTGAATTGTGCAAGGCCGCCGACGATTTGCAAAGCTACGACCGCGCCTTATACGAATACGAACGGCTGGCCGCAACCTATCCCGATGAACGGCAATCCCTGATGGCACAGCTGGGCGCGGCCAAGGTCTGTTTGAAACGGCTGAACCGTCCTCAGGACGCTCTTACCTTTTATCAGGCTGCAGCCGCATCGAAAATTCCGCACCTCGACTGGGAACAGAATATTCAGGCGGGGATTAAGGAAGCCATGGCGGCGATAAGCGGCGGCGCCAGCATGTCCGCATCCGCTCACTAGCCGTCCACTGAAAACTCGGCGGGTTTGATTTTGGGTGGCGCAGCGCTTCAGCGCTGCAGTAAGCCGCACACCTTCCCGAACCGGCTTTAGCCGCTGAGGTCTGAAGGAACTCAAGAATTCATCTCCACAGAAAACGGCGGGCCCGATCTCTTGAATCGAGCCTGCCGAGTTTGCTGCGCAACTGTCCTGCTTTAGTGCATGTGCATATGCATGGCTTTATCGCTGGTCTGCGAACCGAAGAACAAGAAAAAGTTCGACGAAGTCACAATCGCGTCTCCCGCGGCCTTGGCATGAAGCAAGTCCTCGTAAGACGTGATCCCCTTCTTGCCGTCGGCCGTGGGCCAATAATCCTGGTTCGTAACCAGCACCGGAATCACCTGCCACCAGATCGGCGGGAGGTTGATATCGGCGTTGATCAAGATGTGGCTGTGGTTGGGCGTGGGCAGAAAAATGTTCGCCGTGGGTGGCCCGGTAAATCCCAGTGCTGCCAGAACCCGAGCCAGGTCGAGACGCGACGCGTGCATCGTACAGGTTCCCGGAGCCGAGCCGGGTTCGGGACACTGCGTGTAAACCAGCGGAGTGGCCTTGTAAGCCTCCGGCACCGCGCCAAACAGTGCGATCAGTTCGCTGCCCAGAGCCGGGCCGCAGAGCGTTCCCTGCACTACGTTGTCGCAGGAGATGGCATCGTTCGGATTCTGGTCGTCGTTGACGGAAAACAACGGCACCAGAACATAGATCGGCTCGCTCGTGATCAGCGGATTACCCGTCTGGCCCGGTGGAATGATCGAAGGATTGATGCCCAACTGGCAAATCGGGGTCTGCAATTCGGCAGGATCCTTCGCCGCGATGATGCCGTTGAAATTGAGGTCGTCGTTAGGCTGGTCGACGCAGTCAAAGTTCTGCGTGTATGTGAATGTAAGCAGTTCGCTGTTGCCAAAGCCGAGGGTCTGGTTGGGTTTGAGGGTTTGCGCGGACCCAGTTGCCGCGATTAGGGCCACGGCCGCGAGCAATGCGGGCCGGAATGCTGAGAACTTCATGATTTCCTCCACAGGCGGGGTTAAAGAGCCGCTCTGGCAGATGTACGGATGGGATTACGAATCGGATTTCAGGCGGGAGAAGATTTCGGAATTTATTTCTTAGTTTGCCCGCCCAAGGCCAGTGCCAGCCGTTTGGGATGGTCGGAGATAATGCCATCCACGCCCTGTCTCGCAAGCCGCTTCATGTCGGCCGGGGCGTTCACGGTCCACACCAATATCTTCTTGCCCGCGGCTTTGATCTCCCCGATCAGATCCTGCCTTACGAGTCTGTAGTGGGGAATCACATAAGCAGTTGGCAATTGCCGCCAGAGGTCGAGTTGCGTCCGCGTCTCGCAGATCAGGCCGAGGGGAACGCCCGCATCCAGGCCATAAATGGTTTCTAGTACTTCCGGAAGAAATGACGACACCACGAAGCCGCGGGCTGGAGGGAAACTGCGCAGCATATCCGCGGCAATCTTTTCCACGCCGGGAACTTTCAGCTCGATATCGAGAAACGCCGTTCTTCGGTAACGAGTCAGAACATCACGCAACAACGGCAGCCCCAACGCCTGGGACGAAGTCTTGACGATTTCCAGTCCGCGGACGCTTGCATCGTGACAAACCACCGCCTGCCCATCCGCCGTAAGCCGCACATCAAACTCAAAACCATCGCAGCCCCCGGTGAGCGCAAGGTCGAATGAGGCCAGCGTATTCTCGGGAATAGATTTCTCGCCACGAGAACCACGGTGGCCAAGAAGCAAGGGGATCTGCATAAAAGGTCAGCGGCGACCAATCAGCCGTCGGAAGGTTTTTCTGGCCACTGATCACCGACCACTGGCCACTGCTCTAATCCAGATCGAAATCGCGGATCGGCTTGCCGGTATCGGGAGATTCCTTGGCCTTCTTCACCGCTTCCTGAAACTTTTTCTCCAGCAGTTCGGAAGCATGTTTTTGCGCTTCCACCGATTGCCGGAAGATCGACTCGCGGCGGCTATCCTGCTCCTTCATCGCGCGCGCCGCTTCCTCCATGTCGTTGAACATTCGGGGCTTCACCGCCGCGGTGTGGGCGATCACTTCCGCCGTTGCCGTGTCCACCTTCAGCGCCGCGCTGCAGCAGGGGCAAGTCACTTCGATTGTTGCGGGACTCTTCGCCATCAGGTCGAATCATACCGCAAAACGGATACAAAGGGGTCAGGGTTAACGGTCAAGTCGGATGGGGAAAATATGAAACACGTTCAGCAACTCCCAACCCAGCAGGAAAATCGAAAGCAGTACCACCAGCACCGCCATCAATTCTCCAAAGGTGAGGCCGCGGCGGTTGGGCTCGAAACGCCGCGCCGCGAGACTGAGGATATTCAGCGTAGCGAAGCCGAAAACGACCGCCCAAAGAATGTTGTAAACGTCGTTGCGGCGGGCGGATTGGCGTTGCAGGAAAAGCATGCTCGCCGCAAACACGGATGGCATCGGGAACAGATTGCGCAATGATAGAACAGCGCGCGCGATGCCTGAAATTAAGTTCACAGAAAGTGCCATAGCAGGCTGCGAACCCTGTGAAAAAGCGCTTCGCTCCCCCAAGTGATTGGAATATTACATTCTTTTCCGGCAGCCGTCACGAGGAGGCAGTGGCCAGTGGCCAGTGATCGGTAGCCAGTAGAATCAATCCTGCCAATTGCGTGGTTCTCACTGGCCACTGATCACTGCCCACTGGCCACTGCTCTTACTTTCGGTAAGATGGACTCATGGCAGAACAGCGCGTAATTTTCTTCGACGTTGGCAACACTCTCCTCTTCCCCAACCGCGCGAAGATGCTGGCCTCCATCCCGCTCGATCGCCATCCCTCACTCCAGCAGTGGCAGGCGCTGGAGCGTAGAACGAAAAAAGAGTTCGACCAGGGCATGCAGGGAGGCCGCGTCGATCACGGCTTCTGGTGGATATTTCACACGTACCTGCTCGAAGATCTTGGAGAAGATGCCGGCCTCCGCGACGTGCTGGTGCGGAACACGCAGAACTCGGCCAACTGGGACCAGATTCTGCCCGGCACGCGCGAGACCCTCGATCGAATCCGCCAGAAATTCCGCATCGGCGTCATCTCCAACGCCGACGGCGGAATCGAACGCGTGCTCTCCCGTTGCGGCATCGCCGATTGTTTCGAGAGCATCACGGATTCAGGAATTGTCGGTGTCGAGAAACCGCGCGCTGAAATCTTTGAAGCGGCGCTGAAACAGATGAAGGCGCTCGCCGAAGAAAGTCTATATGTGGGCGATGTGTATTCTGTGGACTACATTGGCGCTCGCAACGCCGGCATGCAGGCCGTAATGTTCGATCTAGCAGGAGCCTACCGTGATCGGGACCTGCCACGCGTCGAGTCGCTGGCACAACTCGAAATCTGGCTGCAACAATAACCGCCTGGGGCTAGTCTGTGTTCTTCTTTGCGTTCTCTGCGGTCGTTCTCTGCGAACTCCGGTTAAAAGCTCTTGGTTCTCGCCCCAATCCAGATCCCGCCGTCTACAACTCCAAAATCTGATGGTCGTGGCAATCAGTCCGCATGATGTCATGAATGCCCTGCAGTAGTTCCGTTCCATGCCGAGCCACGAAATAAATCCCTGCCACGCCTCGCTCCTGCAACGCGTTCCCCGGATAGAGCGCCTGGCTCAGAAACTCCGCATGACGGCTCACCACTTCGCTGCGTCGCAACTCGGCGGCAGTAGCGCGTTCCCGTAAGCGGTCCAACTGGTAGCGCACCTTCGACACCCCGGTCTGACTCGCTTCCACCAGCGTCGGATCGAGTTTGGCCAGAGCCTCCTGAAGATTCGCAAACGATTCCTCCACCGACTTGTTCGCCCGGTCGAAGGCCGCCTGCAAACTCTCGGGAAGAGTATGCGACGCAAGTTTTTTTTGAAGCGCTTCAAGGCCTTGGAAAGCATCCTGCACAGTGATTCCGTAGTGCTCCAGCTTTCGCTGCATTTTGGGGTCGACCAAAGTTGCCGAAAAACGAGGCAGGATGGGCGTCACGCGGCCCAGGATTTTTTCATACACCGCTCCCACCTGGGCAAAATAAGCCGCTTCGGCAGCGCCGCCCGTGTAGACCAGAGTAGGTAGAAGGTAGTCTTGCACCACTGGCCGCAAGAGCACGTTAGGACTGAAATTTTCCGGTGCAGCCGCAATTTGGTTCAGCAACTCAGCGGACGACAGCTTCTCGGCTCCAGCTTCGCCGCCGATAACAAACTCCTCAGCCCCATTCGCTGCTTCGCGCCGGTGAATCGGCGTGCGCGCGCCCGCGTGCATCGCGAAAAGCAAAACCGACGAAGCCGTCACTTTCACTTGCTGCTCGTAGCCGGCTTTCTCCAAAGCCTGGCCTCGATCAAGCAGCGCGTTACCCAATTCTTCCGCGCGTTCAATGGCCGCTCGATAGATGGGTGCAGCCACGCGATGCAACTCCGCATCGGCAGCGTCCAGCAGAATCACGCCCCACTTTCCAAACAGCCGCGCATACAGCCGGGCGAAAGCCGAGCCCAACGTCTCCCCCGGACGATACGACTCACGTAGCCACTTCGCGGCCTCGACATCTCCCAGCAAAGCCGCAGCCTCTTCCACCACCGGCAGAATCTCCTCACCCAGCCGCACGTCGCTCACCGGCGCTCCAGCAACTCCATGGCTGGAAGTCGCAAGCGTACGCAGAGTGCCGTCAGGGCCCGGCATCGAAACGTGATTCACTTCGGCGAGGTCGTGATCGTAAGTAGCCAGCCAGAACACGGGAACCGCATCAACGCCCGCCGCCGTAGCCTCTTCCGCGAGCTTGACCGCGGTAAGCGCCTTATAGATGGCAAACATGGGTCCGCCAAACAGGCCGACCTGCTGCCCGGTCACAACGGCCACTGCGCCCGCGCGCAGACGACCGAGGTTCGCAAAAGTCTGCGCCGAGGCGTCCCAGGATTTGTTCTGCCGCTCCAGAATCCCACTGACCCGCTCTCGGCGCGCAGCACCGTACTGCACGGCAGAAGCCTCTGCCTTAGCCCACTCGCTGAAATGCGGAGAATGCGGATAGAAAGGTTGAACGCTTGCAGAATATGCCAGGAAATCACCGAAGAGTCGCGAAGTATGCGGGATTTGAGAAAATGGCAGACACTGCGCTTTCACCGGCAACACTCCTCACATCGCTCGTTCGCACCGTGTTGGAGGGCTGAAATCATCCCAGGTCAACGCCTTTCATTGTACTGTTCGGCGTCCTAAGTTGAGATGCCCCAAACTAGCGCAAGATGCAAGATAATGGAGGTCTGCGGCCCACGGAATGCACGGTGAATGAAGCGTGGTGAAGGAAAAATGACGAGTAGTGTTGCCCCACCTCTAATATCGTTACGCCGGAATCCAGCGGAAGATGTCGTCGCGTGCGTCAGCGTCAAAGAATGTTTGAGTCCAGCCCGGCGATGAACTGAATGCCGGGTATTACTTTGCCGATTAGGTTTTTGTCGTTGGTCAGAAATAAATCCGTGCCTGCGAGTGCCGCACAAGTCAGATGGATGGCGTCTGCAGAGGACACATTCAGCGAGCCTCTGATGCGCCCGAATAAATCGGCGCCTTCAGAGGTAAATGGAAGCACCTCCGCTACGGCGGTTTCCAGTTCCGCTCGTATCTCCTGGACTCGTTCCGGATTGGCTCCGCGCCGATAAGCGCCCGCGAATACCTCGCCGAGGGTCAGAGCTGCGGTTATAAGCTGATCATTCCGCGCTTGCATTCGCAACCAGATCGCATCCACTTGTTTTCCGAACTGGGGATTTCCCTCCAGCCAGTAAATGAAGAGCATCGAATCCCAATAGATGCGGCTCACAAATCTTCCAGGGGATCTTTCCCGGGAGCATAGAAGTTGGCGCGCTCATTGCGAAGATAGTTCTCGCCTCCGCCGAGTTCGGCAAAGATGTCTTTCATCGATCCTCGCAGTCGATTCCAAGCTTCCTGGCGATCCAACTGAACGTCATCTTGTTTCTTGCCGACAATCTCGTAAGTGAATGTGACGGTGGTGCTCTGCCCTGAAGGAGGGCCAGTCCTCGACACGATGCGGAGCCCGTGCTCCGTCAAGAACTTCTTCGATCCCAGAGCAGCGCACACCAGCGGCACCCGATTGTTCAGGGCCAAAGCGCGGTGCACTTCCCCCACGTTAATGGCTACGGTTTTCTCTTTCCGCCGGCGCGCAGCAGAAATGTATTTCTCGTAGGCATGGCGCCGAACCGCGTCCGAACCCGTGCTCGGTGCCGAATTCTTCCTCATGCATGCTATTCTTGCATATGCATGCATAGCATGTCAAAACACAGCATCGCCGGCGCGCCGCGTGTTGAGTGTTGACTCATCGCCGAACGGATTCGGAGGCGGACGGGTTTCTTCGTCCGGCCACTACTCCAATCCTTCTACTATGAATAGCTCAGAGATCTGGCGGTTATAGCAGTACGTGTAAAACTTCCCGTCCGGCGTCACACTGCACAACGCGGTAAAGGTTAGACCCGCCTTATCGGATGGCGAGAGGATAGTGAAGAGGCTCCGCTTGCCGGTATCGATTTCGACTCGATAAACATTGACG
>Ga0181525_10004134_pt1 | contig 11228 bp, 9 predicted proteins | sample PEATcosm2014_Bin_48_FD_121100 | JGI IMG/M metagenome (GOLD analysis project Ga0181525, IMG submission 121100) | Peatland microbial communities from MTU Mesocosm Facility, Houghton, MI, USA - PEATcosm2014_Bin06_10_metaG | ecosystem: Environmental > Terrestrial > Soil > Wetlands > Peat | place... | reverse complement strand
CTTGTCGATCGTGAACTCGTCGGCGCCGATGCCGGTGCCGAGCGCAGTGATCAACGTGCCGATCTGCTCCGACGAAAGCATCTTGTCCATGCGCGCGCGTTCGACGTTGAGGATCTTGCCGCGCAACGGCAACACCGCCTGAAACTCGCGATTGCGGCCCTGCTTGGCGCTGCCACCGGCGGAATCGCCCTCGACGATGAACAGCTCGGATTTCGCGGGATCGCGTTCCTGGCAGTCGGCGAGCTTGCCCGGCAACGAGGTGATGCCGAGCGCGCTCTTACGCGTCATCTCGCGGGCCTTGCGCGCCGCTTCGCGCGCGGCGGCAGCCTGGATTACCTTGCCGACGACGATCTTGGCTTCGCCCGGATGCTCCTCGAGCCAGGCCTTGAGCATGTCGTTGACCACGCCTTCGACCACCGGACGAACCTCGGAGGAAACAAGCTTGTCCTTGGTCTGCGAGGAAAACTTCGGGTCCGCCACCTTGATCGAAAGCACCGCGGTCAGCCCTTCCCGGCAATCGTCGCCGGTGAGCACGACCTTCTCCTTGCGCGCGGCGCCGCCGGATTCGGCATAGCCGGTGATCTGACGGGTCAAGGCGCCGCGAAAGCCGGCGAGATGCGTGCCGCCGTCGCGTTGCGGAATGTTGTTGGTGAAACACAAAACCGATTCATGGTAGCCGTCGTTCCACCACAGCGCACATTCGACGCCGGTGCCGTCGCGCTCCGCCTTGATGACGATCGGCTGCGGGATCAGCGGCGTCTTGTTGCGGTCGAGATATTTGACGAACTCCTCGACGCCGCCCTCGTAGCGCATGGTCTCGCGCTTCTCGACCGCGTGGCGCATGTCGGACAGGACGATGGTGACGCCGGAATTGAGGAAGGCGAGTTCGCGCAACCGGTGCTCCAGCGTGGCGAAGTCGAATTCCGTCATGGTGAAGGTCTGCGTCGACGGCAGGAACGTGACTTCGGTGCCGCGGCGGTCGTAGGCCGCGCCGACCACGGCGAGCGGAGCGACCGGCTCGCCGTCGCGAAATTCCATGAAATGCTGATGGCCGTCGCGCCAGATGGTGAGCTTCAGCGAGCTCGACAGCGCGTTGACGACCGAGACGCCGACGCCGTGCAGTCCACCGGAAACCTTGTAGGAATTCTGGTCGAATTTTCCGCCGGCATGCAGTTGCGTCATGATGACTTCGGCGGCCGACACCCCTTCGCCCTTGTGAATGTCGGTCGGGATGCCGCGCCCGTCGTCGCGCACGGTGCAGGAACCGTCGGGATTGAGCGTGACCGTGACTTCCTTGGCGTAACCGGCAAGCGCTTCGTCGATGGAATTGTCGACGACCTCGTAGACCATGTGATGCAGGCCCGAACCGTCATCGGTATCGCCGATATACATGCCGGGACGTTTGCGTACGGCGTCGAGCCCCTTGAGCACCTTGATCGATTCGGCGCCGTAATCGGACGGTCCAAGGGTGCCTGCCTTACGGGCTGGTTCGGCCATGCGAAATGCTTTCGAATCGCTTGCGGAGGGTGGGTGAATCGCTCGTTGACTTGTACACCAAAAACGTCTGCCGTACAGATCAAAACGGTTGCCAGTAACATATTGTCAAAACGCCATTTTTCAAGGATTCGGCGGGGCGGGAAAGAGGCCGAATCCGGGCCTAGTCGCAAGCGCGGACATGCGGCTTAACGGCGACGATTCGCGGGCGAAAATTTTAGCGAAAATGCCGCCGGATCGCGGCTGCAAAACCAGCGACGAAACGACGACTAGCGCTCCGGCGGTTCACTCCGGTGCGCAGGCAACAGATAGTCGCTGTCCGCCCGGTAGTCCGGAGGCGGCTGCTGAAAATGGGTCAAGGCCGTCGTCCAAAGCTCGACGCGATCAAGCTCGTCGTGCAGCCGATTGAGGGCCTCGATCAGGTTGCGGACGATCCGCTCTTCGGCGTCTTCCGGCATCGCTACAGCGCCTCGGTCTCACGCATGGCGTTTCCTGTTCTTGCAAGGGTAAGACGTTGTTCGTGCGTCTTGTTCCCTGGGTTTCTCTACGTAAAAAACCAAACATCTTGTGTGGGTTGGAACTCTTTTTGCGGAACCGTCAGGCGCGATCAGTTTCGGGGTTCCAAACGGCCGGAACGGACCTCGATCATTGCCGCGTCGTCCTTGATCTCGGCGAACAGCGCGGGATCGGCACCGGTCATCCAGACTTGCGCACCAAGCAAGGCGAGCTCGGCATGCAAAGCGGCGCGCCGCGCCGGATCAAGATGCGCGACGACCTCATCGAGCAGGAGGATAGGAGCGGACGCCGTCATCTCGGCGATCAGGCGCGCATGCGCGAGCACCAGCCCAATGAGGAGCGCCTTTTGTTCGCCAGTCGAAGCTTCGGCGGCGGGAATGTTCTTGCGCGCGTAGAGCACTGAAAGGTCGGTGAGGTGTGGACCGTCGAGCGTGCGCCCGGCGGCGGCGTCCCGGCCGCGGTTGTCCCGTAGCAACGCGCGATAGCGCTCCTCGATTTCGACCGCTGGATGGGTCGGCAGAAGCTGCTCCATCCAGCCCTCAAGCGCGATCTCCGCCGGTGGAAAGCTCGATTCCTTGCGACTCGTAAGTACGGCGCCGAGCCGGCGCACGGCTTCGGCACGCAATCCCGCCACGGCGACGGCAAGCTCCGCGGTCTCGTGTTCCACGGCGTCAAGCCAGTGCGCGTCGGGCCTGCCTTCCGTCAACAGCCGGTTGCGTGAGCGCAGCGCGCGCTCTAGCGCATTCACCCGGCTTATGTGTTCGGCATCGACCGCAAGCGCCAAGCGATCAAGAAAGCGGCGGCGCTCGGACGGCGCGCCGACGAACAGAGAATCCATCGCCGGCACCAGCCAGACCACGCGCAAATGAGCGACGAATGCCGCGGCCGAGGTGACCGGCTCGCGATCGATCCGGCATTTGCGCTGCGTCAGGGGACCATCGTCCGGCGCCCGCTCGAGGCCGGTGCCCAAGGTGGCAAGCCCGAGCGCGCCTTCGACTTCGGCGGCGACAGCCCAAGAGCCGTCGCCTTCCTGAAATGCGACTTCTTCCAGTGTCGCCCGGCGCAATCCGCGCCCCGGTGCGAGAAAGGAAACAGCCTCGATCAGATTGGTCTTGCCGGCGCCGTTCGGCCCGTAGAGCACGATTGGCCGCGCGTCGGCTTGCAAAATGGCCGCGCGGTAGTTGCGGAAATCGGTCAGCGTCAAGCGAAGAATGCGGGCGGCCGTCATGACAGATCGGTTGTAATCGTCACGGCCGGGCTTGTCGCGCCATGACGTAACCGTCAGCGATTGTCCGACCTCATACCCGCATCGGCATCAGCACATAGAGTGCGCCGCGCGCGTCTTTGTCCTGAATCAACGTCGGCGATCCCGGATCGGCGAGCTTGAGCACCGCCGCCTCGCTTTCGATCTGCGTCGCGATATCGAGCAGATAACGCGAATTGAAGCCGATATCGATCGGATCGGCTTCGTATTCCACTTCGAGTTCTTCGGTGGCGCTGCCGGAATCGGGATTGGTGACCGACAACAAAAGGCGTCCAGCGGTCAGCGAAAGTTTGACCGCGCGGCCGCGCTCGCTCGACACCGTCGATACGCGGTCGACCGCAGCCTCGAATTCCTTCTTGTCGACGATCAGCTCCTTGTCGTTGTTCATGGGAATGACCCGCCCATAGTCAGGGAAGGTGCCATCGATCAGCTTCGAAGTCAGGATCACAGCGCCGACGGTGAAGCGGATCTTGCCCGGCGACAATTCTATGGCGATCTCGGCGTCGCCGTCCTCGATCAGGCGCTGGACTTCGCCGACCGTCTTGCGCGGCACGATCACGCCCGGCATGCCGGCGGCACCCTGCGGCAGATCGAGCTCCATCTGCGCCAGCCGGTGGCCGTCGGTGGCGACGGCGCGCAAAGTCTGGGCCTGTCCGCTGCCAGCGATGTGGAGATAGATGCCATTGAGGTAGTAGCGCGTTTCCTCGGTCGAGATGGCGAACTGGGTTTTGTCGATCAGCCGCTTGAGGTCGGCGGCCTTGAGCACAAATTTGTGCGTCATTTCGCCCGGCGCGAGATCGGGAAAGTCGCTTTCGGGCAAGGTTTGCAGCGTAAAGCGCGAGCGGCCCGCGCGGATCGATAACGCGGCACGGTCGCCGGACGATTCGATGACGATCTGTGCGCCTTCGGGCAGTTTGCGCACGATGTCGTAGAACATGTGGGCGGGAACGGTGGTCGATCCGCCGGGGCCGGCCTCGGCGGCGATCGTGTCAGTCACCTCCAGATCGAGATCCGTGGCCTTGAGACTGAGCTTTGACTTGTCGGCACGAAGCAGAACGTTGGCGAGGATGGGAATGGTGTTGCGCCGCTCCACCGCGCGATGCACGTGGCCAAGCGACCGCAACAATTCCGAACGTTCTACGGTGACCTTCATCGCAAGACCCGTTCACATTGGGGTAACAAAAGTGGCGTGGCGCGGCGGTTTCGGCAAGTGTCGGGTGCCACCCACCCGGCTTTTTCCCTTGTTGCACACAGCATTAAAGCAGTTTGGGGCGGCACGGTCGCGGCTCATGTCTGGCGTCCGGCGGTGGCGGGCCGATCAGCCCGCCGTCAATCCTGGAGCTGGCGCTTAAGTGCCTCGATCTCTTCGGCGAACGCCATGTCGTTGCCGGCGAGCGCCTCGATCTTGCGCACGGCGTGCAGCACGGTGGTGTGGTCGCGGCCGCCAAATCGCCGGCCGATCTCGGGCAGCGAGCGTAATGTCAGGATTTTCGCCAGATACATCGCCACCTGGCGCGGCCGCACTACATTGGCCGTGCGCCGCGACGACAACAAATCGGCGCGGCTGACATTGTATTGCCGCGCGACCACGCGCTGGATGTCCTCAATCCTGACCCGTTTCGGCTCGGCGGGCCGGATCAGGTCGCGCATTTCGCGTTCCGCCATCTCCAGCGTCACCGGCTGGCCGGTGAGCTTGTTGTGGGCCAAGAGACGATTGACGGCGCCTTCGAGGTCGCGGCCGTTATGCGTGACTGACTTGGCGATGAAGGCCAGCACCGGGGCGGGGACTTCGAAACCGGGATGATGGGCGCAGGCCGCCGCGACCCGGCTTTTGAGGATTTCCAGGCGCAATTCCTCACCGAGCGAGCCGATCTCCACCACCAAGCCACCGGCAAGGCGCGAGCGGACGCGGTCATCGAGGCTTTCGAGATCGGCCGGCGGACGGTCGCTTGCGATCACCACTTGGCGGCCGGCGTCGATGAGGGTGTTGAGCGTGTGGCAGAACTCGGCCTGGGTCGAGCGGCCCTGGAGGAATTGCATATCGTCGATGATGAGGACGTCGATGGCGCGCACGGTCTCCTTAAAGGCCAAGGTGGTTTGCGAGCGTAGCGCCGAAACGAAGCCATACATGAACCGTTCGGCCGTCAGATAAAGGATTTTGCGATCGCCGCCGTTGCCGGCCCAGGTGATCGCTTGCAACAGGTGGGTCTTGCCGAGGCCGACGCCGGCATGAACGTAGAGCGGATTGAACATCAGGCCGTCGCCGCGCCGTGTGGTCGCCACCTGCTTCGCGGCGGCATGGGCAAGCGTGTTCGAACGGCCGATGATGAAGGTCTCGAAAGCCAGGCGCGGGTCGAGCGGCGACCCGCCGAGCGCCTCGTGCACCGACATGAACGGCACACTGCCGCGCACACCCGCGCCGTTTTGCCCGATGTCGTGGCCGGCGCGCGAAGGCATCGCGACCTCCAGCGGCTTCGGCTTGGTCGCAAGCGGCCGGATCGCCGCCGAGCGGACGCTGAGCTCAAGTCGGGTAATTGCCGGCTCTTCAGACTGCCAGTTGCTGAGCACGCGCTCGCTGTAATGCGATTGAATCCAGTTGCGCAGGAAGCGCGTCGGTACCGACAGCCGCACCCCGCCATTATCGATGGCTTCGAGCTCCATGCGCGCGAACCAGCTGGTAAACACGTCATCGCCGAGTTCGACGCGAAGGCGGCTCTTCACTCGCTGCCAGCGCTCTTGTTCCGTGCTCGTCATGTCGGGTCTGCTTTTCCGGAAAGAAAATTTAAGCGAGCAACTCAGGCAAGATAGGCTCACCATGCCTGGGCGAAACGCGATCTGCATACGGGATGAGGTTGACGGCGGATGCGGCAACAAGTGCCGACACCGTCGGACGCGAAAGCGGTTCAGCCGCTGGAGGTGATTGTTGCCCGACGACAGCGGCACGGCGCCGACGAAAAGACGAATTCAAGCCGCCGGGCTATTCCGGATGACGGGCCCCTAGCTGCTTGTATCGGCTGGCGGATTATCATTTTCGTTGCCCCCACTGCCCCACTGTCCCCATGGCCATCGCTCCCATTCGATGGTTATCGCTGCTGCCCCGCTGCGTCCCGCGAGACCGTCCTGGCCGGCTATCTGCGAATCTGCGTTCCCGGTTCACGTGCCCTGCAAAAATGCTCAGCAGGTTCTTCCCACCCAATCGCGACGTTCACGAACGGCGCGACGCTTTATTGGACACAACTTCTCCGTACCCATACTCGATGAGTTTGGTCAGGACCGATTTTTGAAAACCCTTCGGAGACCGAAGAATTCAAACGCTATCACGCCGTATGCGGCCCGCAACTGCAAAAAAACCTCGCCAACATTGAGCTTTCAGAAGCCGCGTTGCCGGTGCGTCGCGCAAGCGAAGGCGCAAGACTTTGACTCAACGGGCCGATTTACAATTCTGTGACAGTCGCGCGAAGGCTCGATTCGGCAAAATCGCGCACCGGAGCAAATAAAATCGAACACGTTGAATTTGTCGCGGACTCAAAGCCCGCCGCACCGCATCAGTTATAACCCTTTCATTGCGCATGAATTCTTTTGCGCAAGTTTCAAGGGTAGCCCTGCGGTCATTCACACGGAGCAAATAAAAACTTCACAGGCCCGACACGTGAGGCGTAACGGGATACGGCGGCTGACAATTTTACGATTTGACGTGACAATTCTGCAACAGAACGATGGCAATCCAACGATCTGCTGCACTGCTCCGAAACCGCGCGATCATTCGCCGACTAAAATGCGGCGCGCCCGGCATGTCGTGCGTCTGATGGCGCGCGCCGGCGTAAACGAGACGGCACAACCGGCTACGACTTGCCGAGTTCGGCGATCCGGTGAGCGAGCCGCGAAACTTTGCGGCGCGCTGCGTTGCGGTGCACGATATTCCTTTGCGCCGCGCGAATGATCACGGGTTCGGCCTCGGCCATCGCGGCGAGCGCGCGGGATCGATCGCCGGCCGCGATTGCCTCCTCGACCTTTCGCACCGCGCTACGCAAGCGGGTGCGTCGCGCCCTGTTGACGATAGTGCGCCGCGTGCTTTGTCGTGCGGCTTTCTTGGCTGATTTTGTATTGGCCATTGCGTTTTACGTCGGTCTTTGTGAAGCGGCGCTTATAGGGGCGGGCAGGGCCCCCGTCAACGCCGTCGCCCAAGCGGCAGCGCCAACGCGGGACCGCCGGCCATATATTGCCATTCGCAAGGGTATCGCGCACCATTCCAGGCCTCGCGGCTTCGCCGGGGGGTGCGCTCTGTTCGTTGCGTCGGGGGGCCGGCGGTGGCGTTTGGTGTTTTCAGGGGGGCGGCCGTTCGCCGTTCCCGCGCGGATTGGGCGGTCAGGGAAAAGCCCGGGGCGCTGGTCGCTCGCGCCCAAGACCAGGTGCTTGGCCGCGCCGCGGACCGTTTGGTGCCGGCAACGCGCCCGAGCGCCTTTCCGGAAATCGACTGCATCCGACATCTTCTGCCGCGCCGGGTGATCGCCGCCGCCGAGCGGCGCGCGCGATCGATCGGGCTCGGTGCGGATCGCGTGCTGATATGCGCCGACGCCATCACCGAGGAAGCCTATCTCACGGCGCTGGCGTCATCCCTCGGCACGGCATACGAGCGCCTCGATCGCATCCGGCGCGTCGATTGTCCGCTCGACGATCAGCAATTGATCCAGGCAGCGGCTGCGGGTCTGCTGCCGTTGCGCCGGGGAAACGAACTGGTCTGGGTCATTGCGCCTCGCAGCCTCTCCGCTCGCCGGCTCGCCGATCCGCGCCAACAGCGGCCGCAATTTTTGCGCGCGTTTCGCCTCACCTCCTCCGAACATCTCCGGCGCTTCGTTGCGCGACACGCGCGCACTGTGTTGGGGCGGCGTGCCGCCGAGGGACTGCGGCGTTCCATGCCGCTTTTCTCCAATGGGCCGCGGCCACGCCGTGGCGGCCGCATCGCGGCGGGAGCCGTGCTGTTTCTCAGCGTTACAGCGCTTTCCTTTCTCTCCGCGGCGATGCTCGAGGGGATCGCCGCGTTTTTATGCGCGGTGTTCCTGGCCGCGGCCGCAATGCGGCTCGTGAGCGCGGCGTTTGCCGCCGAGAATAGGGGCGCTCGGCGGCGTCGTCAGGCCGACGGCAGCCTGCCGATCTACACAGTCATCTGCGCGCTCTACCGCGAGGCCAGGGTGGTCGACGGCCTGGTCGCCGCGATCCGGGCCCTCGACTATCCCATCGAAAAACTCGACGTGAAGTTGGTGCTGGAAGCCGACGACCAGGAGACGCGGCAGGCGCTGGCCAGGCTCGATCTGGGCCCACCGTTCGAAATTATTACGGCGCCGCCGGTCGGTCCGCGGACCAAGCCGAAAGCGTTGAACGTCGCGCTGCCGTTGGCGCGAGGATCGTTCACCGTCGTCTACGACGCCGAAGACGTGCCCGAACCCGATCAGCTTCGCCGCGCGCTCGACGTGTTCGCCGCCGCCGATGCCCGGCTTGCCTGTGTGCAAGCGTCGCTGACCATCGACAACACGGCCGACAGCTGGCTCGCGCGCATCTTCACCGCAGCCTATGCCGGCCAATTCGATGCCTTTCTGCCCGGTCTCGCGGCTTTACATCTGCCGCTGCCGCTCGGCGGCTCGTCCAACCATTTCCGCACCACATCGCTACGCCGGGTCGGCGGCTGGGATCCGTACAACGTTACCGAGGATGCCGATCTCGGTATTCGGCTCGCCCGCTTCGGCTATCGTTCGACTTCACTGTCATCGGCCACCTATGAAGAAGCCCCGGCGCGCTTTCTGCCGTGGTTGCGGCAACGCACGCGTTGGTACAAGGGCTGGATACAGACGTGGCTCGTCCATATGCGGCGGCCGCGCCGGCTCATTCGAGAACTCACACCCGCGGGCGCGATCGCCTTTCAGCTTTTTCTCGCTTGCAACGTCTTGGCGGCGCTGGTCCACCCTCTGTTCATGCTCGGGCTTTGCTACGCGCTCATCGCCGCGCCGCCGCTGCAAGCGATCGCGGCAATGCACGCGGCGTCGGTCTTTGCCGCCACGCTTCTCGGCGGCTACGCCTCGACGATTGCGCTCGATGTGATCGGGCTCAAGCGCCGGCGGCTTCTGGCGCAGGGCTGGGTGCTGGCATTGACGCCGCTGTATTGGTTTCTGCTGTCGCTGGCCGCCTGGCGCGCGCTCTTCCAGCTCGTTTACGCCCCGCAGCGCTGGGAGAAGACCGAGCATGGGCTGGCGAAGAATTCGCGCCTGTCCCGGGCGCGGTCGCAAAGCGGTCGAAACCCGCGGCCGTCACCCATCGGGCCGATTAGCCTGATGAGAAAAGCGGGCGGCCCGATCGTGGAGATCGGCCGTTTAGGCCGCGTACCGCCTCAAAGATAGCGGCGCAATTGCTCGGCCGCCGCCTCAGGGGTTTGCTTGAGGTTGAATGGCGAGACGAAGTGCCCGTCTTTGTCCATGAGATAGACCACGGCCGTGTGGTCCATGGTGTAATCGCCGTCTTTGAGCGGGACCTTCTTGGCATAGACTCGATAGGCCTTGATCGCCGCCTCGACGGCTGCGGGATCGCCGGTCAGCCCGCGCAGATGCGGGTCGAAGCTCGACAGGTAATCCTTCAGCGCCGCCGGAGTGTCGCGCTCCGGATCGACGGTGATGAAGATGGCGCCGGCGCGGTCAGCGTCCTTGCCGAGCGTCTTGATGACTTCGGAAATCTCGAACAGGGTCGTCGGGCAGACATCGGGGCAATGGGTGTAGCCGAAAAACACCAGAAACGGCCGTCCTTTGAAATCCTGGTCGCTGATCGGCTTGCCGTTCTGATCCTCCAGATGAAACGGCCCGCCGACGGCGGCGATCGCGGACCCGATCGGCGAACCTGAGCGTCCGCTGAAATGCACGATAGCGGCGAAGACCAGGACCAGCCCACAGATGAATGCGGCCAGGACCGGCAAGAAACGGGTCATGACGCGGGCAGGTCGCATGCTCGGGCTCACGACAATCCTCCGTCAGCCGAAGCAGGCAACGAAGCCGGCGCGGATGGTCTCGAAGAACACCGCCATGCCGTAATGGGCCCAGAGCCAGAGCGTGCCTGCCAGCGCGATTATAATCGCCCCGCCCGTCAAAATGAGCGCCCGCGACATCTGGCGTGGTGCGACAGTCTCGCGCATCGTCCCTCCCCGGACATCCGGTAGATAGGCCGCAACGCGGCAGCCGACAACCGTGCTCGACGCGGGCTTGCCTAGCGGCAGGTGTCGTAGAGCGCGGCGAGTTCGCGGCCGCGAAGCGTCATGATCTGCGGCCGGAGCCCACCATGCCGCTCGATCCAGCTGCGGATCTGCGGCGGATAGATACGCATCACGAGCCGCGTCCCGGCCCGCGTCGGCACCAGCGAACGCCGGGCATCATCGTAATAAGAAGCGGCGTGGAAGCCGAGCACCGCCCGGCGGGTAATGCATACCCTATCGCGGGGGATGAAGGCGGTGAATAACGTGCACGCTGAAAGACATGGCCCGTCGATGATAAGACGTTCGCCGGAGGCGCGCATGTCGTGGAACTTCTGAATGTAGGCGGTTATTTCGCCTCCCGGGTCGTTGGTCACGCGCACATCCGCAAAAGCCATGGTCGTCACGAAAGCCGACGCGAGCGCGCCGGCCAAAGCGGCCTGCCATTTCATGTTGACGTCCTTTCCCCGTTCCGCTGACCATCTTGTGGCATTGTGGCGAGAGTTCGGAAAGGCAAAGGTTAATCGCGACTGTGGCAGCTTTTATTTGCCACGGGAACTTGGCAAGGCGCATCGCGCCGCGCGGAGCTGCCGCGTCAGGCCGGCGTGGGAGCGCGCGCCCTGCAGCGGCGATGCTATAAACGGCAACCAGAAACGATTGGGCGGAATCCATGGACACGTCAGTTTCGCGCAAGACCAACGTCACCGATTTCTCCACCGCTTATTACCT
>Ga0181525_10004133_pt1 | contig 11229 bp, 8 predicted proteins | sample PEATcosm2014_Bin_48_FD_121100 | JGI IMG/M metagenome (GOLD analysis project Ga0181525, IMG submission 121100) | Peatland microbial communities from MTU Mesocosm Facility, Houghton, MI, USA - PEATcosm2014_Bin06_10_metaG | ecosystem: Environmental > Terrestrial > Soil > Wetlands > Peat | place... | reverse complement strand
GCCGGCGGCATCGATCCCACGCGCGTGATTCCGGTGATGCTGGACGTCGGCACCAACCGGGAAAGCCTGCTCAAAGATCCGATGTACGTCGGGAACCGGCATGCGCGAGTCCGCGGGGAGCGCTATGACGCTTTCATCGATGCCTACGTAGAAACCGCGACCAAGCTCTTTCCCAATGCACTGCTGCAATGGGAGGACTTCGCGCCCGGCAACGGCCGCCGCGTGCTCGAAAAATATCGCAATCGGATCAGCACCTTCAACGATGACATGCAGGGCACGGGCGCGATCACGCTGGCGGCGGCGGTGTCGGCGGGTCGCGTTTGTGGATCGCCGATACGGAACCAGCGCGTAGTGATCTTTGGCGCCGGAACAGCGGGCTTAGGAATTACCGATCAGATCCGCGATGCGATGATGCGGGAAGGGCTGTCCAGGGAAGAAGCGTCCGCGCGCTTCTGGCTGGTGGACGCCGACGGCCTGCTGGTGGACGACATGGGCGATCACGTCCAAGATTATCAGGCGCCCTATGCCCGTCCGCATGCCGAAGTGAAACGCTGGAAGCGTAACGGCCCGGAGGACACTATCGACTTGGGCGAAGTAGTACATCAGGTGCGGCCTAGCATGCTGATCGGCGCCTCGGCGGTGGCGGGAGCTTTCACCGAAACGGTAATCCGGGAAATGGCCAAACATTGCGAGAGGCCTATCATATTTCCGCTTTCCAATCCGGCTCCCATGGCGGAGGCCACGCCGGCGGATCTGATTAACTGGACAGAGGGCCGGGCTCTGATCGCCACTGGCAGCCCATTCCAACCGGTGACTTACCGGGGTGTGACATATGTGATCGGCCAGGTCAACAACGCGATGTTGTATCCCGGCCTTTGTCTGGGCGCAATCGTTTCGCGTGCCCGGCGCATCAGCGACAATATGTTTGCCGCCGCAGCCAACGCGGTATCCAGCCTGGTTGCCGTTCGGCTGCCCGGCGCGTCGCTCCTGCCGCACGTTGACGACCTGCGGATCGTGTCTTTGACGGTTGCCGTAGCGGTGGCCGAGGCCGCGGTCCAGGATGGCCTGGCGCGCGTGAAGTTCAACGACATCGTCCAGCAAGTGGGAGACGCGATGTGGGAGCCCGAGTATCGCCACATTCAGGCCGTCTGAATGGCCGTCTAAATGAAAGTTCGCCTCACTCGAAAACTGGTAAGCGGCGCCCTACGGTGGACCCAGCGCCTCTCGTTCGCCGGCGCCGCCCTGCCGCTCTACAGTTTTGTGGCCGCCGGTACCCGGATTTTCCAGCAGCGGGAAATCCACCATCTGCAGCGTTCGCTCAAAACCTGGTCAGCGCCGGGTTCCCCTGCCGCAAGTCCGAGGGGACTCCTGGGCCGTGTGGAAATCCGGCGTCCCGGACTCTCCGCGATATTAATCGAAGTAGACGACGCGCAGACGCTGCGGCGCGCCGTGGGCCATATTCCCGGAACGGCGCTGCCGGGACAGCCGGGCAACATCGGTCTCAGCGGGCGCGCGATACCTTTTTCCGGCCGCTGCGGAATATCCGGGAGAACGACATCCTTGTGGTCGCCACGCTCCAGGGCGGGTATCGCTACCGCGTGGTGTCCACGCCAGTGGTCAGTCCCGAGGACGTGGCTGTCTTGAACGCCAGTGCAGGCGAAATCCTGACGCTCATTACCTGCTATGCCTTTTGCTTCGTCGGTGCGGCGCCTGACAGATTTATTGTTCGCGCCGAAAGAATACATTCTCCAACACAATCAGGGCCGGGAGGCCTGAACTCATGAACATTCGTCCGTTGTATGACCGCGTTGTAATCACGCGAGTAGAAGAAAAAGGAGACGCCTTGCGGGGCGGCCTTTACATTCCCGATTCCGCGAAAGAAAAGCCCCAGGAGGGCGAAGTGCTGGCCGTCGGGAAGGGCAAGCGCCTGGAAGATGGCACCGTCGTGGCGCTGGACGTTCAGGTGGGCGACCGTATTCTGTTCGGGAAATATTCGGGCAGCGAAATCACGATCGAAGGCACGGAATGCATGATTATGCGTGAGGATGAAATCCTCGGCATTTTGAGTAAGCAGCCGGTGGCTGCCAAGAAAGCGAGCTAATCAAATGGCAAAACAGATTATTTATGCGGATCATTCGCGGCAGGCCATCCTGCGCGGTGTGAATCAACTGGCCGATGCGGTGAAGGTCACTCTGGGCCCCAAGGGCCGCAACGTCGTACTGGAGAAAAAGTTTGGCGGACCCACCATCACCAAAGACGGTGTGACCGTGGCTAAGGAGGTGGAACTCGCCGATCCCCTCGAAAATATGGGAGCGCAGATGGTGCGCGAGGTGGCTTCGAAAACGTCGGATGTAGCCGGCGACGGCACCACCACCGCGACGGTGCTGGCGCAAATCATTTATCGCGAGGGCGTCAAGGCAGTGACTTCCGGTGTGAATCCGATGGCCATGAAGCGCGGCATCGACAAAGCCGTGAAGATCGCGGTAGAAGCCGTTCAGAAGTTGTCCAAGCCGGTTTCCGGCGACATGATCGCTCAGGTGGGCAGCATTTCGGCCAACAGCGATGAAACCATCGGGAACATCATTGCCGAGGCGATGAAGAAAGTGGGCAAAGACGGAGTCATCACGGTGGAGGAGTCGAAGACCATGGTGACGGAGCTGGTCACCGTGGAGGGCATGCAGTTCGATCGCGGCTATCTCTCTCCGTATTTCGTCACGGACCCCGAGCGCATGGAAGTGGTGCTCGAAGATCCCTATATTCTGATTCACGAGAAGAAAATCTCCAGCATGAAGGACATCCTGCCGTTACTCGAGCAGATTGCACGCTCGGGCCATCCGCTGCTGATCGTCGCCGAAGATGTGGAAGGGGAGGCGCTGGCAACTTTGGTGGTGAATAAGCTGCGAGGCACGCTGGCTGTTTGCGCCGTCAAAGCTCCAGGCTTCGGCGATCGCCGCAAGTCGCTCCTGGAAGATATCGCCATCCTTACCGCGGGCAAGTCTCTAGTGGAAGAAACTGGCGTAAAGCTCGAAGGCGTAAAGCTGGAGGATCTGGGCCGAGCCAAGCGAGTCACCGTAGACAAGGAAATCACCACCATCATCGACGGCGCGGGGGATTCTAAAGCCATTCAAGGCCGGATTAAGCAGTTGCGCGCGCAAATCGAGGAGACCACCTCCGATTACGACAAGGAGAAATTGCAGGAGCGGCTGGCGAAACTGGCCGGCGGGGTGGCCATCATTAAGGTGGGAGCGGCTACCGAGACCGAAATGAAGGAGAAGAAAGCTCGCGTTGAGGACGCCATGCACGCCACACGCGCCGCAGTGGATGAAGGCATTGTGGCCGGGGGCGGGGTGGCGCTCCTTCGGGCGGCCAAAGCCCTGGCGGAGCATAAACTGGACGGCGACGAGCAAATTGGTCTGAACATTATCGCTCGCGCTTGTGAAGAGCCCTTACGCCAGATCGTCCTCAATGCCGGTGTGGAAGGCGCGGTTGTGGTGGAGAAGGTTCGCGAGCACAAAGATCCGCATTTCGGCTATAACGCCGCAACGGGCACTTATGAGGACCTGATCGCCGCGGGCGTGATCGACCCGACCAAGGTGACCCGCACGGCTCTCCAGAATGCGGCGTCCATCGCGTCCCTCATGCTGACAACGGAAGCCATGATCAGCGAGATTCCAGACCGCAATTCCGGCCAGCTAATGAACCAGATGGGACCCGGCGGACAGGGGATGGACTACTAAGCCAACTGCGCGGCAAAAATTTTGGGGCTGGATTCGAGCCAGCCCCAACCGAACTGACCTCAAGCAAGTTGGAAGACGGGTGTGCAGCCGTTGGGCACAACTGGTGTTGCCACCACCACCCCCGGCTAGCCCCATTGGGCGCGCACTGCGATGCTATCATCCGTGGTGATTTCAACATGCACAACACTCCGCTGGAAGACCTCACGGTCCTGGACTTGACCACCGCGCTGGCCGGTCCGTTCGCCACGCTTCTGTTCGCCGGCCTGGGGGCCAAGGTCATCAAGATCGAAAACCCGATTGGCGGCGGAGATAGCTGCCGCTCCAATGCACCCTACCTGGGATCGGAAGGAGGAACGCTTGCGCGGCAACATGCCGACGATGTTTCCGTCTCAGCTCTCAACCGGCTTCGCAACAAACTGGGCGTTACGCTGAACCTGAAGCATCCGGAAGCGCGTGAGGTTTTTGCCGGCCTGGTCAAGAGAGCCGACGTGATCGTCGAAAACTTCAGCCGGGGCACGCTGGATCGCCTGGGCGCCGGCTACACCTTCGCGCAGCAGGTGAACCCGCGCATCGTCTACTGCTCCATCACCGGCTTCGGAAGCGAAGGCGACCCGGGAACCGGCAAAGCAATGGACGCTATCATCCAGGCGTTGAGCGGCGTCATGCTGACTTCGGGCGGTCCCGGCGATCCGCCAGTGCGCATCGGCGTGCCTTTCGCCGACCTGACCGCGCCGCTTTTTGGAGTCATTGGCGTGCTGGCGGCCATCCACCAGGCGCAAAGGACCGGCTTGGGGCAACATGTCGACGTTTCCATGCTCGGTGTGATGACCATGCTGGTGTCAGGCGAACCTTTCGATCTTCTGGACCGCTGCGGCGTCCCGCAGAGAACCGGCCTTACCGTGCCGCGGCTGGCTCCCTTCGGAATGTATCGAACCAATGACGGCTTCGTCGCAATCTGCGCGCCCACCGAAGCCTTTGCGCATGCTCTATTTCAGGCCATCGGCCAGCCGGAGTTGACTAGCGACGCCCGCTTCGCCCAGCGCGACGGCCGCGTGCTGCACGTGGCGGAACTCGACTCTATTCTAGAAGCTTTCACTGGTTCCAGAACCAGCGCCGAGGTGATCGCGGCACTCGACGTGTGGGGCGTGCCGGCGGCGGAAGTGCGCGATCCCAAGGATGCTGTGCGGGACCCGCGCGTGGTCTGGCGCGGTGAAACGGTGCCGTTGGCCCATCCGAAATATGGCCGGGTGGAGGATGTTTACGGCATGGGGCTGCCGATCAAGTTCTCCCGAGCCGAAGCTGGTTTCGATGAGCCTCCGCCGGAACTTGGAGGGCACAATCAAGCCGTGTACTGCGGCCTGCTGGGCTATTCCGAGGATCGCCTGGAAGAGATGAAAACGAGGGGCGTGATCTGATCGCAACGCTCGCCAAGGTGTACGACGATCGAACGCTGCCTGCGCCGGGCGGGATGGTGGTAGGCGTAACCTCCAATACGGCGCCCTGGGAGATATTGCGGGCGGCCGGACTGCGTCCGTTTCTTCTGAGCCCGCGCAAAATGAAAGCGCCGCTGCCCGATCGCTACATGCCGGATCGCTACATGCCGGATCGGTACATGCCGGATCGGTACATGCCGGATCGATATATGGAAGACGTCTTCAGTGCGCGCATCAAAGCGATCTTCGATTTTCTGATCTCGCCCCAGGCCGCGCGCCTGAGCGCGGTGGTGATTCCCAGAACCTCCGAGCAAGAGCACAAACTTTTTCTCTATTTGCGCGAGGTTGCCCGCCAAGGAGCGGAACGCACGCCCCAGCCGATTCTCTACAACCTGCTGCACGCGCGATCACCCGAAGCGGAAGCCTATGGACTGGAGCGAACTCACGATCTCAAACTCCAGGTGGAGCGCCTCATCGGACGGCGCATCGAGTCCGAAGCTCTTTTGGACGCTATCGCGGAGGGCAACACCGCCCGCCAGGCCATCCGGGAACTGTTGCGGGAGCGGGAAGGTGCTGCTCCGCGGTTGCGCGGCGCCGAAGCGCTTATGCTGATCGGAGCCTGGTACTTTATGGATCGCTCCGAATACGCCGCGCTGGCGCGCCGGGCTCTCCTCGAAATCCAGATGCGGCCTCCGCTCCAGGGGCCTCGAATTCTGATCCGGGGCTCTTCACTCGATGGTCCCGATCTGTGCGCGGCCGTTGAAGCTCACGGCGCCATCGTAGTGGCCGAAGACGATTGGTGGGGCTCGCGCGCCGCCGGCCGGGACATCGATACTTCGATGGATCCCGTGCGCGCCATTTTTGAGAAATACTATTTTGACGCGCCCAGCCCGCGCGTGTTCCCGTCGGATTTTGCGGATGCCTGGTTCCATCGCAAAGCTACCGAAGTGGACGGCGTCATCTTGTATCTTTCGCCCGAGGATGATGTGGCCGGCTGGGATTACCCTCGCCTGCGGAGCTTTCTCGAGGACCGCGCGATTCCGCATCTGATGTTGCGCGACGAACCCGAGAGCGGAATCGGCGCTTTTGTCGAAAGGCTGCGCCAGGCTTGAAAAGCTTGGCCTGAAAAGCATGCCTGAAAAGCAACTGGAATGCACGCTGCGCGCCGCCGCTTATCAAAAGGCCTGGTTCGCGCAGTTGCGCGAGGACGTATTTGAAAAGCAGAAGCCATACGCCATGGTGCAGGCAGACATGCCGCTCGAACTGTTTCACGCCATGGACGTTCCAGTAGTGAGCAATCAATGGTGGGCCGCGATGATCGCCGCTAAGCGCCTGGCGCCTTATTATCTGGATGGCCTGCACGCACTCGGTTACCACGACGGACTATGCCGCTATTGCAGCCTTTCGCTGGCGTCTACCATGGCCGGAGACCCGGCGCAAGCGCCCTGGGGCGGGCTTCCAAAACCCGCCCTGCTTTCGGCGCGGCTCACTTGCGATTGTATCCAGCGCGTGTTCGAAACCTGGGCCGCCAGATTCGGCGCGCCGTTCTTCCCGTTAGATGCTCCCGGCGCTTCCCAACTTCCGCCGCGCTGGTGGGAACTCAGCCGCTACCGCTGGAGCGAACTCTTCGAAGGCCACCGCTTGGATTTCATGGTGGCCCAGTTTCATTCGCTCATCCGCACTTTGGAAGGTATTACCGGAAAGGCCTTCGAACTGGGACGGCTCCGCGACTTGATGGAAGGCGTGAACCGGCAGGAACAGTATTTCGAAGAAGTGCGCGAATTGATTTGCAAGGCCCCGCGGACGCCGGTCCGAATGCACGAGCAGGTGAGCAACGTGATGGCGGCGCAGTGGCTGCGCGGCAGCGATTGGGCCATTGCGCACGCTCGCGAGTTTCGCGATGAAGTGAAGCGGCGCGTAGAGGGCGGCATAGCCGCTTATCCATCCGAACGGCTGCGGCTGATGTGGGTGGGCGCTGGACTCTGGCACGATACCGATTTCTACACCGCTTTCGAAGACGCTTATGGCGCGGTATTTGTGTGGTCTATGTACCTCTCCTTCGGACCCGATGGCTATATCCGTTACGGCCTCGAAGACCCGCTGCGCGCGCTTGCCAGCCGCACCGTCAGCTTCAACGAACAGCTTCACAATCCGCCTTGGGCCAACGAATGGATAGTGGATCAGGCCAGGAAACATCGTATTGATGCAGCGCTCGTGCTGGAGCCGCTCGGGAGCCGGCCGTCAGCCACGGGCAATCTCTTCATCGAACGCGCGCTTGAAGCCAGCGGCATCCCGGTGCTCCCAATCGTCGCCGACATGGTGGACGCGCGAGGGTGGGATGGCCTTGCAATGCGCCGCAAGGTGGGTCATTTCCTGGAGCAACTATAGGGTCCGCCTAGCGGGTCCTGGAACGCGTATAGTGCTTCAGAAATAGAATCTCAATCAGAGAAACGATCACTCCAATCGCGACGAAATACCAGCCGGCTGTGAATCCTCCGGTTCGGTCCCGCAAGATTCCCAGCACCTGCGGTCCCACGTATCCAAAAACGCCTCCGCCCAGCCCTACCACACCCATTACCGGACCAACTTCGCTTCTGCCCACCACCTCCCCTGCCAGCGCGAAGATCTGATTCGTCGCGCATAGCCCGAGCGAAATCACCAGCGCCGTGGCCACGCGGAAGACCGGCAAATTTGGGATCATCATCGCGAAGCACGCCGGAACCAGCACTACCGCAAGCCCGACCATCATGTCCCAGCGGTCGAACTTATCGCACAAATAACCGAACAGGACATTCGCGAAGATGGCGACGATGTAGCTGGTGCTGATCAGGTACGCGCTTTGCAGCGCGCCAAGGTGAAATGTGGTCCGCACCGCCGATGGCACAAAAAAGGTGGCGCTGAAGCCGCCCATGTTGATCAGCCCGAGCAAAACCATGCTCCAGACTACGGGGGTGCGGAATGCGCTCCTGCTTGGAACGGCTGGGCCATGGCCGTGAAAGGCGTCGCCGCCGCCAACGCCGGGCTTGTATGCGATCCCGAAAATAGCCGCGCCCACCAGCGCCAGGACAGCAAAGCCGACGATGCCGCCGCGCCAGCCGTAAGGCTCCGCGATAATCGTGCCGAAGGGCGCGCCGATCACTGAGGCCAGCGATGCCATGGCGCCCAGAATGCCCATAGCAGTACTGCGAAATTGGGGCGGGGACACCAGCGCGATGGATGTCATCACGCAAACAAACGCCACTCGATACCCGATGAGCCAGATCACGCGGGCTCCGAGAGCCCCCGCATAGGAGGAGGCCTGGCTCAGTAGCAGCAGCCCGAGCGCAACTCCCAGCAGCCCTCCGGCGAGCGCCAGCTTTTCCCCTACCCGCTTGGCCAGAATCCCGGCGGGCACGCTGATCGCGATCGCCACCAGACCGTAAAGCCCGGTGAATAATCCAACTTGCGAGTAGCTGAGACCGAACTGCTTCTGGATGGCCGGCAGCAGCGGCGAGAAACCCAGACTGGACATTTGAATCGCCATCATCGCCACGATGGTGGCGGCGAACGAGGGGATCCAACTTCGGTCCGAATGAAGCACAGGCTCAATACTTCGCTGGGAAACACTCTCGCCGATGTGCGGCGCCATTAACTTCCTCCGCAGGTAGGAAACATGATTTGCGCGGTTTGATACAGGTATCGGCGCCAGTTGGCCCATTCGTGTCCGCCGGTGCTCAAGACCCAGAAGTTGCGAACGCCATACTGATTGAAGAGGGCCAGGACCCTTTCGGAATTGTTTAATGCAATATCGGTTTCACCGGCCGCCATATAGAACGGCACGCGAAACAGGTCGTTCGTTTTGGGATCCTTGAGCAGCGGCGCGAAGTTTTCGTCGAACTGCTTCAGATCCTGCGCATTGATATGCCCGGAGCTGTAAACATACAACTCACTGAAAGTGTCCAGATGCGGCAGGCCGGTGTGCAGCACCACGAATCCGCCCATGGACAGTCCAGCGAGCGCGCGATTCTCGCGGCTGGCGCTGGTTCGATAGCGGCTATCGACATAAGGAACAATGTCCTTCAAATATTCCTGCGTACACGCGTCATCTTTGCCGGGCGCCGAGGGAATGTAGTTGGCGCATGCACTGGTGTTCGGCATTACAACAATCATCGGTTTGGCGTGGCCGGCGGCAATCAGATTATCCAGGATGAACTGCGCGCTACCCCCTCTCAGGTTTTCCGCTGTCCAACTGGCGTCATCGCCGCCCCCGCCATGATTGAGATAGAGCACCGGGTACCTGGAGGTTCCGCTGCTTCCATAATCCGGAGGAAGGTAGAGATGCATTCGCTTCTCGACGCCGGCGTAGTTTTTATACGTGACCTGCTCCACCTTCCCGTGTGGAACATCCGTCTTGGCGAAGAAGGCCGTATCGGTGTAAGTCGGTAGCGCGGGCAAAATCGGCAGAGGACATACGCCGGCCTTGGGCGCGGGACGGATCGGAGGGCGGGGCGGCGCCTGGGCGTAGGCCCACATCGTTATCGTCAGCAGCCAAAACATTTTCATGGACATTTGCAACTCCCTTTTTGTGGCCCGGCCTTTTTATATCCCTATCGGCAATCGAAATTGGCGGCTTCGTCCCTGGAACCCGTGCCGCGATAATGCGGAAACGAAGGATAGGCGCACACCGGCCGGCTAACGCCTGGAAACGATTTACCCTTCGCCGCCATATGCTCGGGCGGCTGATTTTTTTCTGTCCACTCCACCAGGGCCGTCAGCGGATCGAAATCCTCCAGCGCCGGGCCCCCGCCGCAGTGGTTCATCCCAGGTACTTCGAAGTACCGTACCCACGACATGGTCTGGTCCACCCCGCCGTTGTCGCGCACTACGCGTTCGTAATAGCGCTGCGTATCGTAAGCCGAAAAGAACGGATCGCTCATCCCGTGAATCAGCATCAACTTGCTGCCGCGCTCGGAAAAGGTGGAAAGGAATGTCAACAACGAGTCCTGCAATATGCTGGTATCGTTCAGACGCGCCGGGTCGGTATCGAAGTTGAACTTCATCGGATCGAAATCGGGATCGGGAGGCGTAAAGAAAAAACCCTTTAGCCCGCTGAACATTAACGTCACGTCCGCGGAATTGGGCCTGGCGGTTTCTGAAGTCCCCAGCTTTAGCGCGCGCCAGCCGGGCGCGGCAATACCAGTGTCGTACGGCCAGTCCGAATAGAGTGCTTCGCCGCGCGAATTCCTGGGGCCCGAAAACACCTTTCTCAGCGCCGCCACCTGAGGAGCGGAAAGACAGGTGTCCGTCTTGCTTTCCTTACAGGCCAGTTCCGCCGGATCGAAGTGGCATTCCTTGGTATTGAAGATGAGGCCGTCCGTGACGCCGTCCTTCGAATCGCAAACGCGGGCCACTGCATTGGCCGCCAGGGTGAGGTCCCCATTGGAGAACGCTTTGGAAAGAATTGGCTGGCCCGCCGCGTCTTTGGGGGCGATTTCAGAGAACGCGATGGTATCCCACACTGAGCTGATCGTTGCTGTGCCCACTCGAGCCGCCGGGGCCACCGCCATCACGCCGTCGAACGCGAGCGGAAAACGCTGCGCCGCCAGCAGGGCTTGCCGCCCGCCGTTGGAACAGCCCATGAAGTAGGACTTTTTCCACGCATGCCCGTAGTAGTCGACGATCATCTGCCGTGCCAGTTCCGTCACCGCCATAAAGCCGCCATAGGCTTGATCCACCCGGGCTTGCTGATCGATCCCAAACGAGGAATCGGCGGGAGCGCCCATGAATCCACCGTGTCCTTGATGGCCGGAGTCCGTGGTCGCCACAGCAAACCCGCGCGCCAGGGCCGGCGCGGCGGTGGATCCCGAAATCGGAATCCCGCCCGTCGCGGGCCGCACCACGCCGTCCATTCCACCCCCGCCTTGGAACAGGAAGCGCTCCGTCCAGACCTCCGGCAACCGCAGCTCGAAGCCGATGCCAAACGGCCTTCCTCCGGCCCCAATGCGCTTGTTGATCGTGCCCTGAATTAAACAATACGCGGGGAGCACGCTACTCGCCGGAATGGATTCGGCCTTGGAAAG
>Ga0181525_10004132_pt1 | contig 11230 bp, 8 predicted proteins | sample PEATcosm2014_Bin_48_FD_121100 | JGI IMG/M metagenome (GOLD analysis project Ga0181525, IMG submission 121100) | Peatland microbial communities from MTU Mesocosm Facility, Houghton, MI, USA - PEATcosm2014_Bin06_10_metaG | ecosystem: Environmental > Terrestrial > Soil > Wetlands > Peat | place... | reverse complement strand
TACAGCGGCGAAATTGCGCTGCAGCAATTTGTAAAGGACTATAATTCCCCGGAATTCGACATCATCAATATCGGCAACGACGTGTGGATTGGGCACGGCGCGTTCATCAAGCCGGGCGTGACGATCGGCGACGGCGCGGTCGTGGCGGCGGGAAGCGTCGTTACCAAAAACGTCGCGCCCTACATGATCGTCGGCGGCGTTCCGGCGCGCCCGATCAAGGCGCGATACCCGGACGCCACGATCGAGCGGCTCTTGAGGCTGCAATGGTGGCAATACGCGATGTGGGATTTGGGCGACCTGCCGTGGAATGACGTCGAGCGCTCGATCGAACTGATCGAAAACCGGGTTGCCGCCGGCGCGCTGGTGCCTTATCAGCCCGTGAAAATCACCCAGCACAACCCCATGTTTCGGGTTGAATAGGCTTTGCCATACTCGTTTGTCTGACAGTCAGAGGAATTATTGATGCGCGCGGAAACCCAGGCGATCGTCGACGAGATCCAGAAGTCGCTCGCCCTCTTGCGGAGGCATCTTTGACTGGGATGTCGCCACACGGCGTCTCGCCGAGCTGAACGAAAAGGTCGAAGACCCCAAACTCTGGGACGATGCCGAAGCGGCGCAAAAGCTCGTCCGCGAGCGCGCGCGGCTTGACCATCTGGTGGGCGGCTACAAGCGCATCGAGCAGGACTACACCGACGCGATCGAGCTTATCGAGCTTGGTGAGGCCGAAGACGATGCTGGCGTCGTCGCGGAGGCCGAGGCGACGCTCGCAAAGCTGCGCGACGAGGCCGCGCAGCGCGAGCTCGAAAGCCTGCTGTCCGGCGAGGCCGACACCAATGATTGTTATCTCGAGGTTCATGCCGGTGCCGGCGGCACCGAGGCGCAGGATTGGGCCGAGATGCTGTTGCGCATGTACGTGCGCTGGGCCGAAGCGCATGGCTACAAGACCGAATGGCTCGAGGAAAGCGCCGGCGAAGGCGCCGGCATCAAATCGGCAACGGTCAAGATCAACGGCGCCAACGCCTTTGGCTGGCTCAAGACCGAAAGCGGCGTGCACCGGCTCGTGCGCATCTCGCCGTTCGATTCGGCCGCGCGTCGCCACACGAGCTTTGCCTCGGCGTGGGTCTATCCGGTGGTCGACGACAAGATCGAGATCGAGATCCACGACAAATATCTGCGCGTCGACACCTACCGCGCATCGGGCGCCGGCGGACAGCATGTCAACAAGACGGATAGCGCGGTCCGCCTGACCTATACCGCGCCCGGAGAGGAGCCGGTCGCCGTCGCGTGCCAGAGCGAGCGCTCGCAGCACCAGAACCGCGCCGCCGCGTTCTCAATGCTACGCGCCCGGCTCTACGAGGCCGAATTGCAAAAGCGCGAGGCGCAGACCGACGCGATGAACGCGACAAAGAGCGACATCGGCTGGGGCCACCAGATCCGCTCCTACGTGCTGCAGCCCTATCAGATGGTCAAGGACCTGCGGACCGGAGTGGAGACCAGCAACGCCCCGGCCGTGCTCGATGGCGATATCGACCGGTTCCTGTCAGCCTCGCTCGCCTCCCGCATCCAGGGCGCCGACGCGATCACGACGGAGTAATTCCGCAGCGCGGTGGTGTCGCGGTTTTAATTTCTGCGATGGACGAAAGCGACCGCGGGCGGGATGCCATTTTTACTGCGTTCTGATCGCGACTGAGGTTTCGCCGCGCAGCACGCCGCCGCTGTCGGTGAAGGTCACGAAGACACGGTTGGCGCCAGGGGAATTTGCGATCGTCCCGCTGCCGGTCGCGAAGATGCCAAAAGTCGGCGTCGCGTTAGCCGCGATTGTCGTCGTCACCGACATGGCGGGCGATGCCATGCATGCGCCGTTCCCCGGGTTGGTCTGACACAGGGTTAGACTTACCGGTAGGGTGGCAGACCCAGTGTTCGCGCTGGCCGTGATCTGAGCTGCAGCGCCGAGATTGACCGTCGCCACCGCGAAATCGCCGACGCCCGTAGCGCCGGTAATGTCGACATAGCCGGGATCGCTGCTTGCCGCGAGGGCCACAATGTCTGGCACAGCGGTGGCGGACGCCGATAATTGGAGTGTGTTGATGCCGGACAGGACGACGGCCGATGCGGCATTGGTGCAAGCGAAGTTGAAGGGGACATTAGTTGGCGCAAAGGCGGCTGTCGGCGTCAGGGCGACGAGGAAGCTTTGGTTCGTGCCGTTGGCAATGTTGATCGGGGCATTGGGCGAGCCGGTCAATGCGTTGGTCGCAGGGTTGGTGGTTTGATAGAGGAAATTCGCTGGAATGCTCGTTTGCGGCGCGATTGAACATCCCGTGGCATCAGCGGGCCCGGCATCGATGATTGTCGCGAATGCGGTCGCCGTCGCTCCGACCTTGACCGAGCGGCCAGCCGGCAATACCGCCGCGGAAAGCGCGATCGTGCCGGAGCGAGCGTTTGGCGTCGCCAAGAAGCCGTGTGGCACTCCCGCGGAATCCACGAACGTGCCAGCGACCGATCCGACATTGTTGATGCCAACGCCGAGAGAGAAACCTGACGCGCCGGGAACGGGGATGGTGGTATAGCCGCCACCGCTGTACAGGAAGATCTGATTGCTCACCGAACAATCGCTGACCGTGCAATCAGAACCGACGATCTGCCCGATATTGTTGATGCCAGTGGCATGCGTCACCGATGCGCCCGGATAATTGACCAAGCTGAAAGTGCCGCCGCTGTCCAGGAAGCCGCAGCTGTCGACGATGCCATTGCAGGTCCATTCCCCGACGATCTGACCGGTATCGTTGATCCTGTCGGCAGAGACGGTGCCGTCGTTAAACGCGTAACTCGTGAGTGTTTTGGGGGCATCGATGTTGGTGAAGCTGCCTCCGCTGTACAGAAAGCCGTGATTGCCGGTGCTGGGGTTTGCATATCCCCCGACGATCTGGCCCGCGCTGTTTATGCCGGCGGCTCCCGCAGAAACGGCCCCGGGGGGATCAATCGTGGTAAAGCCGCCGCCGCTGTACAAAAAACCATGGGCGTTGCCCGCACTATCGACAAATTGTCCGACGATCTGTCCGGCATTGTTGATGCCGTTGGCCTGGGTCGCGGATGCACCCGGAACATCGACGGCGGTGAAGATGCCGCTACTGTCCAGAAAACCGTGCCCCTTGCCGTTGCTATCGGCAAATTCTCCGACAATCTGACCGACATCATTGATTCCGCCGGCCGTCGTCCCGAGCGCACCCGGAAAATCGATGGTGGTGACGGTGTAATTTTGCGCTCGCGCGATGCCGCAGACCAGCAAAGGACAAAGGCCAAAACCAACAGCGGTCACCGTGATCAGCAAAACCCGGGTGGCAATCCGTCTTCGCACGAGCCCAATCCTTCTTGATGACCTGACGGACATCGCCTCTCCCGACTGCGTTGGGCGGGTGCGCCGTGGTTCCCGTTTGGGTGATGGTCTCGCGCGTGACCTAAACGGCGCCGTCTCAAATCACCTGATTAGGTTCGTGTTTTGGCGCTTCGAGTAGTGCCGTCGTTTGCGAGAGGATGGCGGCCTCTATCGCAACCGTCAATTGATACATGGCAACGGTCTGGTCTCATCTAACAGGGATAACAGGCAGCATGACCCCCGTTCGCGTGTGGATTCCTGCAGATGCAGGCGGAGGAAGTGCCAGCTCTCCCCTCCGGGATATCGCTAAAGCCGTCGCGCGATCGCTTCGGCAAACCCGCACGTTGACGCGCTGCCGCCGAGATCGGGGGTTCGGGTCCCGTCCTGGTTGATCGCGACGTCGATCGCATGGCGCAGCCGTTGCGACAAATCGGGCCGGTCGACATGATCGAGCATCAACCCGACCGCAAGCAGCAATGACACGGGATTGGCGATGCCTTTGCCGACAATGTCGGGCGCCGAGCCATGCACGGCTTCGAAAATCGCCGCGCCCGGCCCGATATTCGCTCCCGGCGCCATGCCGAGACCACCGACAAGGCCAGCCATCAGGTCGGAAAGAATATCGCCGAACAGATTGGTCGTGACGAGTACGTCGAACTGCCACGGATCGAGCACGAGCTGCATCGCGCAGGCATCGACGATGCGATCGTTCATTTCGACGCGGCCGTGATATTCCTTTGCCACTTCGCGGCCGACTTCGAGAAAAAGCCCGGTCAGCACCTTCAACACATTCGCCTTGTGGACGACCGTCACCTTTTTGCGCCCGTTGCGCACCGCGTAGTCAAACGCGAATTTGATGATGCGCGTGGCGCCCGCTCGCGTGTTGACACCTGACGCCATGGCGACGGCATGCGGGTCGTTGCCGATCGGGACATAGTGCTCGAAGCCGACATACAACCCTTCGAGATTTTCGCGGATCAGCACCAGATCAATATTGTCGTAACGCTGTCCCGGAATGATGGTCCGCACCGGGCGGACATTGGCGAAGAGCCCGAATTCCTCGCGCAAGCGCACGTTGATTGAGCGAAAGCCGCCGCCGACCGGTGTCGTCAAGGGTCCTTTCAGCGCCAGCTTCGTGCGGCGGACGCTCTCCAGCGTCGCCGCCGGCAACGGGTCACCGGCCGCCTCCATCGCGGCCAGCCCGCCTTGCTGCACGTCCCAGGCAAAGGGCGAACCCAGCCCATCGAGGACGATATTCACCGCCTCGACGATCTCGGGGCCAATTCCGTCCCCCGGGATCAGCGTGGCTTCAATGCGGCTTGCTTGCTGACTTGTCACTTCGTCCTCTTTTGCGGTGTCGAAAACCGGGCGTGCCGAGCCCCGTCCCGCTTGTCGGAGACCAAGCCGGAGAGCCGAAAGCGAACGCGTCTTGCGAAACTCAGGCCATCATTCGAGATGGGTGCGAGCGGCTAGCCGTCGTTCGCCTCAACCGGAACCAGCACGCGGCCCGGCACGAGCACGGCGCGCAAGCGCCAGAACATTGCCGCGACGGCCAATGTCGCCACTCCGGTCAGCAGGAACAGGCCCGGCACGCTGACCCCTGCCGCAATCAGCACAATGACCGCGATCGCCGACAGCACCATCGCCGCGGCGTTGACGACATTGTTGGCCCCAATCGCGCGGGCGCGGCGGCGCTCGTCGCCGGCGGTCTGCAACAGCGCGTAAAGCGGCAGCACGAAGACGCCGCCGGTCGCGGCGATTGCCACAAGATCGATCAGGATGCGCCAATGAGCCGGCGATTGCAGGAACTCGCCGATCGTCATCAGCTCCGCCGCATGGTTCAGGATTTCATGGGACGGGCTCGCCAGCCACAGATCGATTGAAAACAGCGCGAGGCCGAGCGCGCCCCATGGCGCGATGCGAGCGCTGATCCGTCCTTTCAGGATGCGGCTGGCGGAGAGCGAGCCGACCCCGACCCCGACCGAGAACACCGTCAGGAACAGCGTCACCACCGCCTCCTCGCAGCCGAGGTAATTGCGGACGTAGCTGGGAAATTGCGACAGATAGGTCGCGCCAACCAGCCAGAACCAGGAAATCCCGAGGATCGAGCGAAAGCGCGTCGACTCGCGTCGCGACTGCGCGATGAGACGCCCCGTCGCGGCGATGAAATTGAGCTGGATGCGCGCGTCAGGCGCGCTCGGCGGCGTTGCCGGGATCGCCCGGCTCGCCCCCCAGGCACACAGCGCGACGAGGACGATCAGCCACGCCACCACGCCCGCGCCGTGACTGGTCGCGATCAGCATACCGGCGATCGTGCCCATCAAGATCGCGAGAAACGTGCCGGCCTCGACCAGCGCGTTGCCGAGCAGCAATTCGTGCATGTCCAGGAGGTCGGGCAGGATCGCGTATTTGAGCGGGCCGAAAAACGTCGCCTCGATCCCCATGACAAACAGCAACGACAGGAGCACCCATGTGCTGTGGGTCAATATCGCCGCCGCGGCCACCGCCATGACGACGATCTCGGTCAGCTTGACGATGCGGATGAGCCGCGATTTGTCGCGGGAATCGGCCAATTCGCCGGCCGTCGCCGAGCCCAGAAAATACGGCAGGATAAACAGCGCACCGGCGAGCGGGATCAGCATGGTGGGCGGCACGCCGCGCGCCATTTCCGGCCGGTAAGCGAGCATCAACACAAGCGCGTTTTTCAGCGCGTTGTCGTTAAACGCCGACAAAAACTGCGTCGCGAACAACGGCCCGAACCGGCGCGCCACGAGGAGCGCAAACGGCCCGCGGCGCGTCGCTTGTGGCCCGATGGCTCTGGGCGCTGCGTCGTGCATTCCCTTATCTCGCATGTTTGCCGGCCGCTGACGAGGCCTGGCGGTACCGCTCCCCTCAGCGGCCCGTTCTTGTTCCAGCTTTTGATGACGGTTCCGCGTCGCTGGACGCCGATCGCGCGTCCTTCGAAACGCCCGCTTCGCGGGCTCCTCAGGATGACGGGTGTTTGTGGATGCCATCAAAGACGTCCGTCATCTTGAGGAGCGGCCCACCCGGCCGCGTCTCAACAGACGCAACGCCCGACAATGCAGCCCCGACAGGCGCGAGCGTGGACCGGAAAAGCACAATCTGCTACGCCTCGTCGCCACCATGGCACTCGTCCTCTACAATTCGCTGACCCACAGCGAACAACCGTTTCGGCCGATCGATTCGCAAAATGTGCGGATGTATGTCTGCGGCCCGACGGTCTACGACTACGCCCATATCGGCAACGCGCGGGCGGTCGTTGTGTTCGACCTGCTCTACCGCGTGCTGCGCCACGAATATGGCGCCGACCACGTCACTTACGTCCGCAACATCACCGATGTCGAAGACAAGATCATGGCGGCAGCGGAGGCGAGCGGCCAAACGATCTCCCAGGTGACCCAGCGGACCACCGCGCAGTATCACGAGGACATGGCGGCGCTCGGCAACCTGCCGCCCGATATCGAGCCGCGTGCGACCGAATACATCGACGAAATGATCGCGCTGATCGAGCGGCTGATCGCCTCGGGTCACGCTTACGCCGCGCAAGGCCATGCGCTGTTTCGCGTCGCCTCGTACAAGGATTACGGCAGGCTATCGCGCCGCAGCCGCGCCGACATGATCGCTGGGGCGCGGGTCGAGATCGCGCCGTACAAGGAAGACCCGGGCGATTTTGTGCTGTGGAAACCGTCAAGCCCCGACCAGCCGGGCTGGGACAGTCCCTGGGGTCGCGGTCGGCCAGGCTGGCATATCGAATGCTCGGCGATGAGCGAAAAAACGCTGGGCGCGACGTTCGACATTCATGGCGGTGGGCTCGATCTAGTCTTTCCCCACCATGAGAACGAGATCGCGCAGAGCGTGTGCGCGCACGATGGCCACGGCCCCCAGGATTTTGCGCATTACTGGCTGCATAACGGGATGCTGACCGTCGGTGGCGCCAAGATGGCAAAGTCGGAAGGCAATTTCATCACGGTGCGCGACGCACTGGCGCAAGCGCCGGGCGAGGTCGTCCGCCTGGCGCTGCTGGGCACGCATTATCGGGCCCCGCTCGACTGGACTGGCGAGCGTCTCCACGAGGCGCGGCAAACGCTCGACCGGTTTTACCGTGCGCTGGCATTGCCCGGTGCGCCCGCGGCTCGCGCGGTCGACGACGCGACGCGCGAAGCCCTCGACGGTGACCTCAACGCACCGCTCGCGCTGTCGCATCTGCATGAGCTCGCGGGGATGATCAACCGCACGGACGATCTTGCCGCTCGCGGCCATCTCCAGGCGGCGCTCGCGGCGGGCGGCCAAGTGCTTGGGCTTTTGGATAAATCGCCAGAGGAATGGCTGCGCGGCGACACCGTCTCCGCACAAGTCGAGGAACAGATCGCCGCGCGTGCCCTCGCTCGCACGGAACGGCGGTTTGCTGACGCTGATCGCATCCGCGATGAACTCGCCGCCGACGGCATCATCCTTGAAGACGGGCCGGGCGGCACGACCTGGCGGCGAGGTTAGTGACAATCTTTCCGTGTCGCCTCCCGGCGCAAGCCGGGATCCACCTCTCGGCGCCAAGGACGATTGGTAAATGGGTCCCGGCTTTCGCCGGGAAGCGCATGAAGTGAAGCGACGACATGGCCGGCACGAATCATAAAAAGCCGCAGCTGCTCGGCGGGCCGGCGATCATTCTCGTGGCGCCGCAGCTCGGCGAGAATATCGGCACGGCGGCGCGGGCGATGCTCAATTGCGGGCTCGGCGATTTGCGGCTGGTGGCGCCGCGCGACGGCTGGCCCAACGAAAAGGCCGTCGCGGCGGCGAGCGGGGCCGATGCGGTGCTCGACCAGGCCCGGCTGTACCCGGACCTTCGGTCGGCGATCGCCGATCTGCGCCACGTCTACGCCTCGACCGCGCGCGACCGCTACATGGTCAAGCGCGCAGTGACGCCACGTCTCGCGGCCGGCGAAATCCGCGCGCACCTCGCCGTCGACGAGCCTTGCGGCGTCATCTTTGGGCCCGAGCGCACCGGCCTCGTCAACGAGGACATCACGCTCGCCGACACCGTGATAAACGTGCCGCTCAATCCCGGCTTCTCGTCGCTGAACCTAGCGCAAGCGGTGCTGATCATCGGCTATGAGTGGTTCATCGCCCGTGAGGACCCACCCGCCGAGACCTTGCACACCGGCCACAGCCGGCCGGCGACCAAGGAAGAGCTGGTGCGGTTTTTCGACCATTTCGAGGAGGCGCTGGTCGATAGCGGCTTTATCCGCCATCCCGACAAGCGCCCAAGCCTCTTTCGCAATCTGCGCAATTTCTTTCAGCGCGCCTACCCGACCGAGCAGGAATTGCGCACGTTGCACGGCGTCGTGACCTCGTTTATGGGGCCGCGCAAAGGCCCCGGCGACGACGCGTCCTAGATCGACTCGTGCACGCGCAAAACCTGAGTCACAATCGCGCGCATGCGGGTCCTTTATCATTGGCTGCTCTCATCGGCCTCGCGCAAGGTGCGCGTCGTGCTGGCCGAGAAGAACCTCGACTTCACGATGAAGGCCGAGAAGCCGTGGGAGCGCCGGCCCGAATTCCTCGCCCTGAACCCGGCCGGCGAGGTGCCGGTACTGATCGATTCGGACCATGTCCTCGCCGGCACCGAGGCGATCGTTGAATATCTCGACGAGGTCTATCGCGAAAAGATGCTGATCGGGATCAACCCGCTCGACCGCGCCGAGGTCCGCCGCCTCGTCGCCTGGTTTGATGTCAAGATGGACCGCGAGGTCACCGAGAACCTCGTCGGCGAAAAGATGATGAAGCGCATGGTCGGCGAAGGCCAGCCGAACTCGCAGGCGATTCGCGCCGGGCACGCCAACCTACCGCATCATCTCGATTATATCGGCTATCTCGTCGATCGCCGGCGCTGGCTGGCTGGCGACCATTTCTCGATCGCCGACATCACCGCGGCGGCACATTTGTCGACGCTCGACTACCTCGGCGACGTGCCGTGGGACCAGCATGAACTGGCGCGCGAATGGTATGCACGGATCAAGTCGCGGCCGAGTTTCCGGGCAATCCTCGCCGACCACGTGCCGGGTCTGCCGCCGCCCAAGCATTACGCCGACCTCGATTTTTGAGCCGGCTCGATTTTTGAGCCAGGCCTGGCTGCAACAATATCGTGCGTCCTTCGCGATGCGGCCCTCCGGAGGCCGCTCCTCAGGATGACGTAGGCTATCGATGACATTAGGAAAAACCGTCACCTTGAGGAGCCCGCAAGGCGGGCGTCTCCAAGGACGCAACGGCGTGTTCGCGGCGTTCGCGGTGCTCCTCGTCATCGTCAGCGTGCCGCTGTTCTCGACGGTGCTGCCGCCGCTGGTCGATTACCCGAACCACCTCGCCCGCCTCCACCTGATCGCCGAGGGCGGCAACGCCTTTTACGCCGTGCGCTGGGCACCGCTGCCCGACCTCGCCGCCGATCTTGTTGTTCCGGCCCTCGCGCGCGCGATGCCGCTCGCCTTGGCCGGCAAACTGTTTCTGGTCCTGACCTTCGCGCTGATCGCTGGCGGCACGCTATGGCTCAACCGCGCCGCGACCGGACGCTGGCGGATGTGGCCGCTGCTGGCGTTTTTGCTGCTCTACGACCGCATCCTGCTATGGGGATTTATCAACTATCTGTTCGGGCTCGGCGTCGCGCTTTGTGGTCTGGCGCTATGGCTCGATCTCGAGGACGGGCCGATCTGGTTGCGCGTTGGCGCGTCCACGCTCGTCGCGCTCGCCTGTTTCTTCAGTCACATCGCCGCATTCGGCGTTTACGCGCTGGCGATCGCCGGTATCGAGTTGCCGGCGGCGTTGAGCCAGCCGCGGGCCCGGTTTTATCGCGAGCTGCCGCAGCGGATCGCGGTTGCCGGCGCGCAGTTCGTGCTACCGGCGATCATCTTCCTCCGCTACGAGCCGCCCTCGCCGGGCGGCTCGATCAGCTTTACCCATATCTGGCGCAAGGCCGACCTGCTGTTCAGCGTCTTTGACGATTACAGCCGCCCGTTCGACATCGCCGGCTTTGTATTGCTGATCGCGCTGTTTGGCGTCTTGGCATGGCGCCGCCGCCTGCTGATCGCGCCGCGGCTAGGGGTGGCCGCCGCGTTTCTGCTCGCCGCCTATTTGCTGCTGCCGAGCCAGATGATGTCCGGCTCCGGTGTCGACCGGCGCCTGCCGGTGGCGCTCTTTCTCGTGCTGATCGCGGCGACCGCACCGGTGCTGCCACGCCGGCCAGCGCTGATGATCGGCATTGCCGCGGCCGCGGTCTTCGCCGCACGGATGGCGGTCATCGAAGCCGTGTGGCTCAACGCCGACCGGATCTATACCGATGACATCGCGGTCATCGACAGCCTGCCGCAGAGCGCGATGCTCGCGGTCGCCTATCCGCCACGCGACGTCAACGCCGGGGCGATTCCCGAGTTGCACGTCGCGACGTTGGCGGCGGCGCGGCGCGAGGCCTTTGTGCCGACCATTTTCGCCTATGCGACTCAGCAGCCGCTCGCATTGCGCCCACCCTATGACCAGCTGGCGGGGGCGACGTCGCCAAACTGGATCTGGGACGGCTTTGTCGGTCGCGATGCGATGGCGCGCGAAGCTGTCGCGACGGTGCTCCGCGACTACGACTTCGTCGTCTTCACCGACCGCGACCCGTTTAGCGTGCCGCCCAGCGCCTGTCTCGAGCCCATGCGCTCGACACCGCGCTTCCAGCTCTTCGCGCTGCGCCACGATCGCGCTTGCAACTGACCATTACCGACACAATGCGGGCCAATGGCGATTGCGTTGCCAACGCGACAACGCGATGCCGGGCGCATAAGGCCAAGTCGCGACGGCATGCCAGCC
>Ga0181525_10004130_pt1 | contig 11234 bp, 10 predicted proteins | sample PEATcosm2014_Bin_48_FD_121100 | JGI IMG/M metagenome (GOLD analysis project Ga0181525, IMG submission 121100) | Peatland microbial communities from MTU Mesocosm Facility, Houghton, MI, USA - PEATcosm2014_Bin06_10_metaG | ecosystem: Environmental > Terrestrial > Soil > Wetlands > Peat | place... | reverse complement strand
GAGCCAACGATCTCGTGCTCGTGTTTTCGGTGGGCGGGGGTGATCTCGAAAAAAATGTCAGCCCCAATCTGGTGGCTGCTCTGCAATATGCGAAAAGCGTCGATGCGAAAATTCTGGGCATCGTCGGCCGCGATGGCGGCCACACGGCGAAGGTCGCCGATGTCTGCATCATTATTCCCACCGTCAATCCGGCTCACATTACCCCGCACGCGGAAGCGTTCCAGGCTGTAGTTTGGCATTTGCTGGTGTCGCACCCGGCGGTGAAGCAGCAGCAGACGAAGTGGGAGTCAACCGCTTCCGGCACTCCTGAGCCCCACGCAGCAGTTTTTCTCGACCGCGATGGCGTCCTCAACCGCGCAGTCGTGCGTGATGGCAAGCCGTTCACGCCCTCGGGTCTCGAGGAATTAGAACTCCTGCCCGATGTCGGCTCTTCATTGCGCGATTTGAAGGCCCACGGCTTTGCTCTTTACGTTATTACGAACCAGCCTGATGTGGCGCGTGGCGCCCACACTCGCGAATCCGTCGAAGCTCTCCATCAGACGCTGGCGTCTTCGCTGCCCATCGACGACATCTTCGTCTGCTATCATGACGATAATGATCATTGCGCCTGCCGCAAGCCCAAGCCCGGCTTGTTATTCGAGGCTCAGCGCAAGCACAATATCGATCTCGAACGCAGTTTTATGGTGGGTGATCGCTGGCGCGACATCGATGCCGGCCACAACGCAGGGTGCAAAACGGTTCTGATCGACTACGGGTACCGTGAAAGAAAACCGGCGCGTCCTCCCGAGGCTACGGTACGATCTTTGCGGGAAGCGGCCGACTGGATTATTTCCTCCAGTTCGCGGGAGCCTCAAGATGTTGAAGGAGTCTCACAATCACGACCAAGATAAAGTCCGTGTCTGAATTGCGAGTTCAAGTATTTGCCGATGGAGCCGACAAGGCCAGCATGCTTGAACTCTACCGGCAGCCCTACATCAAGGGTTTCACGACGAATCCGACGCTTATGCGGAAGGCCGGTGTCACCGATTACGAGCGCTTCGCGCGGGATATTCTTGAGCACATTCCCGACCGCCCCATCTCCTTCGAAGTGTTTGCCGACGACGCGCCCGAGATGGAGCGGCAAGCGCGCAAGATCGCGCGCTGGGCATCGAACGTCTACGTAAAAATTCCCGTGACGAATACTCGCCGGGAGCCGATGTATGACTTGATCCGCCGGTTGAGTGCGGAGGGCATTCAGGTGAACGCGACCGCGCTTCTCGCCCTCGACCAGGTGCGCCACGTGGCTCAGGCGCTGCAGGGTGGTGCGCCCTCCTACATCTCAGTTTTTGCAGGGCGTGTTGCCGATACCGGCCGCGATCCTATTCCCCTCATGAAATCTGCGATCGAGGTGATGGCCTCCGAACCCAACTCGCAACTGGTCTGGGCCAGCCCGCGCGAACTCCTCAACATCTTTCAGGCCGACGAGATTGGATGCCACATTATTACTGTGACCTCCGACGTGCTCAAGAAGATCAGTCTGGTAGGAAAAGATCTGCACGACTTTTCTTTGGAAACGGTGCAGATGTTTCATGACGACGCTGCCCGCTCGGGATATACGCTGGAGCGTACCCCGGACATCGCATATTCTCTGTGACCTGATCCTTTGTAGGCGGTGCGGCGGGCCTTCCGGCTATTGCAGGCTCAATTGCATTTCGCCGTGTTTGCTGACGTTAATCCGCAGCAGGTTTTCTTTGCCGCTGATAAAGTCACCGGCTACCGTATCAGAGTGATAGTACGAGTCCTCAGCAGACTCCACGCGCACGCGAACTTTGTGCTTTCCCGGCGAGATCTGCATGGCATGGAATTCGTGGCCATCGACCTGGTGGAACACGACCAGACGTTTCTTGTCGGCTCCCTCCAACAGGTGCGTATAAGTCAGGCGATCATCCACCCAGATCGAAAGGTTAGCCTGCGCAAATTTGTGCTGTACCTCGATGTCGAGCACGGCTGGGGAAAGGACGGGTGAAGTTGCGGGGATCACTTTCGCGACGCGCGGAGCGGAGGCTACCGCGGTCATTGCGTGTGGGGCCGACGCTACCGCGGTGGTTGCGCGGGGAAGCTTCTGCGCGATTAACTTCGGCGCGGGGGCAGGGCTTGGTGGAGTCACTGCCGTTGCGTCCTTCACTGATGCACTCTCTCCTGCGAACGGCAGCGGTTGGACCGCGGCATTCCGTGCCAGGTTGTGGACCGGCGCTTTCTGCGGCCAGATGAAATGACGCGCTTGTAGTCCAAAGGCGACGACTCCGGCCAAGAGCAATGCTCCCGCCAAGGATTTCTTTCCCATCTTCGGGAGCAATTGCTCTACTCCCTCGCGCCCCAAAGGAAAGGACAGCGACGAAGGGCGATTGCCGGGTTTGGTTGCCACCGCGCGCTGCCCGGTGGCCCACGCGTTGGCCCTTATACTTGCCGTTTGCACCGCATCAGCCCCGGCAAAAGGACCCTGATGCTTGGTCTTGCTCCACGGCTCTCGACCGGCGCGCATCTCCTGGATGTCCAGCACCATCTCCATGCCGCGCTGATAACGTTGGGCGGGATCTTTCGCCATGGCGCGCGCAATGATGTAATCGAGTCCGGGCGGCAGGTCGGTATCGAGAACGCTTGCCGGTACGGGGTCGCGATTGACCACCTTGAATGAAACTGTAGCGGCGCTGTTGCCCTGAAACGGCCGATAACCTGTCAGCACGGTGTACAGGACGACGCCTAGCGAAAACAAATCCGACCGCCCATCCACCGCTTCGCCACTCAATTGTTCAGGCGACATGTATGCCGGCGTGCCTAAGGCGCGTCCCGCCAGCGTGAAGTTTGCGAGATTTAGTTTGGCCACTCCAAAGTCTGCGATCTTGGCATGGCCGTCCTCTGTGACGAGAATATTCGCGGGCTTCAGATCGCGGTGCACCACCCCTTGTCCGTGCGCGCAATCCAGCGCTTCCGCCAATTCCAACGTCAGCTGCAGAGCCGTTTCCAGCGGCAAGGTACGATCCTCCCCCGACAACAACTTTTCCAGCGAGGGCCCGTTGACATATTCCATCACGATGTAAGGAGCCCGCGTCTCCGGCTCCTCGCCCACATCGAAGATGGTTACGATTCCGGGATGCGACAGACGGCCAGCGGCCTCGGCTTCCCGGACGAAGCGCTCGCGATAATCGAGTTCCTCCTCCGCCGGCTGGCCGTTTAACGAAACGGTTTTTACCGCGACCACGCGGTTAATTTTGGGGTCGCGGGCTTTGTAAACGACGCCCATCGCTCCCCGGCCCAGTTCGGCCAGGATCTCGTAGCGACCAAAGCGTTCGTTCCTGCGTTCATCCATGAAATTCACCGCTAATCGCTTGCGGGTGCGGGCACTCCCAAGCACACATCTGCCGGCGGGGTGTGAGCAGATTATGCCCCTGGATACATTCTCCACGCTGTCCTTGATGTGGAATAGGTTACGGATGTAACGCTGGACGGTATGCTACCCTACGGAGCTTTCGGGGGAATATGCCTTCCGTGCCGGCGCTCAGTTATCTGGGATATCGGCCGCTGATGTAGCCTTCCAACTCCTCAATGGTTTGCGCCTGGTCGGAGACGATCCACTTCACCAGATCGCCCAGCGAAACCACACCCAGCACGACGTCGTTCTCCCCCAACACTGGAAGATGGCGGAAGTGGTGCCGGGTCATGATCGACATGCATTCGTCCACAGCCTGTCGCGGAGTTACGAAGACGACCGGCGAAGTCATGATGTCGCGAACCAAAGTATCTTTCGAGGAGCGGCCCTTTAGAATCACTTTGCGTGCATAGTCGCGCTCCGACAGGATGCCTACCAATTTACCGCCAGAAATTACCAGCAGCGCCCCTACGCTTTCCAGCGCCATCTTCTCGATCGCCTCATAGACGGACTGCTCGGGCATCACGGAGAGAACTCTGCCGCTCTCCTTAGCCTTCAGCACCCTTGCAATTGTGTCGGTAATTTTCATGAGGCTCCCTCCAACCGGGCAAAATTATACGCCTCACCTCTCTTATGCCAACCCGTGCTTGGCGCGGGCGTCAACGAGAAAGATATAATTTCCGCCCAATTCATTGGAACCAAAGCAGTGGTGAAATCGCACAAAATCCAGTTCTGCACTTGCCGTGACTTTCGTAATCAGCATAGCGGTTACCCTCATCGACCTCTAAGCGATTCCTTAAAAGGACGATTCACCTAGGTAATTCGCAGCGGCCGCAGCTCACAACTAAACTTCGATGCGGGGGTTTAGATTTCACATGATCAACACAATCAAAAATTCGCTCTTAGTCCTGGCAGTGGGTGGTCTCATGTTTGTCGGTGCCGCCTCTGCTCAAACCCAAGACAGCAACACATCCGGCGCTGGGCCGGGGCAGGTCGATCCTGGTCATCCGCGCGTCAACGAAGTGAATGCCCGCGAGCAGAATCAGCAGGATCGTATCGCTAACGGCGAGAAGAACGGAACCCTGACTCCGGGACAGGCTGCGCATCTGGAAAACCGCGAACAGAGGACCGAGAACCAGGAGAAGGCGGATATGGCTGCCCACAACGGTCATTTGACCAAGGGCGAGCAGAGGCGCCTCAACAGGGAACAGAATAAGACCAGCAGACAGATCTACAAAGATAAGCACTCCGGAAATTAGGTCGCGTGTTTGATCTCTTATGTTCAGGACGAAAGCCGCACGAGGTTGCGGCTTTTTTCTTTTCTCCACACGGGCTTGCTAAACTACAGAGCCCCACCCGGCGATGAGCCTGTCACGTTTCCCGGATTCTTGTCCGAAGGTTGTGTTTTTGCGCTGACACCTGTCTATAATGGCCGGGGCATGACGAGGCTTCCGTCCTGCTCGTGGGGTGTGAGGTTCCCGCTTGCATCTGCAATTGCTTCCGCGTTCCCGATTGAGGTAGTAAAGAATTGTCTGTCGACTGCATGAATGTGAAACCCGGAGTGGAAGTCGCCGGCCTGAGCGATGTGGGCTGCCAGCGTGAAAACAATGAGGACTCTTACCTCTATTGGGAGCCGGCCAGCGATGAGGAATTCCAACGCAAGGGACGCCTCGCCGTAATCGCCGATGGCATGGGCGGACACGAAGGTGGCCAGGAAGCCAGCCGCATGGCGGTTGAGACCGTCCGCGAAGTGTACGACCACGCCTTCCGCGACGATCCGCAAGCCGCGCTGGTCGAGTCCTTCGCCGCCGCTCATACCCGCATCCAGGACTTTGCCGAACTGCACCCCGCATTTCACGGCATGGGCACCACCTGCACCGCTTTCGTGGTGCGCGGGCGGCAGCTTTACTTCGCGCACGTCGGAGACAGCCGCCTTTACCTGGTGCGCGCCGCGCGCATCCTGAGACTTACTCGCGACCACTCCTACGTGGGTCGTCTGGTGGAAAACGGCATCGTCCGTGCCGAAGATGCGGAGAAGCATCCCCAGCGCCACATCCTCACCGCAGCCCTGGGAGCGGGCCAGGACGTAGCAGTCGACGGCCCGGACCAGAGCGTCGCGCTGCAAGACGGCGATGATCTACTTCTCTGTACCGACGGCCTTTGGAGCGTAGTCACAGAAGAAGAACTGGAAACGGCAGTCAGCAATAACGCTCCCGCGGAATGCTGTACCGCTCTGGTAAAACTGGCCCGGCAGCGCAGCGGCCCCGACAACATCACGCTGCAGGTATTGCGCGTCGGACCGGAATCGCAACTCTAAATTGGTTCCGACTTCGCAGAATTTCTTCCCAAACTGCAACCAGATGCACATGCGCTTTCCCGCTCACGCCACCGGCATTCCCGTAAATGATTGAATTGCCAAGTGTTAGTGGAGGTCTTACTACTCGGCAAAGAAGGCATCCCGCGTGCAATGCCACTAGGCGTCATAAGTCTACTATTGCAATGGGCTTTATGGCATAATCTCCGCTTATGAAAATATCGCAAAAAGGTCTCTACGCGCTCCAGGCCATGATGATGCTCGCCCGCCATCACCACCAGGGCGCCATCAAGATCCGCGAAATCGCGTATGAGGAAAATCTTCCGGAAAAATTTCTGGAACTGATCCTTCTCGAACTCAAGAACGCCCGCATGGTCGAGAGCGTACGCGGGGCCAAGGGCGGCTACCAGCTGCGCCGGGAGCCCTCCGAAATTCCTTTGAGCGAGATCATGCGCTTGATCGATGGCCCAGTGGCGCCGTTTGCCGATGCCGAGCAACTGCGCGCGCTCATTGACCGCGACCTGCCGCATCGTGCCCTCTATCAAGTCTTTCTCGACGTACGCGACGCGGCCGCAAAAATTCTGGAAGGCACCACGCTGGCCGACCTGATCGCCGGCTCGACACCGCGTTCCGGCAAACCCAAGCGCTCGGCCAAGAAGAAAGACAAAGAGAAGGGAAGCGTTCTGCCCATGGTGGTCGGAGGTCAGAAAGATTGAATCGGATTGCGCGCAGCGATCTTTGACGTCGTCCCCTCTCATCTTGGAAGATTCCCCCTCCCGAGAAATTAACATTGCTGTAACAGAGAGGCAGTATAGTTACCGGAATCACAACTAAACCGATGGTAATAATATGAAGTCAGTGCGGTGGACCGCTTTGGATAGCTCCGCCACTCCCGATTTGCAAGGTTTTTTCAGCTATTACCCCAGCACATGTTGTTCAACTAAAACTCAAAAAGGAGAGGATTTACGACCATGAAACGAACCAAGCATGTATTACTCACAGCTCTCACGCTGGCCGCGCTCGCCGCCGGCGCCTGGGCGGAAGAACCCGGAACAGGTAAGCCGGCCACCAGCCCGGCTGCCGCAGCCACGGCGCCCGCCCCCATAACGGCGGCCGACGTCCAGTCGCTGAAAGATGCGCTGGCCGCTCAACAAAAGCAGATCGAACGCCTCACCCAGCGACTGGAACAGATGCAAGCCGTTAACCAACCCAAGAACGACGCCGCTGGGGTTCAAAACGTGAGCCAGGCATCGCTCGACACGCCGACCCTCCAGCCCGCTGTCCTGCAGATGCAGCAATCGCAACCGACAGAAGAGGCAATCGTAGCGGAACAAACCAAGCTCAGCAAGGACATGGAAAGCCCGCTTACCATCCACTTCAAGGGCGTTAACATCACTCCCGGTGGATTCGTCGCAGCCGAATTTCTGCGCCGATCGCGGGCCCTCGGAGCCGACGTCTCCACGCCCTTTAACAGCCTGACCATGCCGGGAGCTTCCCAGAGCAATCTGCCGGAGTTCTTCGCTACCGCCCGACAGACGCGGCCCACCGTCTACATTTCGAGCCGCGAGGGACGCGTGGATTTTTCCGGTTACGTCTCCACAGACTTCCTCTCTTCGGGAACCACCTCCACAGCAACTCAAACCAATGGCTACACTCTCAGGGTTCGGCAGGCATGGGGTCAGGTCAAGTTTCCGGGTGGTTGGAGCCTCCTCGGCGGCCAGATGTGGAGTCTGTTGACCGAAAACAAGGCTGGCATCGCTCCCAGCGACGACACCGGCAGAACCAACGACTCTCGTCCCTCCACCATCGATGCCGGGTATAACGTCGGTTTCACGTTTGCGCGTCAGGACGGAATTCGCCTGACCAAGGACTTCGGTAGCAAGGTCGCTGTTGCCTTTGCTGTAGAGAATGCTCAGGCCACGGTAACCTCGTCTGGAAACACAAACGACTACCTGCTCTCCCAACCCGGCGCGAGCAATACCTACAACATCGCTTCCACCTACGGTTTCAATCCCTCGCCCGATCTCATCGCTAAGATCGCCTTCGATCCGGGTTTTGGTCACTATGAGGTATTCGGCCTCTCCGATCGGTTCCAGGATCGTGTCTTCCCCTGCGAAAACATAGCGTTTACTGGCGGGGTGCTTGTAGCGTCTTTGCCAGCCTGCACTTCAGCCAGTAGCCTTACCGCAGCGAGTCCCGTCAACGCCTATAACAGCACCAAGGCCGGCGGCGGCTTCGGCATTAATGCTCGTTGGAACTTCTACAACAAGCACATCGTTTTCGGCGTGCACGGATTCGGTGGCAGCGGGGTGGGCCGCTACGGTGCGGCGCAGCTCTCCGATGTATCGATCAACGCCAACGGCACCGTCCACCCGATTAAAGATTTGCAGGGTCTGGCCACATTGGAATGGAAGGGGAAAAAGCTTGACGTCTATAGCTACGTGGGAAGCGAGTACGCTGCCCGGACATATAGCTATGATCCCGTCCAAAACCTTTTCGTCGGCTACGGTGCGCCCACCTTCAACAACTCAGGCTGCTACACGGAAACTGCGCCGGGAACGAGCGTAATCGTTTCCGGGCCGGTTGCTGGATCTCTCTCCAAATGCTCCGCTCAGACCCGCGCCATCACGGAGGGAACGCTTGGATTCTGGTACCGCCTCCATAACGGTGCTCGCGGACGCTATCAGTGGGGCATGCAGTATTCCTACGTGACTCGTCAGACCTGGTCTGGCACTGCACCGGTAGGAGCTCCTTCAGGTGCGCCCGAAGGACTGGACAACATGATCTTCACCTCGTTCCGTTACTACTTGCCCTAAGCGAAAATGGTCCCGCGTCAGTCTTTGACGCGGGACCATCAAGTTTAACGAGCCAAGTTTAACGAACCAGTTCAACCATCACTTTTCGAGGGGCGCCTTCCCTTCGGAAACGCCGCCGGCCCGGTTTTGGCTACTCTCCTTTTCCGGGCCGGTGGTGTTAACTTAATCTACAGCAAGAATGTGGCGCTGTCCTGTAGTACGGCCGTCGCGGGCGGCTGTCGTGGGGCGTCCCGCCCCCACCGCCGGCGGCAAGATTGTACTCGCCGGCCGCGGGCGTGATTTTCGGTGGCGCAGCGCTTGAGCGCTGCGATTAAGGTTCACGATTTAGGGCTTTAGCCCCTGAGGACTTAATGAACTCGAGGCGCGCTTTTCTCAAACACATGTCAGCAGCGGCGCTAGCTGCAGGCGCCACTCCCTCCCTCCTTACCTGGGCTCTTCCCCAAAACCAATCCGTCGACGTCCCCGGCGAAGATGGCCTGATCGTCCGATCTTTCCGTTTCGTCGATCTCGAAACTCCGGTCGAATATTTCAACACTTGGCTCACTCCGGTCCCGCATTTCTTCGTGCGCAACCACATGTTCGAACCGGTCCAGCTGGATGCCCAGGATTGGAGGCTCTCGGTAGGCGGAGAACTAGAGAAGCCGCTCGCGTTGACTCTGGCCGAGCTCTCCAAACTCGAGACGCACACGGTTGTGAATACGCTCGAGTGCGCTGGCAATGGCCGCAGCCTGCATCGCCCGCAAGTTCCCGGCGTACAGTGGGGCAAGGGCGCGGTCAGCACCGCGCGCTTTTCCGGCCCACGCCTGCGCGACATACTGCAACGCACCGGAATCAAGCCCACCGGCAAGCACGTCATGTTCCGCGGCCTCGATGAAGTCCCCGGCAAAGTTCCGCCCTTCATTCGCAGCATTCCCATCGAGAAGGCGCTCGACGCCGATACTCTCATCGCCACCCACATGAACGGTTCTCCGCTCACCAAGCATCACGGCTTTCCCGCCCGCGCCCTTGTCCCCGGCTGGGTCGGTGCGGCTTCCTGCAAGTGGCTTACCGAGATTAAACTGCTCGAATCCGAATTCGTTGGCAACTTCATGAGCCCCGGCTACCGCTTTCCCAATCAGCCAGTAAAGCCAGGCGACGCCGTAAAGCCCGAAGACACCCACCCACTCACTGCTTTAAGCGTGAAGTCGGTGATCGCCGGACCCTCCGATGGCGCCACCGTGAAGGCAGGAAAACTCGCTGTACACGGCGCAGCCTGGGCCGGCGAAGCCGACATCGCGAAGGTCGAAATCTCCACTGACGCCGGCACAACCTGGACTGCCGCCAAACTCGGTCACGACCAGGCCCACCACGCCTGGCGCCTCTGGACCTACGACTGGAAACCCAACAAGCCCGGCGACTACACCATCCTGTCTCGCGCCACCGATACCCAGGGCCGCACTCAACCTGCCACCCCAGCCTGGAACCCCAGCGGTTATCTCTACAACGCTATCGATCAGGTGAACGTCCATGTCGCATAGAACGGATTCACCGCGGCCTTACTCATCTACGAACTGTCATCCCGACCGGAGCACTCCATTCCCGAAAGGAATGCAGTGTGGAGTGGAGGGACCCGTTGTTGCTGCAAACCTTAGCCGGTCGTGCAGGTTATCCGGTTCGGTGAATTCTCTTGTCACAACTTTCGCAGCCGTTGCCCTGCTTGCGATTGCCGTTGTCTCCGCTCAAGCCCAAAAACCCGCTACTCCCAGCGTAGTCGCCGATCTCCCCGCCGGCCCCATGCAGGCCAAAGCCACCACCGCCTGTCTCGAATGTCACGAGGCCCGCATCATCCTCCAACAACGCCTGAGCAAAGCCGCGTGGACGAAAGAAGTCGACAAGATGACAAAATGGGGAGCGCTCGTCGACCCTGCCGATCGCGACGCCCTCATCGACTACCTAAGCACCAACTTTTCCCCAGACAAACCCACCTACGAACCGCAGCGCACCTCAGGTTCAGGGAAGCGTTGAATTAGCTCAAGCGTAGCGCCAGCGTCCCGCCGGCTGTCCAGCGGGCGTCCTCGCCCCTTGGCCTCTGGCCAAATCCGCAACGTTCCACTTTGAAGAAGGCGCCAACCAGAAAGAAAAGGCAAAGCGCTGCCGACCCAATGTCCAGAGCGGACACTACGGCAGCGCTGCCACAACTGAGCCCTAATACATGAACGAAGTATAGAAACTCGGCTGCACTACTTCTAGTGCATTGTAGGGTACCGGCTAGCTCTCGGCGCCTGCTGGACGCCTAATTGGGGTCCGGAGAGTTAGTCCATCCTAACTCCAATCGGCCAATACGATTAGCGGTCTATGTACATACATCTCGATAAGTACGAAACTGAATGTACGAAATGTTCCGGCCGGAACATTTCTCCACTTTACGCAATCTGGAGCGCTGGGCTCTAAGCCGCGTCCCCCGGGCTTGAGGATTTCTCCGGCCGCAGCAGCGGGAACAGGATCACGTCCCGGATCGTGTGCGAGTCGGTGAGCAGCATGCACAGCCGGTCCACGCCCACGCCCACTCCCCCCGCCGGCGGCATCCCATACGACAGCGCCCGGATGTAGTCTTCATCCATCTGGTGCGCCTCCAGGTCGCCGCGCTCGCGCTCCTGCAGCTGCGCCTCGAAGCGGCGCCGCTGATCTTCCGGATCGTTCAGCTCGCTGAAGCCGTTGG
>Ga0181525_10004128_pt1 | contig 11235 bp, 15 predicted proteins | sample PEATcosm2014_Bin_48_FD_121100 | JGI IMG/M metagenome (GOLD analysis project Ga0181525, IMG submission 121100) | Peatland microbial communities from MTU Mesocosm Facility, Houghton, MI, USA - PEATcosm2014_Bin06_10_metaG | ecosystem: Environmental > Terrestrial > Soil > Wetlands > Peat | place... | reverse complement strand
GGAAACCATCAAGGCCAGCGGTCATGTGCGACCGCACCGAAAGGCCGGACACATGACTGCAAGCGACCAGTGCTCCTCACGAACAAAACTCTTCCAAGTTGGGGGCCATCCACACATGAGGCGACCTAAAACGGAATTGAATGGATTAACTGGCCGGTTTCGTCGACGACCTGCAACGTCGCCCCGGGCGGATGGTAGTCGCCTTCCTTCAACTCGCGGATCAATCGATGGCCATGCTCTTTAGCAGCCTGAGGATCCGGGAGGACTGAGCCGTCTGGATCGTCGTGGTGATGGTCCGGTGCATGGACCACAAAGTGATAGCGAGGCATTGGAACTAGACGCGAATCCGCTGGGAAAGATTCCAATTATGGTACGAGCAACCCCTCGCGGATGGCAATAGCAACGGCGTCACTGCTGTTAGAAGCCCCCAGTTTTAATATCACGTGCTGGGTGTGAATGGCGGCCGTGCGAGGAGCGATATTTAGAATCGGTCCAATCTCCTCCGCGGTATGCCCACGTGCAACGAGCGTGAGGACCTTCAGTTCGCGCAGTGTGAGATCGTGATGCTCCATGCGGACGGCGCCTCAATCCAACCGGAGGCTGCGCCTAGACGGTTTTCCTGTCCAGAGCGTTGTCCGGAACCGTACAGACTTTCTTTCTCAGACAGAGACGGGCCAAAGAACGAATTAGGGGCAGTTTAAAAGGGACCTAGTCGGCAATTTCAAAAGGGAGCACCCCGGATGGAAAGGGACCAGTACTGCCGCGGCAGGCAAGGCTCAAAGCGGGGCTGGGACCGATCTGCGCTCAGCCGGCGCCGTAGCTCACTCGCTACCGAGATTGCAACACAGATAGGGTCGCAATTGAGATTAAGCCACTACGGGCGCGGCTTCGCTATTTTCTTCGTCGGCAATCGGGATGAGGAGCCGGATTGGGCCACTCGGCAGAGTAATTTTTCTGCGGCCGTGAGTATCAACGGGCGACTTCGGAGCCTCGCGCGATCGCTCGAATAACATTGCGCCTGCGTTACCCCCAAAAAACGTGAGCTCGTCTTTCTCGCAGGTTGCTGCGATCGCCAATCCGATCGACTCAAGATGAGAGCGGCGGTAGCAAAACAAAGCGAGTAATACCCTCGCTGTCGGTGAGACAGTCGCAATGAGTTCTTCGAGCCCGTGCGCGCTGGAGCGATAAATCTCGCCCAGCATCTGATCAGGGACAGGGCAGCTTTCGTTCTCAAGAAGTGCGTGTTGTTCAAACGGCATCGCCCATGGCCCCCGAGGGTTTGTTCTCAAACGACCATCCGGCACCGCGCGTTAACACGGCATTAAACTTACAAGTGGCATCCGGACGTCGCGTTTCGGCAGCGATTGACCCGAACGAACAATGGGTCCCATAGCCCAGGAGCCGGACAGGGTCGAAGATTGTTCGCGTCGCCCGTTCTGTTCCTATTCAGTGGGGGGTGCTGTCAGTCTGGCTCAAGTGGCCCCTTTGGAGGGTACTAGTTACGGTAGCCGAGATCCAAAATAGCATTTAAATGGCTGGCCAGTTGCCCCTTAAAACACGCCGATTGTGATGGCCAGGATTCTGATCCGTTGCCCGACATTAAATAGAGCCGTTCCGACCGGTCTAACCACGAACAAGATCAGGCTCGATACTTTGGACATCACGCTTTCTTTGCACTGTCCCGCTTGCGACATGACTCACGAGTGGAAGCAGGCGGACGCGTGGATTAAAAGAGAAGACGAATAGGCCGCCTCGTTTGGCCGCCTCTCCCCTCTGCGCCTGTAAGTTGAGCTGGATCAAAACCAAATCGTGGGGCCGGCTTACCGTGCCCGATGTCAGACGACAAACACGAAGTTTCCCCGCCGTGTCCATCATGCGGACGGCCTATGGTGCATGTCCATCGAATTTGGCGTTGGCCTGGCGAGAACATTGACGTGTTCCGCTGCGAGCCGTGCGGCACGTCTGCGAATTACCCCGTCAAGGCACCACCGTCCTAAGTCGGACAGCACCCTATCGCGAGACCAGCATCGCAGCCGGCGCTGGGGAACGACAACTATCCGGGAAAGCCTAGTCCGGCTTACCCGGTGGGGCGCTGCCTAGGAAAAATGCGAGGGTAGTTTTTGCGTCGCTCAGGGAAGTCTGCGGCGAGCTGTTATGGACATTGTAAAAGACAGCGAAGCCCAGTCCAACAGACGCGATGACCAAAGCGCCGGCCACTAACGGCAACAGGCTCACTTGCGACCGTGCAAACGGTTGCTTCATAAATCACTCCTTATTGTTAGTATAGGTCGGAGCCTCGCCTTAGACTAGAACCGTTCATGCGACGTCCCGTTCCACAGCAATCTCACTAAATCCTCCTCGCTGAGACATCCGCGAATAGAGCGCGTGCCAGACCGCCGAAGTGAGCAATTCGGTACAGATTCGGAAAGGGGCCGGCGCAAGGCTGTCTGTGCATAGGCGCCCCCCTCCCCCAGAAACCCACGCCTGTGTAAAGTCCGCTAAAGGCCCCGGACGAGGCCCCCAAAGAAATCCTCGCCGGGGTCTTTGGTTTTGTCACAGCCGCCTGCTGCGCGATCTATCGGGTGCGCGCCTTGGAACGATGCGCTTCGATTTCTTCTACGTCCTTTTCGTCAAGCCGACGTAGCTCCGTTTCGGCCTCGCCGTGGGCGCGCAACAGTTCATCGAGCTTTACCTGGATTGCTTGAGTATCCCGGTGCCAGGTGGGCGTTATGAACAAGGTCATCACCCAAGTCGCGAGCGTTGCGATAGCAGCCCATCCGAATGTAGCGGGAGAAAAACAAGCCACGCGACCGCGTACGCAAACACTACGCTGAACGCGGCGGGCCGGGTCGTCATTACTCCGATGCGGATCAGCGCGCGCCGGATCGCGAACAACATTGCCTTGGCTCGACTACTGCACCGCACTTCTTTAAATGATTCATGTCATGCGCTTTAACGGGTGCAGGGCGGCATCCGCTAATTTCAGCCACTCAACCGCCATGTCGCGTTGAACGGCGATATATTCCTGATCTGATGCGTCTGGCATCGCCGTCAAACAATGCGCGGCATAACGCACGTAATCTTTGTGTTTGTCATTCTGAGCGGCCACGATCAACTCTCTGCTTTGCGTGGACGGTCGCTGTCCCGCTATTCATCACAATGCGCGTTTGGTGTTCCTGGAGTCTGTATAGAATTGACCAGCTGACCTTGCTGGGGTCTTTTAGTTTGGCGGGCATCACGGGAGATGTTATGACCAGATCAGAAGATTTGCTCGGCCGTGCAGTACTCGAGCTATGGGCCGACCTGCCGCAACATATCCAGGAATTGATGTTTGAGGCCGCAGTTTCGCGCGAACCGAAAGCGCGTGAGCGACTGGCAACGGAGCTGCACGATCGGCATCCCAGGACCGCCCATCCTCCAAGGTCGACAAAGCTAACCTGAAGGATGGGTCAGTGCCGCGACCAGCATCGCAGCCGACCCCGTTTAGTTCTCGCCTATCTCCGAACCATATTTCACGTCGCAACTAAACGACCAGCGCATAAAACAGCGAGTCGTGTCTTTTATTTGCGCGTCTGTTAGGCTGAGCCAACTCAGTGGCGCCATTTCGCAAACTGCGACGGAGGCCCACTGCTGCAGCGTGATAAATACTCGTGAGGGAAAAGGCTCGCCAGTCGGGAACACTTCCTTTATTGCGGCGTCTGACAACGTGACGACAGCCTCGATCTCATACCCCGCTGCCACAATACTATCGACCATCGCCGACCCGGCGGTCGGCGTTGGTCGCCGTCGTTTGGGCAAACGCGGGTTGAGTAATGAAATCAGTGAAGCCAAGAAGCGCCGTTGCCACGTCGGCCATTACGTTACCTCAGTTGCGCCGGGTGGATCGCGATCGTTTCGGTATTCTTCGATCGCACGCATGATTAGCTTTTTGACATTCTCGATTGTGACGTCATCGCGTCGCAGGATACCGATCTCGTCACTTACGTTCTTGGGTTGTTTCGGCTGGCCTGTCACGTCGAAACCGTCGCCGCAGGTGACAGTGACCACGCCATCGCGCGGTACAATCAAATAGGCGCGACTTTGATGGCCCTTTGCATAACCCGGCTGATCTTGCAGATCCTGCTGATCCGTTATGCGAAAAGCGACTGACGCGGGCCGTAAGGTTTTTCCGGTGCGGCCGTACTGCCGAATTTCTACTTTACCGCCAAGCGGGTGTAATTTATGAGCTGCGGCCTGTAATTGTGGCAGCACCACATTGCTCAATACGGCGACATCTGCATCGGCTTCTGCCTGCAAACGCTTTGCCTCAGTGGGGGCTTCCAATTGTTGGTCGTGTTCAAGCTTTGCTTTCTTGAACGCATCACCATAGTCGTCATCACCGCCGGCCATGTTCAACCCTTTCTTCGTTGCTCGCGTTCGGCGGCAGGCCACCTAACGCGCATCGCCACCGTTCGCCGGTGTTCCCAAAGGGATCACGACCGCGGCAATGTGGAGAAGAATATCATGCCTCGACCGTTCAGCTTGCGGTTGGGCTCGTCGGCCGGGATAGCCGAGTTCGGCTGTAATGGGGCGCAAGCGGCGTCGCTCATTTTTATGTCCCCTCAGGGACTGGCCGAGAAGTCGTCTCTGTCGGTGCACAGACTACGTGGTCGTCGCGACTATGCAGCCGGACTCAGTTGCAAACCCTTATTATTCTGCCATTCGAGGACGGTTTCCCGGGCAAATTCTTCGTACGACCGAGGCGCATGCCCCAGCAACTCGGTTAGGGTTTTCAAATCACCCTTTTCTGACGCGAATCCACGTTCGAGATACCCTTGGAACATCATGCGAATGTCGAATGCCGACCACGAGGGGGCACGCGTGCGCATCTGCTCCTCAAACGCATCCATATCTTCGCCGGTGTAACGAACCTCTTTGCCGAGCAGCGAGCTCCAAATTGCCGCAACTTTGGGACCACTCAACGCCGTCGGACCATTGAGATTGTAGGTCTTGCCCTGGTGTCCGTCGGAGGTCAGTGCAACGACTGTCGCCTCGGCGATATCCCGCACGTCAACTGCTGAGATACCCACTTGACCGAGAGGTATCGGGTAGATGCCCGCATTTGTCAGTGGGTCTTCCAGCGACACATCATTCTGAAAGAAGTAATTTGGACGAATAACAGTAAAGGGGACATCGAACTCGTGCAAGGCGCTCTCTATAGCGAGTTTCGAGGCGAAGTGAGGGACATCTTTAAAATGCTCCACGCGGAAAACCGAGTGATAGACGATATGTTTCAGCTTCAATTTCTTGGCCAGATCGTAGGCGATGAGACCCTGCGTCAGTTCGTCGGGAGAGACGGCATTCAGCAGATAGAGCTTATCCACTCCGTCCATCGCCTTCTGTACAGATACGGGATCGAGCAGATCGCCCACCGCAACCTCGACGCCATCCGGCAACGACGTTGCCTTTTTGCGCACGAGGACACGAACATCTGCACCTCGCTTCTTTAACTCTCTCAACACCCCTGAGCCGATACGACCAGTGCCGCCTGTCACCAAAATCTTCATGTTCAATGCTTTCTATCGCCTAGTCAGCTGTTGTCTTTGATTATTCCGGTCCAACGACAGGTGCGCACCGCAAACAAGCGGATTCTGTATAAAAGTGACCAGCCGACGCGGTTTTTACATCTACATCTAATGGCGAGGTAAACTGTGACAAGTCTGACCTAGTAAGTCAGCTTTCCGTATGTCATCGAGCGCCGACAGCGGGAGGGCAGCTTTTAAGTCCGGCGACGTCGTTCGGCATGGTTCGCTAGAATCCGGTACAAGATGCCAAATTTGGACTAATCTTCCGGGCACCGAGCTGGGCTTAGCACGCTATAAGACCTTTTTGTCAGCATCGGATGCGTACAGCGCGACGCCGACGGCCGGATCAATCGGATTGTCCCATGGCCGCCGGTCGATCACGCGGCATGTGTCGGCGTATCCAGCCTGCCAGCGTGTATTGATTGTCGCCGGCGAAAAATCGTATTCCCTGGAATTGCTCTCGCGGTCTAGCCGCTCCGCGTTGATCTCGAGTAGATGTACGGTAGTTGCGCAGCCGTAGTCGGCGAGTTCCTGGACCTCAGGGGTATTTCGCTTCTCGTCGGGGAGCATGTCGACCAATGTGCGCACGACGTGTCGCATGCGGTGAAGCTTGGCCTGCGCCGCGATATGGCTCATGGATCGGCTGCCGAACATAATGTCTTTCTGGCGAGCAAAGACCTGAGCGACAGATTCGGGTTCTTCACCTCGCGCGTGCCAGATCTGCACAGCGAAGACGACCGAGCTCCGCCGCGGATAGTCATCGAATACGGCTTCGACCGGCGTATTAGAGTAAATGCCCCCATCCCAATAAGCCTCTCCGTCGATCCGGACCGCCGGAAACGTTGGCGGAACGGCGCTCGATCCCAGCACGTGATCGAGACCGATCTTCTCCTGTCTGCTATCAAAATATCGAATTTGGCCACTGCGAACGCTGACGAGCCCGAGCGTAAATCTGGGCTTTCCGGAATTAACAAGGTCAAAATCAACCAACTCAGGCAGCAGGTTCCGCAGCGGATCGACGGAATACAAAGCAGCGCGCTCGACGCCAACGGCTGCGTCAGGACCCCATAAGAAAGCCGCGTTGGGTGAAAAGAAACCGGGCACGCCGGTCAGTAGGGTGGTGAGTTGGTTGGCAGTATTTCCAAACGTCGATGGCCAGGTTGGCCTGCTTTCGATCCGCGACCAGAACTCGCGCAGCCGCTCCAACCGGGACCCGACCTGGTTTCCGGCGATAATCGATCCGTTGATGGCGCCGATTGAGGTGCCAATGACCCAATCAGGTTCGATACCGGCTTCATGGAGCGCCTGGTAGACACCCCCCTCATATGCAGCCTGGGCGCCGCCGCCCTGCATGACAAGCACCACCTTGCCAGGGACGCTGGGATGCAAATACTCGGTGTCGTCAAAGCGAAGCTTAGCCACGGTGTGTAAACCGAAGTGGTTGAGAGGCATGGTCGAACGTCGTTTCACGACGGCAGTTCAGCAGCCGACCACGGCTTCTTTGCACTGCTCGGAGACGACAGCCTTTTTGACCTGGCCGTAATTTACAACACGAGAGCATCGACACGCGCGCTCGGCGGCGTCTGAGCAAAATTGCTCGCTCTGAAGTGACGGTGGCGACCGCTACCGGCCAAGAATTGAGCTAGCCGAGATGTCGCTAGTTGGCCCAAAGCTACGTACGAGAAGGATGTGGCGCGGCGCCGATTATAAATGGAGAACTTTGCGGTCTGAAACTCTGGCGCGAAGGCGATTACAATTGTCGCTAAGTGAGCATCGGTTAGTTACGCAACGAGGGGCCAACGTGTTCGAGAACACGTCGGACTACTATCGGCGGCGGGTTCAAAATAGAAACGGAAAAACTAGGTCATGCCGCTCGACCTTCCAACGCTACTGGTTATGCAGAGTTTTGCGCTGGCATGTGCCGGCGCAGTCTTGATCGCGGCATGGTCACAAAATCGCACAATAAAGCCGCTGGCGCTGTGGGGAATTGCGCACATCCTCGCTGCCGGAGGTTTTGTATCGCTAATGCTCGGATTGGTCTTGCATCAGGAAGTTTGGGTTCTCGGCGTTACCCTGTTGGTACTCCAGGCGAGCCTGGTGTGGAAGGCCGCGCGAACTATTGATTCGAAGCGCGGACCGATCGCCGTCGTAGTCCTTGGGCCGCTAGTCGTGGGCCTCGTGGGCGTCGTGTTGGGCGTGCAATACGCTCCCGCGGCGTCGCTGATCGTCAGTACTGTCTACACTATCGCTACTGCGACGAGCTTGTGGCTCGGGCGGAAGGATCATCTGGTTGCGCGCTGGCCGCTGGTTTTTTTGTCGGCAGTGCATGCGGTCGCCTTGATGATCGGCATTTACAGTACTTTGAGCGGCTCGACCGGCCAAGACGGGCTGCCCCGGCTCGCGAGCTTGTTTGGCGTCATCTATTTTGAAACTATCGTTTTTGCGCTCGGCACTTCCGTGTTCATTCTCGCTTTGATCAAAGAGCGCAGTGAAGCTATCGGCATGAAGGCTGCGCGGATCGATCCGCTCACAGGGGTCCTCAACCGCGGTGGCTTCATGGAACGCGCCGAGCGGGTCATGGAACGGTGCCGACGCAATGGTTCGCCGGTGTCCGTCATGGTGTTCGACCTCGACCGGTTCAAGGCGATCAATGACAGTCAAGGCCACGGAGTCGGCGACACCGTAATCCGAACGTTCTGCGAGATCGCCGCGGTCGCTCTGCGGCCGAGCGACGTGTTCGGACGGATGGGCGGGGAGGAATTCGCGGTGACTTTGCCCGGATCGAGCATCGAGGCGGCACAAGCTCGCGCGGAACGAATTCGTCTCTCCTTTGCGGACAGTTGTCGTTTCGTCTCCGGACATCGCGTCGAGGCGACCGTGTGCTGCGGGATATCGGCGAGTCTAGAGGCGGAGGAAACACTCGTCTCCCTCCTCGAAGAGGCCGACAAGGCGCTTTACGTTGCCAAGACAGGTGGGCGAAACCGCGTCATGCGCGCCAGTCAGCCCGCACCGGTTGCATCGACTGTGATCCGCGTGGCATGACGCGCCGGCGCGGCGATCGTCACCATCATCGCCATGAAACACCAGGATAGGATACGGCTCGCGACCCACGATAAATTTTAGGTTCTTCTAATAGTGCGGCACGCGGTGCGTTCGGCAGTCGAATTGGCCTCGGATCGACGCATGGTAATAATCCTCAGGCGCGTCGGCGGCCAGCAAACCCTTTACGGTGGCTTCGTCAATCTCACAATGATGATAATAGGTGTTATGCAATTTTATCACCATGTATCCGTTGGCTTTGTCGTAGCAGACGCGTCGGGCGTTGTCGCCCTTGTCGACGTTGGTGCAGACGAATGTACTCAGATCGACGTCGTCGTCGCGATATTTGATGTGAACCTTTTCCGCGTAGAGTGGCGAGCTTGCCAACAACAGAAGCGCTTGCAGGCCGAGAACCAGTTTCTTCATTGGTGACCTTGGCGAGTTTTCCGATGCGGGAGCTTTAGACGACAAGTTTTGCAGCGATCAGGTCCAGATTGGCGGACGAATAACTGATTGACGGCCGCAGCATCGGGTCCGCCAGCAAAGCACGCCTGCCCCACCCATCCATCTCCTCAAAGCAGTCGATCAACTCCGGCAGCACACCACCGGTGTTGCGTAGCGCATCCAAGGCGGCGCGGAACGCCACTCCACGGGGCTTGTACGCGCGCACTTTTACGAAACGCTCAAGCGTGGTGCGGTCGCGGAAATCCGGATGCGAGAGCACTTCAATTAACCTCACGGCGGCAAAATCCGGCGTTGCCGGGTCGAGCATCATTGACGCCAATTCCACCCGCAGATGATCGCGGACATCGGCTGCTACAAGATCCGATGCCGGCGTCAGTGCGCTACAGGCATAAGCGATAATTTCCGGATACCGCGCCATCAATTGAGGCAGCATTCGCAGGAAATCGCCGTCCTCAGCATAAATCGCGCGACGAATTGCGCGCGCGAGCGTCAGCGGCGAAGCAATCTCGGTTTGCAAAAACGACCCTGCCTCGGCCGCATCGTGGGCGCCGCGCAGTGCGCGAATTTCGCCCGCCTCCGCCCGTTTCGTGCTGAGCGGCAAGCCATCGTTAAACCCATCAGTCCCGGCCTGTACTAAAAGTTGATACTGATGCTTGAGGGCTTTGGATTGCGGATCGTCATCCGCCGTCGCCTCCGCGAAGTTTAAAATCATCGTCTTGTCGGCATTCAAGGTTAGACCCTGGGAAGCGGCAGCGTCACTTACGGCCTCGAGCGCTTGATGCGCGCCCGTCTCGTCCGCTGCGAACAGCCGAAAGTCGTCGACGTAGCGGACATACTCGATACCGGCGTCGCGCAGCCGATCATCAATTTGCAAGAGCACCGACTCGGCAAGAATCCGGCTCGCGTTCGGTCCGACCGGCAGTCCCGGACTATCCTCGAGCCGCCAGAAGTTCAGCAGTTGAGAAATATAATCTACTTGCCAGCCCGGAACGCCGCAGTGCTCCAGGGCGGTCGCGATACGCTCACCACCGAGATTCCCGTAGCAATTAGCGAGGTCGCAGTTTACAACAAAGCCTCCGGCCTCAGCGCGCCGTCGCGCCGCCGCCCCGAACGATGCGAGAGTATATTTCTCGTCGAATAGTCGATGGCGTCCGGCCGAAAACCGCCACGAGTGAACGACGTTATCGTTGGACGGTATCCTCCGTGCCTCGATCAAGGGTGCGGCGAGCACCGCCAGGGCAAGATAGGCAACAGCATCCTGGGGTTCGGCGATCGCCCAGATGCGGCGGTCGCCGTGCTTTAGCTTAGGGGTCGCCACCAGTTCCAACTTTGAAAAGTCATTCAGGTCGAACTTGGGCCGCGAAATCACTTCGGCCGCGCGCATCGCTACGTCGCCGACGAGCGTCGGATCATCGAGGAGTAGGTCGGCCTCGAATGGGCGCGGAAGCCAACCGAATGAAATAAATCCATGGTGGGCGCAATGGCGGGCGCTGAGCATCGCAGCTTTTGCGAGGTTGACACTTTTGGCGGGGTCGAAGGCCTCAAAGGCGCGCGCCGATTGTGGGAGGGTAGCGCCAGAAACTGCCAGTGCTGTCGGGACCGCTAAAAAAGCGCGTCGGGTGATTGTCTGCTCACGTGCACGCATCTATCTCCCCACATTAACGCAGTAAGCTCAAACCTGATCCAGTCTTCAGTGCTGAATCCTACAATGCTGTGCGACACAAGGCCAGCCGTTGGAGCGCCGGGCTGACGAGCCCCAAACCGCGGGCGCGAACAGTCGTCGAGTGACATGAGAAATGTCCGCGCCTGGCCCAGTCGCGTCACTTAGCGCGGCGCACCGCAATGTCCGCTACCGGGAAGACCGCACGTTAAAGGGGACATCGCGTTTCGGTAGCGATTGACCCGTCTCGGATACGGCGGGGGTGGCGAGTAACCTAACCGCACCGCCAACGCTAGATATCGTCTTGAATTCGAATGTGTGCGCGTTCGTTCAAGACGAAGTTGAGCAGGGCTTTATTGACCTCCAGCTTGCCGTTGTAGTTGATCAATCCAAGCTTTCGAAACTTGTTCATGAATTCATTCACGCGGCTCCTGGTCGTTCCTATAAGCTCAGCGAGCGTATTCTGATTGACCGTCAAGGGTATCGGTTCCACACCCAGATCATCGC
>Ga0181525_10004127_pt1 | contig 11238 bp, 10 predicted proteins | sample PEATcosm2014_Bin_48_FD_121100 | JGI IMG/M metagenome (GOLD analysis project Ga0181525, IMG submission 121100) | Peatland microbial communities from MTU Mesocosm Facility, Houghton, MI, USA - PEATcosm2014_Bin06_10_metaG | ecosystem: Environmental > Terrestrial > Soil > Wetlands > Peat | place... | reverse complement strand
TCCCGGTTGAAGTCTCCTACGGCAACAAAAACGGGCGAGTCGCCAGCCGATGGGGTCTCGGAGGTCGCCGTAAACGTCCCATCCCCGTTGCCCAGGAGGATGGTCATTGTGCCGACGTCGCTGCATGGATAACTGTTGCCGCAGGCGTTTGTAACGGCCAGGTCGGAGATTCCGTCCCCGTTAAAATCTCCTACGACGATAGAGGATGGTGACATGCCCACCGCTGGAGTCCCGGCGGCTGTCGTAAAGGTTCCGTCGCCATTGCCAAGAAATACAGTTATTGAATCGCCACCAACTACGGCCAGGTCGGCAAAACCATCCCGGTTGAAATCTCCTACCGCCACGGGCCCCGGAGTATTGATCACCACCAGGATTTGGTTTACTCCCGTGAACGTCCCATCGCCATTGCCAAGAAAAATCTCCACATTGTTGGAGTTGGCCTGAGGGATCGTCACAGCCAAGTCGGGAATGCCGTCCCCGTTGAAATCACCTACCGCGATGGAATGGGCATCTATATCAATTACTGTGTTTGTGCGATTGAACGTCCCATCGCCATTGCCAAGAAGGATCGTTAGGCTATTGACAGACAATACGGCCAAATCGGGAATGCCGTCTCCGTTGAAGTCTGTCACTACGAGGGCAGTGGGTTCGTAACCTTGAGATAGACTGTTGTAATTCGCAAAGCTAACGGTCGAGCTGATTGCTTTCAGGGTTGCTGTCCCCAACGAGAGGTTGCCGTTGCTGGTATCCAAGAATGAGATTGTCCCGGACGGCCATGGGACGGATGCGGTTCCGGTTACTTCAGCCGTCAGCGTGTAGTTGCCCGCGCTGCCGCTCGAAGTGATGGTCGTGGTGGTAGGGAAAATGCCGGTTACTGTGAACGTTACAGTGTTCGATGTGCTGCCCGCATACGGCGTGGATCCGTTGGGGGTTCCCGCAAAAACCGCTTTGTAGCTATGATCGCCGAGGCCAGGGTGAAATTTTATCGTCGCCGTTCCCGCGCTGGTCAGTTGCGCCGTGCCGAGGATATGGATGTCCGTACAATATGTCACGAAGACATCGCAGAAATTCACCTGCCCAACGGTCACCTTTGTCGAGCCTGAGGTCACCGTGGCCGTGAGCGTAAGCTCGCTGCCTTTGGCTATGGACCCGCCCGAGGCTACGGTGTTGCCGCCTGAACTCATCGCCAAGGTGGTGGTGGTTGCCGCTGGCGCGGCGGAGGCCTTCGATGCTGTTGCGAAGAGAATAGTCACCACGGCCGCAAATAGGAACAACTGGCTGGAAACCTTGACATTCATACACAGACATCTCTCTTCCCGCGTTCGAAGTGCGCATTCATCAGCAAGAACTATCGAGAATAGGATTGCGAATACTATACCAGCGAGTGCCGGTCAGCCGCCAATCAAATTCCACTGGCCGGCTTCCATCCTTCTCCGCGGAACAACGCGAAGCGCCATCGCTTATCCTAATGAATGGAGCATCCCGCACAACCGGAGCGCATCTCACCCAGTCCACTGGCCGCGGCGGCCGTTACTCTCTGCGGCGTCTGCGCCTTTCTGGAGCTCTACTGCACCCAGCCTCTGCTGCCGCTGCTGACGCGCAGCTTTCATGCCTCAAAGACCGGCGCGGGCATGACGGTCTCCGCCGCGACGCTGGGCGTGGCGCTTGCCGCGCCCGTCTTTGGCTCTCTTGCCGAGCGGCTGCCGCGCAAGCAGGTCATCGTGGCCTCGCTGGCCGGCGTGGCTCTGCCCACGCTGCTGGCCGCTACCTCCACATCGCTTGCGCAATTGATCTTCTGGCGATTCCTGCAGGGCATCAGCGTACCGGGAATCATTGCGCTTGTGGTCACCTATATCGGCGAAGAGTGGCCGCCGCAGCGGCTGCCACTGGTTATGAGTTTCTACGTCAGCGGAACCGCGCTGGGCGGCTTCATGGGGCGGATTTCGTCGGGCTACCTGGCTAGCTGGTTCAGTTGGCGCGTGAGCTTTCTTGTGCTGGGCGCGGCTGCCCTGGCCGGCGCGGCTGCCGTGGCTGCGTGGCTGCCCGCCGGAACCCGGCTACCCAAAGCCGGCAAAACCGGCACGCGCCTCTCTGAGATTTTGGTGCTCTTCAAACGCCGCCGTCTGGTGGCGACCTTCGCCGTGGGCTTCAACGTCCTCTTCTCGCTGGTGGGCGTCTTTACCTGGATCACCTTTCACCTGGCCGATGCGCCCTTTCATCTTTCGACCGCCGCGCTCAGTTCGCTATTTTTTGTTTATCTGATCGGCCTTGTCGTCACGCCCGCCGCGGGCTTTCTGATCACGCGCGTGGGGTTGCGCGCCGGCATCGGCGGAGCCATTGCCTGCTCGATGATCGGCGTGCTGCTGACGCTCTCCGGCTCGCTCGCCGTCATTATTCTGGGTCTTGCGCTGCTCTCAAGCGGCGTCTTCATTGCGCAGACCGCCTCGCAGAGCCATCTGCGCATCGCCGCTCCGGCCGAGTCGCGCGTCACCGCCGCCGGGCTTTACCTCACCTGCTATTACATCGGCGGCACCGCCGCCGGCGTCCTGCCCGGAGCCTTCTGGGCGCTGGGCAAGTGGCCGGCCTGCGTGGCATTTATCGTCGCCATGCAGGGCGTGGCGCTGGCGATTGCGCTGGTAGGCTGGCGCGCGCCAAAGGCCGCATAGCGGGAGAATTCATCCCCGCGGCAACTCACGGCACCGCGGTAACGTCAGACAGTTGAACCCCGGCAGCCGCAAAGCGAATCTAACCAGAGAGCAGGACAGAAGACCCATTTTGAGAGCCGTGCGGCGATCACTTCCCCCGCCCGAGTCAAAACCAGCATTCGCCTTCAACCAAACCGCGCAACCCCGACCGCACACTAGAAGATCGGAAGTATCAAGGAGCCGTTTTTGCCCGATTTCGAGCCCGCTACGCCCGGAGAAACCACTTCCACTGTGGCGCCCGCAGTTACGCAGAGCTTTGCTCCCGGCGCGCCGTGGAAGCCCCGCGTCAATCCCTGGATCATTGCCGCGACCGTCGCTCTGGCCGCCTTCATGGAAGTGCTCGACACCTCGATTGCCAACGTCGCCCTGCCGCATATCGCAGGCTCGCTGGGCGCGTCCACCGACCAGGGAACCTGGGTTCTGACCAGCTATCTGGTCTCTAACGCCATTGTCCTGCCTATCGGCGCATGGGCCTCCAGCGTCATGGGCCGCCGCAATTTCTTTCTTCTCTGCATCGTCATTTTTACCGTCTCCAGCTTTCTCTGCGGCTCGGCGCCCTCGCTGCCGATTCTGCTGATCTGCCGCGTGCTGCAAGGCGCGGGCGGCGGCGGAATGCAGCCCATGGCGCAGGCCATCATGGCCGACAGCTTTGAGCCGCAGAAGCGCGGCCAGGCCTTTGCGCTTTACGGGTTGGTCGCCGTGCTCGCCCCCTCCATTGGCCCCACGCTGGGCGGCTGGATCACCGACAACTTCAGTTGGCGCTGGATCTTCTTCATTAACATTCCCGTCGGCATTCTCGCCTTCTATCTGGTCAGCCGCCTGGTGGACGATCCGCCGTGGATCAAGGCCGACCGCAGGCGTCTTGGCCAGATCGACTACATGGGCCTGAGCTTTCTCACCATCGCCATGGGCGGCCTGCAAATCATGCTCGACAAGGGCGAAGAGAACGACTGGTTCTCCTCCGGCTTCATCTGCCTGTTTGCGTTTCTCTTTGTGGGAGGCATCATGGCGCTGGTCTGGTGGGAGCTGCGCCACAAGAATCCGATCATCAATATCCGTCTCTTCCGCTACAAGAACTTTGCCATCTGCTGCTTCCTTATGGCGCTGGTGGGCGGCGTGCTGAACGCCAACACCGTCCTGCAGCCGCAGTTTATGCAGCAACTGCTGGGCTGGAACGCAACCACGGCCGGCATGGCGCTGACCGCGGGCGGCGTGGTGCTGCTGATCGTGATGCCCATGGCCGGCTACGCCACCGGCAAAGTGGCCGCGCGCTACCTTGCGATGGCTGGCTTCACTCTGTTTGTGCTCACCTTCCGCTATGCGGCCGGCGCGACCACGCTCGACATGACCTTCCCGGCGGCCTCCTGGCTGCGCGTCATCCAGATGATGCCGATTCCCTTCTGCTTCATCTCCATCACCACAGCGGCCTACGTGGGCATGCCCAAGGAGCAGAGCAACCAAGTTGCGGGGCTGATTAATTTTGTCCGCAATATCGGCGGCAGCATTCTGATCGCCATCACCAACGCGCAGGTCACCAGCCGCTCCCTCTGGCACCAGCAGCATCTGCAAAACGCGATGACCTCCGCCAATAGCGCCTACCAGCAGCATGTGCAGACGATGACCGGCTTTTTCGGCAGCCATTTTGGCGGGCCCAACGGCAAAGCCATGGCGCTGGCCAACATCTACAACGAGCTTTACCGGCAGGCGCAGGTGCAGGGCTACCAGGATGTTTATATGGAACTCTCGTGGATGTCGGTGATGCTGGTGGGGCTGGCCTTTTTGCTCAGCCGCAACAAGCCCGGCGCGGGCGAGGGCACTACGGCGGTGCATTGACGGCGGGGGGGCCGGTTCCGGTCTTCGCGCCCAAGGATGCTGCTTGATTCTCTCTTGATTCTTTGGCGGTCAGGTATATACTTGAGTTTGTCAGCGTATGAACGGAACGGCGCAAGCCGCGCGTTGATCCCGCCAGAAATGGCCCCCACCCAAGCGTAGGGATATTCAAGAGGTCCGATTAATTGATTGGCAGAAGGGGCTCCGCAAGGAGCCCTTTCTGCTATTGAGGCGTATGGATCGGTTTGTTGTTCAACGTATTGAAGAGGATCACAAAAAAGCCTATGGGCTTTTTGACCGGCCGGCTTGAAGCGTATTCCGCGTCGCGAATATACGCGCTCTGAACGCTTAAATTAATTTTGCCCTTCAAGGAGGAGCGGGAGGCTACAAAGAAGATGTCGTATTCGATCACCCTTCCGTTTTCCTGAATGATTTCGACAGAGAAAAAATTCCCCTTGCCTGTGTGGTAGCACTTGCGCTGCCCCAGTCCTTCAATAATCTCCGGCAGCCGTTTTGACAATTCGTAGCGAACAAAGTCAAAGATTCGAGTTTCCCGATCATCCCCATACAGCATTTCATTTTCTGGCGGTGAATCCTGGCTTCTGCCGCGTGTAAAACAATGCAGACCGAAGGTAACATCGACTCTGTAGAACCTCGCGGGAACGTCTCTTTTTGCCGGCTGCTCATAGATTACGGAACGGTGGCGCAGATGATTGAGCTGGTAAACTTCCCCGCGAAAAATGAATGGCTTCCACTGCATTCAAACAGTCTTTCATGGCCGGCGCCGCTTGGCCTGATCTAAAATTGAAGCAGGGATTTACGCACTCCGGCCCCAAAAACCGGTGCTACCCAAGGGAGAAAAACATGGCACTGTTCAAGACATCGAATCCGGCATTGAATGGCAAGACCTTTGAGAATCTTCCCGGCGCGCGCTACGGCGGCTTTGTGGACGAGTCCACGCAGATGACGCTCAACGGCACGGTGAACAAGACCGGCATTCTGCTGCTGTGCGCCATCGCGACGGCTGTTTATACCTGGCGGCTTTTTCTTCAATCGCGCGATATGGCCGACGTGGCCCCGTGGATGCTCCTCGGTGTTTTTGGCGGATTCATCGTCGCCATCGTTACCACTTTCAAAAAAGAATGGTCGCCAGTCACCGCGCCCATCTATGCGCTGCTGGAGGGCTTGTTCCTCGGCGGCCTCTCCGCCTTTCTCGATCTGCGCTATCCCGGCATCGCGATGCAAGCCGTCGGACTCACCTTCGGCACGCTCTTTGTGCTGCTGGTGGCGTATCGCTCCGGCCTGATTCCCGTGACGCAAAAGCTGCGCATGGGCATTGTCGCCGCCACCGGCGGCATTTGCCTTCTCTATCTGATTGAGATGCTGCTCGGACTCTTCGGCATTCAGTTTGCAGCTATCAACGGCAGCGGCTTCATCGGAATCGGATTCAGTCTCTTTGTTGTTGCCATCGCCGCGCTGAATCTGGTGCTCGATTTCGACTTCATCGAACGTGGCGTCCAAGCCGGCGCGCCCAAGTATATGGAGTGGTACGGAGCCTTCGGAATCATCGTAACCCTGGTCTGGCTCTATCTTGAAATTCTCCGTCTGCTCTCCAAGCTGAACAGAAGAAACTAGTATTCCGAATTCAATCTTCGTGTACAAAATGATCTGTCATCCCGTGCAGCCCGGCTTGCCGCGTCAGTTGCGTTCGAAGATGAACAAGCCACAAATGCTGGGCGCCCATCCATTCCGCGGTTTCATCGCGAAATGGGTGGGATAGCACAAACCTCAACCAACCCCTGTCTTCATCGGGAGCAGCTCAGTGTGCAGAGTATGCCCAGCGGCCCCTGCGGCCCCAACTGCTCACGCAGAACCCTAGCCGGCCCGATTGAGCCAAGGCCGCATCCACTTACCCGATAGCCCGATCCAGAGTAGAAAGAACAGGTTTCCTGCGTCCGTAAAGCACCAGCAGCGCAGCCAGCATCAGCAGCAGAACTCCGATCACCAGCACACTGCCCTCAGGCCCGTCCGTGCCGCCACTCCAGAATATATTGCCGGTAGGCGCGCAGGTCATGTAATGCCCCGTGGCAACCATGCCGCTGTCTGCCGTGCCGTAGAAGTAGGTCTGCGCCCAATCCCAGGAGGCGTGGCAGCCGATAGCCCACCAGGCCGAGCCAGTTACCCGTATGCTGACGCAGAAGACCACGCCGACAAGGGCCGCGGCAAAGATGCCAATCCAGTTTTCGCCGTCGTTGGTCGTATGAATGAATCCGAAAATCGTCGATGTGACCCACGTAGCCTGCCAGAAGCCCGCGCCCTCCGCCTTCTTCAGATGCAGCCACAAGCAGGGAAGAAGCCCCAGCAGAGCGATGACATAGACGCCCCACACGCCATTTCCCTTGCTGCGCACTACCAGCCAGGCGCAAGCCGCGCCCACCGTGCCCAGCGCCCACCAGAAATTGATGCCGCGGGTGAGCGTAAAGAGCAGGTAGCAGCGGAAGAATCCCTCCTCAAAACAGCCCACCAAAAGAAAAACCGCGCCCCACATCAAGGCAAATTTATAAATCTGCGCCCCAGAGAGCGCCACGGGCCCAAAGTGCAGCCAGCCTCCCCAGGCCAGTGCGCCCACCAGTGCGCTGAGCAAGACAAAGCCCGCCGCCAGGCCGCTGAGAAAGTGCGGAACGCTCCGCGGACCGATCAGGTTGTAAGCAAGAAGACTGCGCCGGCGCTCGATCAGCGCCATCAGCGATGCCGCCCCCAACAAAGGAAGAAAGTTGGTCAACTCTTCAAAGAAGGCCGCCGAGGCAGTAAATTCGACCTTTTTACCCAGATCGACAAGATGCAGCTTGATAAATACGAATCCAACGGCGGCGGCCAATAGTCCGCTAATCAGCACGAACGCCAGCACCGACCAGCCGGCGCGCAACCCCTGGCCGCCAAAGAGCGTCCAGCGAATGGCGCGCGTCTCCCATGGCTCCTTGAGTTGGGCAAATGCCTCAGGGGCAAGAGTGGGTTCCCGTACAATCTCAAGTGCTGACTCTGGGGCAGGCACTACGGCGGGCGCCTCTGGCAGTGTGGGCTGAAGCTCGGGCTCCATGTTGTCTCCTTGGAAGATGAAACAGATTCCTCTGGGAATTGTCCTGCTGGAAAGATACTCTACGCCAGGGCCGGTGGGATAGTTCCGGAGTTAGAAGGCATCAGGCCACTGACGGGCTCCATGCCAGATTCCAAGTATTTCTACTTTGTGCGCGGAGACATCGTATACCGCGATATACGGCGTCCGCGGAACCACTGCTTCTCGCGTTCCAGCCACGCGGCCAATTCGCCCGGAGTAAGGCATCTGTCCGACACGCCTCACAGTCTCCAGGATTCTGCCTCGCGTGGTCACGGTCCCCGCAGCGCTATCGCCCTTTAGGTAGTCAACAATCTCTTGAAGGAGCCTTACTGAGGCGGCAGACCAGATTACCCTCATTGGGCTACACTCAGAGCCTCGCGCTCCCACTCACCCACCAGGCCTTCCACCTCTTCTTGAGTAAAGGTGCGCCCGCCGCGGATGTCATCCCGCCCTTCCTCGACCATCGCGGCAAAGCGCCGCTGCTCGCTGAGGTAGCTCTCCACGGCTTCATTGAGCAGATAGCTGCGGTCGCGGTCCATGGCCTTGGCGATCAGGTCCAGTTGGGCCACCTTCTCTGGGCTAATGCGAAAACTAATGGTGCGGGCGGTATTCATAATACAACATAATACGCCGTATTATGTTGGCTTGCAAGGGGATTGCGGGCACCTTGAATCCACGGGTGTTCTTTGATTGAAGATGGGTGATGCCCTCAGAATCTACTCCCGCCGCCTTGACAGAATCAGCCGCTCCCTTGATCCTTAACAGTTCCGGCTATTCAGCTTTTTTCCGTCCGGGGAGGAATAAAACTTTGCGGGTTCGCGTCTTCTATCACGACAAATGCTTTGACGGAGCCTGCTCGGCCTCGCTCTTTACCCGCTTCCACCGCGAGTGCATCACCGCGGGCGCAAGCTATGATTACCACGGTCTGGTGCATCGCGCCGGCGCGCTCTTTGATGAGAGCGAGTTCAGCGGCGATGAAAATGCGATCGTCGATTTCAAGTATTCCGCCTCGCCGCGCATCACATGGTGGTTTGACCATCACCTCTCAGCCTTTCTTACTGCTGAGGATCAGCAGCACTACCTGGCCTGCAAGCAGGACCCGGAGTGCGGCAAGCACAAGTTTCTCGACGTGGATTACACCTCCTGCACCAGCTTTCTGGCGCACATCGCGGCGACACAATTCGGGTTTGACACCAAGCCGGTCACCGAGCTGATTCACTGGGCCAACATTGTCGATGGAGCCAAGTACGAGAGTCCCGAATCCGCCGTTGAAATGGCCGCGCCCGCGATGAAGCTGACGCTGATTATCGAGTCGATCCAGGATCCGGCATTCATTCCGCGCCTGATTCCGCTGCTCACCGAGCTGCCGCTGGCCGAGGTGCTTAGCCAGCCCTTTGTGGCCGATCTGCTGCCGCCGCTGCTGGAGCGTCACCTGGAATCGCTGGCCCTGATCCGCAGCCGCGCCGAAGAGCGGGACGGCACCATCTTCTTTGACATCACCGACCATCCGCTCGAAGGCTTCAATAAATTCATTCCCTACTATCTCTACCCACGGGCCACCTATGCCATCGGCTTGTCCAAGTCCAGCTTCCGCACCAAGGTCTCGGTCGGCTCCAATCCCTGGACCAAGGCCGACCCGGCCAAGATGACGAATCTGGCCGCCATCTGCGAGCGTTACGGCGGCGGCGGCCATGCCCGCGTAGGCGCCATCAGCTTTCCGCCAGACCAGGCGGATAAAGCGCGCGTGGCGGCGGCGGAGATTGTGGCGGAGTTGCGGGCCAAGAACCCGCTGGGGTGAGAATCTTGGATCGATTTGAAAACTCAAAACCGGTACGGACCACGACCCAGTGCGCACTGGTCTCCGAGCCGTTGCTGCCCAACGCCGAAACCGTGGACGCCATGAAGACCGCGCGGCGAACTAGTTGAGGTCGGCAGCATCGACAACCTTTTGGCCGACCTCCACTTCGAAAAACAGTCCGGATCGCCGAATGTCCCCGGCGAGCTCAATGTGGTGCCAGCGGTGTTTTTTGGTGTATTCTACTCGCAAGGAAGGAGGGGTTGCATGGCCACGAATGCGGTGTATATCGAAAGGCGCGAGCAGGGGGATTACGCGGTGAGAATACCAGGTTCGGAAAGGGCCAGCGCAGTCCGCCGGACCCAAGCTGAAGCCATCGAGCGGGCTCGCCAGATGCACCCAGATGCCTCCGTTCACGTTGAGCGCGTCCGTGACACCAACGTCGGGGGCAGGGACAAATGGCGGAAACTCTAAACACAACGAAATGCGTCGCCGTGGAAGTTTGAAAGGCCGGAGCATTCCGCCGCTCCTCGGGGTCTGTGCTTAAATGGCCGCTCTTGGTAGTTCGCAAGCTAGCTTTCAGCCGATTCTCTCCCTCGTCTTGTAATCGTTCTCGATCCGGGATGCAGCCTTGTCGATTTCCGGGAAAAGTGTGCTTTCGTCGATGCCAATATTGCCGAGCGCCTCTCGAATACCGCTCTTCTCGCCTTTCGGAACAACGAATTGCGTTTCTTCAATCTGGTATGGAAAAAACCTATTCTTGGGCGGATCAAAACCGTAAAGGATGAATGCGCCAAATTGCGCCAGAATTCGCCTGTTGCTCATCTTGGGATGAACATAATACGGCACAATCAAGTCTACAGGGTTCATAATCGGCTGGAAGTATGGTTTCTCAGTTCTGATAAATTGAAGTAGCCGTTCTATGACGCTATTTTTGTTGAATTTTTTGATATTCTCGGCGTTCGATAGATCTCCTTTCAGCGATTCCATCAGGCGAATCCTGCACACAATTGATTGATAAATCTCATCCTTTTCTTCAGAAGTCATATTAGCCAAATTGGCAATGCAACTCACGGAGTCGCTGTCATAATGCTTTTCGAGTTGTGGCGGAATTTTGAAAGCAGTCACTCTGCCGTCACTCGGTTCACTACCAGTTGGGCCTGGGTCGGCTGCAAAGAAGAGCGCCACCAGTGCATTCCGCGAAACATCCAGCAACCGAGTGGGAAGTCCAAAATGCTGCATCCGGACGAGCTTATCGAACATGGTTTCGTCTGGCGCAAACTCATGAGGCTGAACTGAGATCATTTTCCGAACGGCCCTTTTCTCATCTTCAAGAAGGCCTTTGAACTCCGTCCGGAATATGCCTGCTACGATCGGCCACGAGGCGTTGCGCTGGCCGCGATAGCATTTCAAATGGGCGGAGCCGGAATAAAATCGCGCAAATTCCTCTATGAAGTCGGTGAGCTTCTTTGGCGGAACAGATCTGGTCGTGCTTTTCTTAGCCATTCGACACCTAAGATGCTCCGATACAGGAAGAGCAGCGCGCAACTTTCTGAACCAGCTATTGATAGTAAATAGATAGAATCAATATCTGCAATGGGTCAGGCGGAGAGGCAGGGCAATCGCATTTGTAATTTTCTTGACATCCGAGTTGCAGAAAAAGCCCGAGCCCTGGGTAGTGTCCAGTCTTTTGTGTAAACAGTCTGGTTGAAGTTTTGTTTCCGATTAGCCTCTGTGCTGTGGGAAGCGAGCTTCCCACAGCACAGAGAAGCAGTTGAGCGCCTCCCGCCAGC
>Ga0181525_10004126_pt1 | contig 11243 bp, 12 predicted proteins | sample PEATcosm2014_Bin_48_FD_121100 | JGI IMG/M metagenome (GOLD analysis project Ga0181525, IMG submission 121100) | Peatland microbial communities from MTU Mesocosm Facility, Houghton, MI, USA - PEATcosm2014_Bin06_10_metaG | ecosystem: Environmental > Terrestrial > Soil > Wetlands > Peat | place... | reverse complement strand
GCGTAATGAACTCTGAGCAGGAGATATGCAAAAGAGTCCCATAGTAGTGGCGAACGGCGATTTGCCGCAATGGCCCGGGCTGCGAAAAGCGAAAGGCGGCGCGCCCGTGCGGACGGCCGCCTTATTTGCCCGCGGGTATTTTCAGCTCGGCCTGACCCGGAACGTCTGATGGCAGGAGCCGCAATCCTTGCCGATGCTTTGAAAACTGGCCTTGAGGGTGTCGAGGTCCTTGGTGCTGTCTTGCGCGGCTTTCACATCCGCGGCGAATTTTGCGATTGCCGCTTTGAAGTCGTCCGGCTTGTCCCAGACCGCCGGGCCGGCGGTGGTGTGGTCGCCGGTTTTTGAGCAATCAGGGAACAGGTTCGGCATCGCGGCCGCATCCTCGGCGAAGGCGGCAAAAACATCCTTGGTCTTATCGAGGTCGAATGGCGCGTCGCCTTTGATCATGGCGGAGGCGGACTTCGCCAGTTCGGCGCTGCGCTTCATGAAGTTTTGCCGTTTATCGATAACGTCCTGGCAGCTCTGCGCGGACGCAGCGGTCACGCTGAGCACGAGAACGGCGCATATGACGAGAAGCTTCTTGATCATGAGGCGAACTTCCTCTTTCCGGCCCTCGAACGTCGCCCCCGACGTGATCGGATCGCACCGCAAGCCCGGCAACGGCGCCAATCCGCAAACACCGGCCTTGCAATATTATTCCGGCGCAGCCCGGGAGCCTAGTGGAGTTTCGCCAAACAGAATTATGCACGTCATTCGGCCGGTTGCGGCGCGTCGACCTTGCCGCGCCGCGACCCAAGCTGCGCGAGATAGCGGGCGATGACGTAGAACACCGGCGTAAAGATCAGGCCGAACGCCGTCACGCCGATCATGCCGAAAAACACCGCCGTGCCGAGCGCCTGGCGCAATTCCGCGCCGGCGCCGATCGCCCAGACCAGCGGCGTGACGCCGAGGATGAAGGCGAACGAGGTCATCAGGATCGGGCGCAGCCGCAACCGGGTCGCTTCGACGGCGGCGTCCCATCGGCTGCGGCCCTGATCTTCGAGCTGGCGCGCAAACTCGACGATCAAAATCGCGTTCTTCGCCGCCAGCCCGATCAGCACGACGAATCCGACTTGGGTGAGGATGTTGTTGTCGAGGCCGCGCAGGATGACCCCGGTAATGGCGGCGACCAGGCACATCGGCACGATCATGATCACCGCGAGCGGCAGCGTCAGGCTCTCGTATTGCGCCGCGAGCACCAGGAACACGAACACCACCGCCAGCACGAAGGCGAACATCGCGGTGTTCCCCGCCCTGATCTGCTGGAAAGCGAGCGTCGTCCATTCGGTGGAAAAGCCTTCGGGCAGCGTCTCGGCCGCAAGCCTGTCCATGGCCGCGATGGCCTGGCCCTGCGAATAGCCGGGCGCGGCGCCGCCGTCGACTTCGGCGGCGGGATAAAGATTGTAATGCGGCACCCGGTACGGACCGGAAATGTCGTCGACCGTGGTGAAGGAGCCGAGCGGCACCGTATCGCCGTTGGAATTGCGCACTCTGATCTTGAGCACGTCGGCGGTATCGAGCCGGTCCTGGTCGCGGGCCTGCGCGGTGACGCGGAAAGTGCGGCCGAACAGATTGAAGTCGTTGACATAGGACGAGCCGATATAGATTTGCAGGGCGTTGAACACATCCTGCACGTTGATGCCGAGGAGCTGCGCCTTGGTGCGGTCGATGTTGAGATAGACTTGCGGCGTCGAGGTCTCGAACAGGGAGAACGCCTGCCCGATGCCGGGCGTTTTCGCGGCGCGCAGCACCAGTGCTGCGGTCGCGGCGCGCAATGCATCGGAGCCTTGTCCGGCGCGGTCCTCGACCATCATGCGGAAGCCGCCGGCGGTGCCGATGCCGCGCACCGGCGGCGGCGGCACCGCAATCACGAAGGCGTCCTGCAGCTTGCCGAGGCGGCGGTTCAATTCCGCCTGAATCGCGGCGGCGGATTGGTGCGCCAAGTGGGCGCGTTTTGCGAACGGGTCGAGCACCAGGAACAGCACGCCGGAATTGGGCGCATTGGTGAAAGTCGCCCCGGAAAAGCCGACCACATTCACCGCGTGGGCGACGCCCGGCACGCCGAGCGCGATGTTGAGCGCGCGCATTTGCACCTCGTCGGTGCGGGCGAGCGCGGCGCCGGGCGGCAGCTGCACCACGACAATGAGGTAGCCGCCGTCAACCTGCGGGATGAAGCCGACCGGCGTCGATCGGAATGCGTTGAGCCCGAGACCGATGACGACGAGATAAATCGCGACCATCATGACCACGCGCCGCACTGTCCGCGTGGCGAGCCAGGAAATGCCGAAGGCGACCTTTTCGAAACCGACATTGAAATAGCCGAAGAATTGGTGGATCGGCCGTTCCCACCACCTATCGCGATGCCCCGTCGCGTGCGGCTTGAGCAACAGCGCGCACATCGCGGGCGACAGCGTGAGCGAGACAACAAGCGAAATAACCGTGGCGCCGATGATGGTCAGCGCGAATTGGCGATAGAATTGGCCGGATATGCCGGTGATAAAGACCGACGGCACGAACACCGCGCACAGCACCAGCGCGATGGCGACCAGCGCGGAACCCACTTCGTCCATGCTTTTGCGCGCCGCCTCGCGTGGCGGCAGCCCGTTCGCGATATTGCGTTCGACGTTTTCGACGACGACGATGGCGTCGTCGACCACAATGCCGATCGCCAAGACCAGCCCGAACAGCGACAGATTGTTCAGGGTGAAGCCGAACGCCGCCATGAAGAAGAACGTGCCGACGAGCGAAACCGGGATGGCGACCAGCGGAATGACCGCGGCCCGCCAGGTTTGCAGGAACACGATCACCACCAGGATGACCAGCACGATGGCTTCACCGATCGTGTCGATCACCGCATCGACGGATTGCTGGATGAATTGCGTGGGATTGTAGACGATGGCGTATTTGACGCCGGCCGGAAATCGCTTCGACAATTGCGCCATCACGGTGTTGACGCCTTCGGCGGTGGCAAGCGCGTTCGAGCCCGGCCGCTGGAAGATCGCAAGCGCGACGGCGGGATCGCGATCGAGGTAGGAATTCGAGGAATAATCGAGCGCCGCAAGCTCGACGGTGGCGACGTCGCGCAGCCGCACCACCGCGTCCGGTGTCTGCTTCACCACGATGGCGCCGAACTCATCGGGTGTGTCGAGCCGGCCCAGCGTCTGCACCGCGATCTGAAACGCTCCGGGATGGGCTACCGGCGGCTGTCCGAGCACGCCGGAGGCGACCTGGATGTTCTGGCCTTGCAAGGCGTTGGTCACGTCGCTCGCGGTCAAGCCGAGCGATTGCAGGCGATCCGGGTCGAGCCAGATGCGCATCGAGTAATCGCGGCTGCCGAACACGGTGATCGAGCCGACGCCGTCGACGCGGGTCAGCGGATCGGTCACTTCCAGCGTGGCAAAATTGGAAATGAACAGCGCGTCGCGCGATTTGTCCGGCGAGTAAAGGTGCACGACCATCATCAGGTCGGGCGAGGCTTTCTGCACGACGACGCCGATATTGCGCACGTCGGCCGGCAGCCGCGGCTGGGCTATGGCGACGCGGTTTTGCACCTGCACCTGGGCGATGTCGAGATTGGTGCCAAGATCGAAGCTGACCTGGATGGAAAAGCGCCCGTCGGCGGTCGAGTTCGAGTACATGTAGAGCATGTTCTCGACGCCGTTGATCTGCTGCTCCATCGGGGTGACCACGGTGGAAGCGACCACGTCGGCGCTGGCGCCGGGATATTGGCCGGTGACGGTGATGACGGGCGGCGCGATCTCGGGATATTGCGCGACCGGCAGGCGCGAGAACGACACGCCGCCAAGGATCACAAAAACGATCGAGACGACGGCGGCAAAGATCGGACGGTCGATGAAGAAGTGCGAGATGCGCATTTACGGCGTCATCCGGCCTTGGCTTCCGGGCCGGTCTTGACCGGCGCGGGCGGCGCGGCGTCGCCGGCTTGCTCCGGTCTCACCTTGATGCCGGGGCGCGCATGCATCAGGCCGTTGACGATGACGCTATCGCCGGCGGTGAGACCGTCCTTGATGACGCGCAGGCCGCCGTCGAGCTGGCCGGGCGTGACGTATTTCTGGCGCACCACGCCGCCGTCATCGACCACCAGCACGTATTTGCGCGCCTGTTCGGAGCCGATCGCGGCGTCGGGAATGAGCAGCGCCGTATAGGGCGGCGAGCCGGGCACGCGGAGGCGGCCGAACATGCCGGGCGTGAAAATGCCGTCCGGATTGGCGAACACGGCGCGGCCGCGGATCGTGCCGGAGGAGCGGTCGATGACATTGTCGACGAAATCGATATTGCCGGTATGCACGAAATCTTTTTCATCGATCAGCTTGAGCGAGACCGGAACGTTGCCGTTCAGCGCCGCCACTTCCTTGCTTGCGGTGGCAAAGCGCACATAACGCAGATAGGACGCCTCATCGAAGCTGAATTCGAAGCGGATCGGATCGACCGAGACGACGGTCGCCAGCAGCGTCGTGTTGCCGCCGGTGCCGCCGGTGACGAGATTGCCGACGGCGACGCGGCGGTCGCCGATCCGGCCGTCGATCGGCGAGCGCAGCTCGCTATAGTCGTTGAGGTCGAGCTCGGCCGAATGCACCATCGCCTCCTGCGCGGTGACGGCGGCTTCGGCGACGGCCTTGGCCTGGGTGCGCTGGTCGTAGACCTGCTCGGTGATGGTCTTGTTTTGCAGCAGCGATTGTCCGCGATCGAGATCGGCCTGGGTGAAAGCAAGATTGGCGCGCGCTTGAGCCAGATTGGCCTTCATCTGCTCCAGCGCGATCTCGAACGGCCGACGATCGATGGTGAACAGAAGATCGCCTTGCTTCACCATCTGGCCGTCGTGGAAATGAATCTCCGACAGGTAGCCGGACAGCCGGGAGCGAATCTCGACCGAATTGACCGCGGCAAAGCGGCCGACATATTCGTCCTGATCGACCACGGTGCGCTGCGTCGGATTGGCGACCGTCACGGTCGGAAGCGCCGGCGCCGCTTGCTGCTGGCCTTGCCCGCAACCCGCCACGCCCGCCGTGACAAACAGCGCGCCAAGTAGCGCCGCGTTGGCGAATTTCATCAGCGACCCCTCGAACTCGGCGGCATCATAAGCCGTCGCGACCCTCGATCACACATCGGCCTGCCGCGCACATCGTCGCTCTTTCGCAAACGCGGCAGGCACCCCATATCCGGCCCCATTCTGAAAATCCACCAGACCCGGCGCGAAGCCGGGTCAATACCCTGAAATGCCATGACAATCATCCCCCTGACCGACGCCATTCGCGCCAGCCGAAGTGCCACCGCGCCGGACCTTGTGCCGCCCGACGACCAGGCGCTGCTCGATGCCTATTCGCGCGCCGTCATCGACGTGGTCGACCGCGTCGGCCCCGCCGTGGTTCGGCTTGCCGTGCATGCCAGCCCTGCCGGCGCCGCTGCCCATTCGCGCGGCGGCACCGGCTCCGGCGTCGTGGTGGCGCCGGACGGCCTCATCCTCACCAACAGCCACGTTGCCGCTGCCGCGGGCAAGCCGGGCGCGGCCTCGCGCATCGAAGTGACGACCGCCGACGGCCAGGATTTGCACGCCCGGCTGGTCGGCGACGATCCCGATACCGATCTGGCGCTGATCCGCGTCGACGAGCCGGTGACGCTGCCGGCGGCGGCGCTCGGCGATTCCAAACGGCTCAAACGGGGCCAACTCGTGATCGCGATCGGCAATCCGCTCGGCTTCGAATCGACGGTGACGACCGGCGTAGTCTCGGCGCTCGGCCGCAGCTTGCGCTCGCGCAACGGCCGGCTCATCGACGACGTCATCCAGACCGACGCCGCGCTCAATCCCGGCAATTCCGGCGGACCGCTGGTGTCGTCGCGCGGCGAAGTCGTCGGCATCAACACCGCGATCATCATGGGCGCGCAAGGCATCTGCTTTGCGGTGGCCGCCAATACCGCAAGCTTCGTGCTCGGCGAACTGGTGCGGCACGGCCGCGTGCGCCGCGCGTTCATCGGCATCGCCGCGCAACAGACCGCGATCCCGCCGCGGCGGCGGCGCCACTTTGATCTGAGCCAAGAGGGCGCGGTCATGGTCGGCACGGTCGAGCCGGATTCCGCGGGCGCCCAGGCCGGTCTGAAGGCGGGCGACATCATCGTCGCGCTCGACGGCCAAACCATCGCCGGCGCCGACGATCTGGTGCGCGCGCTGACCGGTGAAAAAATCGGCCGCGAGGTCGCCCTCGACGTGCTGCGCGGGACGGAACGGCTGACGTTAGCGGCGGTGCCGCAGGAGCGGCGGCGGCCGTAAGGCGAAGCTCAGCCCCGCGACAACGCCGCGATCGCGGCCGCGGCGAGGCCAAGCCATGCCGCGATCAGGATCATGCCGCCGCTCGGCGCGGCAAACGCAAATAGGCGATGGCCGGCCAAGGCGCGCAGCGCGATGTCGCCGGAGAACAGCGCGGCGCCGAGCACCCACGCCGCCAGCACGATAAGCGCCAGCGGCCGCCATAGCGTGCCTTGCTGCACCAGCGCCGCGCCGCCGACCACGGCGGCGGCGTGGAACAGCAGCATGTAAGCTGCGCCATCGAGGCCCGAGCCTGGCGCGATATGGGCGCCGGCGGCGGCGAGCACGATGCCGGCCGCTCCCATCAGGCCGGCCAGCGCGAGCAAGATCATCACAACCATGGCGACACTTTATGCCGACCTGGCGGGGCTTGTCCCGGACATGACGAGGCTCGCATGCAAAAACACCTCTCCCAAACGGGAGAGGTGGGGTCTGTTCGCGGCAATTCGGCCGCCGCATCGTTTCGCGGCAGTTTAGCCGGCGTAAGCCGCCCGTTGTTGGCCGGCGGCCTCTGCGGCGGTCTTCGGCTTGGCCGGCAATTGCAGGACCGCCGCCTGCTGGCCCTCGCAAAGCAGCGTCAGCAACACGATCCGGCCGTCCGGAAATTCGAGGGCATCGTGATGGGCGGCCACTTTGTCCTTGTTGATCTGCCGGAAAATCGCCGTCTTGTGATTGACCGCGCGCGCCCGCCAGGGAAATAGACCGGTCGCGAGGCACATGACCTCGCCGGCGAACGACAATTCCGTTCCGGGAAGAACGCAGACCGCGACACCGGCGTCTTCCGCAGCCGAGAATCCGCGCGTTCCGGAGCCAAAGTCGCGCGCGGTCAGCTTGTCGCCGACTTGCGCGGGGCGCGACCTGACATTGGTAAGGCTGTAATCGCACATGGAGGCACTCTCCTGTTTGGATCAGCCCCATTGCGAAACGAGCGGAACGCATTTTGGTTTCGCGAGCGCGCGCCGAAATTTGCGTAAGCGGATTTGGGTAGTAAGCGCGCCGGGACGGCCTGCCTATTTTGTACGCTTGAGATCGCCCTTCTTCACGCCGGCTTCCGGAAACACCCACATCGCCGCGACCATCAAGACCGCGACGACGACCACGAAGGTCGAGAAGTCATGGCGAATGGGCGATCCGCTCCAATAAGCGAGGATCAGCGCCACCACGAGCGTGACGGCCGAGACCCCTGCTTTGACATCGCTCGGCATTGAATTAATTCGTTCCCACCGGGGCCGCCGCCGCTTCATCCGGCCGCCGCGGCGCACCGCGCAGGTTTTTCCGCAGGAAACGCGTGTCATAGCCGTTGAGCAGCGTACCGACCAGGCCGCGATCGAGATCCGAGGTGCCAAGCAGCCAATCAGCGATCGGGAAGGTCAGGTTCATATTGACCTCCATCATCAGCCGCGCGTTGTGATGCGCGGTGTGATGCCGCCGCAGCGTGTTGACGAACGGGCAATTTCGCACGAACCAGTTCTCATCGACATGGCAGCAGAAGTGCATGAACTCGTAGATGAGGTACATCCCGGTGGTCGTCGACATGAACAGCCAACCGACATTGGCGGTGAACAGCGTGCCGAGGATGGCCGCGCCGGGGATCGACATCAGGATGAACACCACCAGCGCGTAAGGCGGAAACAGCGTCACCCGCCAATCCTTGTGGTCGCGGAACCGCATCTCGTCATCGGTGAAGAACTGATGGTGATTGAGCGTGTGGCGCTCGTAGATGGCGCGCAGGCCTTTGATATTGACCGGCCGGTGCATGATGTATTTGTGCACCAGCCACTCGAAGATATTGGTGAACAGGAAAGTGAGCGGCACGGTGAGCCATTCCAGCGCGGTCACGTTGTGGATGTGCGCGACATAGATATAGAACGCCGCGGCGCCCATCGCGTAGATGATCACGATGTGGAAGTAACCGTCGTACCAGCCGAGGATGCGCGAACGGTATTCGCCGCGGAAGTCGATCTGGCGCTGATTGATCACGTTGGTTCTCCCTAATTCCCGACCGGCGCCGCGCCGTGTTCGCGCAGATACGCGCCGACGTCGTCGCCGGTAAGTGTCCAGTCGTTGTCGAGATTGGCGATCACGTCTTTCATGTAAGTCGCGGACAGCGCGACCGCGGCATTCTTATCGCCGAGGTGGTCGAACAGGATCGCCAGCGCGAGTTGCTGCGGGCTTGAGCCCTCGTAGGTCCACTCGAAGCCGCGATTGGTGAACCGTTTGACGTCGTAATGCTCCGGCAGCCGATCGCCGTCGGCCGTGACGACGATGCCGTCGATGGTGCGCCTGCCTTGGTAGATTTTCATGAGCCGTCACTCCGGCGGCTAATGACCGGCGCGACCGCGAGCGGCGTAATGGCGAAAGAAGTCGTAATGGCGAAGGACGTCATGGACTCTTCCCTCCCCGTCATATTTTCTTGAACGCTAACGCCAGCCGTCGGCAGGATCAAGCGGCCGGAAAGGGACAAACGATGACAATTGCCAGCTTGCAGCAGGTGCGCAAATCGCTTGTGGATTCAGCGGGCACGGTCGTGTTCGGAATGGAAGACGGCACGGTTTCCATTTTCGGCCTCATTTTCGGGGTCGCCGTCACCACGACCGACAGCAAGACAGTGCTGATCGCCGGCGCCTCCGGCGCGGTCGCGGCGGCGGTTTCGATGATGGCGGGGGCCTATCTCGACGTCGAAACCACCCGAGACGCGACCAACGCCAATCGCGCGCTCATCGAAGCCGACTTAACGGGCGGCGCCGATGCCGCGTCGTTGTCGAACCGCCTGGCGAAAGCCGGCCTGTCGGCGGAGCAATCCGCAGCTCTCACCGGCGCGGTGCAACACGACCATGCGGCGCTCGGCGGACTCCTGCTCGCGATGCAAGGGGCGCCTGAGACGTCGCAGAACCCGTGGGAACAGGCGCTCTGGATGCTGCTTGCCGACTTTTTTGCGGCGGCGGTGCCGATCCTGCCGTTTGTGTTTCTGGCCATCCCGCAGGCACGAATTGTTTCCGCGGCGGTGACGCTGGCTTTGCTGGTCGGGCTCGGCATCGGGCGAGGACGCATCGCCAAGCGCAACGTGGTCCGCACCGTCGTAGAGACCGTTTCGATCGGCATTGCCGCCGCGCTGGCCGGCGTCTTGATCAGCGTCCTGATCGATCGATTGTCCAGCGGGCCCTGAAAGCGAGCCGGAATGTATTTCTCCGGCGGGGGCGCCGCACAGCATAAATCTATCGCCGGGCCTGGAACAAAGGAAGGTCCGCGGCTTCCCGCAAGGCGATCCGGCCCTTAAATCATGTCACTCCGGCGACTCTCCGCCATGGTCCTTCCGGACCTTCGCTTTGCGGGCCAGCGAGACCTCGATGACCGATCTTTCTGTTGATGCACGGCTCCTTGCCAGCGAGCGCGGCGCCGCGCCTCCAATCAATACCTGGGTTGTGATTCTGGCGTCGGCGGTGCTCGGCGCCGGCGCGATCGCGCTCGGCGATGCCTATAGCTGGCGCCAGGGCGCGCTGTTCGTGGTCGGCGGCGCGCTCGGCCTTGTGCTTTATCACGCGCTGTTCGGCTTCACCTCGGCGTGGCGCGTTTTCATCGCCGACGGGCGCGGCGCCGGATTGCGCGCGCAAATGCTGATGCTGGCGGCCGCGGTGGTGCTGTTCTTCCCGGCGCTGGCGCATGGCACGCTGTTCGGCCAGCCGGTGCATGGCGAATATGGCGCCGTCGGCGTTTCGGTGCTGGTCGGCGCCTTTATGTTCGGGCTCGGCATGCAGCTCGGCGGCGGCTGCGCGTCCGGCACGCTCTACACCGCGGGCGGCGGCAATTCGCGCATGCTGGTGACTCTCGCCTTCTTCATCATTGGCTCCGCGCTCGGCGCCTGGCATCTGCCGTGGTGGTCGGCGACGCCGAATTTCGGGCCGATCTCGCTGATCTCCGCCTGGGGCTGGGTGCCGGCGCTGGCCGTCAGCCTGGCCGGATTTGCCGCGCTCGCCGCGCTCACGGTCGTGATCGAACGGCGCTTGCATGGCGAGTTGCGCTACGGCGTCGTCACCGACCGCCGCGGCTGGACGCGATTCCTGCACGGACCTTGGCCGCTGCTCGCCGGCGCGGTCGCGCTGGCGCTCGGCAATTTTGCCACGCTCTATCTCGCCGGGCGGCCGTGGGGCATCACCTCGGCCTTCGCGCTGTGGGGCTCGAAGATTTTCGCGGCGTCGGGCATCGACGTTGCCTCATGGGGCTATTGGCATTCGGCGGAACGCGCCAAGGCGCTCAATGACAGCGTGTTCGCCGATATCACCTCGGTGATGGATTTCGGCATCATGGCGGGCGCGCTGCTGGCGTCCGGGCTCGCCGGCAAATTCCATCCCGGCTGGAAGGTGCCGCCGCGTTCGCTGGTCGCTGCGGTGATCGGCGGCTTGCTGCTCGGCTACGGTGCGCGCTTGGCCTATGGCTGCAATATCGGCGCCTATTTCAGCGGTATCGCGTCGTCGAGCGTGCACGGCTGGCTGTGGCTCGTCGCCGCCTTCGCCGGCAGCGTGTTCGGCACTTATTTGCGCCCGCTGTTCGGCTTGAGCGTCGAGCGGAGCCTGACCAGCGCCCAGGCGGGGCCGGTCGCGCGCGACTGACCATTCGTCTATAGTCCGCGCCAGACCACGGGGCGGCGATGGGCGGCGCGTTCGAGCTTGGGCTCTATACGTTCGGCGAGATGACGCCGGACGCGCAAACCGGCAAGGCAATTACCGCGCAGCAGCGTTTGGCGGATGTACTTGCGGCGGCCAAGCTCGCCGATGCGGCCGGGCTCGATGTGTTCGCCGTCGGCGAGCATCACCGGCTCGATATGTCGATCTCGGCAACGCCGGTGGTGCTGGCGGCAATCGCGGCCACGACCAGGCAGATCCGG
>Ga0181525_10004125_pt1 | contig 11244 bp, 12 predicted proteins | sample PEATcosm2014_Bin_48_FD_121100 | JGI IMG/M metagenome (GOLD analysis project Ga0181525, IMG submission 121100) | Peatland microbial communities from MTU Mesocosm Facility, Houghton, MI, USA - PEATcosm2014_Bin06_10_metaG | ecosystem: Environmental > Terrestrial > Soil > Wetlands > Peat | place... | reverse complement strand
CTTTCGTCGAATCATCCTTGTTGGCACAGCGCCGCCGGGAGGGGAAGACATTATGCATCTGGAAAAACCCAGCCTGGCCCGGCATTTTAGTGATGCCAGCCTGAAGGGATACGCCATCTTGCAAAAGATATTTTTTGCCTCGACAGATTCAAGTCAGGCGGCCGGCGCGGCGTTCATTAAAAGACTAGCGCAACGAATAGATGACAGGGACCCCGCGTCTGGACCGGACGTGGCCGCCGCTCAAATCTCAGCGTTTCGTGACTGGGAAAAATCCGCAGGCGAACGGTTCTCGAGCCTTAGGGGCATTCGCCAACCAACGCTCGTGGTGAACGGAATTCACGACGAAATGATTCCCGTCTCAAACTCGTATTTTCTAAGTGAGAACTTGCCCGACGCTGTTCTTATGACCTATCCAGACTCCGGGCACGGCTCTCTCTTTCAGTTTCATGACTCATTTACTCGCCAAGCGGCTGCATTCCTCAGTTCCGACTCACCCTTTGCACCTTACTGAGTCGCAGACCGCCTTTAGGCAACGGGAACCGATGACCTGCGAGGATTTCGGTTAGTAGGGCATTCCTCTGCGATTTCGGAACAACTCTGAGCAGGAACTGCGCTCGGGGAAAACGACCGCTCACGATTGCGGAGTAATCGGGGCAAAGCTCGTGCCCCGATGCTGCAACCTGAGCTTGTCAATTCATCTCAGTGGCGTCTCGGGGTAGCTCTACGATGGAAAACCAAAAGCCCTCAATCGCCTGCACTACCTCCGAAAACTCATGGAGGTCCAGCGGTTTGCTGATGTAGCAGTTCGCATGCATGGCGTAGGTCTGGAGGATATCTTGTTTCGCCCGTGAGCTGGTCAGGATGATCACAGGAATTTCCTTCAGGTCGAACCGGCCCTTGGTGAACGACAGAACATCCCGCCCATTTTTGCCGGGAAGATTCAGATCCAATAGAACCAAATCTGGCCGCGGCGCGCATTTGTACTTGCCTTCCTGACCTAGAAACTCGATGGCGTCTTCGCCGTTCTTCGTGACAAACAATTCGTTCATGATCTTGCAGTCCTTTAGGGACTCGCGGGTCAACCGCACGTCCGCGGGATTATCTTCCACCAGCAAAATCTTCGCCGGTACTCCAGCCATATCGCGCATAAGGGCCTAATCCTTGTCGATCAATTCGAACTCATCTCAGCAAACAATACTCGCAAGCCGGCGCAAAAACCAAACTATCCAATTAACTGCTTTGGTTCGTCTCAGCACCTCATTATATTACTGCCAGCCCGATTTAGGCGGTGCCCGACGCCGCCTTTTTTTTAGGCAATTTCACAATCGAAAACCAGAAGCCCTCAATCGCTTTTACCACTTCGCCAAACTCATCGATATTCAGAGGTTTGTTGACGTAGCAGTTACAGTGCAGAGAGTAACTCTGTACGATGTCGCGTTCCGCCCGCGAACTGGTCAAAACGACCACCGGGATCCTCCTCAATGCCGGGTTCTCTTTAATGAACGCGAGGACTTCTTTTCCGTCTTTCTTCGGAAGGTTCAGATCCAGGAGAATCAAGTCCGGCTGCCGCATGGACTTGAATCGTCCCAGCTTGGACAAGAAGTCGATAGCCTCAACGCCATCCCGCACCGTATATAATTCATTGAGGACTTTGCAGTCCTTAAGCGACTCCTCGGTTAAGCGCGCGTCCGCGAGGTTGTCCTCTACCAACAAAATCTTGATCGGTAACCCGATGGGTTTAGGCATAAAGTTCTTCCCTTTTACTCGATGATGCCGTTTAGGGCCAGGAAAAATACACGACTGTACCGTGCCCTCGATTTGGCTCTACCCAGATGTTCCCTTCACGTTTCTCGACGATTTTCTTGCAGACGGCAAGTCCGATTCCCGTGCCGGCGTAGTCTTCCCGGGCATTAAGGCGCTGAAAGATCACGAAAATCCGATCCTTGTATTGGGCGTCGATACCAATACCGTTGTCAGCTACCGAGAAGATCCATTTATCGCCTTCCGCACGCGCCGAGATATGTACCTGCGGATCCTCTTTGCTCCGGAACTTGATGGCATTGTCGATCAAATTTTGAAAGACCTGAGTGATTTGCAGTTCGTTGGCACGTACTTGAGGCAGGGGGTCGTGCGTGACCCGAGCTCGAGCAGTTTCCTTCTTTTGTGTAAGGCTAAGAAGGACCTGCGCCAGCACCTTCTCGCAGTCGACCAGTTGTTCCGGCGCGTCGCCCTGGCCGACGCGGGAGAAAGTGAGCAGGTCATTGATCAGCGCGCTCATGCGCTTGGCGCCATCGTCCGCAAATCCGATGAATTCCTCGGCCTCAGCATCCAGCTTTCCCTTGTAACGCCGGGCGAGCAGTTGCACGTAACTCGAGACCATGCGCAGTGGTTCTTGCAAGTCATGCGCGGCAACGTAGGCGAATTGTTCCAATTCACGGTTGGAGCGGGCGACTTCCTCGGCCTTCGTTGCCAGCATTTTCTCGACGTTCTTGGCAAACGTGACATCGCGAAAAGTGGAAACCGCCCCCTCTTTCCCGTCTTTGAGGGGGCTCGCGGTCACACTGATCCAGATTCCCTTCTGAACCGTGTTCCTGATCCAAAGTTCCACGTCATCACAAGACTCTCCCCTCAACGCTCTCGATAGAGGCAAGTCTTTGACGGGGAATGGGGTTACTTGATCAGACAAATAAACCCCAATACCCTCCGTCCATTCCTTCTGTTGTATCTTGTCGGGCTTCAAACCCAGCATCTTCTCGCATGCCGAATTCCAGAGAACACAATTTCCCGCTGCATCGGCGACGAAAATGCCATCCCCGCTGCTCTCCATGATGCACCGCAGAAGATCTGCCTGCTTTCGCTGCCAAGTTTCCCCGCGCTGCGCCAATTCCACTTCCCGGGATAGCACACGGTTGCTCATGTTCTGGTCGGTGGTGTCCCGAAGAGCCAATAGGATAGTGCGCTGGTCGGATTGGGTTAGCAGATTTGCAGTTATCAATAAGGATCGCTGGCCGAGGCCGGCAATGGTGCAGTTGGCCTGAAACTGGCGCCGTGCCGACCCGCGCTGCACTTCGTCCAGAAAAACTTGTGCTTCTGGACTGCCCAGGAATTCTTTCAAGGGTCGACCATTTATTTGAGGCCAACCGATGCCGATCCATTCACAAAAAGACGGATTCGCAAATATCACGAGCAGGTTTTGATCCAAAACCACAATGGACTCTTTCCATTGTTTGACGATGCTCTGTGCCAGCGTACCGGGCAGCGCCGGTGATGGAGAGTATGCTGCGGTCGTCGTCATTCTTTGTGCCTCAATCCTAAGCCGAGTGTGAATCTGCCTTTGCTTTAAGGCAATCCTGATTCTGCGAACGTACCTGTATGTCGCGAAGTATTTGGAGCAGCAAGCGATGATTCACGGGTTTTTCGAGAAAGCAGTGTGCGCCTGCATCAAGCACCCGCTGTTGGGTAAGCGCGGAACAGTCTGCGCTCACAATTAGCACAGGCACGACCGAAAGTCCTGAGAAGGACCGAAATTCTCGCAGCACGGCAAACCCATCTTCCTGTTTTAGGTGCAAATCGAGGAGGATGGCAAAAGGCCTTTCGGCGAGGGCAAGGGCGACCGCAGAACTTCCGTTCTGCGCGAGCAGTATCTGATAGTTGCTAGCACGCAGTCGAAGTTCCAGTGCCCGCGCCAGGTCTTGGTTGTCGTCTACGATTAAAACTTTAGCTAGCTCCACAAACCCCCTCAGATACTACCAACCTGCAAAATCGCATTCTCGATCTTTTCGCAAATCCATTCCAACTGTTCATCCAGATGCCGTTTTTCGGCGGGGATCCCGGGAAGCGGCGTACAGACGGCTCTGTAAACACAGGTGTCTGCAATTTGCGGCGCCGCAGTCAATTGTCCTAGGATCCGCTTTTCTAACACCGACGCACCAGATAAGTCCGCGCACGCGAGGACAAACATCGTTTCCCTGTGCCCGAGAGGATGCATGAAGGGAAGCAGCAGGTCCTTGTCTGGAAGAATGCAGCGCTCCACAATTGCCCGGCAGCGGCGCTGGGTAAGCTCCCAGACGTCGTCGGTCACCGCCTGACTCCCGCGCGCAATTTCAATTGCAACTAACGTCGCCCCCCGGATTTTGCCGTCGCGGACTAGTATTGGTGAGACAGCAGCAGGCAGTGAAAACACGGGCAGGGTAAAAGAGAATGTGCTGCCATTCTCTAGTGTGCTTTCTACCCAGATTCGGCCCCCATGCTGTTCCACAATTTCTTTGCTGATTGCAAGCCCTAGACCAAGTCCCTGCCGGTTGGAAACCGCGTTTTGTTCCTGATACAAACGGTCAAATACCAGTTTTAGATTCCCCGGATTGATTCCCCTCCCTGTGTCGGCGACAGAGAATCGGACAAAGTTTGGGTCATCGTCAAAAATGGCGGCGCCTAACGTGATGACGCCGCCGGCATCCGTAAATTTGAGGGCATTTTCAAGCAGGTTGATCAAGACTTGCAACAACCGCCGCTGATCGGCCCGCACCGGGGCAATATGGCCCCCTATTCGTGTAACCAGTTCCACTCCTCGTGTCTTGGCTTTTGAGCCCAGCATTACGGCCAGCTGCTTCAGGACATCCACGGAATCCACACGTGCAGGTTCAATCGTGAGCTTCCCCACATTCGCGGACGCTGCATCCAGAAGATCATTGATCAGGTTGTTCAATTGCCCCGCGTTCCGCAGAACACTTTGGAGATATTCCCGCTCTTTATCGGTCAAGGGACCAGCCAGGCCGTCGAGCATCACCTCGGCGAACTGGTGAATACACGCTAGCGGTGAACGGAGCTCGTGAGAAACGTGGGACAGGAATTTATCTTTAAAATCAAGCTGCTTCTGCCGGCTCTCCCGCAAAGCGCCAAGCACCTGTTGCCTCTCGATTGCGTGCTGCATGGCCCGTGTGAGCGCGTGACTGTCCATCTGCCCTTTCACGATATAATCCTGAGCTCCAGTGCGTACGGCGTCCAGAGCCATTCGGTCATCATTGGAGCCAGTCAGCACCAGGATGGGCACATCGGGAGCGTTGCGCGTGACTCTTTGGACCGTTTCATGGCCTTGGCTGTCCGGCAAATTAAGATCCAGTAAAACAACGTCCGGACGCCGTTGCTCCAACTTCGTAAGTCCCTCAGAAAGTCGTTCCGCAAAATCCAGGCTATAGGGATGAGGGGACTCCATGAGGGAAAGACGTACCAAATTTCGATCTGCAGCACTGTCATCTACAATCAAGACATCGGTTGCCATCTCGTTCGTCATTGCTGCCGATAAGCTCATGCTTCCTCACAAGAACTGCTGGGATTACTCGCCCACTTAAAATATCCGCTTGATCGAGCGTGCACGCCCGTCAGCTGTTTGTCCGTCTCCGGTGCCGGACCCAAAGACCCTCGTCGATCCTTTCCCGTCCAGTTTGCATCGCTATCTCCACCGCCAACCCCGGCGCTGCGAAGGTACTCGGAATATAAAATTGCTTTGCGGTAACGCCATCGCTATCGTGATTTTCGATGGTGATCTCCGCGGTGAGCTGACTGTCCTTCTGTTTGTGAACTCGCGCTTCGATGACAAAGCCTTGGTAGCCTTTTCGACTCTTCATGATGCAGTCCCCAGCATCAGAGCGGCGCTCGCTGTCGTGGAGCGACCCGGTCGGGCCTGCCACTTGCGCGTATTGAAGACTGCCAGCCGATAAGGTTGTAGCCGAACCGTAGGTTGCAAGGCCTTCCTTAGATCCAAACTGTCTCTGCCGATCTTGCCGCGAAGCCATTAGCATCCTGTGCCGTTCGATTGCGTAACGCATGGCTCGAGACAATGAAAGACTGTCAATCTGTCCCTTTACTATGTAGTCTTGCGCGCCCGCCCGCATCGCCTCCAGAGCCATACCTTCGTCATCAGAACCGGTGAGTACCAGGACTGGGACATGGGCGGCGTGCTCCATAACTTTCTCGACTGTACGTTTACCCTGACTGTCCGGCAGATTGAGGTCCAATAAAACGACATCCGCTCGCTGATTCCCCAACTTTGCCAGGCCTTCAGAAAGCCGCTTTGCACATTCCAACTTGTAGCAATACGAGGAACCCAAGAGCGAGAGGCGAAGCAAATTGCGATCGGCAGCACTGTCATCAACAGCAAGAACGTGAGTCGCCAGCTCGTTCATCCCTACCGCCGCCAAACTCATGTCGTGTTCCTCCGTGTTGATGCACTGCAATCGACCGACCATTTAGTGGTGTCTAGACTCTAACCAAGCAACTCTTCCAATGATGGGGTAGATATGAGAAACAGGACCTGGTAACAATCGTGCGTTCAGGGCCCCACTGTAAAACAACTGGAATATTGTGTCCGAAGTTCAGAAAAGGTTCGATGCCCCCTGAACGAAAGCTGCCGATTAATGAACTCCGGCGGCGCGCGCTAAATCATTGCTCGCCACTAGAACTTCGGGACGCCCAACGACTGTACTTTGTCCACAACATCCAGGGGCAGGCCGTTTCACAGGTCCGGACTAAAATCCATCTTGCCGCTACTTCGAAGATTTGCTGTCTTGCGAAGCGTTAGGAAGAAAAAAGCTCTCGCGGAATTCGTTCTCGCGAGGAAGAATAAGGGCGTAATCGATGGCCTGCAGCAAATCTGCGGAGCCGTCCAATCTTGACTTCTCTAAATAGCTCACAGCACCCTCCCTCTTCAGTTTCGCCTCGTTGCGTTGCGGAAGACCGCTTAAGGCAATCACCGGGATATTCTCGGTGGCTGGGTTCTGCTTCAGCTCCCGCAGAACTTCTACTCCCCCAAGTCTTGGCAGCAGCATGTCGAGTACAATGACGTCTGGCGGTTTCTCGATCGCCCGGCGTAACCCTTCTTCGCCATCGCTCGCGAGTTTAACCTTATACCCGGCGGCGGTGAGTATTTTCTTAAAGGCAATCTGAAGGTGGGGGTTGTCATCAACGACCAAAACAGTCAACATTCAACATCTCCTCGTTTGCACCCTAAGCATGTTCTAGCTAGTCGTCGGAACGTAATCTGCCATTAGGAAAATAGAGCGCTTTGTTTATGGCTTGAAGCAACTGCGCATCGTCCACAGGCTTTTGAAAGAAGGCCGCCGCCCCAGCCTGCATGGCTCGGTCCCGATTGTCGGCCAATTCGCGGCCCGTTAACACAATCACCGGAATTGTGGCCAAGCGGTCGTGTTTATTCAATCGCTCCATCACGACGAAGCCATCCCCACAGGGGAGCCCAAGATCAAGAATCATCAGGTCGGGCTTTTCTGTAACCAAGGCTGCGGTGGCCGAGATCGCATCCACGGCAAATATCACTTCGTACCCATTTGCGCGTAGACGGACGCTAAGCCCTTTTCGGATCGCAGCATTGTCATCAACGACCAATATTTTCGTCGTATCCAAACGGTTCTCCATTTTGGTGTCCACTTTCATGGGTAGCTTTCTGGGACGTAAGTCCCTTCCAATGCAGCGTCCAGGACGCTGCGAATTGTTGAGGCGTTCTCGAGCATGATGCATAGATACTCGCGTTGTTCATCCGACACACTACCTGCTAACCCGTCGATCATAAGAGTTCCGAACTGATGGATACAGGCGAGCGCATTCCGCACCTCATGCGATAGATGACGAGTCAGGTGTGCCTTGGTTTCGGTCACGCACTGTAAGGCCTGACCCTTGTCGGCTAAGAGTCGTTTTCGCTCGAGCGCATGCAGCATCGTATGGACAAGAGAGTCGGAACCACATCCCTTCACAAAATAGTCGTCAATCCCGAGGCGCAAAGCCTGTGCTGCCTTGGTGGCGTCATCCTCACTCACTAACGCAATTAACGGTAGGTCCCCCGATTCCTTCCGCACCTTCGTGACAGACTCGGATGCAGAGGCGTCGGGAAGAGAGAGCGCCAACAGCACCAAATCGAAACGCAACTCTCGCAATACATGCAGCCCCTCGAATAACGTTGGCTTGTGCGTAAAGTGAAACTGCTCCCCCCGTCCGTCGTTAGTACCTCGAGGCATAGAGGGCGCTTTGCCGGCATCAATCAGTAAGACTCGCAGGTTTCCCATGAGGTTTTAGGACAGTCGATCCACATTATGCACTTTGGTTGCCGGACAGTCGCCCAAGACTAGAAAACCTCAACTCGTGATTACAAGGAGCTTTAGCCAGCCAAGTTATAAGAACGCGCCGAAAACAGAGGTCTACCCGTCTGTCTGAATTACGGAAAACAGTGCCTTGTCTCAAGACTGTTTGTTGTTTGAAGCCTAGTCGGTTCTCACACATTTTGCGGACAACTTACCCCTCTGTAGGGGATGGCCGTCCTCTTGCTTAGTTATGAATCGCACTCGTATGGTCATCAATTGCCTATAGCTGAAGGGGCGAAGCTGTATCTGGTGGTAAACATCCAATGGCGTCCGAGGGTTGTCCGATCATTCGAATCTGACAGTTTTACGAAGTACTTGATCCGAGCGGACTTCCTGGATATGAAAGAACTAAATCTCCCGGTTTCAATCAAATAGGACGATCCGTATTTTCGGCTCTGTATCCGTTCTTAAAACTCGCGTTCAACTCGGACATTATCGATAATGTGATTGTGCCAGGCTTAGTCCGCGCCAACCCCGACGGCTCGATCTGGATTAACAGGGTGGAACGTCATGCTTGAGCCATCACGCGTATAGACGTACTCGAGAACGATCTCTCGTACCTGGTTCACGTATTCGGGAGTGCATTCCCTCTGCGCCATCTGGAGCAATGCTTTCAGGTGCCCGAGTAGAGTCGTGTTCGCCAATCGTAAAGGCTTGAAGAACTAGAGTGACGGCCTTAGGAATGTCATGAAGTAGCGGGTGACATCAGGGTGGTTAACCGTGATCTGCTTCTGCGTTCGAATCTGCTGAAAGAGCGGGACGGCGCTGCCTTGAGATCCCAAAAAGGTTTCCGACCGAACAGTCACGTACCGCACTGCGGCGGTTGGATGGGCGGCCAGAATCAATTCTCCGATCCGCTTGGTGCATCCCGTGACGCTGGTAAGGATTCACGCCTTGTCGCTTGAGATGAGGACACGCGGCACCGCGACTCCTAAGCGGCATCCAGCATCGACATCAGCCCATTCGGGATTTTGTGGAGCGCGATGCAAAATCGCATCCCTCATTGGGTCGAGCCAACCGCTCCGTTCTTTGCCAGGGCCAAAAGCTGATAAATCGTTGCTCGCGATATACCGAGCATCTTGGCTGCCTGCTGCTTGTTTCCCCCCGCTAGCTCCAAAACGCGAAACACGTGCCGCATCTGCAATTCCTTAAGCGAAAGTAGACTCTCGTCTACTCCACCAGGATCATCCGGCACAGCTCGAAGCGGAACCGCCAAGTCCGCAATGTCAATAACAGGTCCATCCGCCATCATGCAAGCGTGGCCGATCAGATTTTCCAGTTCACGAACGTTGCCGGGCCATGAGTAGCTCCCCATCCACATTTGGGCACGGCGTGTTATCCCATTGAGAGGCTTCTTGAATTCGGTTGCAAACTTTCCCAAAAAATGCCTTTGCAATAGAGACATGTCCTCTCTCCGATCAGTCAAGCGGGGAAGCATTATATTCACCATCGTCAATCGATAGTAAAGATCTTCCCGAAATGTTCCCGCATTTACCATTGATCGGAGATTACAGTTTGTGGCAGCGATCACACGCACGTCGATCTTTCGAGTAGAAGGCGAACCAACACGCTGGATCTCTCGGTTTTGCAAAACGCGGAGGAGTTTAGCTTGCGCCGCCAAAGGCAACTCACCGATCTCGTCCAGAAACACGGTGCCGTGATCGGCGTATTCAAACACTCCCATCTTGTCTTGAGTCGCCCCGGTAAATGCACCCCGTACGTAGCCGAATAGTTCACTCTCGACGAGGGTTTCCGCAATTGCCGAACAGTTACAAACCACAAAGCGACCCGAAGCAACGGGGCTGAGGCGATGCAAAGCACCGGCCACCAACTCCTTGCCGGTCCCGGTGGCACCGGTCACCAGGACAGTCCGAAAGTGTGGCGACACTCTTCGAATCTTCGCGAACACTTCCAGCATAAGTGGGCTGCGCCCGATAATCCCTTCAAATTGACAAGCATCGAGCAATTCATGTTCAAGTTGATAGGTCTTCTGACGGTTCGCGGCGTCCGAGAGCAACTGCCCCACGCGCAATCGGAGCTTCTCGACGTCGATCGGCTTGTTGAGGTAGTCAGCTGCTCCTTTTTGAATCGCTTCCACCGCTGATTCAGTAGAGTGATGCGCGGACATGAGTATCACATCCGTGCCTGGGTCCGCAGCGAGAATCTTTTCCAACATTTCCAATCCTCGAATCCCTGGCATCACCAGATCGAGCAGCACGATTTGAGGACGGAACTGTTTAAATGATCGCAGGCCAGCTTCAGGTTCATCGGCCGTGAGAACTTCCACCCCGCTTTGGGCGAAAAGGTCGCGGATGAATCGTAAGTTCTGTACGTTGTCATCAATGGCCAGTAGTTTGGCTGATTGATCTTTGGCCATTTACGAACCTCTTGGGTGAGACATCCTTCGGACAGACTTGGTTGGCGATACACGAGCGATAGGTCAAGCTAAGCGTAACAGAGTCAACATGCGCTGTCACTCGAAGCGTTCATAGAAAGCGGCCGATTTCCAATGTCGTTGAGGCAGGCACGGCACTGTGAAGGACAGAGGTCCCGCAGTCAGAAGAAGGTTTTTTTATCGCGGCTGATGACTAAGCCCATACACGGCTGCAAAGAACACAGCCTTCTTTCCCAGTCGTCGGCTCGTAGAATATTGGGCATGTGTCAATAATTCGGACACACGGGGAGTCAGCGAAGACTCAAGTTATCCGTGCTGCGAATGCGACTCTGGGGATGGAAATCGACAAAACTAAAAAATTTCTAGCACGAATCTAGCCCAAATGGCCGTGCCCCCGAACACCTGAATAGGCCCCGTTTGGATTCATATACATCGCTCAGACAAGCATCTCTCCACACTTTCGATTCGAATTTTATAACTGCTAATATCTCTGGCCTTTGCCCCGTCTTTTGGAATGGCACACGACGTGCTTGTGAATTCGTATCAGAACGCCGCCGAGCTCACGATTGGCCTAGGGGATGTCCGTCGTTGCGATACGACAATGGACTCGGGTTTCAAAGCGCGGCGGCGTTTTGTAGAGAAGCAGGGACTTCTTTCTTATCCGGGAGCTGACGAGTACCTCGTTCTCCATCCAACGCGGGG
>Ga0181525_10004124_pt1 | contig 11244 bp, 6 predicted proteins | sample PEATcosm2014_Bin_48_FD_121100 | JGI IMG/M metagenome (GOLD analysis project Ga0181525, IMG submission 121100) | Peatland microbial communities from MTU Mesocosm Facility, Houghton, MI, USA - PEATcosm2014_Bin06_10_metaG | ecosystem: Environmental > Terrestrial > Soil > Wetlands > Peat | place... | reverse complement strand
TCCGCCTTCGCTGAATTTCGTCCAGTTGTGCGTGCCGTAAATCGCCTCGCCGTTCACGCCGAGCCACGCGCCGATTTCCAGCAGCGTCGCGGGAATCTCCGGCGGAAACGTGCCGTCCGCCTTCGGCGAAAGGTTCAGCAACAGTGTGCCGTTTTTACTAACCGTATCCACGAGCTTGGCGATGACGGGCGCGGGACCGGAGAATCGCTCATCGCTCGTGTAGCCCCAGGTGCTGCCGATGGGTTCGTCCACCTGCCATTCGCCGGTGCGGATGCCCGAGGGCGAACGCCCGCCGATTTTTTCAAAATCAATGATCGAACCAATCGTCTCGGTGTTTTTATTGCTCGGCGCGTAGGCGGCTTTTTTCGTGCTGATGGAAACTTCCTTGCCCCACTCTTTCGCGCGGTTGTAGTAATACGCGGCGACGCGCAGCTTGAGCGGATCGAGGTAGCGCTGGTCAACGCCGTTGTCGAACCACAGCATGTCCGGCTGGTATTTGTCAATCAGCTCGACGTTGCGCGCAAACCAGTTCGTGAGAAATCTTTCGCATGCCGCGTCGCTGCGGTCGGCGACGTTGTAAAAATCCGCCCATTTCGGGTCGTAAAGATCGGCTTTCTCGGCCTTCATTTTCGCGGCCATGTCGGCGGGCGGATTGATGAACTGAAAATTTTCGATGCCGTGATTCGACACGCCGAATTTCAGTCCCTGCTTGCGCACGGCCTTGGACAACTCGCCGATGAGGTCGCGATGCGGCCCCATTTGCATCGCGTTGAACGGCGTCACCTGGCTGTCCCACATCGCAAAGTTTTCGTGGTGCTCCGCCGTCGGCACGACAAACTTCGCGCCGGATTTTTTGAACAGTTCCGCCCACGCTTCGGCGTTGAAATTCGATTGCGTGAACATCGGGATGAAATCCTTGTAGCCGAATTTGTCCTGCGGACCGAAGTGGTCAATGTGCCACTGGCTGTCCGCGCCATACATGTGTTTCTCATACCATTCGTTGTGATGCGCGGGCACGGAATAAAGCCCCCAGTGCATGAAGAGGCCGAACTTCGCATCCACAAACCATTGCGGCACCTTGTAATTTTCCTTGAGCGAATCCCACGTCGGCTGGAAAGGCCCCGGCGGATTTGGCGTCGGAATCATGGCGTTGGCGGCGTTGACGACGGCCAGAGTCGTCTCCGGTGCCATGTCGTAATCAGTGGCATTGCCGCCGTCGGCCATAGGATTGCCCGTCTGAGCCATCAACAGTGACTGACTTGCTCTCCACAAAATTATGAGCGTAACCAGAATTGAATTTTTCTTCATACGTTTGATTTTGATCATATTTTTTCGACTTCAAAAGTTTGGGACAATTCAAATAATCGGCCTGCGATCCAGTACAAGTTTCAGCACACCCAGCGCGTAAGGCATAATGTTCATGTCTGCAATGCCATAGAGTTTGGTCGTGGTCTGACCTAGCATAAGAGCAAAATTTCTCACGCCTCCAGGCAATTTCACAGTTGATTCATAAATTTTCGCTTGCAAGGCAGAAATGGCTACGATGGCTCTCATCCTATTACAAAAGCTGCCCTCGATTGAGAGTGTTTGTCGAATTCTTTGAATTTGCCTTCATTATAATCAATCTTCACCGCAGGGGTAAAACCGCCCGCAGAACAAATAGGACACGACAGCGCGGGCTATGAAAAACTTGTGTTTGGCCATGTGCAAGAGTGACTGGTTGGACGTAAACAGTTAGACATTAGTTACTGGAAGTGGTGTTAAATTGGGAATTTCCGGGCGGATGGAAGTTTTTTCTGCAGTGGGAAAATCTTTCGGCACGGGAAACGTCACCGGGCGGTTGGCAAGCCATTGCAACGCGCGCACCATCATCGTCTGAACGCCGGCGCAACGCAGGCTTTCCGGCTGCACGTCGCCTTTCCATACATGGCCAAATGTGGCGATGTAGGCGCGGCCCTTGCCGTAATTCACCGTCCACTCAATCGGCCAGTTCTGGCCGGATCGAGGGTCGCGACCATAGGACAACACCTGCACGTTGGTGGCCGGGCCGCGCGCAAAATAGTAAACTTCCAGATGCGGCGTAAGCCAGGCTTTCGGCACACCGTCGTGAATCGGATGTTCGCCGAGCAGATGCACCACCACGTTGCTCGCGGGCGCGTGGCTGGTGTTCATGCCTTCGCCAGGCGGATGGCAAACAAGTTTTTCGTCGTCTCCGATGGAAATGGCCGTGCCGTAAGATTTGGGACGCCAGCCGAGGCCGATGATTTCGTTATATTCCGGCCAGCTAGCAAAAGCGTTTTGCGCCGAGTGGTAAATATAAACGCCGCCGCCGTCGCGCACATAATCTGCGAAATCCTTCTGCACTTCCTTCGGCCACGATGGTCCGCTGTGGTTGATGTCGTTGCATGTCTGGATCACCACGTCGTAATCCTTGAACTTCGGACGCCACGCATCCCAGCCATTGGTGGCTGTGGGCGGCGGCGTGGTGGAAACAGTCACGTCAAACAATCCGGTGGGTTCAAGAATGCCACGGAGCAGGGCGGTGTTGTATTGCCAGGCGTGGTTGCTGTAACCGTCCAGGATGAGCACCTTGATTTTGCCGGAGGATTGTTTGTCGGTGGTGATACAGCCCGCCAAAAATACCGTTATCGCCAGAGACAACATGAATTGACAAGCGGCTTTTAATTTCATGGATACTCTTAATTACGGGCAAATTCCGGCCTTAATCAGCGGCTTCAAACTTATAGTTGCCGGAGTCGATTCCGTAGATCACATGACCGCTTTCCTCGCGCAAAAATTTCACGCCGCTGCTTTGCAAGGCAGGCTTGCCGTCTTCTGTCACGCTATCGGCTGATGTCGTAGGAATGAAAATTGTCGCCGTCGTGTTCGCCGGAATAGTCACGTTCAACGTGAGTTTCCCACCGGCGCGTTTCCAGTCGCTTGTTATTTTTCCGTGGATGGAATTGAAACTCGCTTTCGTCCAGGTCACGTCGCCAACAGGTTGCGGATTGATGACGATTTTCTTGAAGCCTGCGCTGTCCGGTACGTTTTGGATTCCGGCGAGGTCGTGATAAAACCATTCCTGAATCTGGCCGAGCATGAAATGATTTTGCGATGAGCCGGGATTGGCATCCCACGCCTCGGTCAAACTGGTCGCGCCCTTTTTAAGCTGCATGCCGTAGCCCGGTTTGTCGGACCGGTTGTTGATGTCGAAAATCACGTCACTGCGTCCACCTTCGGCCAGCGCGCGGAGCAGGTAGCGGTAGCCTACATCGCCGGCGGTCAGCGCGTTGCCGCGTTTGCGCACGTCGGCGACAATCGCATTGAGAACGTCGGTGCGGTTCGACAGATCACAAATTCCCATGACGAGCGGGATGGCATTGGCCGTCTGCGAATCCGTCGCATAAAAACGGTTCGTCGTGTTGTAAAATTTTTCATTGAAGGCGACACGGATGTTTTCCGCCAGATCGGAAAACTGCTTCGCATCATCGTCTTTGCCGAGCAACGCGGCGGCGCGCGACATAATCTCCGCGTCCTGAAAATAAAATGCCGTGGCCGTGAGCGCGATGGGCGTGAGCTGCGAGACGCCGGGCGGTTTCGGACCGATGTCATACCAGTCGCCGAGGCCATAATTTACAATGCAATTGTTCGCACGACTTCCGAAGTAAGTTAAATAATTTTTCATCGCGTCGTAATGAATGCGGAACAGGTTCAGATCACCGTCGAATTCATATTGCTGCCACGGCACAAGAATGAACGCGCTGGCCCATTCGGGCGAATCGCCAAAATTATTCCTCTCGTTGGCTGTGCGGTTTCGGTCGCGGAAAACCGCAAATTCCGGCGCGGTGGTCGGCACGAGATTGTTGGACAACTGCGAGTCGGCGATGTCATTCAGCACTTTGGTGAACAGCTGTGCGAGGTCGGTTTCATAGCGCAACGCAGGACCGTTCAAATGGTCTTCCTCGAGCCAGCCGCGCTTTTCGCGCTGCGGGCAGTCAGTCATCACGCTCATCATGTTGCTGCGCTGCGCCCAGAGGACGAGCTTGCGGATGCGGTTGAACAATGTGTTGGAACTTTCGAATTCGCCGACGGGTTCGGAGGAAGATTGGACAACTACGCCCTCAATGGATTTCACGGCGGGCAGCTTGGTTTCGCCTTTTGCCGGAAAAGATTTCACCTCGAAATAACGGCATCCGATGTAGAAGAACTTCGGAGACCACGTTTCCACGCCGTCCGTTGCCTTGGTGTAATCGCACCAGATGACGCTCCGGCGCTGCTCGCCCATCGAGCCTTCGCTCACCAAACCGTCGCCGAGTTCGGACGGGATGATGCGCACACGGCTGCCCGCCGGGCCAGTTACGGAAATTTTCGGGACGTGCGCGGCGTTCTGGCCGAGGTCGAAAATCGCATCGCCGTTCGTAATCGTGCGAGAGAAAACCGGCTTGTGGATTTCAAACTCCCGGATTGGCGGCGCGGCGCAGGAAAGTCCCCGCAATTCTCCGCCCGGTCCGTTGACGACGATTGCGGACGGCCATTTTGAATCGTTGAAATTGATTTTGTTCCAGCCGTTTTGAACCAGCCGCGCGTCGAAATCTTCGCCACTGTAAATCGAAGCCGAGGTAATCGGGCCGGGCGCGACGCGCCAGCTTTCATCCGTGCCAACGGTCTCGACCGAGCCGTTGGCATATTCCAGACGGATTTGCGAAATGACTTTCTGCGGGCCAAAAGTGTAAGGCGTGTAGCCGGGCGGCTTGAACCGTGTTGAGAGCAAATTATACATGCCGTTACCAAGTTCAATGCCGGTGGCGTTTTTGCCACGCTGCAAATCCGCCGTGATGTCGAGCGTGTCATAAAGGCAGGTCTTGTCGTATTTCGACCAGCCGGGCGAAAGAAAATCGTCGCCGATTTTTTTCCCGTTGAGCGTGAGTTCGTATTGGCCAAGGCCGCAGATGTTCACGAGAGCGCGTTTGAGTCCCGGCTTCACAACAAATTCGTGTCGCAAAAGCAGCGAAGGTATGTTCGTGTCCGCCGCGCCGATCCATTTGGCCTGCCAATCAGCCGGCGCTAAAACTCCCATCGTCCAAGCCGCGCCTTCGCTCCATGCAGAAGCCTTTCCTGCAGCATCCCACGAGCGGACCTTCCAAAATACCTGCTGCGATGATTTCAACGGGGCACCCGCGTAGGGAATTTGAATTGTTTCACCGGAAGAAATTTTGCCGCTATCCCACAAGTCGCCGTTGTCCTTCGAAAGATTCGTTTCCGACGACGCGACGAGAATTTGATAGGCCGACTGCATCTGCCCGCGTTCCTTGCTTTCCAATTTCCAGAAGAGGCGCGGGTTGGACGAATCCACTCCCAGCGGATTGACCACGTAATCGCAGCGCAAATTTGCTGGCGTCAGCGCGGCGTTTGCGGAAAACGCCAGCATGAACATGGCGAGTAAAATGACAGGTGAAATTCTTTTCATGGCAGTTGCATTGAATCGCCTTTCAAATAGCAAATATTGAAGCGCATTTTCAAGTCTGGCGTCGTTTTATTTTTCAGAAAACCCGTTTTGACGTCGCACGCGGGACTTGCAGTTTTCCGGCTATTGGAAATAATAATCCCCATGCACTCTCCCGCTAATTTTCTTCACCACGTGAAGCGCCTGTCATTTTGCGTCACATTGTTTCTTGCCCTGACCGTGCGGCTGGCAATCGCCGACGGCGCGAACACAAACGCAACCCATACCTTCGTCATCGGCACGAATGATTTTTTGCTCGACGGCGCGCGGTTTCAAATCCGGTGCGGCGAAGTCCACGCCGCACGCGTGCCAGTCGAGTATTGGCGCAACCGCCTGCAAATGGCCAAGGCAATGGGCTTGAACACCGTCTGCGCCTATCTTTTTTGGAATCAGATCGAGTTTCAGCCGGGAAAATTCGACTGGAGCGGACAGGCGGACGTCATGGAATTTTGCCGCATCGCGCAGGAGGAAGGATTGTGGGTGATTCTGCGTCCCGGCCCGTATGCCTGCGCCGAATGGGACGGCGGCGGCCTGCCGTGGTGGCTGTTGAAATACGACGACATCAAGCTCCGCACGCGCGACCCGCATTTCATGGAGGCCGCGACCAACTATTTGCACGAAGTCGCAAAACAATTTGCCCCGCTCCAGATTACGCACGGAGGGCCGATCCTCATGGTGCAGGTCGAAAATGAATACGGCTCTTTCGGCCGGGACACGCAATACATGGACGAACTGCGGCAGGCGATGCTCGATGCCGGTTTTGATGTGACGCTCTTCGACTGCAATCCGACCTATGATTTGAAAAAGGCCTACGTCACCAATCTTTTTCCCGTCGTGAATTTCGGGGCTGGCCCCGCCGCCGGGTTCAGGGCGCTCCGCGAAATCCTTCCGCAAGGCCCGCTGATGTGCGGCGAGTTTTATCCCGGCTGGTTCGACACCTGGGGCGCGCCGCATCATCTCGGCAAGACGCCGCAATATCTTGCCGACCTCGAATACATGCTGAAAAGCGACGAATCGTTCAGCATCTACATGGCGCATGGCGGCTCGACGTTCGGACTTTGGTCGGGCGCGGACCGGCCGTTCAAGCCCGACACTTCCAGCTACGATTACGACGCGCCCATCAGCGAGGCTGGCTGGCCGACGGAAAAATTCTTCCAGACGCGCGAACTGTTTTCAAAATATCTTCTGCCCGGCGAAAAAATTCCCGACGTTCCGCCGACCAATGCCGTCATCACCATCGCGCCTGTTGAAGCGGGGGGATACGCGCAGATTTTCGCAAACCTGACTAATGCAATTGCTGACGCTACGCCGGAAACGATGGAAAAATATGATCAGGGTCACGGCTGCATCGTGTATCGCACCACGATTCCCGCTGGCCCCGCACAAACGCTCGAAGCCGCGAGTATTCATGATTACGGTTTTGTTTTTCTCGACGGCAAGCGCATTGGAATTTTTGACCGGCGCAATAACAGTTACAAAATGCAACTGCCCGCTCGCGAAAAATCCGCGACGCTCGACATTCTCGTCGAGGCGGTGGGCCATGTGAATTTCGGCCAGGAAGTTTTTGACCAGAAAGGAATCCATGCACCGGTGAAACTTGGCGGAACTGAATTGCCCGGCTGGCAGATTTTTAATCTGCCGCTTGATGATAAAATGCTGGCAGACTTAAAATTTCGTCCATTTCCGAATTTTGACTACGAAGGCCGTGTGGGCGGCAAATCAAACGCATATGCCGCCTACCTCAAAGCGTTGGCTCCGGCATTCTGGCGCGCGACTTTAGAAATTGAAAAGCCCGGCGACACATTTTTGGATATGCGTCCGTGGGGCAAAGGCGTCGTCTGGGTGAACGGTCACTGCCTCGGACGTTATTGGGACATCGGCCCGACGGAAACGATGTATGTCCCCGGCCCGTGGCTGAAGGCTGGCAAAAACGAAATCCTGATCCTCGATCTGCTCGGCCCGGAAAAACCCGTCGTGGCCGGGCTCGCCAAGCCGATCCTCAACGAACTGCATCCCGAAAAAGATTTCGCCAAGTCGCGTCGTCCGGCGGCGACGTTGAAACTGGATTCGGCAACACCGGTTCTCACCGCGTCGTTCGCGCCCGGTTCCGCGATGCAGGAAGTGAAATTGCCCGCGCCCGCCACCGGCCGTTATTTTTGCATCAAATCGCTAAACGCGCAGGACGGCAAACAATTTGCCGCCATCGCCGAACTGGATCTGCTCGGCACCGACGGCAAGTCGTTGAGCCACGATGGCTGGACCATCGCCTATGTTGACAGCGAGGAGCGTGGCAAGGAGGACGGCTCGGCGGAAAATGCAATTGACGGCCAGACCGCCAATTTCTGGCACACGCAATGGGGCAACGCGCAGCCGGATCATCCTCACTATCTCGTCCTCGACCTCGGCAAGCCGCAGACCATTTCCGGTTTCCGCTATTTCCCGCGCCAGGGCGACAACACCGTCGGCGGGCGCATCAAGGACTATCAGATTTATGTCGGCGACAACCTGGTCGGCAAATGATTCCGCGCGAAAATTAAAATCATATCCATGAACTTCAAAAATAATTATTTTATCCGACCGCTCGTGCTGCTCGCGTTCTGCTTTGCGGCAATCCTCCCGCTGCGCGCCGCGCCGCGCACCGACACGCGGCTCGATTCCGGCTGGCGCTTCCAGCAGGGTGACCCCGCCGCCTTGTCCGGGCAGGCCATGAGTCCGGCGGATGCGAACTGGATTGATTCCAGCTGGCAGACCGTTTCCATCCCGCACAACTGGGGCTGGGAGCAGGCGCAGGTGGGAAAAGATTTTTATCGCGGGCCGAGCTGGTATCGCCGCGAACTGGACATCACGCCGGAATCCGGCAAAAGATATTTCCTGAAATTCGAGGCGGCGAGCCTGGTGGCCGACGTTTATTTGAACGGCAAATCGCTCGGCCAGCATCGTGGCGGCTTCGGCGCGTTTTGTTTTGAGATCACGACCAACCTGTCCGCGACCGGCACGAACCTCCTCGCCGTGCGCGTGGACAACACCAAGTTTCCCGACATCGCGCCTTTGAGCGGCGACTTCTCGGTCTATGGCGGATTGTATCGCCCGGTGCATTTGATCGTGACGGGCGACGAAGATTTCACGCTGACCGATCACGGCTCACCCGGCGTCGAGTGGTTGCAGACGAGCGTCAATCAGACCCAGGCCGTGCTGGACGTGACGGCGCAAATCTCCAGCGCCGACAAGAAAAGCCAGTCGCGCACCCTGACGGCAACCGTGTTCGACGCCGACGGCAACCGCATCGCCGGCGCGGAGCAAAAAATCACGCTCGCCCACGGCGACACCGCGCCTTACACCCTGCGCGTCACCGTGCCACAGCCGCATTTGTGGAACGGGCGCAAGGACCCGTATCTTTACAAGGCCGTCGTCGAACTGCGCTCGGCGGATGAAGTGGTTGATTCCGTCGGGCAGCAGATCGGCCTGCGCTATTATTCCGTTGACCCGGACAAGGGATTTTTCCTGAACGGCCAGCCGTATCACCTGCACGGCGTGGACAAGCACCAGGACCGCTTCAACGAAGGCTGGGCGGTTTCCGAGCCCGACCTGGACGAGGACATTTCGCTCCTCAAGGAGATCGGCGCGACGTGCATCCGCTGCGCGCACTACCAGCACAGCGATTATTTCTACAGCCTGTGCGACAAGGCGGGCATCCTCGTCTGGGCGGAAATCCCGCAGGTCAACGAAATCAATTCCTCGACCGCATTCGAAGACACGTCGCGCAACCAGTTGCTCGACCTCATCCGGCAGAACATCAACCACCCTTCCATCTTCGTCTGGAGCCTGTTCAACGAGATCCGCGCCAACACCCCCGACCCGCACCGCGAATTGCAGGACTTGAGGAACGTCGCGCACGGCGAGGATCCCACGCGCCCCACGATTGCGGCCACCTGCATCAGCGACCGGCCGCAGATGAACAAGATTCCCGACCTGCTCGGCTGGAACATTTATCCCGGCTGGTATTCCGGCTGGGGGGCGAAGGACGAATTCGCCGCGTCGCTCGACAAGCGCCGTTACGACAGCAAATCCGGCGGCATCTGCATCAGCGAATACGGCGCGGGCGCCAACACCACCCAGCACGAGGACAATCCCAAGCAGCCCGTCACCACCGGCCAGTGGCATCCCGAAGAATGGCAGGCCATCGTCCACGAAACGGCGTGGGCCGCCATGAAATCGCGCCCGTTCGTCTGGGGCACGTTCGTCTGGAACCTGTGCGACTTCGCCGTCAGCACCCGCCACGAGGGCGGCATCCCCGGGCGCAACGACAAGGGCCTCGTCACCTACGACCGCAAGACGAAGAAGGACGCGTTCTTTTTCTACAAGGCCAACTGGAACGACGACCCGATGGTCTATATCACCAGCCGCCGTTTCACCGAGCGCACCAACGCCGTGACCGACGTGAAGATTTATTCCAACGCCAAAACCGCCGAGCTTTTCCTCAACGGCGCGTCACAAGGCGTGCAGACCAACGACGACAATTCCGTGTTCATCTGGAAAAGCGTCCAGCTCAAGCCCGGTGAAAACGCCGTGGAAGCCCGCGCCACAAAAGACGGCCAGCCCGTCACCGACAATTGCATCTGGACATTGAGATAGCCGCTAGCCGCGATTAGACAGCTTTTGTTCTGAAACTGTGAATTATCTCAGCACATTGCTTATAATTCAGCCCACAAACCGCCAGGCCATTTTCTCTAATGCGTCTATCCACGCCGGATGCGCGTTCATGCACGGGATGCGCGTGAATTCCTTGCCGTTTCCGGCCATGAATTCCTCGCAGCCGCGAATCCCGATTTCTTCAATCGTTTCCAAACAGTCGGACACAAACGCCGGGCAGATCACGAGCATCCGCTTTTTGCCTTCGGTCGCGAGGCGTGGCAATTCGTAATCGGTGTAAGGTTTCAGCCACGGATCTTTGCCGAGCCGCGATTGAAACGACACCGACCACTTGCCGGCCGGCACGCCGGCTTTTTCGATGAACAGCGCCGCCGTCTTGAAACACTGCGCGCGATAACAAGTTGCGTGTGCCGGACTCGGCGTCTCGCAGCAATTCGGCGTGTCGAGGCAATGGCAGCCCGTCGTGTCCGACTTTTTAATATGCCGCTCCGGGATGCCGTGAAAGCTGAACAGCAAATGGTCGTAATCCTTTTTGAAATAATCCGCCGCGCTCGCCACCAGCGCCGCGATGTAATCGGGCTGGTCATAATACGGCGGCTGCACCGTGATCTTCATCTGCGGCGCCAGTTGCGCGACAACTTCCTGCACGCGCACGACGGCGGTTTCAAAGCTCGACATCGCGTAATGCGGAAACAGCGGGATGAGCAAAACCTCCGTCGCACCTTTCGCCGCCAGTTTTTTCACGGCGGATTCGATGGACGGATTTTGATACCGCATCGCCAGTTCCACCGGCACGCTGAGACGTTTTTGCAAAAGTTCCTGAACGTGCCGGCTGGTGACAACCAGCGGCGAACCTTCCTTCGTCCAAACTTTTTCGTAAGCGTGCGCCGACTCCGCCGGGCGCTTGATCAAAATCATCCCGACCACGAACCGCCGCACCAGCCACGGCGTGTCAATCACGCGGCCGTCCATCAGAAACTCGTTCAGATACCGCCGCACGTCCGGGACGGACGGCGAGTCCGGCGAACCGAGATTGACCAGTAAAATTGCTTTGCTCATTGCTTTCGTTAAATGGTTGAAACGTTAAATCG
>Ga0181525_10004123_pt1 | contig 11245 bp, 10 predicted proteins | sample PEATcosm2014_Bin_48_FD_121100 | JGI IMG/M metagenome (GOLD analysis project Ga0181525, IMG submission 121100) | Peatland microbial communities from MTU Mesocosm Facility, Houghton, MI, USA - PEATcosm2014_Bin06_10_metaG | ecosystem: Environmental > Terrestrial > Soil > Wetlands > Peat | place... | reverse complement strand
TCTTTCAATGCCGGCACTGCTCAACTTGTCCAGCTGAAAGAGAATTTGTGATTCGCGCTCGAGTCCGCTCATATCGACGGTGCCCGTCTGGAACGACGTCGTGCGCTCCACCCAACGATCAATCGGATTGCCGGGAAGCGCCGACCCGAGCACGTAGATGACCAGGACAGACAGAGGTACTCCCAATCCGACGACCAACAATGTCTTGGGACGAAATAGCCCACTGCATGTGGCCAGGATGCCCCCCATACCTGCGACGACCAAGATGGCCCCCCGCGTTACGGAAAGCAGGATGATTGCCACTTGAACAAGCGCAAACAATACGTCTGTCGGTCTCAGACCATACATCAGGCGGGCCAAAACGAATGCGGCGCCGACGGTCCCCGCGCCACTCAATATTTGAAAGCGAATCGTATCGAAGTCGATGCCGAACAGGACCGCGACTATCGGTACGCGAATGACGATCGCCGCTGCGGCCATTGTTACTACGACATCGAACACATCTTCCGGATTAAGGCCGGCTTCGGCGATCAGCGAAATCAGAATTAGCGAATAGATGAAGAGCACCGTGGGAATGGCAAACGCAAACACTTTGAAGAAATCGTTGTGCTCGACAAACCCGGAAAACATCGAAACAACGACGAATATCGCACAGACGGCAACATTGAGCGCATTTCCGGCAAGCGGGCCGAGATGGGCTCTCTTCTGGAAAATGCGAAGAGATATAACAACGATCACGGTCGAGAACAGGAAGGACAGCAGCTGCAGGTATAGAAGCCACTCCAGTCCCGCCAGCGCGCGCACGTCGAATAGCCACGGGAATATGAAGGCGGAAAGCAGCGTTCTGGCGACCGCTTTCTTGTCCCTGAACTTCGCCGCTTCGCTCATGAATGGTCTTTCGGCCGTGGCGTTTCACGCACAGATCAGATTTTCGTAGGCGTTCAATATTAGACGCTTGTTCATATGCGTGTCCACGAAATGCCGCCCGGCTTCTCCCATGCGTTGCTGCCGGGCGATATCGCCAGCGAGGTCCGTGACGGCGCGATAGAGTGCATCGTCGTCCCCGGGGGCGACGCAAATGCCGGCGCCGGACCGCAGCGCCAGGTCGTCTAGCGGGCTGCCGGGCGAGGCGATGCTGATAAACGGGCGTCCCGCCGCCATGATGGAAAAGACCTTCGACGGAATGGAGTAGTTGGCGACGTTCTCGGCCTGCGGGACGAGGTGGATGTGCGCCGCCTGCAGGGCGCTCATGAAGTTCGCGGCCGGCGCCAAGGGCAGAAATTCCGCGTTGGCGATATGCGCGTCATCGATCTGCGTCTTGAATCGCATCCATTCCTGACCGTCACCGCGCAGGACGATGCGGATCGCAGCGTTCTCGCCGGAAAGTCGCTTAAATGCCGGAAGCAACTGGTCCAGGTTCTGCTTTCGGCCGAAATTGCCCGAATACATCAACACCGTCGGACCATTGGGCGGCGCCGCCGGCGGCGGCGCTGCGGCCCATATCGACAGAACCTCGATCGGTCTTTTGCAGCCGATGGCGCGAAGCTCGTCGCGCATTCCGTCGGTCAGGGCGACGACGCGCTTCGCACGATTCAGGCCAACGCGCTCCACGAATTTAACGAAGGACGACAACAGCGGATTTGTCGCGAGGCCGAGCGATTTGGCGAGCCCGCTTTCAATGTCGTGCACGACGGCCACGATCGGCGCCCCCGTGGCGAGCCGCACGCCCAATGCGCCGTAAAGCGTCAGTGTGCTCGGCACATAGGCGATCACCACATCGGTTCCCCGGAACTTGCCCATGAGCGTCGCGCGCAAAACGTGGCCGAGAAAGGCGAGGTCGTTCCTGACCCGATCCTTGAAGCCTCCGTCGCCGCGCCCTGCCACGGCAACGCGTTCGATCGGCATGCCGTCGAGTGTGTCGCGGTCGCGTGAGCCGTCTGCCCAATCGACAAAGTTTTGGGCACTGGGGTAATGCGGCCGGAACGCTACGATGCGCACGTCCTGACCGCGGTCACGCAACCATAGGGCCAGATCGGTGCAATAGGGCGCGGAGCCGATTTCCTCGGGCCAGAAATAGGGCGAGAGATAGAGAATCCGCATATTCGCTTTGCAGCTTGTCGAAATTCGTTGCTTGCGGGAAGCCCGGTGTTGGGTTCGTCAAAGCGATTGGACGAACCATTCATAGGAATTGCGGATGCCTTCGGGAAGCGCGATTTTCGGACACCATCCGGACTGCCGGATCCGCTCTTCGCTCATCAGCTTGCGGGGTGTCCCGTCGGGCTTGGAGAGATCGTGCTCGATCCGACCTTTGAAGCCGACGACGTCGCAGACGAGCCGGGCCAGCTCCAGTATGGTGAGGTCTTCTCCCGACCCGATATTGATGTGACTTTCTCCGGAATAGGCCTTCATCAGATGAATACAGGCGTCGGCGCAATCGTCGACGTGGAGGAATTCGCGCCGTGCCGTTCCCGTGCCCCATATTTTCAGGGCCGCGTCGCCGCGCAGCTTCGCTTCATGCGCCTTTCGGATCAAAGCCGGGATGACGTGGCTGGTGTTGAGATCGAAATTGTCGCCTGGTCCGTAGAGATTGGTCGGCATGGCCGAGTTGAAATCGCATCCGAACTGCTTGCGATAGGCCTGACAAAGCTTGATGCCGGCGATTTTCGCGATGGCGTACCATTCATTCGTCGGTTCGAGCGGCCCAGTAAGAAGCGCGTCCTCGGGAATGGGTTGGGGCGCGAATTTGGGATAGATGCAACTCGAGCCGAGAAAGAGAAGCTTTTCCGTTGTCGCGCGATAGGCCGCCTCGATGACGTTCGCTTCGATCATCAGATTGTCGTAGATGAAATCGGCGGGATAGGTCTCGTTCGCGAGAATACCGCCGACTCTCGCCGCTGCGACGAATATCGCATCGGGCTTCGCGTCCATCACCCAGGCCCGCGTTGCTGCCTGATCCTTGAGATCGACGGCATTGCGGTCGGCCGTAAGGACCTCGCAATTCTCGCGCGCGAGCCGCCGCACGATCGCCGATCCCACCATGCCGCGATGGCCGGCGACCCAGACGCGTTTGCCGGCCAGCCGATAAACCGGATCAATCGGCATTGCGGCGCCTTTCGGCCGCAACCACCTTGAGATCCTCGCGCACCATCTCGCTGCAAAGCGTCTTCACATCGGTTTCGTGTTTCCAGCCGAGCTTCGTGTGAGCTTTGGTCGGGTCGCCGATCAGAAGGTCGACTTCTGTTGGCCGGAAATAGCGTGGATCGACTTCGACGAGGCAGCGTCCGCTCGCCGCGTCATAGCCCTTTTCCGCCACGCCGGTGCCTTGCCATTTCAGGGTGATGTCCACTTCGCCAAACGCCATCTCGACGAATTTGCGGACCGCGGTCGTTACGCCAGTGGCGAGTACGTAGTCGTCCGGTTCGTCCTGCTGCAGCATCAGCCACATGCCGCGAACATATTCGCGGGCGTGCCCCCAGTCGCGCTTGGCGTCGAGGTTGCCGAGATAGAGCCTGTCCTGAAATCCCAAATGAATGGCTGCAACGGCGCGCGTAATCTTGCGGGTTGCGAAGGTCTCGCCGCGCAATGGGCTTTCATGGTTGAACAGAATTCCGTTCGAGGCGTGCATGCCATAGGCCTCGCGATAGTTCACCGTGATCCAATAGGCATAGAGTTTGGCAGCTGCATAGGGGCTGCGTGGGTAGAAAGGCGTTGTCTCGCTTTGCGGGACGGCCTGAACTTTGCCGTAAAGTTCGGAGGTCGATGCCTGATAGAAGCGCGTCCTCTTTTCGAGGCCCAGAATGCGGATCGCTTCGAGAAGGCGCAGCGTGCCGACAGCGTCCGCGTTCGCGGTGTACTCAGCCGTCTCGAAGCTGACCTGGACGTGGCTTTGCGCGGCGAGATTGTAAATCTCGTCGGGTTGCGTCTGTTGGACGATCCGAATGAGATTCGTCGAATCGGTCATGTCTCCGTAATGCAGGACGAAGCGCTGATTGGCCTCGTGGGGATCCTGATAGAGGTTCTCGATGCGCCCCGTATTGAACGAGGAGGAGCGCCTTTTGACGCCGTGGACCGTATAGCCCTTGCTCAGCAGCAGTTCGGCGAGATATGCGCCGTCCTGGCCCGTTACGCCTGTGATGAGTGCAACCTTGCCCATGTTCCGCCTGCTGAGAACGGCCGAATGCCCGTGAGGGCCTTCGAATCCCGGCCAACCGTTGCGCGCTATAGCATCGCGAGCATGGCTTTGCCACTACCGAAGGCGGGCGGGGAACATCCCGCCGCCGCCATCCGCGATAAAGCACAATCGGGCAGGTACTTTGCGGTGTGCGGATTGCCGCGTCCCTTTATCCCGGCAGCCTTTCGAACGCCGGAATGCCGTCCGGGACGTGATGGAAGCTCTGCTTGTCGATTGTGTAGATCGCCATGTTCGGCTCGCCATACGCCTTCGGATCGTCGAGCGTTCCAACCTTGAGGATGACGGCCGGAAATCCAGGCGGACGCGACACGATATGCGTGCCGCAATTGGCGCAGAATTCGCGCGTTACAGGCCGCTCGAGATCGGTGCGCGAGAACGTCTTGGGCGTGCCCTGCGTGTAGACGAAGCCGGCGATGGGCATCGCGAGAAACACGTTGGCGTCGCCGCCCGAAATATATTGGCATTCGCGGCAGTGGCATTGACCCTTCATCATGGGCTCGCCTTCGCACTGATAGCGCACCTGGCCGCAATAGCAGCCGCCTTCCAGTTTCATGACGTCCTCCCGAGACGCGTGCCCCGGCGTCACCGTGTCTCATGGGGCACACTTTTGTCCAGCCGGTTGCGGCGCGCGATCCAGGCGAAAGGCACGCAGACAGCACCAAGTGCAGCTGCGGCGATGAAGCCTTCCCGGTCGGCGGCGTTGAAGACGACCAGCAGAAACACCTCGATCGCGAGGGCAACGGCCGGCAGCAGCGGATAGCCGATGGCGCGGAACGGCCGCGCCAGGTCGGGCGCGCGGCGACGGAGCACGAAGAAGGCCACGATGACCAGAAGCCCGGCGACCGTATCGAGCGTGCCGATCAGTCCGAACACGAAGACGAAGCTCCCCGTTGCCGCCAGTGCGATCGAGCCCACGCTCGTCATCAGAAGCGCCGTTTGCGGACTGCCGCCGGCATTCACGGTGCCCAGACGATGCGGCAGAAGACGATCGCGCGACAGCGCGAAGAGGATGCGCGGTGCGCTCATGATGTTGGCGTTGGCCATGGACAGGACGGTGATCATCGCGCCGATGGCGAAGAGAACCGACGCAAGCGGTCCCGCGAGTGTCTTGAGCACGGCCATGAATGGAAGCGCTGTCTCGGCCATGCGCTCGGTTCCGAGCGCATAGAGGAGGGACGCGTTGACGATCAGGTAGAGAAGCGAGGTGAGCGCAAGGCCGAGGAAAAGTGCGCGTGGCAGCGTCTTGGATGGTTCGTGGCTCTCTTCTAGAAAATAAAGCGAGGCGTCCCAGCCGCTATAGGCGCCGCGGATGAGCTTGTAGGCGCCGGCAATCCCGATCCAGGTTATCGCGGCGCGTGGCGACGGCATGAGCGCGGCCGCTTCCGGCGGCACCGCGAATATGGCGGCGATGGCGAATGCGAGCAGCGCCGCCGCCTTCAGAAAGCTCGTTATTTCCTGCAGCGCGCGGCCTTCGCGAAGACCTAAGATATTGGCGCCGTAGAGCACGAGCTGGACCGCGACGGCAATTCCCGCCTGGCGCGATGTCGCGGCCGGAACGAGGATCGCGAAGAAATTTGCGAACGACACGGCGCCTGCTGCGATGCCCGCAAGCTTCGCGCACCAGATCGACCAGCCGACGACAAGCCCCGCCACGTCGCCGAGCGCCCGGCGGCTATAGACGTAAGGGCCGCCAACTTCCGGCATCGCGGTACCGAGCTCGACGAAGATGTTCGCGTCGAGCGCTGCATGGATCGCGCCCGCAAGCCAGAGGGCGAGAATGATTCCGGCGCTATTGACGCTGCCAGCGATAGTCGAGGGCGAGCGCAGGATGCCCGCACCAATCGTGTTGCCCAGCGCCACGGCCACGCCGAAGGCCACGCCCAGAATGCGCAGTAGATGGCCGCGCGATATCTCTGCCGGCATGCCGTTCCCCAGTCCCCAGCAACGCCGTGGTTTTGGCACCGCCGCCCGTCACCACATTGGGAAATTCTGCGCTGTATTGCGCCGAATGTTCATTGGTCTCGCAGCGTAATGCCCAAGGCCGCTCCGAGGCACTCCAGACTATAGTATTTCATATCTTCCACACATCGTTGGGTCTCCTCAGGCTCGCGCCGGGCGGCGCGATAGGACACCAACTGACTCGCCGCCCTTTCCGGCCGATCCCAATCCAGTGCAATCACCGGATGGCCGATCTGATCGGCAAGCGCTGCGACGTAGGATCCGCTTCTCACGGCCGCGGGCGCGCCAAATTGAACAGAGCGCCCGAAAATTCCCGATGAACGATTGTGCACCGGCGAATAGCAGCACCACACCAGATCGCAGCGCTTATACAGCGCCAGCAATTCCTCACGGGACAAACTGCGATCGATAAGGACGCCACCCGACTGTTCGAAGTCCTTGGCATATTCGGCTGTCTCGGGCACAACCCGACCACCCGAAACGAACAGAAATTTCTCTCTCAGCGTTGATTGGCCCGACGCGTTCCAAACCTTGCAAAAATAGTCGAAGCCCTTTTCGAGATTTTGAGTCCCGAGCGCGACGACCAGCTTTCTTGAACCTGCTATCGAGTCGATTTTTGAAATGAGATCGTCTGGCAGCGAAGGGGCCGGCGACTTTATGTCGGATTGGGCCAGATCCCACCACTGGAAATCGTAAATCCCATATTTGGCGATCTTCTCGAATTGGGGTTCGACCGTGAACGGCATAATCGTCACGACCGCGCAGCCTGGAAAATGCCTGAGAAACCTCAGCGCCGCCCGCTTTGTTCGAAGGCGCAACGTGACTGGCGCAATGCATTCGGCATAGAGAAATAGTATTCCCGCAGTCCGTCGCCCGAGCAACCCTCGCACCAACGCCGAAAGAACGAACTGGACAGGATTGTCCTCGAACATCATAAAAAAAATCGTGTCTCTGGAAAAAATCAATTTCGTGCTGAACTTTGATCGGCGTACTGCCTCGCCATTGTTCGAAATCAATCGCGCTAAGGTTGCTATATATTCCTCGTGATGACCGTCTCCATTGCTCGGCTCGTTTGCAACCAGGATCACCATGTCATACCAATCGAATTCAGAGTTTTTCGCGGCTTAGCCGCTTGCTCAAGAATCAGTATTGACACAATCCGAGCAAACCAGCCAAGAGTATTGATCGCCCTTTCGACCGCGTTCGGCAGCCGACCGGATGAAGAACTGCGTTGCGGCGTGCTGCCGAATCGGCCTGTCGCAGCAGTGCCGGGTCTGCAAAGCGGCGTCCACCCGGGCTGGATCACCGCAAACCCGACGATAGCATTTGACGGGATGGGAATGGCAGATTAGTCCCAGCGCTTACGGAGAGGTCGAATGCCACAGAAATCGGCGAACGTGCGTTCCCCGAAAGAACTCAAGGTGCAGTTTGGCAGCGGTCCGAAGGCCTATGCCGGTTGGCTCAACTTCGATTGCTCGCCGACATTGATCGTTCAAAAACTTCCGGTCATCGGTTCCATCGCACGCAAGAGAATGAATACCGTCTTCGAAAAAGACGTGAAATACGGAGATACGCGCACAGGATTGCCTCTCGACGAAGAATCCGTGAGCTTCCTCTATTGTTCGCATGTTCTCGAGCACCTGTCGCTTGAGGATTTTCGTCGGACGCTGCGGGATTGCTATCGGGTATTGACGCCGGGCGGTGTGTTCAGAATGGTCATGCCCGATCTGGAAACCCTCGTTTCAGACTACCTGGCCACCACCGAGCCGCAGGCGTGTTCGCAGATGATGCAGGAGAGCTATCTGGGGACCGCGTCCCGGCCACGAGGCCTTATCGGACTCATGAGAACCGTCTGGGGCAATTCTCAACATTTGTGGTTGTGGGATTACAAGGGAGCGAAGGCTGAGCTCGAAGCGGCCGGCTTTATCGGCGTTCGGCGCGCGCATTTTGGCGATAGCGCTCACGCCGCGTTCAACGAAATCGAGGATATAACGCGTTGGGAAAAGCAACTGGGGCTCGAATGCCGAAAACCCGAACGTCTTGCGGTCGGCACGGACCAATAATATTTCCGGCGCTCCCGAGCAAATCGGCAAGCGCATCTGCAGAGCGTGCACGCCGATAGAATTTTACAACAGAATCTGGTGGCAGCTGCGCCATAATCGCGACTTTGATTCGATGGATGCTAATTCCGCGCCGCGTCATAGGCCGGCTTTTCGAGCGCCGGTTCCTCGGCAACGAAACCCTTCCAGCCCTGCATGTAGGTGATGAACTTCGGGCTGAGACCTTCGTTTGCGAGATATTCGCGCGAAACGGGGAGGGCGGTCTGCTGGAAATGTGGATCCGCCGTGACGCGTTTCGGAAAATCGTGATGCAGGATGGCGGCACGGCCGATGATGGGAAAATCCGCGCCCTCTTCCAGCATCTGCGCCGCGTGATCTCCGGACGTGATCTTGCCGGCGACGCCCAGACGCGTCTTCCCGCGTTCGAGCTCGGTGAAATAGGACATCAAGCGTTTGCCCTGGAACTCGGGTTCGATGGGTTCCTTGAAGACATCCCACAGCGACATGTCGAGAAGATCGAGCGCGCCGCCTTGCATCAACTCTGCCGCAAGATCGCGAATCTCGGCCAGCTTGACGCCGAAGCGTTCGGGGGAAAGGCGTACGCCCAGGATGAAATCGGCGCGGCAGCGCGCACGAACGCCGGCGATGATGTCGCGCAGGATGCGTGTGCGATTCTCGAGCGAACCGCCCCATTTGTCGTCGCGCCGGTTCGTCTCGGCGCTGAAGAACTGGCAAAGGATGTAGCCGTGCGCGCCGTGCAATTCGACGCCGTCGAAGCCGGCCTTCTGCGCGCGCACCGCTGCTGCGATGAAATCCTCCGTCAGCTGCTCGATCTCGGCAGGCGTGAGCGCGCGGGCGCCCGTGTCCTTGTCGTCCGACGGCGCGACGGGGGCGGTTCCGATCAGATCCTTGGGCGAGCGCATGCCGGCGTGATGAAGCTGCGCGATCGCGACGCTCTTTTGCGCGCGGATCGCCGTCGCAAGCCGCGTCAATCCCGGGAGAAGCTCATCGCTGAAGAAGCCGAGCTGGCCCGGAAATCCTTGCCCTTGCCGCTGCACATGGGCCGCGCACGTCATGGTGAGGCCGAACCCGCCCTCGGCACGCATCGTCAGCCAGCGGAATTCCTCGTCCGAGAGCGTTCCGTCTTCGTGGCTTTGCAGATTGGTGAGGGGCGCCAGCATGAAGCGATTTTTCATCGCGGGGCCGTGCGCGAAAGAAAGCGGCTCGAACAGGTGTGACATGGGCAAGTTCCTGAATAGCGGTTGCCCACAGTTAGGGCGCGCCGGCATCTGGATCAAGGCGTGGCGCGGCGCTCAGATTTCGACGCCATTGGGCGCGGTAAATTCGTCGGAAACCATATCGCCAGTGTTGCGGACATCCTCCGGCTCGAAAAGGATCACTTCGGCTTCTTCGTCGGCGGCGGTGCGATGTTCCACGCCTCTCGGGACCACAAAGAACTGGCCCGGCTCGAGCAAGACGACGCGGTCGCGGAATTCGACTCGGAACCGCCCCCGCCAGACCAGGAACATTTCCTCGATGTCTTCGTGCCGGTGCCAGGGGAATGTGCCCTGAACCTTGACCAGCTTGACCTCCTGGCCGTTCAGCCGGGCAACAGTCTTCGGCCGCCAATGCTCGGCAAACGAGGCAAATTTTCCGGATATGTCGACCTTTCCCTCGCCGGTTTTCACGCCGCAGCCCCTTTCGGCTTTCGATTTTCCCGCGTACTATGTTGGTTAGCGCCGCCTCTTGGGAGTCCTCTATGAAATTGCGTCTTTCTCTCGCCGCTGCGGCGGCGCTTCTGGGTGCGGCTGCGCTTGCGAGCCCGGCTTTGGCCATCGAACAGGTTCACATCCCCGACGCGAGCGCCGCAGACAACAGCGGGCCGCCGGACGCGCTGTTCGACAAATCCGTGCCCACGACCTGGCAGCAGAAGCAGAACCTGAAGCAGCAACAGGGTCAGCAGAGCGGTCTTGGCAGTTTCCATTTCTCGGCAGGGACCGGAAATGGCTACGGCTCGAACAGCTCTCAGTACTCGACGGGCTTCCAGGGCGAGAATGCGAACGTGCCGGGTTCGGAATTCCACACCAACGGCGTTCCTGTCGATCCCTATTACGCACCGCGCTGATTGCGCTTGAATCGTTTGTCGGCGGCGCATTCGGCCGCTCGCTTCCGCACGCACTCGTGATCGTGGCCTTCCGCTGAGCAATAGTAGAGTTGCTCCATGGGGGAAACATCTCGACACGCGCTAGCGCTCGTTTGCTTGGCCGCGTCTCTGGCGTGGAGCAGCGCCTGGAATTCGGCATCGGCGGGAACGCGAAACGAAGGCGTCGTCTTCACCGACTACACACCGCTCTCGAGCAATACCGAGCTTGCGCGGCGGCTTCTGACACCGATCACGTCCGCCCAATTGCCGGAGCTCCTCGCGAAATCGGGCAAGGGATTGCGGGAACAGGCTATCGATCTCGCCGAGGAGAAGTTCGTCGTCTACGTGCCCGCGACGAAACCGGCCGCGGGTTACGGGCTTTTGGTGTTCGTGCCGCCGTGGGATGCCCTGAAGCTGCCGACCGACTGGGCCAATGTGCTCGATCAATACGGCCTCATCTATGTCAGTGCAGCCAATTCCGGCAACGACAACAGCCCGCTTGGGCGGCGCGAGCCGCTTGCGCTTCTGGCCGAAGCCAATGCCGTCAAACGCTATCCCGTCGATCCTTCGCGCATTTATGTCGGCGGGTTTTCCGGCGGCTCGCGCATCGCGATGCGCCTTGCGCTCGCCTATCCCGATGTGTTTCGCGGCGCGCTCCTGAATTCCGGGAGCGATCCGATCGGCGATCATGCGGTGCCGTTGCCGCCGAGGGACTTGTTTCTGCAGTTTCAGGAAAATTCGCGTCTCGCCTATGTCACGGGTGCGGACGACACGATTGTCCTGCAGACCGACCGCGTGTCGCAGCACGCGATGCAGGAATGGTGCGTATTCAACGTAGAGAGCCGGGTTATGCGCGGCACGGGTCACGACACCGCCGATCCGGCGTCGCTT
>Ga0181525_10004120_pt1 | contig 11247 bp, 10 predicted proteins | sample PEATcosm2014_Bin_48_FD_121100 | JGI IMG/M metagenome (GOLD analysis project Ga0181525, IMG submission 121100) | Peatland microbial communities from MTU Mesocosm Facility, Houghton, MI, USA - PEATcosm2014_Bin06_10_metaG | ecosystem: Environmental > Terrestrial > Soil > Wetlands > Peat | place... | reverse complement strand
CCACGTGGTGATGCTGCTGGTGGCGTATGCGGCGCTGCTGTTCGCGATTCTGTCCAGTTTTTTGTATCTGATCCAGGAAAAGCGGCTGAAAAGCAAGGACTGGGCGAAGGCGGGCGTGACGGCGCGGCCGAAGACGCGGCCGCGCGGATTTCTGACGTGGCTGCCGCCGCTGGCGACGATGGACCAGATCACGCAGAGCACGCTGCAGATCGGTTTTGTCTGCATGACGGTGGGCTTGTTTGCGGGCTCGGTGATCGCGCAGGAGCAGGTGGGCATTGGGTATTTTGCCGATCCGAAGGTGCTGCTGTCGTTTGTGATGTGGGGATTGTATGTGGTGATTTTGTTCGTGCGGCGGAGTGTGGGGCTGCGCGGGCGGCGGGCGGCGTGGGTGACGTCGAGTGTATTTGTGGTGATGCTTTGCGTGTGGGCGGCGAATCTGCTGAGTGGGGTGCATAGTTCCGCGCACAGGTTTGGATTGAAATGAGATTCCTGGTCACAGGTCTGAACCATAAGACGGCGCCGGTGGAGCTGCGAGAGCGGCTGGCGATCGGGCCGGAAGCGCTGGGGGAGACGACGCGCGCGCTGATGGCGAGGCCGGGGGTGAAGGAGGCGATGATCCTGTCGACGTGCAACCGCGTGGAGCTGATGGTTTCGCACAACGGACTGGAGCCGCAGCTGCCGGAATTTTTGGCGGAGCATTTTGCGCTGGATCGCGGATTGCTGGAGCCGCATTTGTATCGCTACCAGGATGAAGAGGCGGTGCGGCACATGTTTCGTGTGGCGGCGAGCCTCGATTCGATGGTGGTAGGCGAGGCGCAGATTCTGGGGCAAGTGAAGCAGTCGTGGAATGTGGCGCGGGAGCTGGGGGCGGTGAAGGGTCCGCTGGACAAGCTGATGCAAGGCGCATTTTCAGCAGCGAAGCGAGTGCGGTCGGAGACGGAGATTGGGTCGTCGTCGGTGTCGATTGCGTCGGTGGCGGTGGATCTGGCGCGGCGGATTTTCGGATCGCTCGAAGGCAAAAAGATTTTGATCGTTGGCGCGGGAAAGATGAGCGAGCTGGCGGCGCGGCACCTGATGCAGCAAGGGGCGGACTCGCTGATGGTGGCGAACCGGACTTTCGATCGCGCGGTGCGGCTGGCGGAGCAGTTTCTGGGCGAGGCGATCCGATTTGAAGAGCTGCACGCGCGGGCGCACGAGGCAGACATTCTGATCACGTCGACAGGCGCATCGGAGACGATTCTGAGTGTGGAGCAGGCGCAGGCGATTTTGCATCGGCGGAAGGGGCGGCCGGTGTTTCTGATCGACATTGCGGTGCCGCGCGATGTGGATCCGAAGGTGAATGCGTTGGAGGGGATGTTCCTGTACGACATCGACGACCTGCAGCAGGTGGCGGCGTCGAACCTGGTGGATCGCGGAAAAGAAGCAGCGAAGGCCGAGGCGATTATTGCGGAGGAGACGGAGCGGTTCCGACGGCGGATTCGGACGATCGACATTGCGCCGGTACTGGTGGACGTGCAGGGGACGGCGGAGGAACTGCGGCAGGCGGAGTTGCATCGGCAACGGCAATTGTTGCAGTCGCTGACGCCGGAACAGCAGGAAGCGGTGGAGTCGCTAACGCGCGGGCTGATGAACAAATTTATGCATATGCCGCTACAGGCGATGAAGTCGGCGGCGCGCGATGGCGACGCGGCGGCGCTGGAGACGATTCGCGGGATGTTTGAGAAAGAGTATGGGCACAAGGCGGCGGGGCCGGCGGACGAGCCTGGCGACGATAAGAAGTCAACGCTCGATTCATGAGTGCCCGGGGCTGAAGCCCCTTGTTCTTTCGCTATTGTTTCCCCGGCCTGAAAGGCCGGGGCTTCTACCGTCGTGCTGCTGCGCAGCACCGAAGGCCAGCAGCTCGACAGGTTATTCTGATTGCCAATGTGTGATCCCGAGAGAAGACGGAGAGCGTTGCCGTGAGTGCGGCGGACGGCGTGCTGCGCATTGGTTCGCGGGGGTCGAAGCTCGCTTTGTGGCAGGCGCATCACATTGCGGATCGGTTGCGTAACGCGGGGCATGAGGTTTCGCTCGAGATCATTAAGACGTTGGGCGACGCGATGCAGCATGTTCCGTTTGCGGAGGTGGGTGGGACGGAGCGCGATGCGAAGGGGATGTTCACGAAGGAGATAGAAGAGGCACTGTACGCGGGGCGGATCGATCTGGCGGTGCATAGTTTGAAGGATCTGCCGACGGAGCTGGCGGAGCCGTTTACGATAGCGGCGATTCCGGAGCGGGTGGATCCGCGGGACGCGTTCGTGTCGGTGCGGCACGAGAGCTTCGAGGCGCTTCCGCATGGGGCGCGTATCGGGACGAGCAGTTTGCGACGGCAGGCGCAGTTGAAGGCACAGCGGCCGGATGCGACTTGCGTGGAGTTTCGCGGGAATGTAGACACGCGGCTGCGCAAGTTGGCCGAGGGGCAGGTGGACGCGATCATTCTGGCGAGCGCGGGCCTGGAGCGGCTGGGACTGACGGCGCATCGACGGGAGTGTTTTTCGCCGCTGGTGCTGTGTCCGGCGGCGGGGCAGGGGGCTCTGGCGATTGAGGTGCGGGCGGACGATGCTCGGACGCTGGCGGCTTTATCGTTTTTGGACGATGCGGCGACGCGGTATGCGGTGACGGCGGAGCGCGCGACTCTGGCTGCGCTGGGCGGCGGGTGCCAGGTGCCGATCGGGGTTCATTGCTTCAGGGGAGATGAGGGGTACAGCGTGGTGTCGGCGGTGGCGGTGCCGGATGGGTCGGAGGTGCTGCGGGTGGTGATGGATCGGCAGCGTGACGTTGGGGCGGAGGCGCTGGGGCGGAAAGTGGCGGCGGAGTTGTTGGGGCAGGGTGCGGCTCGGCTGCTGGGCGCGGAGACGCCGGGATCGGCACCGGTTGGAGCGGCGTGAGAGAGCTGCCGTTGGCGGGGCGAAGGATCCTGGTCACGCGGGCGCGGCACCAGGCGGGGCAATTATCGGAAAAACTGAGAGCTTTGGGGGCGGAGGCGGTTGAGATTCCGGCTATAGAAATTGTTCCGCCGGAGTCGTATGCGGATTTGGATCGTGCGCTTGGGAATTTGTCACAGTACGAGTGGCTAATTGTGACGAGCGCGAATGGGGCGGGGGCGCTGGCTGGGCGGTTGGAGCTGCTGGGGGCAGGAGTTGAGGATTTTAGGCACTTGAAAGTTGCTGCGGTGGGATCGGCGACGGCTCGGGCGCTTGAGGGTCTGGGGTTGACGGTGGCGGTGACGCCTGCGGAATATGTGGCGGAGTCTCTGGTGGGGGCGTTGGGGGACCAGGTGCGGGGGAAACGGGTGCTGCTGGCGCGGGCGGCGGTGGCGCGGGACGTGATTCCGGATGCGTTGCGGGCGCGGGGCGCCACCGTGGCGGTAGTGGATGCTTATCGGACCGTGATTCCTGAGGAATCTGTAACCGCAATGCGCACAATCTTTGGAACTGGTGGACGGATTCCGGATGCTGCGACGTTTACAAGCTCGTCTACGGTTACAAATTTCCTGAATTTGGCGCGGGAGGCTGGGGTTGTCGTGCCGCGGGCGATGCGGGCGGTGTCGATTGGGCCTGTGACGAGCCGGACGCTCAGGGAAAACGGGTGGGAGCCGGCCGTAGAGGCGGCTCCGCATGAATTGAGTGGGTTGGTGGAGGCGGTGGTGCGGGCGGTCGACAGGGAGCTATGACAGCAGAACTGAAAACGGGAATCCTTTGGCAGCTTGACTCATCAAAGTACAAATCATCACCAAGGTGAATACATGAAAATCGCAGCTCTGATCTGCCGTATTCTTCTCGGCCTGGTCTTCTTCGTTTTCGGGCTGAATAAACTTGTTCCCTTCATCCCGGCTTCGATGCCTCCGGGCGACGCGGGCGCCTGGTCGCTTCTGATGGTGCAGCACCACTGGATGACCGTTGTTGGAGTCTTCGAGATCGTCGGTGGCCTGCTGCTGCTTTCAGGCCGATTGGTTCCGCTTGGCCTGACCCTGGTGGCACCGATCTGCGTGAACATTCTGCTTTTCAGTTTTCTCTTTTACCCGAAGGCAGCGGGCTCCGGCATCGTGGTCTCGGGTGTGGAGATTTTCCTGATCTATGCCTATCGAAGCTACTTCGTCCCGCTCTTCACTGCGAAGGCGAAGGTCTCCTGACACTCGGCTATCGCTCCGCGCAATGCGCTACTTCCCGGCCGTGCCTGACGGATCTGTGATCCCCTTGCTTTCTTCGACCGTGAAGATCCTGTCCATCCCGGTTAATCCGACCTTTTCCACCACGCCATCAGGCCAATGAATTTCAACCGAATCGATCGCAGCCGCATCGCCTAAACCAAAATGCACCCGCGGGTCGTTCGAGGACAAATAGCTTCCGCCACTCAGCACATCGCCTCGCTGCCGCGTTCCGCCTGCCGTGAGGTACACCGTTGCGCCTACGGCATCCCGCGGACTCTTTGGGACGCCGACCAGCTTGAATTCCACCCAGTGATGACGATCGGGGTTGACGTTTCTCTCGAGGACTGGCACGCCGTCCATTACGTTCATTACTGCGTCGATCTTGCCGTCGTTGAACAAATCTCCGAAGGCCACGCCGCGGCCGACCACCACTACCGCCAGTCCCGTTCCCTCGACTGCAGGAACCACTGCGAACTTCCCGTTCTTCTCGTTGTGAAACAGCAGCGGCCGCTCCGCGTAGGTCGTCCCCCACTCTGGATGCTGATCCACGACTGGGTAAACGTGTCCGTTCGCGATGAATAAATCCTTCCATCCATCGTTGTCGTAATCGAGGAAGCCGGCGCCAAACCCCACAAATGGAATCGTGGGCGCCGCTTCGCCCGACTGATAACTCACATCCGTAAAATTTCCTTTGCCGTCGTTGTTGAAGATAATGTCGTAGTCATCGGCAAAGGTGGTGCTGACGATATCCTCGTGCCCGTTGTTCTCGTAATCGCCGGCGGCCAGACCCATGTTCGCCGCTTCGCGCCCATCCGCGTTGAGCGCAAACCCGCTCAGATAGCTGTCATCCTCAAACGTACCATTGCCTTTGTTGATGTACAGATAATTCGGCGTCGAGTCGTTCGCCACTATTAAGTCCGGCTTGCCATCGTTATTAACATCGACAAACAAAGCGCCCAGTCCGTAATACCCGCTCTTGTTGTCGACCCCTAACTTCTCACTAACATCGGTAAACGTCCCGTCGCCATTGTTATGAAACAGATGACCCTTCTCGCCCGGCAATCCCCGGGGCCCGCACATCGTCTCCACGCCGCGATACTGGCAGTTGGCGTAGTTTACTGTCCGCGATCCCGACACCGGCGGATGCACAAAGTCAAAATGGATGTAACCGGCGACAAACAAATCCAGCCGCCCGTCGCCGTCATAGTCGCCGAAGGTCGCGCCGGTGGACCACGTACCCAAATCCACGCCGGCTTTCTCCGCCACATCGGTAAAGGTTCCGTCGTGGTTGTTGCGGTAGAGCCGATTCTTCCCGTAATTCGTCACATACAAATCCGGCCAGCCATCGTTGTCATAATCGGCGACCGCGCATCCATAGCCCCAGCGCTGGTTGGCCACGCCCGCCTTGTCGGTCACATCGGTAAAGGTGCCATCGTGATTGTTATGGAACAGGGCTGCCTTTGGGGCTGCCGCTTTTCCGTTCATCGCGTCCAGCGTCGACCCATTGACGAAATAAATGTCCAGCCACCCATCGTTGTCGTAGTCGATCAGGCACACTCCGGGCCCCTTCGCCTCGACGATGTACGGCTTGTCCGGGGTCCCCGAAGTGTGATGCCACGCCGTCAGCCCCGCGGCCTTTGCAATGTCCTGAAACACCACGGGACCCGTCCTGACGAACCCGCCCGCCGTGATCACCCGGTGTTCCTCGTCGTACACCGCCTTTTGTTGCGAGCCGGCTGCCATCCCGCCATGGGAAGCCTCCTGCGTCCAGATCGGCCCAGCCAGCACCACGGCAAAAACTCCCGCCTCGCAACACCGGACCAACCCACTCCACCGCGCCCCGCCCATGATTCCCACGCGACTTTCCCTTCCGATCGAAAATCCTCAACCATTGTCGCCGCTCGCCGCAGTCCGCGAAAGCGGCCACGCGATTTCCCAATCCAACCCGCGTTACCATAAATGCCGATGCCCTCGCGCCGACTCAACGCCTTCCTCGCCCTCATCCTGTGCTGCGCAGCTCCAGGCTCGCCGCGCTTCGAAGCTCAAAAGTCCACCCCGCCCGCGATCCACGTCCCCACCGCGACACTCGACACCTACACTGGCCAGTATCGCCAACCGGACGAGCCCGACATCGTCCTGTCCATCTTCCGCGACGGCGACACCCTCTACGTGGAAAGCTCCCGCAGCGCACGCCTGGACCTCACTGCCGAGTCCGACACCTCCTTCACCCCGGACAACGGCCACTCCCACTACACATTCGTTGCCGGCCCCGGCGGCGCCGTCACGGGCATGCGTTTCACTCCTGGCGACAGTCTCTTTGAGAAAATCTCCTCCCAGCCAGTCCACAATAACTTCCGCCCCTACGCGCGCCAGGACGTTATGATCCCCATGCGCGACGGGATCAAACTCCACGCCATCGTCCTGCGTCCCACCGACACTCAGGAACCGCTTCCGTTCCTGCTCGACCGCAGCCCATACGGCATTGAATTCGACAGCCCTGCCGAAATCGAGGCCGCCCATCCCGATCTGGCCCGGAGCGGCTACATCTTCGTGTACGAAAATATCCGTGGCCGTTACAAATCCCAAGGCGCCTTTGTCATGATGCGTCCGCTCGCCGATCACCATGACAGGCACGCTATTGACGAAAGCACCGACAGCTACGACACCGTCGCATGGCTGCTTAAACACATCCCACGCAACAACGGGCGCGTGGGCGTCTTTGGGGTCTCCTACCCGGGCTTCCTCACCGCCGAGGCCGGCATCGACCCGCATCCCGCCGTGCGCGCGATCTCCCCGCAGGCGCCGATGACGGATGTGTGGCTCGGGGACGACTTCTTCCACAACGGCGCCTTCCGCCAAACCTACGGCTACGATTACGTCCTCGGGATGGAGGCCAACAAAGATTCGACCCTCGGCGATCCCGACGAGTACACCACGCTCCTGAAGTTCGGCTCCTTCGCCGCCGCCATCCAATCTCCCGATGCCATGTCCGGCAAGCCTCTGGATCCGTCCGCCGCTAAATCCGCAGAGAATACATCCGGCAAGTCTCCTGCATCCGTGCTCCTCCCCACCTGGAGGGACTTCCTCGAGCATCCCGCGTACGACGATTTCTGGCGGTCGCGTGCCGTCCAGCCCCACCTCAACAGCGTCGCGGTCCCCACGCTCGAAGTCGGCGGCTGGTGGGATCAGGAAGACCTTTGGGGACCCCAGGCCGAATACGCGGCGCTCGAGCCGCACAACCAGGCTTACGACGCAGCTCATCGCGTCTACATGGTGCTCGGGCCCTGGCGCCACGGCTCCTGGGGGCAAACCACGCGGCACCTTGGCGCGGTCAACTTCGGCGAGCCGGTGGGCGACGAGTTCCGACGGCAGATCGAAGCTCCATTTTTTGCCTTCTACCTCAAAGACCAGTCTGGTTTCGCCCTCGCCAACACTGCGACCTACCAAACCGGTTCCGACCGCTGGATGTACTACGACCAGTGGCCACCCAAAAATGTAACAACCAGGGATCTATATCTGGGCTCTGACGGCGCACTCTCCTTCTCGAAGCCCGCCGACGCCACCGCCTTCACGGCCTACACCTCCGACCCCGCCAACCCGATCCCCTACCGCCATCAGCCCGTCGAATCCACCTATGGTCCGGGGTCCCACTGGTATACCTGGCTGGTCCAGGATCAGCGCCCTTACGACTCGAGCCTGCCCAGCGGCCGCAAAGACGTCGCCACCTTCCAGACGCCGCCTCTCGACCACGACCTCACCGTCACCGGCGATGTTGTCGCGGATTTGTTCGCCTCCACCTCCGGCACCGACAGCGACTGGGTCGTCAAGCTCATCGACGTGTTCCCGCAGGACTCAACGCAGGACAAAGATCCCGCCTGTCCGAACGCATGCACGCGCATCGTGCCCAGCTCAACAGCGGACGTCCCCATCGATCCCGCCGGCTACGAGCTGACGATCGTCGACGAAATCTTCCGCGGACGATACCGCACCAGCTTCTCCCAACCCGAGCCCATCCCCGCTAACACTCCTGAGGAATACAAATTTTCGCTGCACGCTGCGGACCACGTCTTTCTTAAGGGGCACCGCATCATGGTGCAGGTGCAGAGCACGTGGTTCCCGCTCTACGACCGCAACCCGCAAACTTTTGTCCCCAACATCATGACTGCCGAGCCGTCGGCCTATAAGGCGGCCGAGCAGCACATCTATGCCAGCTCGCACATCGAACTGCCGGTGCCAGCCGCACCGTCGAATGAGTAGCGCTGGCTGAGAAGTCCGACTCGATGGCAACCAATCCTCACAACCCGGTATTGGGTTCCGGCGATTCGGAGAGGAATGTGGTGGACAGAAACGTGGCGGACGGAAATGTTGCGAATCTCATGGCTCGTCTTCGCGCGGGCGACGTCCGGGCTCTAGCCCGGGCCATTTCGCTTGTTGAAAACGATGCAGCCGAAGCGCCGGCGCTGCTCTCTGCGTGCTTTCCTCACGTCGGCCGCGCGGTTCGGATTGGATTCACGGGCGCTCCGGGCGCCGGCAAGAGCACGCTGGTCGACAGGCTCGCACGCGCGTTTCGCGAAGCCGGGAAAACGGTGGGCGTCATCGCAGTCGATCCCACCAGCCCCTTCACCGGCGGCGCGATACTCGGCGACCGGATTCGCTTTCAGGACCGCAATGGGGACCCGGGCTTCTACGTCCGCTCCATGGCCACGCGCGGTTCGCTCGGGGGACTCGCGCTCGCCACCGCCGACGTCGCGTTGGTTCTGGAAGCGAGCGGCAAAGATGTCGTTCTCATCGAAACCGTTGGGGTCGGCCAGGACGAGATCGAGATCGCTCGCCTCGCCGACATCACGGTTGTGGTCCTGGTGCCCGGCATGGGCGACGACGTGCAGAGTCTGAAGGCCGGGGTGATGGAAATCGCCGACATTTTTGTTGTGAACAAGTCCGACCGCGACGGCGCCGACCGTGTCGAGCAGGAAATCCGCGCGCTGCAATCGTTCGCCACCACGCATGAACCGCGAACGCCGCCTGTGGTCCGTACCGTCGCCACCACAGGGGATGGGGTGCCCGCGCTGGTTGCCGCTATCGCCGAGATGGAGCAGTGGCTCTGCGCCGAAAACCGCCTCACTGCGCGCCGCACGCAGCACTGGCAGCGGCGGCTGGACGCCATGCTGCGAACCGAGCTGATGCGGCGCGCGCGCCAGAACGGGTTCGACGCGAAGATTCTTCAGTTCCACGCCGCGCGCATCGCCTCGGGCCAGCAGGATCCGTGGCAGCTCGTGGCGCAACTCACGGAGAGAGTTTTTCCGCCTGGCAAGTCAGGCTGAACGGCACTGCTCGAACGCTGTCGCTATACCCTGTTCTTATGCCGGAAATCGATCATCTCGGAATCGCTGTGAAGAGCATCGCGCAGGCGAGGAAGCTCTACGAGTCGCTGGGCCTCCAGGTTGTGCACGAAGAGACGGTGGAGCACGAGCACGTCCGCACGGCGCTGATTCCCGCAGGCGACGCGCGCATCGAGCTTCTCGAGCCGACCACACCCGATTCGCCCGTGGGTCGCTTTCTGGCCAGACGCGGCGAGGGCCTGCACCACATCGCGCTTCATGTCGAGGACATCTCTGGCGCGCTTGATACGCTGAAATCGCAGGGCGCTCGGCTCATCTCCGAGGACATTCAAACCGGAGCTGGCGGCCACCTGTACTTCTTCGTTCACCCGTCGAGCGCGGGCGGCGTGCTGCTGGAGATTTGTCAGGACGGGGTGAGCGACGTCTGATGCTGGTGCTTGGGATTGACACTTGTGGACCGAGCGGGACGATTGCTCTGGCGCGGCTCGATGGCGATGCGCTCGGCTTCCGCGGACAGACGGAGATCCCCGGCAAGACGTATTCTGCGCAACTGGTTCCTGCGATTCGCGAACTCCTCGCGGGCAACGAGGCGGCTATCGCTGAAATTGAAACTATTGTTGTTACAAATGGCCCTGGTTCTTTCACGGGCATCCGCATCGGACTTTCCACTGCCAAGGGTCTGGCCGAGCCGGCCTCCATCCCGATCGTCGCTGTGTCGCGCCTGGCGGTTCTGGCCCACACAGCGAAAACTCAGGCCGCCGCACTGGATGCCAGCCGTGGCGAATTCTACTTCGGCGACTACTCCGGGCCCGACAGCGAAGAGTCCCTCCTTACGCGTGAATCCTTTGTCGAGTGCGCGGCCGTTCTCGGTGGTCAGGTCGCTGTCTGCGAATCTGCAATTCTCGGCCTTGCTCCGGCAGCCACCTGCGTTGCTCCGCCGACGGCTGCGGACGCGCTCTATTTCTCGCTGCCTCGGCTGCGCGCCCGCGCATTCGACGATCCGCTGCTTCTTGACGGCAACTACATCCGGCGGTCCGACGCTGAAATTTTCTCGAAGCCAGGGTTGCGATCCAGCCCGAAACCAGCGCCGCGCTCATGAACTTCACACTGCGCGCGATGTGGGACGAGGACCTGGACCAGGTCCGTGCCATCGCCGTGTCCTCGCCGGAAGCACCCCAATGGCCGTCGGGTATCTATGACTCCTACCAGACCGGGGCAGAGCAGAGGCCTATTTTCCGCAGCGCGCTTGTAGCGGAGCGCGAGGGCCAGATCCTCGCGTTCGCTTTTGCGACGCTTCTGCTCGACGGAGAACAGAATCTCTGCCAACTCGACTCGATCGCGGTCCGCGGCGATGCCCGGCGCCAAGGCCTCGGAACCGCGCTGCTGCGCGCCCTGCTCGCGTGGGCCTTCCAAAACGGCGCCCGCCATTTTTCCCTCGAAGTCCGGGAGTCCAACGCCCGCGCCATTGGCCTCTATGGGGGGCTGGGCCTGCTGCCGGAGGGGCGCCGGCGACGCTACTACACTCATCCTGAAGAAGATGCCCTGGTTTTGGGCGGGCCCGTTACTGCCGATACCCCCTGATCCCAGAGTGGCACCGTTTTCCACTATGAAAACCATTGAAGGTCAGGCTGCCTGGGTGCTAGCGTGGTACGTCTCACTTTGTAAGTGAGCCAAACTCGCCCGGCGAACCACGGTTGCCGCGGCTCCGCCGGGAATGAT